>Ga0335073_10008480_pt1 | contig 14423 bp, 12 predicted proteins | sample Lox_Sample_22_FD_207093 | JGI IMG/M metagenome (GOLD analysis project Ga0335073, IMG submission 207093) | Soil microbial communities from Loxahatchee National Wildlife Refuge, Florida, United States - Lox_Sample_2.2 | ecosystem: Environmental > Terrestrial > Soil > Wetlands | place: USA... | reverse complement strand
GCTTGAGCCAGAGATAGACCCGACGGCGACGGTCTGCGCTTCGCGGCGTCCAGGCGAGCCGTGGTTCGTGTTTGAGCAGCCCGATCGCGGTCGAGCGGCACGCGCGGCGCTTGGCGAGGCGGTTGCTTTGTATGGCGAAGGGGCCGATCGCTTTGGGCAGGTGGCCGAGCGCTGGCGGGCATTGGCGGCTCGCGCAGTGGGCGCGCAGGATGGCGACTCCGATGAGACGGGTCTCGTGGCGGTGGGCGGCTTCTCCTTCGCCGCAGACGGGGCCTCCTCGCCCCACTGGGCTGGCTATGAGCAGGCTTCGTTGGTCGTGCCGGAGCTCGCTTTGACGCGGGGCCCGGAAGGCGTGCGCATGACTTTGAGCGCGTTGGCGAATCCAGATGACCTGCCCGAGCAGCTGCTGCTCCGCCTGCTCTCACGCGTAGAGGAGTTGCACGAACGTCCCTTGCCGCTACTTGACCCGGACCCCACTGGGCGCTTTCAGGTCGCGAGCGCGATGCCGCCTAGGCACTACGAGTCCGCGGTGCAGCGCGCGACCGAGCTGATCGGCCAGGGGCAGATCGAGAAGATCGTGCTAGCGCGCGAAGTGCAGGTGCACGCTCCTCGAGCGTATGACCCCGCGGCGGTGCTGGGCGTGCTGCGCGCCGAGTTCTCCTCGTGCTTCACGATCTGCGTGGGGCGGGGTGAGGCGGCGTTCGTGGCCGCGAGCCCCGAGCTGCTGGTCCGTCGCGAGGGTCATCGCGTGAGCACGCTCGCGCTCGCGGGCTCGACCCGGCGCAGCGCAGACCCTGCAGTGGACGATCACCTAGGCGAGCGTCTGTTACGCGATCCGAGTTACCGCGAAGAGCACGCGATCGTGGCGCGGCGAATCGAGCGAGTATTGCGAGCGCACGCGGTGTGGGTAGCGGCAGCTCCCGAGCCCGAGCTCGTGCGGATTGCGAACATCCAGCACCTAGCGACGCCGATCCGTGCCCAGCTGGCCAGCCCGATCGATGCACTGGGCCTGGTCGAGCTGATCCACCCGACGCCGGCGGTGGGCGGTGAGCCACTCTCCCGCGCCGCGCCGCTGATCCCAGCGCTCGAGGGCCTTGACCGCGGCTGGTACACGGGCCCGGTCGGCTGGACCGACGCGACGGGCGACGGCGAGTTCTGTGTGGCCCTGCGCTGCGCGCTGCTGCGTGGCTCGCTAGCCCGCTGTTACGCGGGCAACGGGATCGTGGGGGACTCCGACCCCGCCGCGGAGCTGGCGGAGACGGAGGTCAAGCTCCAGGCCTTGCTTCCCCTGCTAAGCGCCTGAGCCTGTCAGCTCGCGAGCGCGCGAGCGACGGCCTGCCAGGTCCGTTCGTGCAGCCGCCGGTTCGCGACCCGGTCGGTGCGGGCTTCGACGATGCATGAGCGTTCACTGGCGAGCGCCCGCTCGAGCGCGGAGCGGAAGCCGGGCACGTCCTCGACGCGCTCGTGACCGAGCCCATACAGGTGTGCGGCGTCGGCGAAGTCAAGGCCGGTGGGCGTGGCAATGTGGCGCGTGTAGATGTCCTGTCCGGCCTCCCCGGCGAGCTCGCCGACGGCCTCTTCGAGCATGCGATCTCCGGGGCGTGCGTGCGGTTCGGCCGCGCGGGCGAGCGCGCTGTCGGCGACGGGGAGAAAATCGAAGATCCCGCCTCCGCCGTTGTCGAGCAGCACGATCGTGAGCTTCAGCTCAAGGCGCCTGGCCGCGAGCAGCCCGCCGATGTCGTGAGCCAGCGCGACGTCGCCGATCAGCAACACGACAGGCCCGTGCTCCTCCGCAGCGGCGCCGAGCGCGCTTGAGACAGTCCCGTCGATCCCGTTGGCGCCCCGATTGCAGAGCACACGCGGCGGGTCATCGCGCGCGGGCCAGAACGTCTCGATCTCACGCACGGGCATCGAGGAGGCGACGAACAGCGTGGCCCATCCCGGCAGCAGCACGCCGAGCTCCGCGGCGACGGCGGGCTCGCTCAGACCCGTCTCGCCGAACACGCCGCGAATCGCCTCCGCCGCGAGCTCGTCGCCGGCGCGCCAGCTCGCGAGCCACTCATCCGCCGCTGGCTTCACGAGCTCGGCGAAGGGTTCGAGTGTGTTCGCGGGGTCGACCGCGAGCGAACGCCACAGGGAGGAGGAGGGGTCCTGCCACGCACCCTGCGGGTCGAGCGCAACCTGGCGCACGTCGGTCAGGCCCGCGAGCCAGCCGCGCAGCGGCTTTGAGATAGGGAGATCGCCCACGCGCAGCACGAAGTCGGGCTTCACGTGCTCGAGGAAGGTCTCCTCGCGCAGTAGCGCGTCGTAGTGCGCGACGGCCGCACGCCCGCGGCGGGCATGGGAGAGCGGATCGGCAAGCAGTGGCCATCCCGCTGCTGCGGCGAATGCGGCGATTCCCTCACCGGGACACCATTCGATCCCTTCGCGCTCCTCACGCCCCGCGACAACCACGCCGCGGCGAGCGTTGTCGATTGATTCGCGCAGCAGCTCGAGCTCCTCCTCGGCTCCCCACGCGGCCTCCCCGCGCCCGTAGGGAAGGCGGCGTATGTAGGGCATCCCGTCGGGGCGGCCGGTCTCATCCTCGGGCAGCGGCTCACCGGTCACGAGTGGCTCGCGAAGCGCGAAGTTCAGATGTACGACCCCAGGGCGGCCTTCGCGTGCGGTGGCGTATGCGCGGCAGGCGAGCATGCGTATCCAGCGCAGGCGCTCGGTGTCGGCCTCGTGCGTGCCGACGTCGAAGAACCACTTCGCGGCGTCGCCATAGATCTTCAGCTGATCGATTGCTTGACCCGCGCCGTTCTCGCGCAGCTCGGGTGGACGGTCGGCGGTAAGCAGCAGCAGTGGCACGCGCGCCTCGCGCGCCTCGATCGCCGCGGGCAACAGCTCCGCGGTGGCGGTGCCCGACGTGCAGATCACCGCGACCGGCTCGCCCGAGGCCTTGGCCATGCCGAGCGCGAAGAAACCCGCACAGCGCTCATCTATGTGCGAGTAGCAGCGCAGCCGCGGCTCGCGTGCGAACGTCAGCGTCAGTGGCGCACAGCGCGAGCCGGGGGACGTACACGCCGCGCGCATGCCGCAGCGCGCGAGCTCGTCCACGAAGGCCCGCAAAAGGACGTAGGTATCGGTGGCGGCGGTCACGGCTTTAGGATCTCGGCGTGTCGGAGTTTGGGGTCCAGACGCCGGAGACGCTGGTCCTGTTGCATGGATTCGGCGGCACCCGGCACACGTGGGACCGTGTGGTCGCTCTCCTCGACCCGCAACGCTACCGACCGCTGGCGCTCGACCTACCCGGCCACGGCGAATTGGCCTCGTACAAGCGTCCAATCACGTTTGCGGGGTGTGTGCAGATGGTGCTCGCCGCGGCGCCGAGCAGCTTCGCGCTGTGTGGCTACTCGCTGGGCGGGCGCGTCGCACTGCACGTCGCGCTCGCGGCCCCCGAGCGCGTGTCTCGACTCCTCCTTATCTCGACAAGCCCTGGGATCGAGGACGCGGTCGAGCGCGCTCGTCGGCGTGAGGCGGACAACGCGCTGGCCGAGCGGCTCGAGCATGAGCCGCTGGAGTCGTTCATCGATAGCTGGTCCGCGCAGCCGCTGTTCGCTACAGACCCATCTGACGTGCTTAGGCTCGCCGAGGAGGATCAACGCCGCAACCACGCTCGCTCGCTCGCCGCCGCGCTGCGCGGTCTCGGCACCGGTGAGATGGACTCACTGTGGGTGCGCTTGGGCGAGCTCACGATGCCCGTGACGATCCTCGTAGGCGAGCGCGACGCGAAGTACCGGATGCTCGGCGAGCGGATGTCCCAACAGCTGCCCCGGGCACGGCTCCTCACGCTCGCGGGTGGCCACCGGCTGGCGCTCGAGTGCCCACAGGAGCTCGCTAGGGCGCTCGCCTCTCGGCTCTGAGCCCGATACTCAGAGAGGGCCTGCGCCGAGCCCATCCTCGCCGGGCACGGCGATTCGCCCGTCTTTGACCGGCAGCACGTCCTCGACGCCCGCGAACAAGCCCAGCGTCGCCAAGCCGCACGCGGGCACCGGCCCGCGCGAGGCCAGCGCCGCCGCGACGTGCACGCCCGCGGCGATTCCCAGCGGCCCGTCGTAGGTGGAGGCGAGGTAGGGCTCCGCGCCCGAGGCACGCACGAGCGTCGCGGCCGCGAGCAGCCCCGAGATCCCGCCGCAGCTTGAGATCTTCAGGCACACGGCGTCGGCAACGCCCGCGCCGAGCGCGCCGTGCTCGGCGGCGGTCTCGTCGATCGCCACGCGCACCGCGACGCGCTCGCGTACCTCGCGCACGCGCTGAAGGCCATGCACGGGCTCCTCCACGAGCTCCAGGCCCGCGGGGGCGAGCGCGTCGATCGTGCGCACGGCCTGCTCGACGTCCCAGGCGCCGTTCGCGTCCAGGCGCAGCTCGAGCTCTGGACCCGCGGCGGCCCGCGCAGCGGCGACCCGCCCGGCGTCGTCGCCCACCCCGACCTTCAGCTTCGCGCACGCGAAACCGTCCCGGGCAGCGGCGGCCGCTTGCTCGGCGACGCTCGCCCGGTCGAGCGCTGAGAGCGTCGCATTAACCGCGACCGTCGGCGCGGGGTCGTCGGTGATCAGCGAGGCGAGCGGCCGTCCACGAGCACGTCCGGCCCGGTCCCACAGCGCGAGGTCGATCGCGGCGAGCGCCTGGGGCAGGTCGTCCACCGTGCGGCAGGCGTCCACTAGCTGGGCGCCGTTCAGCCCCTTCGAGCGCGCGAGGATCGGGCGGTAGAGCCCAAGCGCAGCCTCCACGCGCTCGATGCTCACGCCGTCGTAGGGCTCGAGCGGCGCGGCCTCTCCGTAGCCGGTCAGATCGTCCTCGCCGGTGAGTGAGACCGCGAGCAGCTCGCGCTCTACGAGCTCCCCGTAGGAAGTCTGCAGCGGTTCGTTGAATCGCAGGGTGCGTCGCTCGATCTCGAGCTTCACTTGACGCGGACCACCGGTGCCCGGCTCACGAGCCGATGCCGCCGCTGGCGAGGATGCCCGCGGCGTAGAGCAGGCAGAACAGCAGCTGGGTCGCTCCGGTCTTCGCGAGCGCGCCGTTCAGGGCGGGGCCATCCGTACGCGTTCGCACGACCTTGGCGACGCCGACCGCGGGTGGGATCGCAAGCCAGCAGAGAAACAACCAGGCGGTCATCGAGCCGAACGCCCAAGGCAGGGGCGCGACGAGGAACGCTCCGATGAGCATCGCCGTGTACAGCCTCCGGGTGCGCGCGCGCCCGAGGCGCACGGCGAGCGTGCGCTTGCCCGCGCGACGGTCGGTCTCAAGGTCGCGGACATTGTTCACGACGAGAATCGCGCTGGCGAGGAGCCCCACGGGCACGGCGCACACGAACGCCTCCCATGGCAAATGCTGCACCTGGACGAAGTAGGAGCCCGCGACGGCGACGATGCCGAAGAACAGGAATACGAAAACCTCGCCGAGACCCTCATAGCCATAGGGGCGCGGGCCGCCGGTGTAGAGCACACCCGCGAGGATCGAGGCCGCGCCCACGGCTAGCAGCTCCCAGCCCGCGACCGCGATCAAATAGGCGCCGCAGGCGACCGCAAGCCCGAACGTGACGTACGTCGCGAGCAGCACCTGGCTAGGTGGGACGAGCCCGCCGGCAGTCACGCGCACAGGGCCGAGGCGATCCTCGGTGTCGGCTCCTCGCCGAGCGTCGGAGTAGTCATTCGACAAGTTGGTCCCGACCTGGATGAACACCGCGCCGAGCAGCGCGGCGACGAACGCAAGCGGGTGGAAGTGATCGGCGCCCAGCGCGAGCGAGGTCCCCACGAGCACGGGCGCTATTGCCGCGGGCAGCGTGCGCACGCGCGCCGCCATGATCCATATGCGCACGGCGCTCATCAGGCGCGGCGGGGAAAGCGCGAGAAGTCGGGCTTGCGCTTTTCGCGATAAGCGTTGCGGCCCTCCTGGGCCTCGGGGTTCTCGTAGAAGAGCAGGTTCGTGTCGTGCGCGAGCTGCTGGATCCCGCTGAGCCCGTCCTCCGCCGCGTTGAAGCTCGCCTTCAGCAAGCGCAGCGAGAAGGGGGAGAGCACGAGCATCTCGCGGCACCACCGAACGGTCTCCTCCTCCAGCCGCTCGAGCGGGACGACCGTGTTCACGAGCCCCATCTCGCGCGCTTCCTCGGCGTCGTACTGGCGGCAGAGAAACCAGATCTCCTTCGCCTTCTTCGGGCCCACGAGGTTCGCGAGCAGGCCGGCGCCGAAGCCGCCGTCGAACGAGCCGACCTTCGGCCCCACTTGACCGAAGCGCGCGTTGTCCGCGGCGATCGTCAGGTCGCAGACGAGGTGCAGCACGTGTCCGCCGCCGATCGCGTAGCCCGCGACCATCGCGACGACGGGCTTGGGTAGGCGACGGATCTGGATGTGCAGGTCGGTCACGTGAAAACGTCCGACCGCGGCTTTGTTGCCCTGCGCGTCTTCTGAGAGGTAGCCGGTGTCGCCACGCACGCGCTGATCGCCGCCCGAGCAGAACGCGTCGGGGCCCTCGCCCGTAAGCACGATCACACCGACGTCTGGGTCCTCGCGCGCGTCCTCGAGCGCCCGCGAGATCTCGACGATCGTCTGTGGGCGAAAGGCGTTGCGTACCTCCGGGCGGGCGATCGTGATCTTTGCGATGCCGGCGTCCTCGCCGGCCGACTTCTCGTAGCGGATGTCCTCGAAGCCCCCCGCGGGCCCCGCGGCGTCCGTCCAAGTTGCGCTCATCGCGCGAAGGCTAGCTGCAAGCGCCGAGCGGACGGCCCTTCACTACTACTTCCAGCGTTTGGCGCGCGTATAACAAGCAGCGAAGGCACGTTCCTTGGCTTGCTTGCTTTCGTCTCGGACCAACAGCGCCAGTTCCGTACAGACCGACTTGGACACCGAGTACACCTCGAATGGCTCATGCCTGGTGTAGCCCTCGCTGCAAGCTTCCTTCAATTCGTTCTTCTCGCTGGCCGAGACCTGGTTGGATTCGAGCACCGCGGCCTTGCATTCGGCGACCGCTTTGTGCACCGCTACGACAACTTCCGCGTGCGTTTTGTAGTCGTACTCGGGTCCTTCCGAGAGGACGTGCTCTTTGATTTTTTTGTTCTGACCGGTGGAGCTGGCGTGCGTGGACGCAGCGTGTTCGGTCGAACCGCACCCGGCGAGCAGGGAAATGAGCGCGAGCGTCCCCAGGAGGCGCAGTAGAGCCCCGGTGCTCATCGAGCGACCTCCGCTGATCCTGCGGCGCTTCCGACCTCGCACGTATCCCCAGTCCCCTGCATCGCCAGGATGGTTGCGCATATATGCCTAGGCGTCGCAGCCTTAGAGGCGTGCCATGCGACTTGCCGGGGAAAAGTCGGCCTAACGTGTTCCTCTCTCCTCGCCGCTAGCCTGTCGCGTCGTGCTCGTCGACGCATGGCTGGCCCGCGCGGAGGAGTCGCATCCCGACCGCGTTGCGCTCGAAACGCCCGATGGTTGCTGCTCCTACACGAAGCTGCTCGAAAAGGCGCAGGCTTGCGCGGTTGAGCTGACCAAGCGCGGAGCGCAACGGGGGCAACGCGTCGCGATCGCGCTCCCCGCCGGGCTCGACTTCGCCTATGCCCTGCACGCCTGCCTTTTGCTTGGCGCGATTGCCGTGCCCGTCGATCTGCGCATGTCCGCGGCCGAGCAGCAGAGGATCGCCGATGGGGCGAGTGTTCTCGTGGATCGGCCGCTTGACGGGTCTCACCGTCCCGCGGACTCGCAGGAGCTGTCGGGGGATCACGCATTGGCTCGCTCGCACGACCTCGACGCCCCAGCCATCGTGATCCACACCTCCGGCACGAGCTCCGCCCCCAAGCCACTCGAGCTCACATACGGCAACCTGTTGTGGAGCGCGCTCGGCTCCGCCGTCGCGCTCGGCCTAGACGAGAACGAGCGCTGGCTCTGCGCGCTACCGCTCTCGCACGTAGGCGGCCTCTCGATCATCGTGCGCTCGGCGATCTACGGCACGACCGCCGTGATCCACGAGCGCTTTGAGACCGAGCGCGTGTTGCGTGCACTGCAAGAGGAGCGAATCACGCTCGTGAGCCTCGTCGCGACGACGCTCGCGCGCGTGCTAGACGCGGGGCTGAGCGACCCACCCGCGCTGCGCTGCGCCCTCACCGGCGGGGGCCCTGTTCCTTCCGCGCTCGTAGAGCGTGCCACGGCGGCGGGCGTGCCTGTGAGCACGACGTACGGTCTCACAGAGTCGTGCTCGCAGGTGACGACTGCGCCCATCGCGGCGCTTGCCCAGCACGATCACGGTCCGGGGCCGGCTCTGTTCTGCACGCGGGTGCGCTGCGCCGAGGACGGCGAGATCCTCGTTGCGGGTCCCACCGTCGCGCCCGACGCGCTTGCAGAGAACGGCTGGCTGCACACGGGCGACCTCGGCGCGCTCGACGCCCAAGGCCGCCTCTCGGTCACGGGCCGCAAGGCGGACACGATCGTAAGCGGCGGCGAGAACGTCGCACCAAGCGAGGTCGAGGCCGTATTGGAGACGCATCCCGACGTGCTCGAGGCCGCGGTCGTGGGACGCGAGGATCCCGAGTGGGGCGAGGCAGTCACGGCGATCGTGGTTTTGCGCGTGACCCCTTCATTACGAGTGAAGTGCTCTACCGATGAGGCCGCCTTGCGCGCCCACTGTGCCGCGGCGCTCGCGCCCTACAAGGTGCCCAAGCGGGTGCTCCTGCGCGAGGAGTCGCTGCCGCGTACGCGCTCAGGCAAGCTCCTGCGCCGCGAGCTGTGAGGATGCCGCGATGGCGCCGCCGCGAATTGTGATGAGCTTGCGCGGATGAGCTTCGACGCTAACGCCCACCGCGAGGCGAGCCTGCAGGGTTGGGAAGAGGCCGCCTCGGGCTGGGTTCGCAGTCAGGAGGGCGTGCGCGAGTTCGGCGCTCCGGTCTCGCATTGGATGCTGGACGCGGTCGCGCCGCAGCCGGGGCAACGCGTGCTCGAGCTAGCGGCGGGGCTGGGGGAGACGGGGCTGCTCGCGGCCGAGCTCGTAGCCCCCGTCGGCGGAGTCGTGATCTCCGACCAGGCCGAGGCGATGCTGGCTGGCGCCCGTGAGCGCGCGGCCCAGCTCGGGCTTGCGAACGTCGAGTTCCAGGCGATGAACGCCGAATGGATCGACCTGCCGGTCGCGAGCGTGGATGTGGTGCTGTGCCGCTGGGGCTACATGCTGATGGCCGACCCGGGCGCGGCGCTCGGCGAGACTCGCCGCGTGCTGCGCAGCGGCGGGCGCGTTGGCCTCGCGGTATGGGACTCGATCGAACGCAATCCCTGGGCCGCGCTGCCGGGGCTTGAGCTGCGCGAGCGCGGACTCCTCCCGCCACCGCAGCCCGGCACGCCGGGTCCGTTTGCGCTCGGCGATCAGGCGCGCGTGCGGGCACTGATAGAGGAGGCGGGCTTTGCCGAGGTGCGCGTGGAGGCGCTCGATCTGCACCGGCGCCACGCTGGCTTCGGGGACTTCTGGGAGTCGACGCTTGATCTCTCGCGCGCCACGCACGACGCGGTGATGTCGCGCCCGGCCGCGGAGATCGTCGAGATCGAAGCGGCGGTAAAGGCGCGCTTTGCCCCGTTCGAAGCGGACGACGGCAGCCTGGACATTCCCGCGCGCACGCTCGTGGCGTCTGCAAGCGCGTAGCCCCTGGTGTGTGGCCCAGGTAGCAAGCCCGGTCCCGCAGCCGCGGACGCGATAGCCTGCGCGCTCCAATGATCTATGACGACGACGCAGACCTCACGCTCCTCGACGGCAAGACCGTCGCAATTATCGGCTACGGCTCCCAGGGCCACGCCCACGCGCTCAACCTGAAGGACTCCGGCGTGAAAGTCGTCGTCGGGCTCCGTCCCGACTCCGATTCGGTCGCCAAGGCCCAAGAGCAGGGCCTTGAGGTGCTGTCGGTCGTCGAGGCGGCGAGCCGCGGGGACCTCGTGATGATCCTGCTCCCCGACGAGCGCCACCATGACATCTGGGAGCAAGAGATCCGCGACGGGATCGCCGAGGGAAACATGCTGCTCTTCGGCCATGGATTCTCGATCCACTACAAAGAGATCGAGCCTCCGCCTGGGGTCGACGTGGGGATGGTTGCGCCGAAGGGTCCCGGTCACCTCGTCCGCCGGCAGTTCACCGAAGGCTCGGGTGTGCCGGGTCTGATCGCGGTCGAGCAGGACGCGACGGGCAATGCCCGCGCGCTAGCGCTCGCCTACGTGAAGGGAATCGGCTGCACGCGCGGCGGGGTGATCGAGACCACATTCAAGGACGAGACCGAGACCGACCTGTTCGGCGAGCAGGCCGTCCTCTGCGGCGGCGCCTCCGAGCTCGTGCAGGCGGGCTTTGAGACGCTCGTCGAGGCGGGCTATGACCCAGAGATGGCCTACTTCGAGTGCCTGCACGAGCTGAAGCTGATCGCGGATCTGATGTACGAGAAGGGCCTCGCGGGAATGCGCTTCTCGATCTCAAATACGGCCGAGTACGGCGACTACACGCGCGGCAAGCGCGTGATCACCGACGAGACCCGGGCGGCGATGAAACAGATCCTCAAGGAGATCCAGGACGGCGACTTCGCCCGCGAGTGGATCGCGGAGAACCGCGCGGGGCAAGAGAACTTCAAGCGTATGCGCGCGGAGCAGGCCGACACGCAGGTCGAGCACGTGGGCGCCGAGCTGCGCTCGCACATGGACTGGATCAAGCCCTCGTTCTAGGCCAGGGGCGCCGTGCTCGCCTATCTCTTCTGGCATCGCCCGGCAGCAGGAGCCGATGCCGGTCGCTATGAGCAGGCGCTCGAGCACTTTCACCGCTCGCTGGCACACCAGCCCCCGAGTGGCTTTCGCGGCTCGGGGGCATTCCGCATACACGAGCTTCCCTGGTTCGGTGGGGGCGAGGGTTATGAGGATTGGTACCTAGTCGACGATTGGGCGTCGCTTGGCGTGTTGGAGGAAGCAGCCGTCTCCCGTGGGCACGCGACCGCGCACGGTGCGGCTGCGGCGCACGTGGGAGCGGGCACTGCCGCGGTGTATCGACTGCTCGAGGGCAGTCCTGGTCTTGCCGGAGCGACGCAGGCCGTCTGGATCGAGTCCGCGCCACGGAACGAGTCCCCGGGGTTGGCGGAATTGCTCGGTGACGGGATGAATCCGGCGCGCGACAGCCTGTGGCGCCGCTGCCTCGTGCTCGGGCCCGCGAGCGAGTACTGCCTGCTCGCCACCGAGCGCCCTGCGGGTGCCGCAGAGACGCGCCTGCCCGCAGGCTGGAGCGCGCGTTCGCTCGCCCGAGAAACGATTTACAGCGCCTGAGCGTGCGTTCGCTACACTCGCGATGCTCGCCGCGACTGGCGCCTGAGGTGGGACTGACCACCGGGAAGCGACGAGTAGACCGCCGCGCGCCTGGGCACCTCACAACCACGATGTCCCTCGACAGAGCGAGGAGCCCGCGATGAGCACGAGCAGCGCCGCAGCAGAGACAGAGCTGGTCCTTCCGCAGGAGATGAAGCCCCGCGACGGGCGCTTTGGCTGTGGTCCCTCGAAGGTGCGCCCTGAGGCGCTTGCCGCGCTCGCCTCAGATGGCGCGGCGGTGATGGGCACCTCCCACCGCCAGAAGCCCGTGAAGGCGCTCGTGGGGGAGATCCGCGCGGGCCTGAACGAGCTGTTCTCGCTGCCCGACGGTTATGAGGTTGCGCTCGGTAACGGCGGCGCGACGTGCTTCTGGGACGCCGCGGCCTTCGGCCTGATCCGCGAGCGCTCCGCGCACCTCGCCTTCGGCGAGTTTTCACAGAAGTTCGCCTCAGTCAGCAAGGGAGCGCCGTTCCTCTGCGAGCCCGAGGTGCTCTCCGCCGAGCCGGGCGATGCTCCGGACCCGAGCGCCCTGGGCGGCGTCGACGCCGACGTCGTGGCCTGGGCTCACAACGAGACCTCCACCGGCGTGATGGCGCCCGTGAAGCGGCCCGCGGGCGACGCGCTCGTCTTGATCGATGCGACCTCCGGCGCGGGCGGCCTGCCCGTCGATGTCTCCCAGGTCGACGCCTACTACTTCGCCCCACAGAAGAGCTTCGCCGCCGACGGAGGACTGTGGCTCGCGTTGCTCAGCCCTGCGGCGCAGGAGAGAGTGGCGCAACTTGACGCGACCGACCGCTGGATTCCGTCCTTTCTCTCCATAAAGACCGCCCTGGAGAACTCGATCAAGGACCAGACCTACAACACGCCCGCGGTCGCGACCCTCTTCCTGCTGGCGGATCAAATCCGGTGGATGCTCGGACAGGGGGGGCTCGACTGGTGCGTCAAGCGCTCGACGCTTTCCTCTGAGCAGCTGTACGGCTGGGCCGAGCGCTCGGGGTACGCGACGCCGTTCGTCGCCGAGCCGCAGAAGCGCTCGCTCGTCGTTGGCACGATCGACTTCGCCGATGGCCTCGACGCAGCGCGGATCGCCGCGACGCTACGGGCGAACGGGATCGTCGACGTCGAGCCCTACCGCAAGCTCGGACGAAACCAGCTGCGGGTCGGGATGTTCCCAGCGATCGAGCCCGCCGACGTTCAGGCGCTCACCGCATGCATCGACTACATCGTGGAGCGCGTGTCATGAAGGTGCTCGTCAAGGAGAAGATCGGCGACTCCGGCGTCGCGCTGTTGCGCGAGCACTTCGACGTCGACCTCGGGGTCGACTGGGACCAGGGCGAGTTCGAGCAGAAGATCGGTGGCTATGAGGGGATCCTGATCCGCTCTGCGACGAAGATGACCGCTGAGCTGATCGAGAAGGCCGAGCGGCTACAGGTGATCGGCCGCGCGGGCGTGGGGGTCGACAACGTCGATGTCGAGGCCGCGACGAAGCGAGGGATCGTCGTCGCGAACGCGCCGCAGTCCAACGTCGTCACCGCCGCGGAGCACACGATGGCCTTGTTGCTCGCGCTCGCTCGTAATGTGCCCCAGGCGCACAAGGCGCTGCTCGAAGGCAAATGGGACCGCTCGAAGTACTCGGGCGTCGAGCTGTACGAGAAGACCCTCGGGATCCTCGGCTTCGGACGGATCGGCCAGCTCGTCGCCCAGCGCGCCCGCGGCTTCGGGATGCGCGTGCTCGCCTTCGATCCCTTCGTCAGCGCCGAGCGCTACCGGGAGCTAGGGGTCGATAAGGCGGAGGACCCCGAGGAGATCTACGCCCAAGCCGACTTCCTCACGATTCACCTGCCGAAGACCCCCGAGACCGAAGGCTTCCTCGACGCGGAGGCTTTCGCCAAGATGCGCGACGGCGTGCGTGTGCTCAACGTCGCCCGCGGCGGGTTGATCGATGAAGCCGCGCTGAAGGAGGCGCTTGACTCCGGCAAGGTCGGCGGCGCGGGCCTCGACGTCTTTCCCTCCGAGCCGATGACCGAGAGTCCTCTGTTCGGCCTCGCAAACGTCGTCGTCACCCCGCACCTTGGCGCCTCGACCGCCGAGGCCACCGACCGCGCGGGCTATCAGTCCGCCGAGCAGGTCGTCGCCGCGCTTACCGGCGGCGTCGTCTCGACCGCCGTGAACATTCCCTCGATCGGCGCCGAGGATATGCAGTTCCTCGGGCCCTTCCTGCCGATGGCCCGCCAGCTCGGGCGCCTGGCGATGGCGATCGCCGAAGGCAGCTCCGTCGAGCGGATCGAGGCCGCCTTCCTTGGGCGGATCGCCGACTTCGACACGCGCCTGTTGACCCTCGCCGTGATCGGCGGCGCCCTCGCCGGACGAACCGAGGAGCAGGTCAACCCCGTCAATGCGCCGGCGATCGCCGAGGAACGAGGGATCGTCGTCGAGGAAAAGAAGGTCTCAGAGGCCCAGGACTTCAACGAGCTGATCCGCGTCACGGTCGTCGCTGGCGGCGAGCGCGTCGCCGTCGCCGGGACCGGGATCGGGCCTAAGCGGGACCCGCATCTCGTCGAGGTGCAGGGACGGCGCCTCACGATCGAGCTCGAGCCCCATCTCGCCGTATTCCGTTACGAGGACCTGCCCGGGATGATCGGGCGGGTTGGGACGATCTTCGGACAGCACGGGATCAACATCTCTTCTGCCGCCGTGGGGCATACGCCGGACGGCGGGGGAGAGCGACTCGCCGCGATGGTCGTCACGACCGACGCGGCCGTGCCCGACGAGCTCGTCGAAGAGATCATCGCCTCCGAGGGATTCGTCGACGGCTGGGCCGTCGAGCTTCTCTGACACGCCGCATCCGCGTTCTGATCCTTAGGACGCCGCTGGAAACATATCTAGCGGTCGATTGACCGCATGTGGCGCTGTGGTTCAAGATTGTCGTGCGTCAGGCATTTGAGTTTTCGCCGACGCATCGTCGACTAATTACCACTAGGAGCAATCATGCGAATCAAGCTCGCAGCACTCCTCGTCCTGGCCATCACAGCTGTCGGCATCGTCTCGACAGGCTCTGCGCTGGCTGTGGAATTACCGGACATTCAG
>Ga0335073_10008478_pt1 | contig 14423 bp, 12 predicted proteins | sample Lox_Sample_22_FD_207093 | JGI IMG/M metagenome (GOLD analysis project Ga0335073, IMG submission 207093) | Soil microbial communities from Loxahatchee National Wildlife Refuge, Florida, United States - Lox_Sample_2.2 | ecosystem: Environmental > Terrestrial > Soil > Wetlands | place: USA... | reverse complement strand
TGGCTCTTCAAGCTGAGGGCCCAAGGTGGTTAACCCTGGCAAGGGAAAAATCGTTCACGGAGGCACTTCAATGGCAACGAAGAAGAAAGCAAAAAAGAAGAAACACTAACCGTCAGCGAGACGAAACCTCGCGCATCACGATTTTTTCACTGGCCTCTTGAGAGAAGCACCTCTTAAGAGGCTTTCCCGTTTCTGCGAGTGAAAAAGCCGATGGCGAGCCGCATACCTGTGTCACAATAAGCAGACTGGCCCGGTTTTGCGGAGCCCTGACCATGCCAAAGAAAAACAGTGCGGGCAAACATAAGTCGGATGCAGTCCTGATTCCCGACAAGCTCTACTTCCGCATCGGCGAAGTTGCCACGCTGTGCCGCCTGCCGGCGTATGTCCTGCGCTTCTGGGAGTCGGAGTTTCCGCAACTGAAGCCGGTCAAGAGCAGCACCGGGCAACGGATGTACCGCAAGCGCGATGTGGAAAGTGTGCTGCGGATCAAGCAACTGCTCTACGAACAGGGATTCACGATTTCGGGAGCGCGGCAGCAGTTGCGGGCGGAAAGCAAGTCCGACAAGTCGCAGGCCGCCATTCCCTTCCCGGCGCAGTCAGCGCCCGAACTTCAGAATATCCGGCAGGGCCTGCGCGAGATTCTCGATCTGCTCTCGGCGCGCAAGACGGGATAGCCGGGCAGTCGCAAGGCGCTCAACGAACGCCGCCGCACTTCGGCGTTTCCAACCTCTAAGCTTCCACCCAATTTCTGCGTTCGAGAATCGTTGGCGGCTCGTAGGTTTTTCCGCCAGCCAGGCGGCGTTCTTCGCGGCGGGTCGTCCAGAGCAGCACCGGGCCGAGGACTGCGGGCAGGAGCCGAGAGACGATCCCGGACTCGCGCCTGAATTCTTCACGCAAGGAGTGGATTTTTTCGCTGACCCCGCGGTCGACTCGCTGGAACTGCCGCTCCATCGCCCACAGAGCGGAACTGTAGATGCCGCCCAGGCGATGCATCTCGCGAGCAAAGCGCCCGCGGACGCGCGCATCAGGCGAATCTTTGTAGCGCTGCCATCCGGTCATGAGAGTTCGTGCAATGCGGTAAAGGCTGGGTCCGTTCATTTCGAAGTCGCGCCAGAACGCCCAGTCGAGAAAACGCTTGGAATCTTCGCGGGAGATGGCGGCGTGTTTGAAATTGAATTTGAACTGGCCGTGGACGTCGGCGTAGTCGACATCGCGCAGCAGGCGGCCCTCCTCCAACATTTGCTGGTAGAGAGGAGTTCCCGGGACCGGCGTGTAGAGCATGAACTGGTGAAAGTCGGTGTTGTGGGAAACGGCGTGTTCGATTTCGGCCACGATGTTGTCGGGAGTGTGGTGCTCGAGGCCGATGATGGTAGATCCTTGCACGCGGATGCCGTGCGCGCGCAGCTCGCGAGTAAGATCACGAGTGTCGGTGCCGGAAAGCTTGGTATAGCCAGCGCGAGGAGATTCCAGGCCCATCCAGAGCCACGAGACTCCCAGATCGACCAACTCCTGCATGGTGTATTTGCGGATCGCGTTGGCTGATGCGAATACCGACAACGTCCAGGCCTTGCCGGATTCCTTCATGCGGTCGAGCAGGCGCATGGCGCGCTCGCGGTGAAGCAGGAAGTTTTCGTCCATGACGAAGAAGGAACTAACCTTGAGTTCGTCTTCCATGCGGCCCATGACTTCGAAAAGCTCATCGCCGGTCTCGAAGAAGTTGACGAATTTCCCTTTTCCGCCGAAAAAGGCAGAAGTAGTGCAGAAGTTGCAGCCCATCGGGCAGCCAACAGAAGGGATGATGGTGGCAGCGGTTGCGCCCTTACGCTCGGGCAGGCGGATGCCCATGATGCGTGTGCGCATGCCGGAAACGATGGCCGGATGGCGAATGGGAGCGGTGTCGTCTTCGCCGAGATAGCGGCGCATCCAGGCGATGCCTTCGCCGCGAACGATGTGGTCGGCATCGATCATCTTGTCGATTCCGGGAATGGCCGCGACGTGGCCGCCGATCACGATGGTCGATCCGGGAGAAATCTCGCGGACCATGCGGCACATCTCGCGCACTTTGGCGACGTTCACGATGATCGCCGATATGCCGACGACATCGTAATGGTTGCGGCGCAGCTCGCGAGCGAAATCGTCGCGCGTGGGAAAATCGAGAACAGTGCACGGCGCGGAGATATTTTCCTGGATCATCATGATTCCCCAGGAACGGTGAAACATGCGAAGCGAGAAGCTGCCCTGCGCGCGCGTGACCTGATTGTGATAGAGCTCCATGGGATTGATGGAGCGGCTGCCGAACTCATCATCCTGGGCATAAGGTCCGAAGACCGAACTCAGCAGAATGCGGGCATGGGTTCCCTTGGGATGTTGTTCTGGGCAGGAATGAGAACTAACTTCGGCGGAATGATTGCTGGTAGTGAGATCGCTGGCCTGAATTTCCACTTCTTTTCATCGTCCGTTTCTCCCCACATGCCGTTGATCTCATAGTAGACGCGGGAAGCAGGTGCGAAAGGCCTCGATATAAGAAAACACAAAAACATTACAAAGCGCGGGATGCGAGTTCCAGGCCGGCAAAGCCGGCCATGCAAAGATTTTAAGAAGGCTGGCAGGGGCGCTTGAACCGGATTGATGATTTCTCCTAGAATCGCTGCGCCATGGCATCCGAGCCGTTGGAGATCGAGCGAGTCGACCAGGGAGTGTTGAGCTTCCACGGCCCGCTCACTATGGAAAACGTTCCCCTGTTCCTGAACGCGGTGCGGCGCGAGAGCGCGCCCACTATGATTCTGGACCTGACGGGAGTTCCTTACATTGATTCGTCAGGACTCGGGTCTCTGGTGAGCGCCTGCACTTCGTGCAGAAAAACCGGAAGACGCGTCGCGTTAACGGGAGTCAACAAGCGGGTGCTCAAAGTTTTTGAGATTACGAGAGTGGAACAGGTATTCCTGATGTTTCCCACGCTGTCAGACGCGATTGAAGCATTCACCAACGCGGGCACGGCATAACTCGAAGACTAGGCGGCTCGTCCCGGATTTGGTTTCTTGTTGTTTCCAGCATTGACCGCGTCGAGGCGGATTCTGGTCACTCTCGAAGTCCCTTCGACGAGGTCGGTCGTAAATTTCCCGGCTTCGCCCGCCATGATCGAACCGGCGGCGAGAGCAAAGCGAAGCGCGTCGGCCTGGTCTTCGAAATAAAGAACGACTTGTCCCGACATAGACACATCCCCCTGATTGGACCGAAGCGCAGGGCCGGAGCGCAGGCTTAGAACGAGCCTCCTGCGACACAGCGGCAACGAGCGCGCCGGCTTTCCCCGATTCTCGGAGAACAGGACGGGAGCTCAAAGTGATTGTTCTGGTTCAGAGCAGGTCAGAAGTACACGGGCGAGTGGAACGCCATTCGATGTTGATTAGATGGCGCCCGACGATAAAGCCTGACGGAGGAATGTATGCCGGTTTTGATTTCCATGCTGCGAGGGGTGAACGTTGGCGGGCACAACCAGATCAAGATGGACGCGCTGCGTGAACTTTACTTGTCGCTGAAGCTGGAGGATGCGCGGACGTACGTGCAGAGCGGAAACGTCATCTTCCGGACGAAAGAAAAGAACCTGGCGAAGGTTGCGGCGAAGATTCAGGACGCGATCGAGAAGAAATTCGGATTCCGCCCCGAAGTGGTTCTTCGCACCACTGAAGAAGTGCGCAGCGCGGTGGCCGCCAGTCCCTTCGCCAAGCGGACTGAGCTCGAACCGGGCAAGATTCTTTTTAGCTTCCTCACCGCCGAGCCCGGAGACGAAGCGCGAACAAACCTTGCGGAACTGAAAAAGTATCCGGAAGAACTACACCTCATGGGCCGGGAGCTCTACATTTATTTTCCCGATGGCGCCGGGAAGTCGAAGCTGCCATGGTCGCAGCTGGAACGGCTGCTGAAGGTCAACGGCACGGCGCGCAATCTGAACAGCGTGAGAAGCATGCTCGAAATCGCCGAACAGATGGAACAGGGATAACAAGGCAGTCGCGAACAGCCAAGATTTCGCGGATGAGAATTGGTCGGGACGGGCAGATTTGATGCGCCGAACGTTGCTGCGCAACTCCCCTCGCAGGAAATTTTCTGTGGCATCCGCTGCGCGGCTGCTTCACCTTGGGGTGCTTCGTGGGTCGCAACCGCAGAAATCCTCGTCGGCCTTTGAGTACCTTTCGCCATCATTTGTGAGGCAGATAGCAGCCGTTCTGAGGCGTCTAAGTGGCGTTTTGCGGCTTGGGTGTGCCCTTCTTCGACTTCACAGTACATATCAGAAGAGTCGCAACAAGCCTGTAGAGTTAATAAGTTAGCCCGATCTTTCGCCACACCTTTACGGACGCCCTACCAAAACGTCAATTTTCTTACGGAGGCGACCGAAGTCATTTTGCAGCACGAGGCTCGGCTGGGCGTAGTCAGCAGTTGACTTCCTCATCCTTACCGCATCATGCTTACGCAGGAAGATGAAAAACCAAGTCTGCCCTCGCTGTGTCACTCCGGCTGATTCTGGCCTTATCTTCTGTAAGGAGTGCGGTGCCACGCTTCAACCAAGAGTCTCGTTAGTGTCGGCGAGTCAGGACGGCAGCCCGCCGCCCCCTGTGAGTACCTTGAAACGCACGATTGTCATGCTCACTAGAGGTTTGGCAGGAGTAGCGGCAGTCGTGTTCTGGCTTTGCCCCTTGCGAACAGGTACGCAAATCCTTCTGTTCGTCGCTTCTATTGTCCTGTTCCTGATTTGCCACTCTGTGTTGAGTAATCTGGACGACAACTACATCGACAAACACCTTAAAGACGGCTACTGGCCGCCAAAGCCGATTGATTGGTCTACTCCTCCCCCTAGTACCCTTGATGAAAGCGAAAAAGGGACGCCTGCTGCAAAATAGACGATAAGACTCAAAGTTTCGCCTGCGTCCCAAGTCGGTAGAACTGGGAACACCTAAGAGAGCAGAGAGACTTGCTGATGAATGGCCTGCAAATCCTCCGTCATCAGGTTTGCATATCTCCTCGTCATCTCAAGTGTCGAGTGTCCAAGCATCTTCTGGAGATGAAAGACGCTCCCGCCCTTGCGGAGATAGTTGACCGCAAAAGTGTGACGCATCGCATGAATCGACCGAGTCGGCGGCTCGAAGCCCAGCGTACGGCACAACATCTTGAAATCCCGCAACACATTCCGGCGTCCCTGTTTCGTCCCGCCCAGCGTCGAGAAGACGAGGCTATCTTTCTTCGCTTCACTCTTGCGTTGAAAGAGGAACAATCTTCTCCTCAATTCGAGCGACATCGGGACAAGTCGATCCTTCCTGCCCTTGCCGTGGAGTAGAACGAGGAGATTGTCGAAGTCGATGTCTTTCCAGTGAAGGCTCAACGCTTCGTCGATCCTGCAACCCGTGTCAGCGAGGATAGCAATCAATGCTGACATCCGACGCCCTGTCGCTTTCTTGGCCTTCCAGTTCAGGAGGAGTTGAATCTGGGCCGTCGTGTACGTCGGCAGAATGAGTTGAGGCTCTTTCATCTGCGGAATTTTGAGCGGTGAGCCAGACCATTTCAGGTACGCATTGATTGACCGGATTGCACTGTTGCAGCCCGTCGCACGCAGGCCCTTTTCCCGCATCCTGACGACCATCGCCTTCAATTCATCTTCGGTCGGAGATTCGGACGGCATCCATTTGAAGTTGTGTGTGTACCAAGAAACTGTCGCCGGGGAGACGTTGTGAAGGTATTGTCTTTCCTTGATGAACTGCTCGAATTTGGGTAGCACGGACTCCTCCAAGGCGTGGGGTCAAAATCCCACGTGAATTTGAGGAACCGTCTGTAACCAGTTGAATCTGAAGAATTGGTCGGGACGGGCAGATTTGAACTGCCGACCCCTCGCACCCCAAGCGAGTGCTCTACCAGGCTGAGCCACGTCCCGACTAGGAAGGAATCCGCTGACGTAACAGCCGCCCGTCGATCCAGACGGCCTCCAGCGGAGGGGTTCTCGAACATTCTACACCAGTGCAGCGGGGCAGACCGCTTGTGCGGCCAGCGTCAGTCCAGGTCGCGCCAGTTTGACCCGACGCCGATTTCGACCGAAAGAGGCACTGCCAGGTCGCACACCTTCTCCATGTGCTCGCGCACCAGCGACCGCATGACGTCAATCTCTTGTTCGGGGACTTCAAACACCAGTTCGTCGTGCACCTGGAGCGTCATTCTCGATTTCAGGCCGCGCTCGCTCACACTACGATCGAGCCGGATCATTGCAACCTTGATCAGATCGGCCGCCGTGCCTTGCAGCGGAGTGTTGACGGCGGTACGCTCGGCGAATCCGCGCTGATTCACGTTCTTGCTGTTGATATCGGGAATCGGGCGGACGCGGCCAAACAGCGTCCGCACTTTCATCTCTCGCCGCGCTTCATCCAAAGTCTTGTCGATGAAGGCGCGAACGCCTTTGTACTTTTCGAAATAGGCGGCGATAAACTGCTTGGCTTCCCCGGTTTCAATTCCAAGCTGCTGAGAGAGTCCGAAGGCGGAGAGGCCATAGACGATGCCGAAGTTCACGACTTTGGCCTGGCGGCGATGGTCGGCGGTGACCATGAGCGGAGGAACACCGAAGACTTGCGAGGCGGTGAGCGTGTGGATGTCGTCTCCTCGGCGGTAGGCTTCGACGAGCAGCGGGTCGTGGGAGAAGTGGGCCAGCAGCCGCAATTCGATCTGCGAATAATCCGCAGTCAGAAGAACGTGGCCGGGCTCGGCGGTGAAGGCAGCGCGAATGCCGCGTCCAAGCTCGGTGCGGATGGGAATGTTCTGCAGGTTTGGATTCGCCGACGAGAGCCGTCCCGTCGCAGTACCGGTTTGTCCGAAAGTGGTATGGAGGCGGCCAGTCGCCGGATTGATCATCGCCGGAAGCGCATCGACGTATGTGGATTTCAGCTTGGTGAGCTGGCGGTACTCGAGCACCATGCGGGCGATGGGATGATTCTCGGCCAGCTCTTCGAGCACATCGACCGCAGTCGAAATCGTGCGTCCCTTGCCGTATTTCACCGGCTTGGGCAGATTCATGCGATTGAACAGGACATCGCCAAGCTGCTTGGGCGAGCCGACGTTGAATTCCATTCCCGCCGCTTCGTAAATCTCTTTGGACTTCGCGGAGATTTCACGCTCAAGATCGACCGACATCTGCGACAAGGCGGAGGTATCGATTTTGACGCCGGTCTGCTCCATTCGCGCGAGCACCGGCACCAGCGGCAAGTCGATCTCTTCATAAATGGTGGCGAGGCCTTCGCGTTCGACCTCCGTGCGCAGCGACGCGGCCAACCTGCCGGTGATATCGGCGGACTCGGCGAGGCTGCCGGCAAGCTTGAGATTGAATTTCCGGAGCGCAACTTCGGCGATGCTGTGCGACGAATACGTCGGATCGAGCAGATACGAGTACAGCATGGGATCGTGGCGAACCCCGTCGATGACGATTCCCTGCGGCGAGAGCGCATGCAGCGCCGCTTTGTAATCGAAGATCGACTTCGGCAGTTTCGCGTCGGCCAACGCCGCGCGCACCCGCGCTCCCGAGTCGGACGAATCAACCTTCGCGACAGCCGCGACTCCACTCTCCGCGGAAACTGCGATGCGGACCCTGGCCGGCTCCGCCGGAGGCACGGTCAGGGCGGCATCCATCAGAGAGAGCTGGCGATCCTGCGGCTCTTCTTCTAATTCTTCTTCTGGCGCGGCGATACCGGGCTGCTCAACGGCAACGGCGAGCGGGTGCGTGGCGCCGGCCATCCTGACGATTTCGTCGATCCCCGCCGCAGAGGCATCCTCGCTGTAACGCGTCTCGCTCACTTCCACAACCGGGAGCAGTTCCTTCAGCAGCGAGGTGAATTCGAGTTCGGTGAAGAGGGCGCGAAGCGCGTCGACGTCGGGCTCGCCCACGCGCATGGCGTCGATATCGAGCTCAACTGGAACGTTCGTGTCGATCGTCGCCATGCTCTTGCTGAAGAGGATCGTGTCGCGGTTGTTCTGCAGCGATTCGCGGTAGGTTTTTTTCTCGACTTCGGCACCGCGCTCGAGCGCCTCTTCGACGCTGCCGAATCGCTTGATGATCTCGACCGAACCCTTGTCTCCGATGCCGGGAGCGCCGGGGATGTTATCGATGGAATCACCACGCAGCGCCATCAGGTCGACAACGCGCTCAGGCGGCACGCCAAGAATTTCTTCGACCTTGGCAGCGTCGCAAATCAGATTGTCTTTTGGCGGATTCAGGATGTGAACTTTGTCGTTCACGAGCTGCATCATGTCCTTGTCGCTCGATACGATGTAGACCGGATGCGAAGCCTCGGCCGCTTTGCGCGCCAGCGTGCCGATCACATCGTCGGCTTCGAAGCGGGTCACGCCGATCATGGGGATGCGGTAGGCCTCGAGCGCGCGGCGGATGTATGGCACCTGCTGCGCGAGATCTTCGGGCATGGCGGCGCGATTGGCCTTGTATCCCTTGTACTCTACGTCGGTGAAGGTTTGCGTTTTGATGTCGAACTTGCGGATGGTGGTCACCGCTTCGGCCTGCTCGTCGCGAAAGGTAGGGCCGGCAACGTCGAAAACGGCGGCAAGAAATTCGGGAGAAAAATCGTCGCGCAGCTTGCGCAGCATGTTGACGAAGACGTAAATCGCCGCTGTCGGCAACCCGGTTTTGGTGGACATGGGCCGCTGCCGCGCCATGGCATGATAGGCGCGAAAAATAAACGACATCGTGTCGATCAGGAAGATGCGACCGTGAGAGCCCGGTGGTCTGGCTTCCGAAGCTGGCGCCTGAAGCGGCTTTGCGGCCGTCGTCTCGCTTGCTTCCGTCGAGGAATTCGAAGATTTTCTGCGCGGGGCCAACCCGCTTAGTGTAGCAGCCCTACCGCGCCTAGAACTCGAGCCGGAAGTCGGCCTGAACCTGTAGTTTTGCGGCCTTGGAGTTGTTGCGGAAGACGAGATGATACTTCGCCGGAGCGTCCATGGTCGGCGGCAAGCCGGTATTGACCTGCTGATTCTGAGCGTCGCCGGCGTCGAAGGCAGCTTCTCCGTTCTGGCCATTCAGGAAGGCAGAATATTGTTCTTCGTTCAATACGAGAAGCTCGATGTCGGCGGCCGCGCGGCCTGGGCTTTTCAGAGAAGCCTGGTAGTCGCCCTTAAGTTGCGGATTCGCAGCGTGAGCGGGAACCTCAAACGGCATTTGAACGGCGTTGATGACGGGGAACGTGAAATGCAGAACCGGCTGCGTGCTTCCGACCACTGAACCGCCGACGTGATCAGCGGCGGTCGTCTTACGCGGAACGTAGGTCAGCGTTTCGACCTTAGGGTGGTTCACAAGATTCGCCAGCGGCCCTACGAAATCGACTGCCTTTTGCGCTTCCTGGACTTCCGGTGCGACCGGAGGCGCAGGCGCTTCCGGAGCGGCTGGCTGTTCGCTTATTTGAGGCGATTGACGCACGGCACTTTTCCACGCGAAGGAACCGGCGAACGCCAGAATGCAGCCGACGACGAGCAACCCGAATAAAGACCTCATATGCGCCCCTCATAAAATGTTAGTAAGAGCGCGGAGCAGAGGCTAGCTCACGAAGGGAGGATGCGGTTACTTCGGTTTGCCGTATTCGGTGGTGAAGTGAAGCTGAATTTCGCCACAGGTTCCTTGCTCGGGCGAGTAGACGATGCAGGTATCGAAGGGGCGGGAATAAACATGCAGGCTGACGGCGCGCGCATTGAACTCCCGCGGATTCAGAACGCGGTGAACAGGATCGGCAGGATCGACGGCGCACGGCTCGGCAATATTCATCTCGACGCTATTCAGCGGCTCAAGCGTGGACCGGCCAGCCGAAATATCCTGATGCACGAGGTGAAAATTCTCGACGCGCAGGCGGCCGACGGGAACAGCCATCCAGCAATTCTGATCGCGATGGTTATGGACCGAGCTCGCCTGACCGACATCCCAGCAGATGGCGAGCAACTCATACAGAGGAGTGCGGTCGATGAGATTGCGCGTGTAATGCTGGCGATCCCATATGAGATAGGGCGCGAGCGAGTCGGAATCGACCGGCATGCGGCGCAGAAGCTCGCGGAGAAACTGCACCTGATCGAAGGCGGAGGCCGGCATCTGGCGCAGTTCTTCGACCAGCCGCTGAATCGCCACCGGTTTCGACATCGTTTTCATCGGCAGAAAACAGTATAACTATCTTCCCGCGCCGAAGATCTCTTTGCTCTCGCCTTGCGCCACTGCGGGATAAACAGCGCCCTTCCCGCGGCGCAGATCGCGGGGCAACTCCGAACGCAGCAGCCACAATCCCGCCAGCACCGCGGCCGCCCATGTAATCGAAACCAAGGCCAACTGCGCGACGTCTACAACGCGGCTGCCGTGGCCGCCGGTAGCCAGTGGGACTGCTTTCGCTACTTCGAAGCTGATCCCTCCCGCAACGGCTGCGGTCAGTGCGGACTTGCCGATCTCATCCCAACGCAAGCCGCGGAGCGGCACCAGCTTGCGGTAATTCAGCAGAAAGGCCAACGCAACCAGGTTGATCCCGATGCCGATATCGGACGCCCAGGCAAGCCCCACCACGCCGAACGTGTGAAACAGGAAGGAATAAATCGGCAGCGATGCGACGGTGATTCCGCTTACGGCCAGCATTGGAGTCAGCGTATCTCCGGCCGCATAAAATGCGCGCGCATAAAGTCCCTGTGCAGACCAGAGGATCAGCGACAAGGAGAACCAGAAGAAATACACAGCGCTGGTCTGGCTGTCGACGAAGAGGAATTTGCCGCGGCGGTAGACCAAGTCGATCAGCGGAAGAGCGGCAACCATCATCCAGCCGGTCGCGAGCAAGGATGCGGCTGAGACACGGTAGACGGAGTCGTTCACCGTGGCGGCGAATTCCTGAAGTTTCTTTTCATTGAACAGCCGGGCAAAAAATGGCAACGAAGCCTGGCCCGTGGCCTGTCCCAGCACCGCGATGGGAACGGCGAAAAGACGTTTTGCAAATGTGAGCCGCGTAATGTCGCCGACGCCGCTCGAAGCATAGTGGCGAAGAATCCAGTCATCCGCCGTCACCAGCGAGACGCCAAGCATCAGCGGTACCGACAGCTTCACCCACTCGCGGAATGCGGGATTCATCACGTCGAAGGATGGTTTATACCCAGTTCCAATGCGCACGGCGCCGATCACGCTTGCCAGGAACGGTCCGGCAAAGCTTCCGATGAGAGCTCCGTAGGCGAGCGACGCGATCCCAAAATGGTGGCCGCCGATGACTCCGCCGAGAATGATGAAGACGTTGTAGATCAGCGGACCAAAAGCCGGAAAGAGGAAAAGGCGATGCGAAAGCAAAACCGCTGAGACCACGCCGCCGACGTAAAAGAAGATTTGTGCGGGAAGGAGAATGCGGGTGAGGCGAATGCAAAGATCGATCTTGTCGGGCGTGAACCCTTTTACGAACCAGCGCACGAACTGCGGGGCAAAGATCTCGCTGACAATAGTTCCCACGATCATGACCGCGGTCATGACAGTGATGATGATGGAGAAAGTTTTCTGCGCGTCTTCGTCGCGCTTCTCCGCCAGGAACCGGGTGTAAATCGAGATGAAGGTGATGGAAGCGGCGCCGCCCGCGACGATGTAGTTGAGAAAATCAGGCAGGGTGAACGCCGCGACGTAAGCATCGGTGGCACCGCCCGCGCCGTAGGCGAAGGCGATGTAAGCATCGCGCGCATAGCCGATGACGCGCGATAGCATCACCGCAGTGATCAGCAGCAGGGTTGCCGAGAATGCCGTGTGCTGGTGCGATGGCCGGAAGAAACGCAGCAGTTTCGTCATCGAGACCCGATCAGATGTTCAATCTTATCGGAATCTTCCGGCACCGGTGTTGATGGACTCGCTCCGGGCACCGCAGGCAGTGCCCGGAAAGGGAACGAGTTCAGGGTTCGAGCGAAACGTACACTCTTCCCGCCGAAACCAGGTCGACGTTGGGAACTTCGCTCGAGAGCCGCACTTTCTGCCATCCCGATCTCTTGGGAACCTTGGCCAGAAACTTCAGCAGATACTGGTGTTGGAGGCGCCGGGCAAGATCGTCAAGGTAGGGCGCAAACGATACCGGCGTTCCCGTCAAACCGATGTAATACGCTTCGCCGCCCGTTTTGTCGGCGAGCTCCGAGAGGTAATTCTGCCCCCAGAAGGTCTGGTAGTGGCTGTGGCCGAAGTGGCCCGCATCCGGGTTATAGATGGCCGAGATTACGATGCCGGCGCGGTTGGCGTCGGTGATGGCGGCATCGAGATAAGGATCGTTCGGATCCCCTGCCCCGTAGTAACGATCGATTCCGGCGCTTATGACCAGCACTTCGCGGCGGGCCGAAGAGGCGGGCCAGCGTTTGATCAGATCGCTGATCGAAAAGTAAGGACTGGAGTCGACACCAGCCGATCCGAGGGGAAGGCGCAGCGATTTTGCCGCCAGCTCGTGCTCAGTGGTCAATTCCTGGGCGATACGGGCCGTGCCATTCTGCATGTAGGCGACGCCAACTTTCGCCGTCGGAGGCTGGGCAACGATGAACTTTTGTAACTCCTGAAGCTGCGCTCCCAGATTGGTGCCCGAATCGTCGTCGAGCAGGATGAATAGCTCGAGGGCTGCCTGCTCTCCCTGCATGGGAATCCAGTCGGTCACAGTGTCGCGATCGTGGCCTTCATAAACCAGCACTGACTCTTTGGGGACGTCGGGAATTTCCTTGCCATGCTTGGCTTCGACAGTGACAAGCAATTGCCGCGGAATGCCGGCGGGAGCCTGGGCCGGCTGAGCATAGGCAACCCCTGCCGCAAGTATTGTCGCTAAACCGGTCGTAAGTAAAAACCGAAGTTCTTTCATTGATCTTCTCCTGCGCGGCGGAACTGCAAACCTTCTCGAAGACGCCGCCGCACGGTCTTTCTATCCTGTTGGATGATCAGAACGGAAAAAAGAGTCGAACGGATTCTGCTTCCATTCCATCTCACCGGTATACCGGATGCGATAATCAGGCGTGCCATTCTCAACGTCTACATCCGTACAAACCCGGTCTGCGGTTTTTCGTCGCTCGTTTCGCAAAGATTTTCCGGTAGCGGTTCGCGGGGAAGGCGTTTTCCTATGGGACAAGGATGGCAAGCGCTATGTCGATCTGGCCGGATCGGCGGCGGTCAACCTGATCGGACACGGAATCGCGGAGATTCCCGCGGCGATGTCGGCACAGGCTGCGAAGCTGGAGTTCGCTCATACCAGCCAGTTCACCACCCCGATTGCCGAAGAATATGCGCAAGAACTGCTTTCGTTCGCAGGAGAGAGTTTCCGTGATGGCGCGGTCTTTTTCACCTCGGGCGGATCCGAGTCGATTGAAACTGCCTTGAAGCTGGCGCGCCAGTATCAGGTTGAGATTGGGCAGGCACGGCGCTTCCAGATCTTGAGCCGGCATCAGAGCTATCACGGAGCAACTCTGGGCGCGCTGGCGGTTTCCGGTAACCGTCGACGCCGCGAGATCTATTTGCCCATGGTGCGGGAGTCAGCGCACATCGGCATACCCTATTGTTACCGCTGCGCTTTCGCTTGCTCTGACGGGTGCCGCAATTGCGGCCAGCAATACGCCGCCGAACTCGAGCGCGCCATCGAAGAATCAGGCGGAGAGGCCGCAGCATTCATTTTTGAGCCGGTCAGCGGGGCCACGCTCGGAGCGGTCGTGCCTCCTCCCGGATATCTGCAGGCTATCGCAGAGATCTGCGAGCGGCACGGCTTACTCCTGATTGCCGATGAAGTCATGACCGGGGTTGGGCGCACCGGGCGAAATTTCGCAATCGAACACTGGAATATTCAGCCTGACATTCTGGTCACGGCAAAAGGCCTTTCGAGCGGATACGCCCCGCTCGGGGCAGTGATCGCCAACAAGAAAGTCGTCGACGCGATCGCCGGTGGGTCGGGCGCTTTCTTGCACGGCTTCACCTACAACGCGCATCCAATCTCTCTAGCGGCAGGTCAAGCCGTACTGCGGCGGGTGACGTCGGAGAATCTGGTGCAAGCGGCCGACTCTGGCCGTGAAGGCTCGACGGCTGCGGCTTTCAAGCGAGCGCTTGAGGGACTGCGCCAGGAAAGGTCTGTGGGTGATGTTCGCGGCATCGGCTTGTTGTGGGGCGTGGAGTTCGTCGAGAACAAAGCGACCAGGCAGCCTTTCCCCGCTGGCCGAAATTTTTCGGGACTCGTGGCTGCCGCGGCACAGAAACGCGGCGTGCTGACGTACCCGATGCAAGGCAGCGTCGATGGCTTCCAGGGCGATCACTTGCTGCTTGCACCCCCGGCCGTCATTACCGCCGAACAGATCTCTTGGGCGGTGAATGAATTGGCTGCCGCGATTGGGCAAACCGAAGGATAATTTTCGTCGTTTCGCCCAGTCATTTGCGCTCGCGAAGATCTTCCTTC
>Ga0335073_10008476_pt1 | contig 14427 bp, 11 predicted proteins | sample Lox_Sample_22_FD_207093 | JGI IMG/M metagenome (GOLD analysis project Ga0335073, IMG submission 207093) | Soil microbial communities from Loxahatchee National Wildlife Refuge, Florida, United States - Lox_Sample_2.2 | ecosystem: Environmental > Terrestrial > Soil > Wetlands | place: USA... | reverse complement strand
CAGCCATGAGATCGGCTAGGACCAGGACGACGGCCGTGTCTTGGAGATATTTCTGAGCTGCCCGCAAGCCGCGCGGTGACTGCGTGTACCTCTTATGGGGACTGACTAGTGGTGCTGAAGCGCGGCGCGGTCGCTTGTGAGATCTCCACCAAACGGACAGATCGGCCGCTAGCTTCGCACCTCAACCCGGCGCAATGCGGCAGCGATGGTAGCTGCCGCCGCCCCAGGGTCGGCCGCGCCCGTGATCGGGCGCCCGATGACCAGCAGGTCCGCTCCCGACCGCAGCGCCTCCTCCGGCGTAGCGACCCGCGCCTGATCGTTCACGGCGGCACCGGCCGGCCGGACTCCAGGGGTGATCAGGAGGACGTCGTCGCCTACGTCGGCGCGGATCGCGGCCACCTCCTGAGGCGAGCAGACGAGCCCGCGGGCTCCCGATTCGACGGCAAGCACCGCCAGCCGCCTAGCGGCCTCGCTGACCGGCCCGGCCAGCCCGATCTGGCTGAGATCGCCCTCGCATAGTGACGTCAGGACAGTCACCGCCACGATCCTGGTGTCAGGCGCCGCATCCGCCGCTGCCCTGATCGCAGCCGCCCCGGCGGCAGCGTGCACCGTCAGCAGCGCCGGACGCAGCCGCGCGACGGCGCGAGCCGCGCCGGCCACGGTCGCCGGGATGTCGTTCAGCTTGAGGTCAAGGAAGATCTCCACGCCACTGGCACCGCGCACCGACGCGACCGCATCCGGGCCGTACCGCAGGTACAGCTCCAGGCCTATCTTCAGCGTGCTGACGTGTGGCGCCACCAGTGCGGCCCACCGCGCGGCCGTATCGAGATCTGGCGCGTCCAGGGCCACGGCAATCGGGGCGTGGCGGGCCATCAGGTCCTCCTCACTCGGGCGTTCGGGCTTGGCGCCCGGCCGGTCATGGCGTGTGCATCGTGGGCTAGTCCGACGACGTCGGCCAGTCGCTCGATCCCGCGAGCTATCAGCTCCTCCTCGAGCTCGCGCAAGATCCGCCCGCACGCCGACGGGTCATGAAAGATCGTCGTTCCAACGCTCACCATGGACGCCCCAGCCAGGATCAGCTCCAGGGCGTCCCTGCCGGTGGCGACTCCGCCCATGCCGATGATCGGCACTCCCGGCAGCGCCTCGGTGACCTGCCAGATGCAGCGCACCGCTACCGGCCTGATGGCCGGACCTGACAGGCCGCCGGTCAACCCGGCTAGCCGGGGCCGCAGCGTGTCGGTATCGATCACCATGCCGAGCAGCGTGTTGATCATTGACAGACCGTCGGCGCCGGCCGATACGCAGGCCTTGGCAATCGTCACAATGTCGGTGACGTCCGGGGACAGCTTGGCGAACACCGGGATGTCGAAGCGAGCCCGGCTCCGCACGGCTTCGATGACCGCGGCAGCGGAGTCCGGGTTGCAGGCGAATACCTGACCGCGGTGCTCTACGTTCGGGCAGGAGATGTTGGCCTCGATCGCGGTCACGCCTGCCGCGTCCGACAGCCGTCCGGCTAGGTCGGCATACTCCCCCACGGTCCCGCCCGCGATCGACACCACTGCCCTGGCTCCCCTGGACAACAGCCAGGGCAGGTCGCGCTGAAGGAACGCGTCAATGCCGGGGCCCTGCAAGCCGATAGAGTTCAGCATGCCGCTCGGCGTCTCGGCCATCCGTGGCGTCGGACGGCCAGCTCGCGGCCCCAGCATCACCGACTTGGTGACGATCGCCCCGATCTTGGACACATCCATGAACTGGGCGAGCTCACGGCCCGCCCCGGCGCAGCCAGACGCCGTCATGATGGGATTCGGCAGCTCGACCTGGCCGAGCCTGGTCCGCAGGTCAACCGCCACGGCTCTGCCTTCCGGGAGAACGCCCGCCGGCACCATCGCCGCGCTCTGACTGTCCGCGGCTGCCGTGCCCCTTGCGGCCCTCCGGGTCGGCGACAACGGCATTGACGCTGCCACGCCCCTGGCCGTTCTGGAGCTGCGCCGCGCGGCGGGAACGAGGCTCCCAGCCTGGTGCCCCGAAGGCGTCGAACGGGATCGTTCCGGCGTCATCCCACCGCACCGACTCGCCCCGGAACACCGGCCCGTCCACGCACGAGCGCACCATCCGGGTGATCCCGTCGGATCCGACAACCGGCAGCACGCACGTCATGCAGACGCCGAACCCGCAGGCCATCGCCTCCTCCACGGCCGCCTGCACGGGGATGTCGTACCGGCGGGCCAGCGCGGTAATCTGCCGCAGCATCGGCATCGGCCCGCACGCGTAGATGACCTCTGTGCGGCCGTCGTGAATCACCTGGTCGAGCATGTCGGTGACCATGCCGCGGGCGCCGAGCGAGCCGTCCTCAGTCGTGATCGTCGCTGATCGCCCGGTCCGCCGGGCGGTAAGCGCCCCGAACACCCGGTCGCCCGAGCCGGCCCCCAGCAAGAAGTCCACCTCGCAGCGCCGCTCCTTCAGCTTGCCGGCCAGCGAGAACAGTGGCGCGCTGCCGTAGCCGCCGCCGATCAGCAGGCAGTTCACTGGATCGCGGGGCAGCGGGAAGGCCTTGCCCAGCGGCCCTGTGACGTCGAGGACGTCCCTGGCCCGCCGCTCTGCGAGCCACTGCGTCCCGCGACCGTGTACAGCGAAAACGATCTCCACCGTCCCCCCGTGGTCAGGGCGCACGTCGTGAATGGAGAACGCCCTGGCCAGCAGCATGGAACTGTCCGGTCCGCCGACGGCCACCGTGATGAACTGGCCCGGCTTGAACCGGGCAGCGACAGCCGGCGCAACTAGCGTCATGGCGTAATACGCGTCCACCCGGCGCACTGTCAGCACAGTGCCCCGAACCTGAACAGCGCCGGCCTGAGCATCGAATTCGCTATGACTCATCGCCGCAGCGCCGCTTCGTCTCGCGCCAGCGCCGCCTCACCCGCACCGCGCTTGCGCAGGTGCTCCGCGTGCTCCTGCAGTGATCGCACGCCTACCTCGTCCCGATCGATCGCCTCGATGCCCTGCACGGCCGCCCACAGGCCCTGCACGGTGGTGATGCACGGGATCGCGCGCCGGACGGCCGCGGTCCGGATCTCGTAGCCGTCCCGGCGGAATCCGGACTGGCCGGGTCCGCCGAACGGCGTGTTCACGATCAGGTCGACCTGGCCGTTCAGGATCCGCTCGACGATCGTCGGCTCACCGCCGGGCCCTGAGCCCTCACTGTGCTTACGGACAATCGTGGCACGGACGCCATTCCGGCGCAGAACCTCGCCGGTTCCGCTCGTCGCCCAGATCTCGAAGCCCAGTTCGGCCAGCCGCTTGACGGGGAAGATCATCGAGCGCTTGTCCTTGCCGGCCACCGAGACGAAGGCCCGGCCCTTAACTGGCAGCGAGCCGTAGGCCGCCGCCTGCGACTTGGCGTACGCGGTGCCGAACCCTTCGTCGATGCCCATGACCTCGCCGGTTGACCGCATCTCTGGCCCGAGCACGGTGTCCACGCCTGCGCCGCTTGCATCGGCAAACCGGGCGAATGGCAGCACCGCCTCCTTGACCGCGATCGGCGCGTCCAGCGGCAGCGTGCCGCCATCACCCGACGCCGGAAGCACGCCCTCGCTCCGCAGCTCGGCGATCGTCGCGCCGAGCATGACGCGTGCGGCGGCCTTAGCCAGCGGCACAGCGGTCGCCTTAGAGACGAACGGCACGGTCCGCGATGCCCGCGGGTTAGCCTCCAGCACGTACAGCACGCCAGCCGCCAGTGCGTACTGCACGTTCAGCAGCCCACGAACGCCAACGCCGCGCGCGATGCCCTCGGTCGAGGTCCTGATCAGGTCGATGTACTCCCGGCTGAGCGTGATCGGCGGCAGCGCACACGCCGAATCGCCGGAGTGGATCCCGGCCTCCTCAATGTGCTCCATCACGCCGCCCAGGTAGAGCGCGGCCCCGTCATAGAGCGCGTCGACGTCGATCTCGATCGCGTCGTCGAGGAACCTGTCGATCAGCACCGGATGCTCGGGCGAGGCCTCGGTGGCCCGGCGCACATAATCGGCCAGCGCGGCGTCGTCGTAGACAATTTCCATGCCGCGGCCGCCGAGCACGTAAGACGGCCGCACCAGCACCGGATAGCCGATCTCGTGTGCGACGGCCTCCGCCTGCGCAACCGATGTGGCGGTGCCATGCCGCGGCGCCAGCAGGCCGGCTGCCTCGAGCACGCGCCCGAACTCACCCCGGTCCTCGGCGAGGTGGATGGCGGCCGGGGAGGTACCAACCACCGGCACGCCCTCAGCCGCGAGAGCCCGCGCGAGGCCGAGCGGGGTCTGGCCGCCGAGTTGCACGATTACCCCGGTTACCGGCCCAGTCGCCTGCTCGGCGTGCACGACCTCGAGCACGTCCTCCAGCGTGAGCGGCTCGAAGTACAGCCGTCCGGAAGTGTCGTAGTCGGTGGAGACAGTCTCGGGGTTGCAGTTGACCATGACGGTCTCGTAGCCCGCTTCGGTCAGCGCGAACGACGCGTGCACGCATGCGTAGTCGAACTCGATGCCCTGCCCGATCCGGTTCGGTCCGCTGCCGAGAATGATCACCTTGGGCTTGTCCCCCGCCGGGACCTCAGTCGCGAGGTCATAGGTCGAGTACAGATAAGGCGTCCGCGCCGCGAACTCCGCAGCGCACGTGTCGACAGTGTGGTAGGCCGGCCGCACGTTAAGCGACCAACGCGAAGCCCGGATCTCCGTTTCGGTCTTGCCGGTCAGCTGCCCGAGCTGTGCGTCAGAGAACCCGTAGGACTTCGCTGCCGCCAGCGCGCGCGCCGTGGCCGGCCCGCCGACGCCGACCCCGTCGTCCTGGATCTTCCGCGCGTGCTCCTCAATCGCCGCGATCTGATCGACGAACCAGGGGTCGATGGCGCTCGCGGCAGCTACCTCGGCCACGGTCGCGCCTGCCCGCAGCGCCTGATGCACCGTCGCGAGCCGCCCGTCGTGCGGCACCGCGCAGGCTGCCAGCAGTTCAGCCTTGTCCCCGGCCGGCGAGGCCCAGCTGAACGACGCGCTGCGCTGCTCGAGCGACCGGAGCGCCTTCTGCAGCGCCTCGGCGAATGTGCCGCCGATCGCCATCGCCTCGCCAACGGACTTCATGTGCGTGGTCAGCACCGGGTCGGCACCAGGGAACTTCTCGAACGCGAACCGCGGCACCTTAACCACGACATAGTCCAGCGAGGGCTCAAAGCTGGCCGGAGTTTCTCCGGTGATGTCGTTGCGGATCTCATCGAGGGTGTAGCCGATCGCGAGCCGGGCGGCGATCTTGGCGATCGGGAACCCGGTCGCCTTCGACGCCAGCGCACTGGACCGCGACACCCGCGGGTTCATCTCGATAACGACCATCCGGCCGGTATCCGGGTGCACCGCGAACTGGATGTTGCAGCCGCCGGTGTCCACGCCGACTGCTCGCGCGGTGGCGATCGCGACGTCGCGCATGTGCTGGTACTCCCGGTCGGTCAGCGTCATGGCCGGCGCGACGGTAACCGAGTCGCCGGTGTGCACGCCCATCGGGTCGATGTTCTCGATCGAGCAGACGATGACGACGTTGTCGTTCTTGTCGCGCATCAGCTCGAGCTCGAACTCCTTCCAGCCGAGTACGGACTCTTCGAGCAGCACCTCGCTGACCGGGCTGGCGTCCAGTCCGGCGCCCGCGATGCGGTCCAGGTCCTGTGACGTTCGCGCGATGCCAGAGCCAGTGCCGCCAAGCGTGAATGACGGCCGGATGACGACCGGCAAGCCCAGCTCCGCCGCGGCTTCGCGGCACTCGCCTAGGGTGTGGCAGATCTGGCTGCGCGGTACCTCGGCGCCAACGCCGATCACGATGTCCTTAAACCGGCTGCGGTCCTCACCAGCCCGGATCGCCTCGATGCCCGCCCCGATCAGCTCGACGTCATACTTGGCGAGCGTGCCGTTGTCATGCAGTGCAACGGCAGCGTTCAGCGCCGTCTGGCCGCCGAGCGTCGGCAGGATCGCGTCTGGCCGCTCCTTGGCGATGACCTTCGCAAGTACGTCCGGAGTGATTGGCTCGACATAGGTGGCGTCGGCGAATTCCGGGTCGGTCATGATGGTGGCCGGGTTGGAATTCACCAGGCTGACCCGGATGCCCTCAGCACGCAGCACCCGGCATGCCTGCGTGCCGGAGTAATCGAACTCGCATGCCTGCCCGATGATGATCGGGCCGGACCCAATCACCAGCACGGACTTCAGATCGGGCCGCCTAGGCATGCTGCGCCCCCGCCCAGATCATCGGTTGCCCTCCATGAGCTCACAGAATTCGGTGAACAGGCCGGACGCGTCATGCGGGCCCGGTGCAGCTTCGGGGTGGTACTGCACGCTGAAGGCAGGGGTATCCAGCAGCCGCAGGCCCTCGACGACGCCGTCATTGAGGTTCAGGTGGGTGATCTCGGCCGGCCCGAACGTGGTAGCGAACCTGCCGCCCGCCTGGGCGCTCACGGGCGTTCCCGGCACCCAGTCCGGCGGCCCGTTGGTACCTGGCAGCGCTACCGCGAAGCCGTGGTTGTGGCTGGTGATCTGCACCTTGCCGGTGCGGACGTCGGCGACGGGCTGGTTCACCCCGCGGTGGCCGAAGCGCAGCTTGTATGTGGCCAGGCCAAGCGCACGGCCGAGCACCTGGCTGCCCAGGCAGATCCCGAAGACGGGCGTGCCCGCCGTCAGCACGCCGCGCATCGCATCGACGGCATAGCCGATCGCGGCAGGGTCGCCCGGGCCGTTGGAGAAGAACACCCCGTCCGGCATCACCGCCAGGATGTCCGTTGCCGTTGCGCCGGCCGGAAGCACGTGCACCTCGCAGCCGAGGGCCGCCATCGAGCGCGGGGTCGCCGCCTTGATGCCGAGGTCAACCGCGGCAACGCGGTACCGCACCGGTGTCCCGTCGGGCGGGCGGACGATGTAGGGCCCCGGCGTCGTCACCTCGCCAGCCAAGTCCGCGCCGAGCATCTGCGGGCTGGCCAGCACCCGGGCACGCAGCTCTTCTGCGTCGTCGGTCACCGTGCTGATCCCGGCCCGCATGGCACCAGCGTCGCGCAGGTGGCGGGTGAGCGCGCGGGTGCCGGGCATCGCGATCCCGGTGATGCCCTGAGCCGCCAGCTCAGCTTGCAGACTGCGCTGCGACCGCCAGTTGGACGCCAGCCTGGCGGGCTCGCGCACAACGTAGCCGCTCACCCACATCCGGCGCGATTCGGGGTCGGTGTCGTTGATCCCGGTGTTGCCAATATGCGGCGCGGTCATCGCCACGATCTGGCGGGCGTAGGACGGGTCGGTCAGTGTCTCCTGGTAGCCGGTCATGCCAGTGTTAAAGACCATCTCGCCAAACGTCTCGCCATCAGCGCCGAAGTTGACGCCGCGAAAGGTCGTGCCGTCCTCGAGCACCAGGATCGCCGGGCCCGTCATCGGGCCAGCTTCCCGTCCAGCACCGTGGGTTCGCCGCGCAGGAAGGTCGCGTGCACCTGGCCCGGCAGCTCCATCCCGGCGAACGGGGTGTTGCGGCTGCGGGATGCATGCTGCGCCGGGTCGACGACACTGCGGGGCGCCGGGTCATAGAGGACCAGGCTGGCCGGCGAGCCAGGCTCGAGCGGGCGGCCGTGCTGGTCAAGCTGGCCGATCACTGCAGGGCGGGCGGACATCCGGTCCGCCACCCCGGCCCAGTCAAGGAGCCCGGTCTCCACCATGGCGGCGTGCACCACGCGCAGCGCGGTCTCCAGCCCGGTCATCCCGAACGCCGCGACCTGCCACTCGGTCTCCTTGTCCTCCACCGGGTGCGGGGCATGATCGGTGGCGACACAGTCGATGATCCCGTCGGCGAGGCCGGCGCGCAGCGCGTCGACGTCGGCTGCGGTGCGCAGCGGCGGGTTCACCTTGTAGACCGGGTCGTAGCTGGCAGCGAGCTCGTCGGTGAGCAGCAGATGATGGGGGGTGACCTCGGCCGTTATGCGCCAGCCCTTCGACTTCGCCCACCGGATGATCTCCACCGAGCCCGCGGTCGAGACATGGCACACATGCAGCGCCGAGCCGACGTGCGCGGCCAGCAGGCAATCCCTGGCGATGATCGCTTCCTCGGCGACCGCGGGCCAGCCCGTCAGCCCGAGCAGGCCGGACATCTCGCCCTCGTTCATCTGAGCGCCGTCGGTGAGCCGGGTCTCCTGGGCATGCTGGGCGATTACGCCCCCGAATGCCTTGACGTACTCGAGGGCTCGTCGCATCAGGACTGCGTCCGACACACAGCGACCATCGTCGGAGAAAACCCTGACCCGCGCAGCAGAGTCCGCCATCGCGCCGAGTTCTGCCAGCTGACGACCTTCAAGGCCGCTCGTTACCGCGCCGACCGGCTGCACGTCGCAGTGCCCGGCTTGCCTGCCGAGCCGCCAGATCTGCTCGACGACACCGGCGGTGTCGGCGACCGGGTCGGTGTTGGCCATCGCATGGACGGCGGTAAAGCCGCCGAGCGCAGCCGCCTGAGTGCCGGTACTCACTGTCTCGGCATCCTCGCGGCCCGGCTCGCGCAGGTGCGTGTGCAGGTCGACGAGGCCAGGCAGCGCGATCAGGCCAACCGCATCCAGGACCTGTGCGCCGGCGGCGGATAGGCCCGGGCCTACCTCCTGGATCAGCCCGTCCGCCAGGATCAGGTCAGCTACTCCGCCGCCGCCCACCTGCGCGCCCCTGATGAGCCAGGATTGTGAGGCGGTCACCGGGCCACCTCCAGTGCGCCCGCGCTCTCCCGGCTCGCCGCGCTCGCAGCAGCGGCTCCGGCCGGCGTGCCGCCGCCCGGATCAGCCCCGCCGAGCATCAGGTACAAGACCGCCATCCGGACGCTGACCCCGTTGGCTACCTGTTCCACGATCGTCGAGCGGGGGCTGTCGGCGACCTCCGCGGCGATCTCCACCCCGCGGTTCATCGGGCCCGGGTGCATCACGATCGCGTGCTCAGGCAGCAGGGCCATCCGCGCGGCGTCCAGGCCGTACCTGCGGCTGTATTCGCGCACGGTCGGGAAATAGGCAGCGTTCATCCGTTCGGCCTGCACCCGGAGCATCATCACCACATCCGCCTTCGGCAGCGCCGCGGACAGGTCGTAGGCAACCTCGCACGGCCACGCCGATACCGCGACCGGAAGCAAGGTAGGCGGCGCAACCAGCGTGACCTCGGCGCCGAGCGTCCGCAGCAGAAGCACGTTGGACCGCGCTACCCGGCTGTGCAGCACGTCGCCGACGATCGTCACCCGCAGCCCGTCAAGGCGCCCGAGCCTGCGCCGCATGGTGAATGCGTCCAGCAGGGCCTGAGTCGGATGCTCGTGCGTGCCGTCCCCGGCGTTGACCACGCTGCCCCGCACCCAGCCGGCCAGCCGGTGCGGCGCACCGGACGCCTGATGGCGGATGACGACTGCGTCCGCGCCCATCGCCTCAAGGGTCATCGCGGTGTCCTTGAGGCTCTCGCCCTTAGCAACACTGGACCCCTTGGCGGAGAAGTTGATGACGTCCGCCGACAGCCGCTTAGCCGCGGCCTCGAACGAGATCCGCGTCCGCGTGGAGTCCTCGTAGAAAAGATTGACTACAGTCCGGCCGCGGAGCGTTGGCAGCTTCCGGATCGGCCGGTCGGCCATCTGGGCGAGTTCCTCGGCTGTGTCGAGTATGAGCAGCGCGTCGTCGCGGCTCAGGTCCGCCGCGGAAATCAGATGGCGCTTCATCGGCCCGCCTCCAGGCCGGCCCCGGAACCGGCTGCGTCGGTGCTGGCTGCGTCGGTGCTGGCTGCGTCGGTGCTAGCTGCGTCGGTGCTAGCTGCGTCGGTACTAGCTGCGTCCGGGGCATCGGCAGCCCGGTCCGGGCCGAGCATGACCGCGTCTTGCCCATCGGTCTCGGTCAGCAGCACCTGCACTATCTCGCGCTGGGAAGTTGGCAGGTTCTTGCCTACGTAATCGGCGCGGATCGGCAGTTCCCGGTGCCCGCGGTCGACCAGAACGGCGAGCTGCACCGCCCGCGGCCTGCCGATGTCACTGAGTGCGTCGAGCGCAGCCCGTACCGTCCGGCCCGAGTAGAGCACGTCATCGACCAGTACCACCGTCTTGCCGTCGACGCCGGAGGCTGGGACCGCGGTGTGACCGAGCGCCCGTGCCGGGCGGAGCCGCAGGTCGTCGCGGTACATGGTGATATCGAGTGAGCCGACCGGCACGAGGTGGCCCTCCACCTCGGTCAGCCTGGCAGCCAGCCGCTGCGCGAGCGGGACTCCCCTGGTGGGGATCCCGAGCAGAACGACATCGGTGCCGCCGTTGGTCCGCTCAAGGATCTCGTGCGCGACCCTGGTCAGCGCACGACTGATCTCGTCAGACCCGAGCACCGTCTTGCCGTATGGGCGCTGGCCAGGACGCGCAGTCCCAGGCGCAGCAATGGCTGTTGCCGCCGCACCGGTGCCCGCCTGAATGTTGGTCGCGGCGCCAGTGGCCGCCCTGGCCGCAGTCGCGCCGACGGTAGCAGCCCCGGCGGCCAGATCCGCGGTCAGCGGATCGCGTGCATGCATCAAAAGGACCCCCTTTCCCGCCTCACAGGACGGGGCTTAAAGGACGTCTGCTTGCACAACCGTACCAGGTGCCACGTGCCGGCTCGGGCTGACACGGCCGGTGCGCGCGTCGTGTCCGGACGGGCACCGCCACCCGCGAGCCACCGACGGCCGCACTAATCCATCGCCGAACTGCCGAGCGGCGATGCCGGCACGGCATTGAGCGCGGCCCAAGACAGTCGCATCCGCGAAGGCGGCCCACGGCTATCCGGTGTCCGCCAGTACGCGGCCGTAGCAGGTTGTCCGGCCAGTTCTCAACCGCCCTTGCCGCGACTTCGCACCCGTTGCCGCTGGGATGGCGCAGCTTATAACCCCATTACGGCCCTTGCACTGCACGGAACGGGTGCTAAGTCCCCGAGCTGCGATCGCCAACAGGCGAGATGGCTTTTCACGGATCTGGTGCGCTCATATACGGATGAAACGGGCGCCAGAGCGCACGAAAGCCGTGAGATGTCGAGTTCGTGACGCGTGACGGGCGGACACTGCCAGTCACCAGAGGTCTCGAGAGCCGACCCGGACCTCAGCGGTAACAGAATGTGATCAGTTCGCAACGTGGCGGAGGCCCGTGATTTGGATCACAGCATAAAGTCCTTACCGGGCCATGAAGCGCCGAATCCAGGTGGCGCACCGGAGGCCGTGCGAACCACAATCCCCGGCAGCGTCGGCGTTTCGGCGCTCCCACCGAGGTCGGTCAGCGGGTGACGCCGAAGCCCGCGGCAGATGCGGTGAGGCGGGCCAGTTCATCCCGTTTCTGGCATTCGGCTTGACCTTGCCGTCTTGGGGGCCTACCGTCACTGTCCGTAACCGTTACTTTCAGCTACCGACAGGCCAGGGGGCCGTAACTATGGCATCTGATTACGCCAAGACGCTCGGCGCGCGACTGCGTGCCATTCGCACCCAGCAGGGGCTCTCGCTACACGGCGTTGAGGAGAAGTCGCGTGGCCGGTGGAAGGCCGTAGTGGTCGGCTCCTACGAGCGCGGCGACAGGTCTGTGACCGTCCAGAAGCTGGCTGAGCTGGCGGAGTTTTACGGGGTGCCGGTCTCGGAGCTGCTGCCCGGCGACGTGCTGCCGACCCTGATCGCTCCTGCTCCGAAGCTGGTTATTGACCTTGAGCGGATGGCGGCGCTGCCAAAGGACAAGGCGGGCCCGCTGTCGCGCTACGTTGCCACGATTCAGAGCCAGCGCGGGGACTACAACGGCCGGGTGCTGTCGATCCGCCAGGAAGACCTGCGCTCGCTGGCCGTCATTTACGACAAGACCCCCGCGGACCTGACCGAGGAGCTCATCAGCTGGGGAATCCTCGACTCGGACGCACGCGGGGCCATTGACGCCTTCTGACACCCGGGTTAGGTAGTCCAAAGCCACGGATCCTCGTCCACGCGCCTTCGAGCACCGGCGCAGCGATGACCGCCCCCGAGACGGGCGGGGGCCCGGAGAACATGCCTCCGGGCTCCCGCGAATGTGTTGCGTTGTCCGAGGGTGCTGATCAGGGGAAGCTCTGCGCGGTTCTGTTAACATCGCAGGCTGCCAGCTCTGCCTCACCCGGACCTGCTTGCGGGCCTGAATACTCTGCGCAGTTTGACGTGCCCTGCAGCCGCAGCAGGATCCAGTTGCTATTGAGCCCGGCGACGGCGCACCACTCGACCCTGGCTGCGGCACCAAAGTTGGCCACGACCTGGTCGCCGGCAGCGGTTCCATACGCCTGCATATTCCCGCCGTACTGAACGCCGCCACTAGTGAAGACGTCGTTCACGACGCTTTCGTCGTGACACGTGGAGGCCGCAGCAGCAGCCGGTTGCGTGACTGCCGCGCTGGCCGGGGGCTGACCGAGGCCAGCGCGATGAATGGCGACACGGCAAACACCGCCGCCACAACGCAGAACAATCGATATGCACGAAGTGCGAAATAGGTGCGACATAGTCGTTGTTTCTTTGTTCCACCACGGAACCGGCGCCGGCAACCAAAAGCGGCGGGTTCCCGTCGGCTGGCGCCCGGTCCGGATAAGCCGCCGGTCTTCGGCCAGCCAGGTGAGTTAAGGACAGCGTTGGCGATCGTCGTCGTATTGTTGGGGTCGCTCCAGTACCCGAGAATCTGAGCGGACGCCTGACGGCACAACCGACGATCGGTGTCTCGGCGGCTGCAAAGTGGGAGGCTGGCTGGTGGCTGCGTGGATCTGCGTCACCTGCGGAGTTCAGCATCGGGATACTCCGGAGCCGCCTGAGGTCTGCGCGATTTGCGCCGACGAGCGCCAGTACGTCGGCTGGGGCGGCCAGCGGTGGACCACGATGGCCGAAGTTGCGCGCGATCACACGGTGGCGGTGCGCGAGGAGGAGCCGGGCCTCTTCGGAGTCGGAATGGAGCCAGCCTTCGCCATCGGGCAGCGGGCGCTGCTCGTTTGCACACCGCATGGCAACGTGCTCTGGGACTGCACCTCGCTGCTTGACGACGCCGCGAGGGCGCGGATCACCGAGCTCGGCGGCATCACTGCCGTGTGTATGTCGCACCCGCACTTCTACGCGGCCAATGTCGAATTCGCCGACGCGTTCGACGCTCGCATCCTGATCCCGCGCGCGGACCGCCAGTGGGTGCAGCGGCCGACGCCACGGATCGAGTTGTTCGACGATGAAGCTCAGCCGGTGCCGGGGCTAACGCTGGCCCGGATCGGCGGGCACTTCGAGGGCGCCGCAGTGCTGCACTGGCCGGAAGGTTCGGACGGCCGCGGTGCGCTGCTTACCGGCGACACCATCACGGTCGTTCCTGACCGCGACTGGGTGAGCTTCATGTGGAGTTATCCGAATCTCATACCGCTCGATGAGGCGACCGTGCTCGACATCGCCAGGCGTGCCGAGCGGTTCAGGTTCGACCGCGTGTACGGCGGCTGGTGGGGACGAGTGGTTGTGCGCGACGGCGCGCTTGCCGTCCGCCGGTCGGCCGACCGGTACGTCGCCCGCCTGCGCGGCCAGCGTCCCTGAACTGAGGCCCCATCATGCGCTGAGACCCGGCCGGCTGAGACCCGGCGAAGCCTAGCGGTAGCGCTACTAACTACAGCTCTGCGGTCTGGAGCGCGTGCAGCTCTGGCGGCCTGGAGCGCGTGAGGGGGCTCTGGAAGCCTGCCGGTCACTTAGCGGCGAGCGCCTGCAGGAAGTCGACCAGGCCAGCAAAGTAGGTCTGCTGATCGTCATACATCGCCATGTGGCTGCCGTCCGGGCAGTACAGGTAGCGTCCGGCGGGCATGCGGCTGGCCATCATCTCCATGTGGCGAGGATCCATCGTGTCGTGCCGGGCGCCGATCACCAGCGCAGGCACTGAAATCGAGGCGAGCTCGTCGGTCCGCTGCCAGCCAGCGAGCTTGGCATCGCCGCTGATCCCGAGCTCGCTCGGACCCTGCATTGAGACGTAGATCGCCGGATTGATGTGCGCGAATCCTCGCTGCGCGGGCTCGGGCCAGTCCTCGGCAGGCATGCGAAGAACGTGGTGGACGTAGTGCTGGTCCATCAGGAGCTGCATGTACCTGGCGTCGTCGATCTGGCCGCTAGCCTCAAGCGACTTGATCTCTGCGAGCGCTTCCGGGTCCATCTCCGGCATCAGCACCTGCTGTGCGTACGCGTTGTACGCCGGGACGCTGGACATCATGTTCGAGATGACAAGGCCCCGCAGGTTGCCCTGGTAGCGCAGGGCGTACTCGATGGCAAGGATGCCGCCCCACGAGTGGCCGAACAACACGAAGTTGTCGGGTCCCAGCCCGAGAGTCTTCCTGACCTGCTCGACCTCGTCGACGAAGCGGTCCAGCTCCCACAGTGACGGCTCCGCTGGCTGGTCGCTGAATCCAGAGCCGAGCTGGTCGTAGTAGTAGTA
>Ga0335073_10008474_pt1 | contig 14428 bp, 11 predicted proteins | sample Lox_Sample_22_FD_207093 | JGI IMG/M metagenome (GOLD analysis project Ga0335073, IMG submission 207093) | Soil microbial communities from Loxahatchee National Wildlife Refuge, Florida, United States - Lox_Sample_2.2 | ecosystem: Environmental > Terrestrial > Soil > Wetlands | place: USA... | reverse complement strand
CGGGAGTGGACAGCAGCCGTCCCAAACACCGGGCCGGCAGCCAAGCGCACTGCCACCATGAGCAGCGTGGCAAATTCCCGGCGACCCTCACGGCCTACGCGGACCGCGCGGCCTGGGCCCGTAGCAACGGGCCGGCACCTGTACCTCGTTCCCGACAACGGCGAGCCTGGCGGTTTCCGCCCTGAGGTAAGCCAGCATGGAGGAGCACAGCCTGGAGGAGCACAGCCTGGAGGAGCGCAGCCCCGGGAAACACGGCCTGAGTCGGCGCCAGCGGGCGACCTCCAGGAAGCGCTGTGGGACAGCGACGAAGTCCGGCGGCTCGCTCAGCTGCGGCAGCTCGCGGTCGGGATTGGCGCGCCCAAAGAGGCAATCAGGCTCATCGAGACCGCAAGCACTGCGGAAGAGGCCATGGACCGGCTGACCGGTGCCGGGCTGCTCCCCGACGAGGCAGACTCGTTCCAGGGCATGCTGCTGTGGTTCGCGCCGCTGCTCGAGCCAGGCTGTGACCAGCTTGACGCCGAGATCTGCGGCAGCGAGTTCGTCGGTGAGCTGCGCAAGGCCGCACCGTCGGACCTGGACGTAGCCGACGTCCTGCGGGACGTAGTCCGGCAACTGCCAGCACACCAGGGCCCGGCAGCGCTGGCTATGGCGCGTGTGCTGGCGGCAGTCGGGCCGGCCCCGATCCGGCCGCTCGCGGCGGATACTGCCCGCCAGCTAGCTGCCGCCGGCGAGCCCGACATGCCATGGGCGAGCAGCCTGGGTAAGCCCAAGCCCGGCGCCTGTTTCGGGTATGCCGACATTTACGGTGAGCAGCGGGCGATCGTCGTCGTCTACAGCTACGGGCGGCGGAAGCACGCGATCGCGGTGCTGATCGACTACGTGCTAGGCGGCGGGATCAAGGACTGCTACCCGGTCGACTACACGCCCAGCCTCCGCGACGACTACCGCAAGGTCGGCGCGCAGCCAGACGTGATCTTTAGCGAACTCGACGCCGCCCAAGCCAGGCAGCTTCTCCAGGCGGCGTTGTCCAGGCAGCCCTGTCCGGCGGACCCGGAGCAGGCGGAGGACGTCGAGAATTACCTCGACCTGCTCGCAGCCCGGGTGGAGCTGCTCTCGCCGCCAGCCCCCCCGGCGAGCATCGCGAGCGGCCGGGGCAGCAGCAACGGCAAGCAGGTTGCTGCCCGGCGACCAGCCGTGGTAAAGAACGTCCACCGGCTCAAGGTCACGTTACGTGGCAGCAAACCGCCGATCTGGCGCCGGTTCGAGGTGCCATCCGACATCACGCTGGCCCGCCTGCACGCGGTCATCCAGCTTGGCTTCGGCTGGGAGGACTGCCATCTGTGGGTGTTCGAGACGCAGGCAGGCCGATTCGGCAGCGTCGACCCTGACCTGGAGATCCGCAGCGCGGCGAGCAAGAAGCTGGCTGCGGTGGCCGACTGGCCCGGCGACAAGCTGCGATACGAGTATGACTTTGGCGACAGGTGGGATCACGACGTCGTCGTCGAAGCCGTGCAGCCTGCCGAGCGAGGTGTCGCCTATCCCCGCTGCACCGCCGGCAAGCGGGCCTGCCCGCCAGAGGATTCCGGCGGCGTGTGGGGGTACAACGAGCTGCTCAACACACTTGCCAACCCGAGACACGAGAACCACTCGCAGATCCTCTGGTGGCTCGGCATCTCGTCGGCTGGTGACTTCGACCCGGCTCGATTCGATCTCGGCGAAGCCAACCGGTTCCTGGCCGGGATTTCGAGGACGCTGATCAAGCCCTAGCCCGGCGGTTACAGCAGCGAAAGCTCGCCGGTCACGGCGTCGATCCTGGCGTCCTGCGCCGGACCGATAGCACAGCAGGTGGGCGTGCCCGCCACGACCTGCGTCCGGCCGGCGTCGCGGATTACCTGAACAGGCAGGCCGGCCGCGCCCGCCAGCTCCGCGATCGCGGTCAGGTGCTCCTCGCTGGTCGCCCGCAATACGACCTTCGGCTGGCCGTCCCGCAGCCAGGCGCGGAAGTCAGCCGTCCCGATCGCCGCCAGCGCCGCCGCCACCGCCGCATGGGCAGCCTGCGCGGCTATCTTGCCTCGGCCCATGCCGAGGTCGGCGCGCATTACGAGCACCAGCTTCGTCTGCACGACTGACACCGTATCCGGGACAGCCGGGCGACTCCGTACCTAACGAGCCCGGCACTGCGCTGGCGTCCACCGCTGTCCGGCTAATCGCTTCCCCAGCCACGCGATGATGCAGATCACGATGAAAACAACGACCAGGTCCATCTGGTGCCACTCCCCCGACGACTCCCCCTCAGCCTGACCAGGCCCGTCCCACCTGAAGCCAAGCTCCTCGCGACGGGGTCTACCCGGCCGGCCGCCGTAGTTATCCGGCTACCAGCACTTGTTAGCAAGCTATCTGCCGGTACAACGGCGCAAATCATGCCGACATCGGCGGTCGGCCCACCCGCCGCCCAGCGGAGCGATCAGCCCGCTATTGTCCGCTGCATGGAGACATGGGATGCCATTACCTCGCGGCGCAACGTCCGCGCGTTCACGGACCAGCCCATCCCGGCCGGGGACCTCGACCAGATTCTCGAGGCAGGCCGGCGCTCGCCCTCCTCGCAGAACTGGCAGCCCTGGGATTTCGTGGTGGTGACCGACCGAGAGCAGCTGCAGGAGCTGTCGAGGGTCTTCTACGGTGCGCACCACGTTGCGAACTCGGCCGCGACGATCGCAGTCATCGCGCCGCCCGCTGACAACGAGTTCCGCCGCGCCCAGTTCGATCTCGGCCAGGCAACGATGAGCATGGCGCTGGCGGCAGCCGGCCTCGGCGTCGGTAGCTGCCATGCCGGTGTCGCAGACTTGGAACTCGTCCGCAGAGTCCTCGGGCTACCCGAGGATCGCGATTGGGTCCTGCTGCTGTCGCTGGGTTACCCAGCGGACCGGCCCCTGGCACCGGTCCGGGCGCCTGACAGGCGCCCGTTCGACGAGGTGGTGCACCGCGGCCGCTGGTAGCTGTTGCTGCCAGACCCGCACCAGCACCAGCCGGCTACCCCTGACTGCTTGACACCGCGGAATAGCAGTGGAATATCATTGTGATATCTAGTTTCTCTCGGCCGCCCGCGGCGGCGTAGGAGATGAGTCAGATGAGGTCTCCCCTCAGGCGCTCCACAGTTGCCGGCGTGACCATGCTCGCGGCCGCAAGCCTCGCGGCCGCGGGCTGCGCCAGCACCAGCAACAAAGCAAGCGGCCCGCTCTGCGCCGCGGGAGCCGCAGCCAGTTCGTTAAACTCCGCGTCGGCGGGAAACTCTCCGGGCGCGGCCGGGTGGACACTGCCGGGCGCCGACTTGGCGAACACCCGCGATGTCGCCAGCCCGATCACCGCATCGAATGTCGGAAAGCTGGGCGTGGCATGGTGCGTGCCGATCGAATCGACTGGCGCAGCCGCCAGTGCTGGGATCACCGACGGCTACTCCACGACACCGGTCGTCGTGAAAGGCGTGGTGTACACGCAGGACATCGAGTCGAACGTCATGGCGATCAAGCTCGCCACCGGCAAAGTCCTGTGGACGCACAACTACAACTCGCCTAACGGCGGACCAGACGGCGTGACCGTGGCCGGAGGAACTGTGTACGCGGCGACGAATCACGCCGCAGTCGCACTGTCCGCGGCGACAGGTAAGCAGCTGTGGAGCCGCACGGTGATCGGCAACGACCACGAAGGCATCGACATGGCACCTGGCTACAACAACGGCACCGTGTACGTGTCGACAGTGCCAGTCAACCCGACAGTTGGCGAGTACCTCGGCGGCGGGAAGGGGATTCTGTGGGCGCTGAACGCGAAGACCGGTGCGCCGGAGTGGTCGTGGGACGAGGTGCAGAACCTGTGGGGACATCCGACCATCAACTCGGGCGGCGGCCTCTGGGATCCGCCATCGTTTGACGCCCAGGGCAACCTCTACATCGCGATCGCGAACCCTGGCCCGATCGGCGAGGCGGGCTGGCCGGCCGGCTACCCGTGGGCCACCAGCCGGCCTGGCCCGGACCTGTACACCGACTCGATCGTGAAGCTGAGCCCGGCCGGCAAGCTGCTCTGGTACTACCAGCTCACTCCGCACGATCTCTACGACTGGGACCTGCAGAACTCACCCGTCCTGACCACCGCGAACGGGCAGCCGGTGGTCATCGACGGCGGCAAGGCCGGCATCATGATCGAGCTGAACGCTCAGACGGGCAAGCTGCTATGGAAGCTCCCAGTCGGCGTCCACAGCGGCCACGACAACGACGGACTGCTCACCGAGAACGCCACGCCGACGACGCACGTGCCGCTGCCCGCCAAGTACGTCCTCGAGCCAGGCGCGTTCGGCGGCATCGAGACCCAGCTGGCAACCAACGGGTCCACGGCGTTCGCCGCAGTCAACGACCTGTCGGTGCCTATGTCGGTCAACGGCCTGACCGAGAGCGGGGCCGCGTTCGCTGCTTCCATCGCCAAGGGCACCGGCGAGATGGTCGCGGTCAACCAGGACTCTGGCAAGATCGAGTGGGACGTCAAGCTGCCGTCGTCACCGTACGGCGCGGCCACGGTCACCAACAACGTGGTGTTCACCACGACCTACAGCGGCTACCTGTACGCATTCAACGCCATGACGGGCGCCATCCTGCTGAAAACGCCGCTGTCCTCCGGATCGAATGCTCCGGTCGCCATCGACGGTGACTACGTCATCACCGGCGCCGGCATTCAGCTGCCCAAAACTGACAAGCAACTGATCATCGCCTACAAACTGGGCGCCAAGGGCAAGCTGCCGACCACAGTCCGCTGACACCGAACCGTGCTGATCGGTGGTCACAAGCCGATCAGCACGATTCCGGTCGCGATCACTACGGCTGCCGCGACGCGCCGCTTGCCGAACTCCTCACCGAGAGCAACCACCCCGATCAGCGCCGCGAAAACGACGCTCGTTTCACGAATCGCGGCAACCTCGGCCAGCGGGGCTTTCGTCTGAGCCCACAGGACTATGCCATAGGCCAGGACGCACAGCATGCCAGCGATCAGGCCACGCTTGCATACAGCGCGATCCCGCCAGGACACAGCCGGCCGGCGAACCGCTGCCACGATCGCCAACGGGGGACCCTGAAGCAGGAACAACAGCGCGGTGTATGCCCACGGATCGCCAGCCCGCCGGACGCCAAGGCCGTCGATGAGCGTGTAGCCAGCGATCGTCAGTCCGGTCAGAATCGCCGCGCCGACAGCTGGAAGGTCCCGCCGGGTCAGGCGGCCACCAGACAGCGCCAGGCTCATCAGGCCCGCAGCAAGGGTTGCTATGCCGATCACGGCCGGCGCGCCAAGATGCTCGTGGGCCAGGAAGTACGCACCGACCGCGACGACGAGGGGAGAGGTCCCGCGGGCTATCGGGTAGGTCTGGTTAAAAGCGCCGAGCCGGTAGGAGTTCATCAAGGCCAGGTCGTAGCCGACGTGGATGACCGCAGACGCGATGGAGAACGCGATGGCTGCCCGGTTCGGCAGGCCGGTGAGCAGAAGTGCCAGGCCGCCAGCGACCGTGGACGCGACACCGATCCAGGCAAACGCCATCAGCCGGTCGTCGACCTGCTTGACTATGGCATTCCAGCACGCGTGCAGCGCCCCTGCCCCGATGACGACCGCGATAATCGCGGGCGTCAAGTGCGGCGCCGGACTCACTGCGACGGCCTCCTGCCTGGCCGACGGCGCCCGGCTGTGGTTCTATCTCACGTTACGTTCACGCGCCACGCACTTCATGCATGCGATTCGCCCGCACGACGAGGCGATAACGGCCATGATTCTAGTGCGCACTAGGACGTAAAACGTGGGGCGGGAAAGCTAGTGACCGACGAAGAGCGCGCCATGCTGAGCGCAGGTGACGCGGAACTTCTCAACATGGTGCGGGCGGGGAATACCGCAGCGTTCCAGATTCTTTTTCAGCGGCACGAGCAGGCTGCGCGGCGGCTGGCCCGCGATCTTGTCGTGACCGCTGAGGACGTTGATGAAGTCCTGGCCGAGACCTCCGGCCAGGTGATGCAGGCGGTCGGGCTCGGCGGCGGCCCTGCCGACGCGTTCCGGCCCTATCTGCTGGCCGCCCTCCGGCGAGTCTGTGAAGACCGGCTCGGCACGGATCCGGCCCCCACCGGCCGCGGTGACTCGCTGATCGCCGCGGCGTACCTGTCCCTGCCAGAACGCTGGATGGCAGTGCTCTGGCATACGGAGATAGAAGGGTCGGATTCGGCCGAGGTCGCGCCGCTCTTCGGCCTCAGCCCGAGCGGCGTGACCGGGCTCAGGCGCAGCGCCAAGGACGGCCTCAGGCAGGCCTACCTGCAGATGTACACCTCCGGTGCGGCCCGGCCCGAATGCTCGACGGTGGCAGTCCGGCTCGGCGCCTTCATCCAGGACGCCGTCTCGGGCCCCGACAGCTCGGCGGTGACCGAGCACCTGAGCCAGTGCGACGAATGCCGCGCCGTCTTCGCGGAGTTGTCGGACGTCAGCATCCCGCTTCGCGCCCTGGTGACGCCAGTATTCCTGGGCGGCTCGGCGGACTACTACCTGTCCGGCACCACGGGCGGTCAGGCTCGCGCCGCCGCTGCAACCGCCGTAACGGCAGCCGGAGTCACTGGGGGCGCGGCCTGGTGGCTCCGCCTGTCCGGGCTGATCCCGGCTGGCGCGAGACCGGTGCGCTGGATCGCGGCGGGCAGCGCGGCGGTCGTCGTCATCGGCGCAATTGCTTTCGCCGTCTCCCTGGGCGGTCACGGCTCGCCGCTGAAGCAGGCGAGCAAGGACCAGGCCCAGGCTGCCGCATCGCCCGGCCCGGCGACCATCGTCACGACCCCGTCGGGGTCGGCCACCAAGCCGGTAACCGCGGATCCGGTGTCGGCTCGGAAAAAGAACAGCTCACCTGATACTCCGCCAGCCAGCCAGTCCCGGCCAACAGCTACACCGCCACCGGCTACTTCGCCGCCATCTGTCAGCCCCAGCACGGCTCCGTCTCCGGTCCAGCTCACGGCAGCTGTCGACGTCTACGGTCACGGCCAGCACTGGACCGGCGCGGTGGTGATCTTCAAGGTCAGCGATACCGGCTCGGCGAAGACCCGGGCGCTGACCGTCTCGGTGGCGCTGCCCGCAGGCAGCTGGCTCTTCACCTGGTCGCACGGGCCCGGCCACGGGCACGGCCATTGGCGGGAACCGGGCCAGGACGGCTGGTCGTGCCGGGCGACAGCGTCCGGGGCGCGGTGCCGCCACGCCGCTATCCGGGCAGGCGGTCAGTCCCAGGGCACGATCTTCATTGGGATCGGGGGTTCCTCGGCCTGCGGCCAGACAGTCTCGGTCACCGCCGCGTCCGGATCGGTGTCGGCCAGCGCACAGTCCTCGGAAGACATTCAGTGCTAGCCGCCGCCGTCCGCCAGCACGGCGCCGCGAGACGGCGAGCTCAGCCCCCGGTCGCCGGTGTCTCGCGGCGGCCTGCTAGTAGACTTCCCGCCACTAGATCGCGCAGTCGCTGGTCAACGATATGTGCGATATCGGCTACCTTGCTATGAGGTAAGGCTCAGCCTGGCTTCCCCGGTCCAGAACGCTACCGGCAGCAACGAGGCCCCGGCAGGCAGCCGTCTTTAACAACAATTGATGAATCACACCGGAGGAATCAGGTGAGTCAAACTACTGCGGTCAGCGCGCCAGGAAGATCTTCTGGCCGGCTGCTGGCCATAATCCTCGGGATCCTCGGGGTCCTGGCGATCATTCTTGGCGTGCTCTACGTCGCTGGCGCGCTCAACTCGGTGCACTTCCTGGTCGGCGCCCATCACAAGGGCTCACACACCGTGCGGGCGGGCGTCTCGTTCGTCGTCGGCGTTGTGCTCCTGATCCTGGCCTGGGCTGCCGGACGGTCCCGCAGCTGAAGCATGTCACAGCGGTACCGGGTTAACGAGCAATAGCTGCTCCGGCGGCACCCTGGGCATCCAACCAGGTTTTGCGGGCTGATCAGCGCCCGGCGGGGTGCCGTCGGTGCCGCGCCGGGCTGCTCCGCTGCCCGAGAGCCGTGGCAGCATTCCAGCGCAGCGCGCCAGCCAGGTCACGAGCATGCTCGGCGGCCGTGTAGTCGTGCCGCGCAGCCGTCGCAGCCATAGCGCGGTCGAGATCCAGATCACACTGGCCGAGTACCACCGAGAAGTCCCGCCGGACTGGCTCGAACAGGTCGTAGCCAAACGACCGGTGCATCCGGGCGAAGAGCCCCCGGTACAACCGGGCACGCTCATGCAGCCCGGACGAGTGCGACATCGGGTTCTTCGGCCGCCGCAGGATGTAGCCCGGCAGCGCATCTGCGAAAGCCTGCCGCATGATCCACTTCTCCTGGCCGTCGCGTACCTTCAGGTCCAGCGGAAGCCGCATGGCTAGCTCGACGAGTTCCGGGTCGACGTAAGGCACCCGAGCCTCGACGCCGTTGCCCATGCTGGCCCGGTCAACGCGCTGCAGCTCAGTGCGGTGCAAGTTTCGGATCATGTGCAGGAACAACCGCCGGGAGGCAACGGCTCCGGCCCGCTCGTACATGGGGTAGCCGGCGAACAGCTCATCGGACCCGTCGCCGGTCAGCACGACCTTGATGCCGAGTTCCCGCGCCCTGGCAAACAGTGGCACCGATACGACCGCGTTGATGATGTCGCCGTACTCGGTAAGCTCCGACATCCGGATCGCGGCCCGGACGTCGGGGCCCCGGATATCGCCTGGCTGCACGTCGATGACCTCATGCCGGACTCCGAGGTCGGCACAAAGGCGACGGGAATAGCGCAGGTCATCGCTTCCCGCGGCGCCGATGGTCAGCGCCACGCAGTCCGGGTGCATCGCCAGTACGTTGGCCAGCACGATCGAGCTGTCCAGGCCACCCGACAAGATCACGCCCACGGTCAGGTCAGTGTCGACCCGGACCCTGATGCTGTCCTCGACCGCCAGGCGCAGCGCTTTCGCCGCCTCGGCCGGATCCTCGATTGGCGGCTGGTCTTCACCGAGACGCGTCAGGTCGGCGTATGACCTGAGGACTGGCCCGGTGCCGCCTGCCGGCTCGGCCCAGCCGTGGTGCCCTGGCGGAACTTCCGACACCGGCGAGCCCGCCGGTACCAGGGCTTTGACCTCCGATGCCACGTGCAGCTGCCCGTCCCGCCACGACCAGTACAGCGGCTTCACCCCGACCGGGTCGCGGGCGAGGTAGATCCGCTCCGCCGCGCGGTCGGCGATCGCCAGCGCGAACTCGCCGCGAAACCTGCCTACCGCATCCTCGCCCCAGTTGCTGAAGGCCGCCAGGGCGAGTTCGGTGTCACTCTCGGTACGAAATTGCACTCCCTGGCCGATCAGCTCGGCGCGCAGCTGGCGGTAGTTGAAAATCTCGCCGTTGTAGCACAGCAACCAGCGGCCGTCCGGTGACTGCCAGGGCTGGACTGCCCGTTCCCGGTCGACGATCTTAAGTCGGTTGACGCCTGCTAGCAGTCGGCTGTCGCGCGCTGTCTCCTCGCTCTCGCCCCGCGCACTCAGGCAGGCGAGCATCTGACCGAACACGACAGCGTCCGGTCGCGGTCCAGCGATCAGCGCGATTCCGCACATCCGCTCAGCCGCCGCTGCGGTGGCCGGGGACGAGGCGCAGTGCACGGCCCGCTCCCGGCCGGACACAGACGTGCCAGGCCTGGCCCTCGTCGATGACGTTGAGATCGCCGGCGTGCTGCCGCTCGAGTAGGACGGCCTGCAGCACATGGTCGGCCCCGAATTGCCGGAACCAGCTCATCTCAATATCCGCCGCGTAACCGACGCAGTGCGCGCTCGGCAGCAGAGCGGCGTAGCCAAGCTCCTTCAGGTGACGCTGATGCGACACGCTACGGACGAGGCTGGTCACCCAGAGCGGCGGCGTGCCTGGCGGCGCCAGGTCCGCGAAATCGGCCGCTACCTGGTTCAGCAGCACAATCAGTTCCGGCCGGGCGAAGGCGAACCGCAGTCCCGCAGTCTGCGGTGCCCGGCCGGGCACAGCTCTTCGCTCGGCCGAGCGAGCCGCCCTGGCCACAAGCGTCGTCGCCTGCCGGCGGTAGCGGAACAGGAGCATGTCATCGCGCCGCAGCCCGTCCAGGTCCAGCAGGTCGGCAGAATCACGCACGTCATCGTCGGACTCGTAAGCAGCCAGATGACCCCACCAGAGAACGTCGATCTGGGACAGCAACGCGACGCGCACCATCGCGGCAACGTTCCTCGCCGAACTCCGCTCATTCTGCTGATAGGACCTGATCTCGCGCAGCACCCGTCGCGCGGCCGCGTCCTCGCCCGCCGGTATCGCGGAAAGGATCATCGCGAACGCTGGCTCGGACAGGCGCCTGGTCAGGATGCGCTCGGCTGCGGCCGCCTTCGGGCACTCGCCGCTCGGACCCGCTAACTCCGCGAGCACATCGGCGACAGCCTCGCGGTAAACGGCCAGATCTGACAGCCGCCGTATCTCCCCGGCGGACAGGCCATCAGCTCTGATGTCGCTGAGCAACCACCCTGCCACAAGCACCCCCGTAGTGCAGCGCACAAGATAAGCGCTGAGAACTGAGAGTAACAGCTTCGCGACGTAGCGTGATGCGATGTAGCAAATCGCGCGGGCGGTGTCCGGGGTCGCTCAGGGTCTTTCCGGATGCACCGGCAGGCTCGGGACTCCAGACTGGACTGGTGCATCGCGCCGAAACCTACCCGTCAGTTTCCGGGACCGGCGCGGATATTGCCGGCACCGCCGCGAGCGCCGGCATCGCGGCCGTGCCCTCGTCATTGCAAGCATCCTCGTCACAAGCAGTACTGCGCACGTTGCTGGACGGGGCGCTGCGGACCCGGCGTGCGCGCAAGCTGGCCTACGCAGCCTTGTCGCTCGAGCTCGCGCTCGTGATCGGCTTCGCCATCGCCTACCGGCCGTTCGACCTGAGCATTTATCTGTGGGGTGGCCATGCCGTCACGGAAGGCTCGCGCCTGTACCTGGCGCAAGCAGGCGCGAACTGGTTCACCTACCCGCCGTTCGCGGCAGCTTTGTTCGCGCCGCTTGCCGGGCTGCCGCCGGTCATCGTCGGGCTGGCCTGGGAACTCGGAACGGTCGCAGCGCTCGGCTACGCCTGCGTACTGGCACTGAGACTTGCGGGCTGCCAGCTCTCGCGGGCAGAAACGGCAGCGGCAGTCGCGGCGGGTCTTGTGCTCGAACCCGTGTATCACACGCTGTTCCTGGGTCAGATCAACGTGTTCTTGCTCGCGCTCGTGCTGGCCGACGTCTGGCGTGTCGCGCACGGCAAGCGGGCCGGCGTTGGCATCGGCATGGCTGCCGCGATCAAGCTGACGCCAGCGATCTTCGTTGTCTTGCTGCTGCTGACCAGGCGGACGAAGGACGCCCTCATCGCGACAGGCACGTTCGTGGCCTGCGCCGGCCTCGGATACCTGGTCGATCGCAGCGCCTCGCGACTGTACTGGACGCGCCTGTTCTACGACACCGCCCGCGTCCGCGTCACCTACATCAGCAACCAGTCGCTGGAGGCTGCAGCGGCGCGGATCCTGGGCGGAGTGAGCCACGTCGGAAGCTGGTGCCTGGCGATCGAGATCGTCGTCGGCGCGCTCGGACTGGCCGTCGCGACGACACTTGCCCGGCGTAACGACTGGCTCGGCGCGGCTGCGGTTACCGGCACGACGGGCCTGGTGGTTTCGCCAGTCTCCTGGACTCACCACTGGGTCTGGATCGTGCCCGCGCTGATCGTCATGCTGCGCGACGGCCCCACCGGCAGGGTCGCAGCCGCCTGCGGCTATGCGTTGTTCGTGCTGGCCCCGATGTGGTTCACGCCGCACGCAGGGCCGGGCAGCCAGTACGGCTTCCACTGGCTGACGACTGCGACAGCGAACTGTTTCCTGCTCGCGGGACTCGCCTTCCTGGTGTACATGGCCTGCCGAGCCTGGCGGAGCCCTGGTCGAGTTATGACTTGTCTCGCGAAGGATCTCGACGTACGCTGTCGATATATCGTGACAGTATCGCGAGAGGTTGGTAGCAGATGACAGCCGGATCGGCCCTCGGACCCTGCGGAATGCTTAATGACGTGGTAGCTGAGATCCGGGCTGCTGTGAAGGCGAAGGCCGCCGGGAGCCGGGGCGGCGGCTCGTGGGACTTCGGGGACCGGAAACACGGTGGCCACCAGGGCGGGCAGCGGGGCGGCGGTCACTGGGCCGGCCATTGGGGCGGCGGGTTCGCCGGTCCGCGAGCCGGCTGGTGGCCCGGTCCGCCCGGCCCGGCTAGCCCGAAGGCCAGCCGTGGCGATGTACGCGCTGCGATCCTGGCGCTGCTGCAGGAAGGACCGCGCAACGGCTACCAGATCATGTCGGACATCGCCGAACGCAGCGGCGGGGCCTGGCGGCCGAGCCCGGGCGCTGTCTACCCGGCGCTTTCCCAGCTCGCGGACGAGGGACTCATCGAAGACGAGAAGTCTGGCGGCCGGCGAATCTTCAGCCTGACGGACGCCGGCCGCGAGTATGTGGCCGCCAATCCTGAGATGGCGCGCGGTGCCTGGGAATCAACAGAGCAACAGGAAGCTTGGCAGGTGCCCGGTTTGTTCGCCGAGGCAGCGCGGCTGGGCAGCGGAATCGTCCAGCTTGCGCACGCCGGGACTCCTGCACAGGTCCAGGCGGCCGAGCAGTTGCTGAAGCGGACCCGGCGCGAGCTCTACCGGATCCTCGCCGAGAGCGATGCGACAGCAAGTGACACCGAGCAGGACAACTAGGAAATACGGGGCAAGGCTATGCAGGAAAATATGAGGGTCTCAGACGCCGACCGGGAGCAAGTCGCGGAACGGCTGCGCGACCACTTCGCAGCGGGCCGGCTCACGTCCGAGGAACTAGATGAGCGCCTCGCCACGGCACTGAACGCCAAGACCGTGCGGGACCTGCGCGCCGTCATGGCCGATCTGCCCGAGCCAGCTCCGGTAGGCGCCCCGGCCGGGTACGAACCGTCACACTGGACATCTGGCCCGGTCTACGGCTACCGGCGCGGACCGCGGATCCTGCCGCTGGCACTGATCGCGCTGTTCGCACTCATAGTGCTGCCGAGCGCCGGGTTCGTGCTCGTCGCGTTCCTCAAGATCATCCTGGTGTTCTGGCTGGTGGCCGCTATAGCGGGCATCTTCGCGGCCGGCCGCTTCCGCCGGCATATTCACCGGCACTGGCAGTCAGGCGGCGGCCGCCGGTACCACGACCAGTGGCACCAGCACTAGGCCTGGGACTTATCAGCCGAATATGGCACTATCCGCACGCTGCGGCGTCTCGCTGAACCGGCGTAGCGCTCCCCGTCACTGGGTAAACGCAAGCGGATGGTTCCTGTTCAGTCAGGCGATCTGCTCGCCCGCCGGTACCGCCTGCGGGAGGTAATCGGCCGTGGTGGCATGGGCGTGGTCTGGGCGGCCACCGACGAGCTGCTCAACCGAGACGTGGCAATCAAGGAGAGCATCAGGCCACCTGACCTCGATGACGCCGAATGGGCCGAGCTCCGCGAGCGTTCGCTGAGCGAGGCAAGGACCGTGGCGCGCCTGAGCCACCCGAACATCGTCGGCGTTTTCGACATCTTCGAGCATGACGGTCAGCCGTGGCTCGTCATGCAACTGCTGCCCTTTCCGTCGCTGCGCGACGTTGTCCAGAGCAGGGGCCCGCTCTCGCCGGCCCGCGCTGCCCAGGTCGGCCTTTGCCTCCTGTCGGCGATCCGGGCAGCGCACGCGGCAGGCATCCTGCACCGCGACGTGAAGCCCGGCAACGCCTTGCTCGGACCTGACGACCAGGTGGTCCTGACCGACTTCGGCCTGGCGGTTAGCTCAGGCAGCCCGCACGCGACCGGATCGGGGCTGATCGTCGGGTCGCCGGCCTACATGTCGCCCGAGCGTGCCCGGGGCTGGCCGGCCGGCCCTGCCGCCGATCTCTGGTCACTGGGTGCGACGCTTTACGCAGCCGTCGAGGGCCGCGATCCCTTCCAGCGCGGCGGCACGGAAGCTGTCCTTGCCGCGGTGCTGACCAGCGATCCGGACGCGCCCTTGATGGCAGGACCGCTCTGGCCAGTGATCAGCGGGCTGCTGCGCAAGGATCCCCGGACGCGGCTGACTGCAGAGCAGACGCAGCGAATGCTCACCGCGGTCGCGGGTCCCGGCCGCCGGGCGGCGCTGCCCGTTGATGCCGCCAGACTGGGCACCGCCACACGCGCGCCGACGCTCGCCGTTCCTGCGTCTGAGGCACGCGGTACCGGCACGCGGCGTGCTCGCATGCTGACCGCAGGCATCCTCGCCACCGTCATCGCGGTGGCATCCGGCGCGTTTCTGGCGGCGGGCGAGCTAGCCAGACACCACGCGGCCGTTCCGTCGGTGTCACGATCGGCCGGCCCGGTGCTGGTGCCCTCGGCCGTCACTCCGAGCCC
>Ga0335073_10008473_pt1 | contig 14429 bp, 13 predicted proteins | sample Lox_Sample_22_FD_207093 | JGI IMG/M metagenome (GOLD analysis project Ga0335073, IMG submission 207093) | Soil microbial communities from Loxahatchee National Wildlife Refuge, Florida, United States - Lox_Sample_2.2 | ecosystem: Environmental > Terrestrial > Soil > Wetlands | place: USA... | reverse complement strand
AGAAGCGCCCGAGACCATGGTCCCCGACACCATGGTTCCCGACACGATGGTCCCGGACACCATGGTTCCCGACACCATGGTTCCTGACGACGAGGACGCGGACGCCGACGAGTCGGAGGACGACGAGTCCTGAAATCGCCGACACGCTCGTCGGCGCGGCCACGCGCGCGGCTGCGGAACCTCCGTATCCCGCGCGCGTGGCCTTTTTTGCAGCAGCTTCCTGACGTGCGCAGATGATGATCAGGAAGCCCGGCCGCGAACGCGCGCCGCGTGAGATCGCCTGGCCAAGGCCGCAGGTGCTACGGGCGCCGCCGCAGTGGCCGCCCCTGGACTGGGCCGACGACAGGCCGTCCCCCTTCCCGGGCCCGTCGGCCCGCCAGCCTCCGCCCGCGCCCCGGCTGGCGCCGACTCTCCTGGAGCGGCTCGCCGGCGAAGCAAAGCCCGCAGCCGCCGCGGTCGGCGGCGGCTGACGCAGGCGAACGCAATTTCGCGCCAGGCATCTTCCCGCAGGTAAATTCGCGCTTAACGGGAACAGAACAATCCCTCACGCCAGGGAGTCGGGATAAGTGCCCGGGAATTTTCCGGTTTGCGGCATACTAGACCGTCTCCGACGCGCGGTTAGAGCAGAAGAGCGGTGAATGCGGCGAACGTCAATAAGGCCGGCTTTGAGCTGTGATCGCGCGGCGACTGCTTCGGCCGCAGGCACGGATGACCCGCCGGGACGGCTCCCGCGAGCTTCGCGGCCCCGGCCGCGAAGCGCCGGCGCCCGCACGCGCGCTGTTCCTCGGCTACAATTCGTTGGCGCATCGCACATATCCGCATGAGGAGTGACTCACCGTGCCTGAGGTCCGTATCAAAGCCGAGCCGCGCACCGAGTTCGGCAAGGGTGCAGCTCGCCGTACCCGCCGGGCGGGTCGCGTGCCCGCTGTCATCTACGGGCACGGCTCGCAAGCGCGTCACCTGTCCCTGCCTGAGCACGAGCTCATGCTCGCGCTGAAGACCCCGAACGCGCTGCTTCGCATCGAAGGCCTGGGCCGCGCGGGCCTCGCGCTGCCCAAGGCTGTACAGCGGGACCCCATCAGGGGCGTGATCGAGCACGTCGACCTGATCGAGGTCCGCCGCGGCGAGAAGGTCACCGTCGAGATCCCGGTCCGGGTGACCGGCGAGGTGTTCTCCGGCGGCCTGCTCGACCAGCAGATGATCCAGATCGCGGTCGAGGCCGAAGCCACGCAGATCCCCTCCGGCATCGAGGTCGACGTCGATGGCATGGAGATCGGCACCGCCGTCCACGCCAAGGACCTGGCACTGCCCGAGGGCACGACCCTGCAGGTCGACCCCGAGGCGCTAGTTCTGCACGTGCTCGCGGCCCCGACCGCCGAGCAGATCGAGGCCGAGCTTGGCGAGGCCGCGCCTGAGGCTCCGGAGGCCGCGGAGGTGCCGGAGGCGCCGGAGGCGCCCGCCGCCGAAGCCGCCGAAGGAGAGTAGCCCGCAACCAGCGTCACGCGGCAACGCCCGCGGACGGCGGACAGGGCCGCGACTATGGCGGACGAACGTTGGATCATCGCTGGCCTCGGGAATCCGGGGCCAGCGTACGCGGGCAACAGGCACAACGCCGGGCACATGGTCCTGTCCGTGCTCGCCGAGCGGATGGGTGCGCGCTTCAAGTCGCACCGGACGCGCAACGACATCGCGGAGGGCCGCCTCGCCGGCCAGCCGGTCACGCTAGCTCGCCCGCAGTCGTACATGAACCTCTCCGGCGGTCCTGTCGCCGGGCTTGTCGCCTTTTACAAGGTTCCGGCCGAACGGCTCGTCGTGCTGCACGACGAGCTCGACATCCCGTTCGGTGCTGTGCGGTTGAAACTCGGCGGCGGCGACAACGGCCACAACGGACTCCGGTCGATCACCGCGTCGCTCGGCACGCGTGACTACTACCGTGTTCGCTTCGGCATCGGCCGCCCGCCAGGGAGGATGGACCCGGCCGCCTTCGTGCTGCGCGATTTCTCCGCGGCCGAGCGCAAGGATTTGCCGTTCGCGATCGACCGCTGCGCCGACGCCGCGGAAGCCCTGATCTCGAAGGGCCTCACGGAGGCCCAGAACACATTCCACGCGGACCAGGCCTAGTCTCGGGCTCGTTTTGGGCGGCCCGCTGGTCACAGGTAGCCTCAGCGGAAGCGCGCTGGCGCGCGATGCCTGTGTCTTACCTGGCGGGAGGAGCCAGCTTGACAACAGCCGACGACCACGTGCTGGCACGCGATCTCGCGCAGGAGGCAGGGCGACTGCTGCTCGACTTGCGCTCTGGCGGCGGCGACCCGGACGTGCTGCGGAAGGCGGGAGACCGGCTCTCGCATGAGTTCCTCGCCGCCGAACTCGAAACTCGCCGCCCCGCCGACGCGGTCCTATCCGAGGAAGGCACCGACGACAAGGCGCGGCTGACCGCGGACCGGGTGTGGATCGTCGATCCACTGGACGGGACCAGGGAGTTCGGCGAGGAGGGCCGCGACGACTGGGCCGTGCACGTAGCTCTGTGGGAACGGGACGTCCCAGGCAGCCCAAGCGGCCAAGGCACCCTGACCGCGGGCGCGGTAGCACTCCCCGCCCAGGACCGCGTGCTGTCCACCCTAGATCCCCAAACCGCGGCTAAACCTAATGGCCGGGAAGCCCCACGGAGCACGTGCGGCGTTAAGCCGCAGCCGGGGGGTTCCGGGGGGTCGTCCCCCCGGGCTATGCGGCTCGTCGTGAGCAGGAGCCGGGCGCCGCGGCTCGTGCACGAGGTCGCCCGGCTGCTCCAGGCCGAGCTGGTGCCGTGCGGATCGGCCGGCGCCAAGGTCGCGACGGTGCTGAGCGGGCAGACCGACGCCTACGTGCACGCGGGCGGGTTCTACGAGTGGGACACCGCCGCGCCGGTCGCGGTCGCGCTCGCGGCCGGATACCACGCGTCACGGATCGATGGCGGCGACATCGCGTACAACAGAGAAGATCCGCTGATGCCAGATATCCTAGTTTGCCGGCCCGCGATCGCGGGTCTGCTACTGGAAGCGATCCGGGAAGCGACGCATGCGATCTGATTACCTGTTGTCCCAGCTAGACGTGCTGGAAGCCGAGTCGATCCACATCATGCGCGAAGTGGCCGCGGAGTTCGAGCGGCCGGCGCTGTTGTTCTCAGGCGGCAAGGACTCCATCGTGATGCTCGCGCTGGCGGAGAAGGCGTTCCGGCCCGCGAACATCCCGTTCCCCGTCATGCACGTGGACACGGGGCATAACTTCCAGGAAGTGCTGGACTTCAGGGACTACCGGGCTGCCGAACTCGGCGTCAGGCTCGTGGTGGCGAGCGTGCAGGAGTCGATCGATTCCGGGCGAGCGGTCGAGGAGACAGGACGGTGGGCAAGCCGGAACAGGCTGCAGACCGTGACCCTGCTCGACGCCATCGAGGAGCACCGGTTCGACGCGCTGTTCGGCGGCGCGCGGCGGGACGAGGAGAAGGCGCGGGCCAAGGAGCGCGTGTTCAGCTTCCGCGACGAATTCGGCCAGTGGGACCCGAAGAACCAGCGGCCCGAGCTGTGGAACCTTTACAACACGCGGATCCGGCGCGGCGAGCACATCCGGGTGTTCCCGCTGTCCAACTGGACTGAGCTGGACGTCTGGGCGTACATCGAGCGTGCGGAGCTCGAGATCCCGTCCATCTACTACGCCCACGAACGGCAGGTTTTCGAGCGGGACGGCATCCTGCTCGCCGACAACCAGTTCGAGCGGCGCGGTGAGGACGAGCCGCTCTTCGCCGCGACCGTGCGGTACCGGACAGTTGGCGACATGACCTGCACCGGCGCGGTCGAGTCCACGGCCAGGACGGTCGCCGAGGTGATCGCCGAGGTGGCCGCCACGCGGATCACCGAACGCGGCCAGACCCGTGCCGACGACAGGGCCAGTGAGGCAGCGATGGAAGACCGCAAGCGAGAGGGCTACTTCTAGACATGGACATCCTGCGGTTCGCCACCGCCGGCTCGGTCGACGACGGAAAGTCCACCTTGATCGGGCGGCTGCTGTTCGACTCCAAGGCCATCTTCGAAGACCAGCTCGCGGCGGTCGAGCGCACGTCGCGGGACCGCGGCGAGGAGGGCACGAACCTGGCACTGCTCACCGACGGGCTGCGCGCCGAGCGGGAGCAGGGCATCACGATCGACGTCGCGTACCGGTACTTCGCGACGCCGCGGCGGAAGTTCATCATCGCCGACACGCCGGGGCACATCCAGTACACGCGGAACATGGTCACCGGCGCCTCCACCGCCGACCTGGCCATCGTTTTGGTGGACGCCAGGAACGGGCTCACCGAGCAGTCCAGGCGGCACGCCTTCCTGACCACGTTGCTACGCGTGCCGCACCTGGTGCTCGCGGTGAACAAGATGGACCTGGTCGGCTACGACCAGCAGGTCTTCGAAGAGATCAGCGCGGAATTCACGAAGTTCGCCGCGAAGCTCGAGATCCCTGACCTGACGTTCATCCCGATCTCCGCGCTGCACGGCGACAACGTGGTCGAGCGGTCGGCGAACATGCCCTGGTACGACGGCCCGTCGCTGCTGCACCATCTCGAGCACCTGCACATCGCGTCGGACCGCAACCTGATCGACGTGCGGTTCCCTGTCCAGTACGTGATCCGCCCGCACGCGTCCAACGACCTGGAGCTGCACGACTACCGCGGTTACGCCGGCCAGGTGGCGGGCGGCGTGCTCAAGCCGGGCGACGAGGTGCTGCACCTGCCGTCCGGGTTCGCGACCAGGATCAAGGCCATCGAAGCGGCGGGTCAGCCTGTGACCGAGGCCTTCCCGCCCATGTCGGTGACGCTCCTGCTCGACGACGACGTGGACATCTCCAGGGGCGACCTGATCTGCCGCCCGAACAACCGGCCGTCCGCCGCCCAGGACATCGAGGGCATGGTCTGCTGGATGAGCGCCGACAGGCCGCTCGCACCGCGGACCCGGCTGATCGTCAAGCACACCACGCGCACCGTCAAGGGCATCGTCACCGACCTGCACTACCGGATCGACGTCAACACGCTGCACCGGGACGAGAACGCCCCCTCGCTCGGGCTGAACGAGATCGGCCGCGTCCGGATGCGCCTGACCCAGCCGGTGTTCGCCGACCCGTACGCGCGCAACCGGTTGACCGGCGGCATGATCCTGATCGACGAGGCGACCAACACGACCGTCGGCACCGTCATGATCACCGAAGCCCGGTAAGGCGCGCTGAGGCCTGCTGAGGCCCGCTGAGGAGGCCTGCTGAGGCCGGGGGGCGGCGAACTCGCGGCTAGCCGGGGCAGCGGACGCGGGATATGGTCCGGATTACCGCCATTTTCTGTTTTCCCTCTGTCCTGCTTGGAGTTCCGCGTGACGCATGACACAGCAGACGCGCCAGCGCGCCGCGACGCCGCCACTCCGTTCCACGAGCTCAGCGACTACGTGGCGATACCCAGGGTGACCGCGCTCCGGGTCGCGCCGGACGGAAGCTGGCTGGCGGCGAGCGTGCAGACGCTCAGCGCCGACAGGAAGAAGTACGTCACGAGCATCTGGCGGATCGACGCCGACGGCGGCCAGCCCCGGCGCCTGACCCGGTCCGCGGAAGGCGAAGGCGGTCACCGGTTCCTGCCCGACGGGTCGCTGCTTTTCACCTCCAAGCGTCCCGACCCGAACGCCAACGGCAAAGACGACGACACCGGAGCGGCGCTGTGGCTGCTGCCCGCTGGCGGCGGGGAGGCGCGAGTCATCGCGTCGCTGCCCGGCGGCGTGGCCGGGCTGGAGACCGCCGCCGCCAGTGCGGCCATCGCCGTCCTGTCGCCGGTGCTGCCAGACGACGAGCGGCTGCGCAAGGAGCGCAAAGAAGCCGGCGTGACCGCGATCTTGCACGAGACCGTGCCCGTTCGCTACTGGGACCACGACCTCGGGCCAACTGACCTGCGGCTGTTCGCCGTGGCGCCGACCGCGGACGGGGAAGCGCAGCCCGCCGAGGCGACGCGCGATCTGACCCCGGACGCGGGCCGGGCGCTGTTCGAGCCGTCGTTCGCGCTCAGCCCGGACGGCACGCTGGCGGCGGCCACCTGGTGGCAGTGGCGCGATGGCGTGCAGTCCCACAAGGAGCTGGTGCTGATCGAGATCGCCTCGGGCAGGCGGACGGTGCTGCTCAGCGACCCGGACCTCAACTACGACAGCCCCGCCTTCGCGCCCGACGGCCGGCGCCTCGTGTGCGTGCGCGGCACCCACCTCACCTCAGACGAGCCCCACGACTACACCCTGGTCCTTGTGCCGCTCGCCGCCGCCCACGGCGAGGCCGCCCACGGCGAGGCCGCCCACGGCGAGGCCGCCCACGGCGAGGCCGCCCAGGACGAGCCAGGCCAGGCTCAGCCCGCTCAGCCACGCGAGCTGACCCCCGGCTTCGACCGCTGGCCGGCACGCCCTGTGTGGGCGCCGGACGGGAGCGCGGTGTTCTTCACGGCGGACGACGGCGGCAGGCACCCGGTGTTCCGCGCCGACGTGGCCACGGCCACCATCACGAAAGTGACGGAGGATCACGGCCACTACACCGAGGTGAACCCGTCCCCCGACGGCACCGCGCTGTACGCGCTGCGCGACGCGGTGGACGCGCCGCCGGCGCCGGTCCGCATCGACCTGGCCACCGGCCAGGCGGCGCCGCTGCCCAGCCCCGGCGGCGAGCTGAAGCTGCCCGGCCGCCTCACCGAGATAACCGCGGCAGCCGGGGACGGCCACCCGGTCCGGGCCTGGCTGGTGCTGCCCGAGTCCGCGTCTGCCCAGGACAGGGCCCCGCTGGCGCTGTGGGTGCACGGCGGCCCGATGATGAGCTGGAACTCCTGGTCGTGGCGGTGGAACCCGTGGCTGATGGCCGCGAAAGGGTACGCGGTGCTGCTGCCGGACCCGGCGCTGTCCACCGGCTACGGCAACGACTTCATCAGGCGGGGCTACCACCAGTGGGGAGAGCGCCCGTTCCGCGACGTGATGGCCGCCACCGACGCGGCCGTCGCCAGGGACGACATCGACGAGGGACGGACCGCCATGATGGGCGGCTCGTACGGCGGGTACATGGCGAACTGGATCGCCGGCCACACGGACCGGTTCAAGGCGATCGTCAGCCACGCGGGCCTGTGGGCGCTCGACCAGATGTTCGCCACGACGGACGTGCCGCACCTGTTCCAGCAGCAGTGGGGCGACCCGCTGACCGCGCCAGGGATGTACGAGGAGAACTCGCCCCACCTGCACGTGGCGAAGATCGCGACCCCGATGCTGGTGATCCACGGGAACAGGGACTACCGGGTGCCGGTGTCCGAGGCGTTCCGGCTCTGGTGGGACCTGAGCCGGCATCAGGTGCCGGCCAAGTTCCTGTACTTCCCCGACGAGAACCACTGGATCCTCACGCCAGGCAACGCCGCGATCTGGTACGAGACGGTCTTCGCTTTCCTCGCCGAACACGTGCTAGGCGAACCCTGGCGGCGCCCCAGCCTGCTGTAGATGGGAGGCTGTCCTGCATGACGCGCGCGGATCTCGACAAGCAGCCTGCCGAGGTGGCGGCGATGTTCGACGCCCTGGCCGGCCGGTACGACCTGATGAACGACATCCTGTCGATGGGCCAGGTCCGCCTGTGGCGCCGGCATGTGCAGCGCATCCTCGACGCGCGCCCCGGCGACCGGGTGCTCGACCTGGCCGCGGGGACGGGGACCTCGGCTGTGACATTTGCCGCATCGGGGGCAGACTGTGTGGCCTGCGATTTCTCGCTCGGGATGCTGCGCGCGGGCAGTGCCAGGCTCACGACGAGGGACCCGCAGCGGAACAAGACGCGCGGCAGGGTGAGCTTCGCGGCGGGCGACGCGCTGCGGTTGCCGTTCCGCGACGGGGCGTTCGACGCGGTCACGATCTCCTTCGGGCTGCGGAACGTGCACGGTGCACAGGACGCGCTCACCGAGATGCGGCGTGTGACGAGAGTCGGGGGACGACTCGTGGTGTGCGAGTTCAGTCGGATAACTGTGGAGCCCCTCGATATGCTTTACCGGCGCTACCTGACCGGCGTCCTGCCTGCGGTCGCCCGGCGCGCGGCCCGCAACCCCGAGGCATACGAGTACCTGGCCGAGTCGATCAGCGACTGGCCGGCGCAGCGGGAGCTTGCGGACGTGATCCGGGCCGCCGGCTGGTCGGCGGTCCGGTGGCGCGACCTGACCCTCGGCGTCGTGGCCGTCCACGTCGCCCGGAACCTCTAGGTACCGCCCCCTAGTCCGGGGGCGGCGGCGAGTACCCGATGGGGCGGGGATTAAACTAATGGCAAAGAATTTGTGAAGCAGTTCACAAGAACCCAGGATCTGACACGTGACCGAGCGCGTTTCCGTCGCGGCCAGCCCGAATGAGCCGGGCGGTCGCATGGGCACCCCGCGGGATGACGACGCGGACGTCATCGTCGTCGGCGCTGGCCCCTCCGGCGCCACGACGGCCTATTACCTGGCGCAGGCGGGTCTTGACGTGCTGCTGCTTGAAAAGGCCCGGTTCCCCAGGGAAAAGGTGTGCGGCGACGGGCTGACCCCGCGCGCGGTCAGGTCGCTGGTCGCGATGGGGGTCGACGTCGGCCCCGATTCCGGCTGGCTTCGCAACAAGGGGCTGCGGGTGATCGGCGCGGGCATGCGCCTTGAGCTCCCGTGGCCCGAGCTCGACAGCTACCCGGGCTACGGCCTGGTGCGCACCCGCGCCGCGCTGGACGAGACGCTGGCCCGCCGCGCGCAGGCCGCGGGCGCCAAGCTCCTCGAGGGCGTCACGGTGACTGGCCCGGTCCTCGACGACGCCGGGAACATCGCGGGAGTGACCGCGCGGGCTGAGGTGGAAGAAGCGGGTTGCGCGGATCATGATTCCGAACGGGACCACGCTTCTCTGCAGACCTACCGTTCCCGTGTCGTCGTGGCGGCCGACGGCAACTCCTCGCGCCTTTCCGTAGCGATGGGCCTGCGCAAGCGGGACGACCGCCCCCTGGGCGTCGCGGTCCGCACCTACTACAGGTCCCCGCGGCACGACGACGACTACCTGGAGTCCTGGCTGGACCTGTGGGACGGCGACCGGCTGCTGCCCGGGTACGGCTGGATCTTCGGCATGGGCGACGGCACCTCCAACGTCGGGCTCGGCCTGCTGAACACGTCTGAGGCGTTCGGCAAGACGGACTACCGCGTGCTGCTGAAGCGGTGGCTGAAGGCGATGCCAGAAGAATGGGGCTACACCGAGGAGAACCGCACCGAGCCGGTGCGCGGGGCGGCCCTGCCGATGGGCTTCAACAGGACCCCGCACTACTACAGAGGCCTCATGCTCGCCGGCGACGCGGCCGGCATGGTGAATCCGTTCAACGGCGAGGGCATCGCGTACGCGATGGAGTCCGGGGAGATCCTGGCGCGCACGATCGCGCAGGCGCTCGCGCGGCCGACCCGGGCGGAGACCGAGCGCGTGCTGCGCGGCTACCCCCAGGCGCTGTCGCAGGCGTATGGGGGCTACTATGCGCTGGGCCGGGTGTTCGTGCAGCTAATCGGGCGTCCGCAGCTGATGCGGTTCGCGACGAGGCACGGCATGTCACGGCCGGCGCTCATGCGGTTCGCGCTGAAGCTCCTGGCTAACCTGACCGATCCGCGTGGCGGCGATGCCGCGGATCGCCTGATCAACGGCATGACCCGACTCGCACCCAACCCCAGGTGAGCCGGTGCCTAGGATGAATGACCACAGAGAGGGGGCGGAATCGCGGTGAAGCTGTACATACCCATCCTGGTGCTCGCCGTTCTCGCCTTCGGCTTCGCGCTGTTCTCGGTCACGATGGGAACCCTGATGGGCCCCAAGCGCTGGAACAAGGCCAAGCTGGAAAGCTACGAGTGCGGTAACGAGCCGACCCCGCTCCCGCTCGGCGGTGGCAAGATCCCGATCAAGTACTACCTGACCGCGATGCTGTTCATCGTCTTCGACATCGAGATCGTCTTCCTGTACCCGTGGGCGGTGACCTTCGGCAAGCTGGGGCCTTTCGGCCTCGTCGAGATGGTGACCTTCGTCGTCACCGTGCTTATCGCGTACGCCTACGTGTGGCGCCGCGGCGGCCTGGATTGGGACTAGCGAATGGGAATTGAGGAAAAGCTGCCGAGCGGCGTCCTGCTGACTTCGGTGGAGAAGCTGGCCGGGTGGGCCCGTGCCCGTTCGGTGTGGCCGGCCACGTTCGGCCTGGCGTGCTGCGCGATCGAGCTGATGATGACCGGCGGCCCGCGGCACGACCTGGCCCGGTTCGGCATGGAGAAGACCGGGTCCACGCCGCGTGAGGCCGACCTGATGATCGTCGCCGGCCGGGTCAGCCAGAAGATGGCGCCAGTGCTGCGGCAGATCTACGACCAGATGCCCGACCCCAAGTGGGTGATCTCGATGGGCGTCTGCGCCTCGAGCGGCGGCATGTTCAACAACTACGCGATCGTGCAGGGCGTCGACCACATCGTCCCTGTCGACATCTACCTGCCCGGCTGCCCGCCGCGGCCGGAGATGCTGATGGACGCGATCTTCAAGCTGCACGACAAGATCATGAACATGAAGCTCGGCCCGGACCGCGACCAGGAGATCACCGAACTGGAAGAGGCCCGGCTCAGCATGCTGCCGCTGCACGTCACCGCGGGCGTCAACGGGGAGAGTGAGCTGTGACCCAGCCCCCCGGCGGCGAAGTACCGGCCGAGGACAACGGCGGGCTGCCCGCCCGGCTCGGCGAGCAGCGCCTGGCCGCGTCCGTCGTCCGCACTGGCATGTTCGGTGCCAACACCACGGGCGACACGTCCGGGTATGGCCGGCTCCAGGTGCGCAAGCCGCCGCCGCTGTCGTCGGAGCCGCCGTACGGCGGGTACTTCGACGCGGTCGCGCACGCCCTCGGCAGCGCGCTCCAGTCGTCAGGCATGAGCTTCGGCGACGCGGTCGAGCGAGTGGTCGTGGAGCACGGTGAGATCACCTTCCACGTGCGCCGCGACAAGCTCATCGAGGTGGCGGACAAGCTGCTGCACGACCCGGCGCTGCGGTTCGAGATCTGCACCGGCGTGTCCGGGGTGCACTACCCGGAAGACACCGGCCGGGAACTGCACGCGGTGTACCACATGCTGTCGATCACCCACAACCGCCGGATCAGGCTCGAGGTGAGCGCGCCAGACGCCGATCCGCACATTCCCTCGCTGACGAGCGTGTACCCGGCGAACAACTGGCACGAGCGGGAGACCTGGGACTTCTTCGGCATTGTCTTCGACGGGCACCCGGCGCTGACCAGGATCGAGATGCCCGACGACTGGCGGGGCCACCCGCAGCGCAAGGACTACCCGCTCGGCGGGATCCCCGTGGAGTACCGCGGCACGAAGGTGCCGCCGCCGGACGAGAGGAGGTCGTACCAGTGACCACTCACGTGACCCCGGGTGCCACCGACGCCGAAGCGGAGGCCACAGAAGGCCGGGTCTACAACGTGGCCGGCGGGGACTGGGACCAGATCGTCACGGCCGGCGACACCGACCGCTCGGAGAACGAGCAGATCGTCGTCAACATGGGCCCGCAGCACCCGTCCACGCACGGGGTGCTCCGGCTGATCCTGACGCTGGAAGGCGAGACAGTCGCCGAGGCCCGGGCGTCGATCGGCTACCTGCACACGGGCATAGAAAAGAACCTCGAGTACCGCACCTGGACGCAGGGCACCACGTTCGTCACCAGGGCGGACTACCTGATGCCGCTGTACAACGAGGCGGCGTACTGCATGTCCGTTGAGCGGCTGCTCGGCATCGAGGACAAGCTGCCGGAGCGGGCCAGGATCATCCGGGTGCTGATGCTCGAGCTGAACCGGATCGCGTCGCACCTGGGTGGCATCGGCCCGTTCGGCCTCGAGCTCGGGGCGACCACGATCTTCCTGCAGGGCGTGCGGATGCGGGAGAACGTCCTGGACCTGTTCGAGCTCATCACCGGGCTGCGGATGAACCACGCGTTCATCCGGCCGGGCGGCGTGGCGCAGGACCTGCCGCAGGGCGGCCTCGAGGCGATCAGGGACTTCCTCCGCAAGGCGCCGCGGATGGTGCACGACCTGCGCACCCTGATCGACGCGAACCCGGTGTTCATCGCGCGCACGCGCGGCATCGCCTACCTTGACCTGGAAGGGTGCATGGCGCTTGGCGTCACGGGGCCGATGCTGCGCGCGACCGGGCTGCCCTGGGACCTGCGCAAGTCCCAGCCCTACCTGGGCTACGAGACGTACGAGTTCGACGCCCAGACCACGGACACGTGCGACGCGTACGGCCGGTACCTGGTTCGCATGAACGAGATCGAGCAGTCGCTGCGGATCGTGCGGCAGTGCGTGGACCGGCTGGCCGAGCGCAACGTGCGCAGCGACCCCGTGATGATCGCCGACGCGAAGATCGGCTGGCCTGCCCGGCTGTCGCTCGGCCCTGATGGCATGGGCCCGTCCCCCGAGCACATCGCGCACATCATGGGCCAGTCCATGGAGGCCCTCATCCACCACTTCAAGCTTGTGACCGAGGGGTTCCGGGTGCCGGCCGGCCAGGCTTATGTGCCGATCGAGTCGCCCAAGGGCGAGCTCGGCTGCCACGTTGTCAGCGACGGCGGCACCAGGCCGTACCGCGCGCACCTGCGTGACCCCTCGTTCCACCACTTGCAGGCCGTCTCGGTGCTCTGCGAGGGCGGAAACCTTGCGGACGTGATCCCCGCGATCGCGTCCATCGACCCGGTGATTGGAGGCGTGGACAGGTAATGCCGTTCAGTGATGAGGCACTGACCCGGCTGCACGCGGACGCCGCCGACATTATCGGCCGGTACCCGCGGGCGCGGTCCGCGCTGCTGCCATTGCTGCACCTCGTGCAGTCCGAGGAGGGTTACGTCTCCGAGGACGGCATCAAGTTCTGCGCCGAGGTGCTCGGGTGCACCGAGACCGAGGTCGCGGGAGTGGCGACCTTCTACACCATGTACAAGCACAGCCCGGCCGCCGACTATGTGGTCGGCGTCTGCACGAACACGCTGTGCGCCATCATGGGTGGCGACCAGATCTACGCCGAGCTCGCCGAGCACCTGGGGGCCGGCCCGCACGCGGACGGACACCACCACGACATCAGGTCGGCCGACGGCACAGTGGGCCTCGAGCGCGTCGAGTGCAACGCGGCCTGCGACTACGCCCCGGTGATCATGGTCAACTGGGAGTTCTTCGACAACATGACACCGGACTCCGCCAGGCAGCTAGTCGACGACCTGCGGGCAGGCAACAACGTCACGCCGAGCCGGGGTCCCCGGCGGCTGTGCACCTGGAAGGAAGCCTCCCGGATTCTCGCCGGATTCGGCGACGGGCAGGCCACCGACGGGCCGACCGCGGGCCCGGCCAGCCTGGTCGGCCTCAGGCTCGCCCAGGAGCACGGCTGGACCGCACCCGAACCTGCCGCCTCTGACGGAGGTAAGAAGTGACCGCCACCCTGACCCCGGTGCTCACCGCGCACTGGGATGAGCCGGATGCCTTCACGCTGGCCGGCTACGAGCGGACCGGCGGCTACAAGGGCCTGCGCAGGGCGCTCGCGATGAGCCCGGACGACGTGATCTCCACGGTCAAGACCTCCGTGCTGCGCGGCCGCGGCGGTGCCGGGTTCCCCACGGGCGTGAAGTGGTCCTTCATCCCGCAGGGCGACAACAAGCCGCACTACCTGACGGTCAACGCCGACGAGTCAGAGCCGGGGACCTGCAAGGACATCCCGCTCATGATGGCGACCCCGCACACGCTGATCGAGGGCGCCATCATCACCTGCTACGCGATCCGTGCCGGGCACGCCTTCATCTACGTGCGCGGCGAGGTGCTGCACGTGGTCCGGCGGCTGCAGCACGCCGTCGCCGAGGCATACGAGGCCGGCTACCTCGGCAAGAACATCCTCGGCTCCGGCTTCGACCTCGACATCGTGGTGCACGCCGGGGCCGGCGCCTACATCTGCGGCGAGGAGACCGCGCTGCTCACCTCCCTCGAGGGGTACCGCGGCCTGCCGCGGAACCGGCCGCCGTTCCCAGCCGTCGAGGGTCTCTACGCCTGCCCGACGGTCATCAACAACGTCGAGTCGATCTCCAGCGTCCCGTCGATCATGACCGACGGCGCGCAGTGGTTCGCCGGGATGGGCACGGAGAAGTCCAAGGGCTACGGCATCTTCTCGCTGTCCGGTCACGTCACCCGTCCCGGTCAGTACGAGGCGCCGCTCGGCATCACGCTGCGCGAACTGCTCACCCTGGCGGGCGGCATCCGGGGCGGACGGCGGCTCAAGTTCTGGACGCCAGGCGGGTCGTCCACGCCGATCCTGACCGATGCCCACCTGGACATGCCGCTGGACTTCGAGTCCGTGGCCGCCGCCGGCTCGCTGCTCGGCACCCGGGCGCTGC
>Ga0335073_10008472_pt1 | contig 14429 bp, 19 predicted proteins | sample Lox_Sample_22_FD_207093 | JGI IMG/M metagenome (GOLD analysis project Ga0335073, IMG submission 207093) | Soil microbial communities from Loxahatchee National Wildlife Refuge, Florida, United States - Lox_Sample_2.2 | ecosystem: Environmental > Terrestrial > Soil > Wetlands | place: USA... | reverse complement strand
TGGTACATGATCGGCCGGCCGCGCCGTGGCGGGCGCGGTCCTAACAGCATCCGAACGCTCCGGACGGCAACCCTGACGGCTTCAATACGCGCACCGGCCTCAGCCGGCCGGCACCGGGACGATCTACGTAAGCTGTAGCAATGACCAGCAACAGCACCGAAGCAGCCCCCGCCACCGTCGCCGCCGCGCGGGAGGTGCTTGGCCGCCACCCCATTCTCGACGGGCACAACGACCTGCCATGGACCATGCGCGTGGCGGATGAGCTCGACCTGGACACGACCGACCTGGCCGCGCCGGTCCCGTCGATCCACACCGACCTGCCCCGGCTGGCCCGGGGTGGCGTTGGCGCGCAGTTCTGGTCGGTGTTCGTGCCGGCCGACCTCGTGGGCGAGACCGCGGTCACCGCCACCCTGGAGCAGATCGACCTGGTGCACGAGCTGATCCGGCGGTACCCGGATGCCCTGGAACTCGCGCTGACCGCTGCTGATGTTGAACGGATCGCCGCGGGCGGCAAGGTGGCCTCGCTGATCGGCGCCGAGGGCGGGCATTCCATCGGCTGCTCGCTGGGCACGCTCCGGGTGCTCTACGCGCTCGGCGTCCGCTACATGACGCTGACCCACAACCGCAACCTGCCCTGGGCCGACTCGGCGACCGACGATCGGTCGGTGGGCGGGCTGACCGCGTTCGGGCGCGAGGTGGTGCGGGAGATGCAGCGGCTCGGCATGCTGGTCGACCTCTCGCACGTGTCCCCGGACACCATGCGCGACGCGCTGGACGTGGCCGAGGGACCGGTCATCTTCTCCCATTCGTCGGCGCTGGCCATCTGCGACCACCCCAGGAACGTGCCCGACGACGTGCTGGCCCGGATGGCCGCGGCCGGCGGCACGTGCATGGTCAACTTCGTCCCCGCGTTCGTCTCCCAGGCCTGCCGGGACTGGGAGCGGGAGTTCGCCGAGGACATGAAGGCGCGCGGGTTCGATTTCAAGAACGTGCCCGGCCGCGGCCAGATGCGGGCGGAGCGGGCCGCGTGGACCGCCGAGCACCCCCGGCCGGTGGTCACCCTGAGCGAGGTGGCCGACCACATCGAGCACGTCAGGGAGGTCGCGGGCGTCGACCACGTCGGGATCGGCAGCGACTACGACGGCATCGACTGGCTGCCCGAGGGCCTGGAAGACGTCTCCAGCTACCCAGCGCTGATCGCCGAGCTGCTCGACCGCGGCTGGAGCGAGGCCGAGTGCGGCCAGCTAGCCAGCGGCAACATCCTGCGGACCTTCCACGACGCGGAGGCGACCGCCCGGGCGGTCGCGGCCCAGCGGGGACCGTCCCGTTCAAGAATCGAAGAACTGGACGGCGAGGCCGCCACGGTCAGCTGAACGGAGTCCTGGGCCGGTCCTGCAGCACGCCGTCCAGGTAGACGTCGGCCTTCTCGTCGTAGAAGCAGGCCAGCCCGGCGATCTTCTGGCTCTCCGGCAGCGGGGTCCGGTAGATCCAGACGACGTCCTGGTGGACCCGCTGGCCCGTGTCCACCGACCAGTAGCCCGCCGCGCCCTTGTACGGGCAGTGGGTGACCGTCGCGGACGGCCGCAGCAGGTCCATCCGGACGTCGGTGATCGGGACGTAGTGCCGGGCGGGCAGGCCGGTCTCGAACAGGATCCGGGGCTGGCGCGACTCGGCCACGGTGACGCCGTCCAGCTCCACGCGAACGTGCCTGGAGCTGGCCAGGATGTCCACCCGGTGGTACGGGTCGCGCGGGTGGGTATAGACCGGCTCGTCCTCCTCCAGCCACTCGGTCATCGCGTTCCAGTCGAAGCGGACCAGGCCGCGCAGCTGCTCGAGCGGGGAATCCGGGTAGCGCAGCGCCGCCCGCTCCGCGGTCGCGGTGGCCACCTTCACGTGCAGCACCTCGCCGTCGCCGCGGCTGGGGGAGTGGCTAGTCTCGCTGGTGGGGATCAGCGACGCGCGCACGTCGGACTCGGGCAGGTAATAGGTGGGATAGGAGGGTTTCTCCCAGACCAGGAACGGTGTCCTGGTGTCGGCCACCAGTTCGCTGTTCAGGTAGACGCGTATCCGTTTCTGACCCTGCTCGACCCTGACGCTGCCGCGTGAGCTCTGGCTCATGCTCTCCTCCATAGACCCCGGACAGTCCGAACATACGCCGGCGCGCCACTCGCGCCGCCGTCGCCGTCCGCATCCGCTGCTCCCGACGCGGTAGCGTCGTGGTATGCGACTGGGGGTCCTGGACGTCGGTTCCAACACCGTCCACCTGCTCGTGGTTGACGCACACCAGGGTGCCCGGCCGGTCCCGGCGTTCTCCCACAAGGCCGAGTTCCGCCTGGGCGATCACCTGGACGCCGTTAACCGGCTGACCCAGGAATGCGCCACTCAGCTGCGGGACTTCGTGGACGAGGCGCTGCGGATCGCCGAGGACAAGGGAGTGCAGGAACTGCTCGCGTTCGCGACGTCGGCCGTCCGGGACGCCGACAACGGCGACGAGATACTGGCCTGGATCAAGGCGGAGACGCGGGTGGACATCCAGGTGCTGCCCGGCGCGGACGAGTCGCGGCTGACGTTCCTGGCCGCGCGGCGCTGGTTCGGCTGGTCGTCCGGGCGGCTGCTGGTGCTGGACATCGGCGGCGGCTCGCTGGAAATCGGCTCTGGCGTCGACGAGGAGCCCGGCGTCGCGATCTCGCTGCCGCTCGGGGCCGGCCGGCTGACCAGGGACTGGCTGGCCGGCGACCCGCCAGCGCCAGACGAGGTGCGGCAGCTGCGCAAGCACGTGCGGGCGGAGATCGCGGCCACGGCCGGCACCGTGATGCGGGACGGCCGGCCCGACCACGCCGTCGCGACCTCCAAGACGTTCCGGCAGCTGGCCAGGATCGCGGGCGCGGCACCGTCAAGCAACGGCCCCTACGTCCGGCGGCTGCTGCGGCACGCCGACGTCACCACGCTGGCCGAACGGCTGGCCCGGACCACCGCCGCCGACCGGATGAAGCTGCCCGGGGTGTCCAGGGGGCGGGCCCCGCAGCTCGCCGCGGGCGCGATCGTCGCGGACGCGGCCATGGACCTGTTCGGCCTGCCCGAACTCGAGGTCTGCCCGTGGGCGCTGCGGGAGGGCGTGATCCTGCGGCGGCTCGACACCCTCAGCGACAGCTGACGGTGGGTTAGCGGCGGCCGAGCCTCGGCCGGCCGCCTGCCCGCCGGCCGCGGCCGGGTGGCGGCCCGCCGGTGCGCAGCCACATCTGGACCTGGGCGCCGCCGAGCGCGGACCGGTCGATCCTGAGCTCGCCGCCGGCCGACTCGGCGACGCGCCGGGCGATGTCGAGCCCGAGCCCGGTGGAACCACGGCCGCTGCGCCCGCGCTGCAGCGCCGCCTCCGGGTCGGCGATGCCCGGGCCGGCGTCGGCGAAGAAGATGACCACGATCCCGTCGCCCGCGTGCAGCGTGACCGCGAACTCGGTTCCCTCCCCGGTGTGCAGGAAGATGTTGCCCAGCAGCGCGTCAGCCGCCGCGATCAGGTCGGGCCTGGGCACCGGGACACTCACCGGCTGGCCCGCACCGATCAGGTGCCATTCCCGCTGCTGGTCGTCGGCCAGCGCGGACCAGAAGTCCATCCGCTCGGTCAGCACCTCGGCCGCATCGCAGCTGGACGGCTCGCCGGGGGCCGGGCGCCGGGCGGCACGGATGATCTTGTCGACCTCCTGCTCCATCCGGGTGACGGCCAGCCGGGTCTCGTCCGCGGCCCGGCCGGGGCCGAGCGCGGCCGCGTTCATGCGCAGCGCGGTGAGCGGGGTGCGCAGCCGGTGCGGCAGGTCCGCGGCCATGACCCGCTCGGCCGTGATCATCCGGCTCAGCCGCTCGGCCATGGAGTTGAACGCGGCCGCCGCCGCGGTGAGTTCCGGCGGCCCCGACGGCTCGCTGCGCGCGGTCAGGTCGCCGTCTCCGAGCGCGGCCGCGGCCGTGGCCAGCCGCCGGGCCGCCCCGGTGATCTGGGCGGCCAGCCGGTCGGCGAGCACGACCGAGACGGCCACGCACGCCACCGCGACCGCGGTCATGACCGTCCAGGAGACGGCCACTCCCCGGGTCAGGTCGGCGCCCGGCAGGAAGACCTCGATCACCGCGAGCCGGCCGCCGCCCAGGGCCACCGGCTGGAACACCACGTACCCGCCGGGCCGCGCCACGGTGAACGATCGCGCCGTGGCGACCGCCCGGGCCAGGTCGGCCGGGTCGGCCTGCCCATGCCCGGCCGCCAGAACGCTACGCCCGCCCGGTCGGCCGGCGAGATAGACGGCCAGCCGCCCGTCGCCCGATTGGGCCGCGTCGATCGCCCGGCTGAGCCCGGCCCGGCTGGTGGTGACGGCCAAGGCCGGCTCGATCGCCGCCGCCATCTGCTGCGCGTGGCCAAATGCGTTGTCCCTGGCGATCTGCCGGACCAGCAGGGCCAGCGGGATCAGGAACGCGAGCGCGACCATCGAGGTGACCGCGGCGCAGACCAGCGCGAGCGTGCGCCTCACCGGGGCCTGGCCAGCTTCACCCCAACCCCGCGGACGGTGTGCAGGTAGCGCGGTGCGGCCGCGCTCTCGCCGAGCTTGCGGCGCAGCCAGGACACGTGCACGTCGATGGTCTGGTCGTCGCCGTACGACTGGTGCCACACGTCGGAGAGCAGTTCCCGCCTGGGCACCACCTGATCGGGCCGCGCGGCGAGATAGCCCAGCAGGTCGAACTCGCGCCGGCTGAGCTGGAGCGGCCGCCCGTCCAGGCTGGCCTCCCTGGCCGCCAGGTCGACCCGCAGGCCACCGACGCAAAGCACTGAGGGACCGCCTCTCGCCCCGTTCCTGCGCAGCACCGCGGCGATCCTGGCGGCCAGATGCTCACACGAGAATGGCTTGACGAGATAATCATCGGCGCCCGCGTTGAGCAGCCGGATTATTTCCGACTCGTCATCGCAGGCCGTGGCGACAATCACCGGGACCGGCGATATCGCGCGCATCATCCGGAGCGCTTGCCGGCCATCAAGGTCGGGCAGCCCGAGGTCCAGGACGATGACCTCGGGCGGATGGTGGCTCAGCTCACGCAAGCCGTCCAGGGCGGTGCCCACGCTGCGCACCGCGTGCTCGCGGTTGGCCAGGTCTCCGATCAGGGCCGACCTGACCAGCGGGTCGTCCTCGACAACGAGCACCCGGGCCATGAAACGAACCGTACGCCATTCGCATTTGGTTGCGGCAAAATTGGTGATATGCGGCGGTTGATAATGAGCCGGCTGGCCAGGGGCGTTGCTTCGTGGGCCGCGGGGACCGCCATTGCGGTCACGCTGGCCTGGCTGGGCGCCGAGGTCGTGCTCAGGGACGCGGCTTCCGGCGGCCCCCAGCTCCCGGTCCTGGGCGCCGCCTCCCCGGCTCCGTCGGCCCCGTCGGCTCCACCGGGGGGACCGTCGCCGTCGGCGGGACGCTCGCCGTCGGCGCGGGCGCCGGGGTCGGCGCCCGCGCGCTCACCGCGCGTCCGCCCATCCCCGGCGGGTTTACCGCCGTCGCCGGGCGCATCGTCGCCGGCGCCCCGGCCCGCCTCGACCAGCCCGGCTCCGGGGACCATCCACAGCTACGCCCTCACCGGCGGGCAGGTGACGCTGCAATTCGCCGCGTCATCGGTCCAGCTGGTCACCGCGACGCCCGCGGCCGGGTTCTCGGTCCAGACCTGGTCAGCGCCGGGCTGGCTCCGCGTCGACTTCAGTGAGGGCCTTACCGTCTCCTCGCTGATCGCCACCTGGAACTCTGGCGCCCCCACCGTCCAGACCTTCACCGACCGCTAACCGCCCTGGCCGGTCTGGCCAGGGCGGGGCGCCCGTTCCGCCCGCCCTGGTTGGCGAGGCGGCCCGCCTTGATGGCGAAGAGGGTGCCCAGGCCTCTAACGAGGGCGCCGGTCTCGCCGCGGACGGCGCCGACGCGGGTAAATGTACCGTCGGACGGGCGATAACACGCCCAACGGTACATTCACGTACTCCGGTCACGATCCTGCCGGTTACTGGTGTGGCCGGTGAGCCGCGATGGAAGGCCAGGCGCCGCTCCGCAGCTCCCTGAAGGCGGGGTTTCCATGATCTGGGTACCTGGAGTGGTCTATTTGAGCTTCAGGAACCCAGATCATGAGAAGAGGGCTGGACCAGGCTCAAACCAGCGTGCTGATGATCTGCGGGGCCTATCAACCGGAACCGCGACCGCAATTCGGGGCATACTACCCGTTCAGATGACTGAATTGCATGACAAGTGGCGGTGATCAAGAAACAAGGGGACCCAGGCAAGCCCGGGTCCCCTTGTCGGTCGTCGATCGGCTGGTCAGTCGGGGACGATGCGGACGTTGTCCGCGGTGTCGTCCGCGGCGGCCGGCCGCTGGCCGCCGGCCGCGTGGCGCGCGCCCTCGCTGGTCACGGCCGGGCGGGCCGGAGCGCCGTGGCCCTCGCTGTCGGCGGGCTGGCCGTTGGGGTTCCGGGGGGCAAGACCGGGCCGGGCCGAACTCGCGGCCTGGGCCTCGGCTGCGCCGGGGCCGCTGGGCCCGGCCGGCGCGTCTCCCGGCCGCTCGGAGCCGGCTGGCTTGGCTGACCCGGGCTGGGTCCTGGGCGCCTGCTCGGCGCTGCGGATGCGCCCGGCCGCCTGCTGCGCAGCGGCCGCGGCCGCCGCGACACCCGCTGACGGTGCGGCGCCCGATGCCATCGCCGGCGACTGGGCACCGGCGGCCCCGCCGGGAACGTGCCTGCCCTCGGTCTGGCCCGCCGGCCGGCCGCCCGCCTTGCCCTCGCCGATCGCGCTGGCCACGGCCTTGTCGACCTCGTCCTCCAGCGAGCCGCGGGCGACCTCGCCGGCGACCAGCGTGGTGACCACGTCGCGAATCTCGGTCAGCCGCCGGATCGCCTCGGTGTGCCGGGACATCAGCAGGTTGAGGCGGCGCTCCGCGCCGTCGTGAATCGCGGTTGCGCGCGCGGTCGCCTCGTCGAGTACCTGCTTGGCCTGAGCCTTGGCGCTGGCCACGGCGGTCTCGGACTGCTTGTGCGCCTCCGAGATCGATCGCTCGGCCTCGGCACGCGCCGCGTTCCGGGTCTTCTCCGCCTCGGCCCTGGCGCTGGCCACCGAGTTCTCCGCTTGCTCCTGCGCGGCGCGCAGCATGCGCTCGGCCTGGCTCTGCGCCTCGGCCCGGAACTTGTCGGTCTCCTGCTTGGCCTCGGCGCGCAGCCGGTCGGTGTCCTGCTTGGCGTCCCCGCGCAGCTTCGCGATCTCATCGTTGGCGCGGTTACGCTGTGACTTGGCCTCGTCGTCGGCCAGCTTCAGGATCTGCCCGACGCGCTCGCTGATCTCTTCGTGGGCCGGCCTGGTGCTGGCCGCCTGGCGCGCCGTCGCGAGTTCCAGCCTGATCCGCTCGTTCTCGTCGAGGGCGTGCGACAGCCTGTTTTCGAGGTCGCGGTTCTGGTTGCGGGTCTTCGCGGCGAACTCGTCCACCTGCCGACGACTGTAGCCGCGCCTCTCAAGCTCAAAGTCTTCCTGGCCCAGGTCGGCCCGGCGGTCGGTGTGCTCGGTCATGATTTCACCCGTCAGATGGGTCAGGCAGACCCGGCCTTGCGGCTTACTGGCCGCTCGGGGTTAGCCGGATCTGCGGATGTGGTCTACTGTTGGCGGCCCGCCGACAGCTGGGTCCTGCCGGTCGCGAGCCGGGCGCGGCGTTATTGAATGACGGGCACGACTCTTGTCCCGAAGCACCCTTCCGCGCAACCGAAACGGCTGAGTATCCGGTTATGTCTGGATTGGTCGACCCGACGGAGACAATATCATTCTCCGCGCGGGCGGGAGGAGCAGCGCATGGGCTTGCTTGGGTCGCTGAACGATTATGTACCTACGGTGCACCCGGAGGCGTGGATCGCCCCTGGCGCCGTGGTTGTGGGCCGGGTCACCCTGGGCCGGGCGGCGAGCGTGTGGTACGGGTCGGTCCTGCGGGCGGACGACGACGAGATCGTGGTCGGCCCCGAGTGCAACATCCAGGATCTCTGCTGCCTGCACGTGGATGCCGGCCAGCCGGTTGTGCTGGAGGAGCGGGTGAGCCTGGGCCACCACGCGACCGTACACGGAGCTCACGTCGAGGCCGGCGCGCTGATCGGGATCGGCGCCATCGTGCTTGGCCAGGCGCAGGTCGGGGCGGGCGCGCTGGTGGCCGCGGGCTGCGTGGTCCGGCCCGGTACCCGTGTTCCAGCCGGGGTCCTGTTCGCCGGGGTGCCCGGGCGGGTGGTCAGGGAGCTCACCCATGCGGATCACGAGACGTTCGCCAGCTCGGCTACCAGGTACGTGGCCCGGGCGGCCCGCCACCGCGATGCGGCCTGGACCGGGCCGGGACCCGGAACCGGGTCCGAATGAGCCGCCCGCGGCTGGGTAGGCGGTATCAGAAGATGGTTCTGGAAATGATCCTCATGAGCCATGCGGAGCATCAGGATTGGGCCGTAGCCTGTTCATAGGCTTCCAGCGAATCCGCTCGTGGCTTCGGCGAATCCGGTCGGCAATGGAGGTGGGCGCGTTGCGAGAGCATCATCTGGATCTGCGCGTCCACGATCGCGTAGCGCTCGATGAGATCGAGCTGTATGCCGAGGTACTCAGCGCGGTGGCCGCCAGCGACCGGCCGCTCACCGCGGAAGAGCTTGATCAGGTGCTCGGGGTGCGGCCCGCCGCGAGGGCGTCGATCTCAAGCTGATCCGGCTGGCCGGCGGGCGAACATCACGTCCGTGTCCCAGTGCGTAAAGCCCAGTGACTCGTACAGCCTGATCGCCGGGGTATTTGATTCGTCTACATACAACATCACCTGGAACAAGCCCTGCGAGCGCAGGTACTGCAGGCCCACCAGGGTGAGCGAGCGGCCAAGGCCGAGGCCGCGCTGATCGGGGTCGACGCCCACCACGTAGACCTCGCCGATGGCCTCGTGGGCGCCCGCCGCATCCGCTGTGTCCGCCGGGCCATGGATCTTCGTCCAGTGGAAGCCGGCCAGCTTCCCGTCCCGTTCAGCCAGGAAGAAGCCGCCCGGGTCGAACCATGGCTCCCGCTCGCGCAGATCGAGATCCTCTGGGGTCCAGGCACCCTGTTCGGGATGGTGGGCGAATGCCCGGGAGTTGAGATCGATCCACGCGTCCTCGTCCTGGCCGACCACGAAAGTCCGGATTGTGATGCCCTCGGCGAGCTGGGGCCGTTCCAGCCGGGACTGCAGGGAGCGCCGCATCTGCCACAGGGCCCGCACCCGTTCGAACCCGGCCGCGGCCGCGAGCGCGACCGCCCCCGGCAGGTCGCCGTGCGCCCATAGCCGCAGCGGCCGTGGGCCGGCCTCGGTGACCAGTGCTCGGGTCAGCAGCAGGCCCAGGCCCTGCCTGCGGTATGCCGGGTGGATGACGAGTTCCCCGCTCGGGCCCTCGACCGGATCGGTCGGATCCAGATGGGCATAACCGGACAACTCGCCGTTGCTGGCCAGCAGCAGATTGCGGGCGCGGGGATCGCCGCCGTATCTCAGGTGCAGCATGACGTGCTCGGAGAGAGGGCCGACGCCGTCTTCGTCGGTTGCCGCCTGGACCAGGGCGAGCACGGCCTGCGCCTGGGCCCCGGTGATGGGTCCCTGGGCCGTGACCACCGGGCCGTCGTCCGCCGTCGGCGTGGCGCTGGCCGTCGGCGGGGCGCTGGCCGTGGACGGCTCCGGGCCGTCAGACCTTGGCATGCGCGGCCCGGGTCTTGCTGTGCGCCGCCCGGTCGACGGGCGGGTCGGGATGATCTTCAAGATCGCTGCTCTCCCGGCTGGCCCGCTCGTCGCTCTTCGCCGGGACAAAGCGGTAACCGACATTGCGGACGGTTCCGATCAGCGCCTCGTGATCGGCCCCCAGCTTGGCTCGCAGCCTGCGGACATGGACATCCACGGTCCGGGTGCCGCCGAAGTAGTCGTAGCCCCACACCTCCTGCAGCAGCTGGGACCTCGTGAATACCCGGCCGGGGTGCTGGGCCAGGAACTTCAGCAACTCGAATTCCTTGAAGGTCAGGTCGAGCGGGTGGCCGCGCAGTCGGACCGAGTAGGTCGGCTCGTCGATGACCAGGTCACCGGACCGGATCTCGCCGGACGCGGCAGGCGCCATGCGGCCGATCGCGAGCCGCAGCCTGGCGTCAACCTCGCCGGGGCCCGCCGTGTACAGGATCACGTCGTCCGCGCCCCAGTCCGTGGTCACGGCGGCCCATCCGCCTTCGGTGACGACGGCCAGGACCGGCACGTTCAGCTCCGCGCCGTGCAGCAGCCGGAGCAGCCGCCTGACCTGCACCAGTTCCCGCCGGGCGTCGACCAGGATGGCATCGGCGCCGGCTCCCCCGTTGGCGGCCGTGGCGGACGCGGGCGCGGTGCGGACATCGTGCGGCAGCAGGCTCAGTGACGGAAGGATCTCAGCAGCAGGCTCATTCGCGTCAGTGAGCAGCAGCACGATGCTCAATCTGCCCCCACCTCCGTCCCGCGGAGTTATCCGCGGGAGGCGGCGCTGACTCCCGCTATGGCCCGGGGCCGACGCCGGCCGGGTTTGTCATGAGCAAGGATAGCTGACATGGCTATCGTGACTCTTCGTTACTGGGCGGCGGCTAAGGAAGCGGCCAGGATCGCCGAGGAGACGGTCAGCGCGGGAACCCTGGCCGAGGCGCTGGCCGCCGCGCGCGGCAAGACCGAAGGTAACGGAGAGGCTGGCCAGGATCCGCGGCTGCGCGCGGTGCTGGCGCGCTCGTCGTTCCTGATCGACGGAACACCGGTGGGCAGCCGTGCGCCCGAGGCGGTCGTGCTCAGCGACGCGTCGGTGATCGAGGTGCTGCCCCCATTCGCGGGCGGCTAGCGATCCAGGAAAACTTCGCCGCGGCACTGAACCAGCTGAGTACCGGAGACGTTGACGGATTGTGGCAGGGCTACAAGGGACAAGCGGGCGCGGTACGCGCGGGCCGGCCTCGGACGAGATGCTGGTGCGCACGCTCTACGCCGAGCACGCCGGGCCGCTGCTGCGCTACGCGCTGCATCTGACCAGCGGGGACCGTCAACGCGCGGAGGACATCGTGCAGGAAACCCTGCTCCGGGCGTGGATGCACCCGGAAGCGATCGCCGAGCGGCCGGCTCGTCCCTGGCTGTTCGCCGTCGCGCGGAACCTCGCGGTTGATGCCTACCGGGCCAAGCGAGCCAGGCCGCACGAGGTTGGCGAGGCCGCCCTCGAGCTGGTTCCCGCTCCCGATGAGGCGGAACGGGCGCTCGAGTCGTGGGCCGTGGCCGACGCGGTCAAGGCGCTTCGGCCCGACCACCGCCGGGTGCTTCTGGAGACGTACTACCGGGGCAAGTCCGTGGCCGAGGCGGCGCTAGCACTCGGCATCCCGGCGGGCACCGTCAAATCGCGGACTTTCTACGCGCTCCGGGCGCTGAAGCTAGCACTAGAAGAACGGGGGCTCGCGCCATGACCGGGCTCACCGATTGCAGCAATATCCGCCACGCTCTGGGTGTCTACGTGGTCGGCGCGATCGACCCGGCCGAGCGCTCGGTGGTGGATGCTCATCTGAGCCACTGCCTCGAATGCCGGGAGGAACTGGCTGGCCTGGCCGGGCTGCCCGCGCTGCTCGGCCGGGTGCCCCTGGCGGATGCCGAGCGGCTGGCCCTCGGTGACGAGGAGCTGGAGGAGGCCCCGGCCGAGTTGCTGGACGCGCTGCTCGGGCAGGTGGCCGCGCGGCGGCGGGCCCGCAGGTGGCGCGTGATCGCGGCCGCGGCCGCCGCCGCCATCATCGCGGTGGGGGGCGGCGGGCTGGCCGGCGGAATCCTGATGTCGCACCGGCCCAGCACCCCGCCGTACCTGGTGCGCGGCAGCGACCAGGCCACGCACGTGAGCGCCGCCGTCTACTACTCGTCGGCGAAGTCGGGGACCAGGATGCAGGTGCAGGTCACCGGCATACCGAACGGTACACACTGCCAGTTCTGGGTGACCACGACGACCGGCCGGCATCTCCTGGTCGGTGGCTGGACCGTGAACGACTACAAGTCCGGCAACTGGTACAACGCCTCGACCACGGTGCCCATGAGCCAGCTGCGCAGCGTTGATGTCAGCGGTGCCAGCGGAAAGATCCTCGTCTCCGTGCAGGCGAGTTTACCGGGCTCTGCCCGGTATGACGGTGGCGCGGGGAATGCGCGGGATGGGTCCGGCGCTTAATTCAGCGTGGCCTCCGGACTGATCGCTCTGGCTGCGGCGCTCGCCGTCGCGGTCGCGACGGGGCTGGTCTGGCAGCGGACCAACGGCCGGATCCGCGGTGTCCGCACCGGGCCGGCGCCGGGTGGGCCACAGGCGCAGGCGGCCGGTCCCGCGGCAGCGGAGACCGGGCCGGTGCTGACCGGTGCCGAACTCGGGCTGCCGCTGGGCCAGCGGGCCACGCTGGTGCAGTTCTCCACCGCGTTCTGCGCGCCGTGCCGTGCCACCAGGCGGATCCTGGCCGAGGTGGCCGGGATGATCGACGGGGTGGCACACGTGGAGATCGACGCCGAATCCCACCTCGACCTGGTCCGCCGCCTGGACATCCGCAGGACGCCCACGGTCCTGGTCGTCGGTCCTGACGGCCGGATCGCCAAGCGCGCGAGCGGCCAGCCCCGGAAGGCCGACGTCATAGCCGCGGTCGGTGAAGTGCCGTAGGGTTATTCCTACTGATCAGACCGAATGAGGGGGATAGTGACAGTGAGCGTGGCCGCGCATAACATCAGCACTGTGTCTGCCTGGACTCCAGCCCGTCCCATGACCGCGTCCGCGCGGCGGTCCCGTTCGATGCTGACCAGGCGGCGCGCTGTGGACTACTGCCGTGTCGCGACCGCCCAGTGTTGGGTCGGCCACGGCAGCAGCCAGCCTGTCGCGCCATTGTCCTGCGGGGCCGCTCGCTGATCCTGACCTTCCGCCTCTAGCGGCACCGGCCGCAGCGGACTGATGAGGCAAAGCGCGCGCCCCCGACCCACGGTCCCGGGAGAACGGGCCGGGCCGTCCCGGGAGAACGCGCGCCAGGCGGGTGGCGGTCCACGGCTAACCCCCCCCCGCTTCCCCGAAGGGACACCGCAGATGGACATCGATCCGAGAGGCCCGCGCTTCGGCGCCCTCATCACCATGGTGGTCTTCGCCGTGGTCCTGATCACTGGAAGCGTGTGGCTGCTGGCCGCGCAGGCGCTGGTCTTCGCGGTCGCGACCATCTTCGGCATGCGCAAGGCCCCGTACGGGCTGATCTACCGCTGGCTGGTGCGGCCGCGCCTCGGGCCGCCCACGGAGCTGGAAGCAGAGGCACCGCCGAGGTTTGCCCAGGGCACCGGCTTACTGATCAGCGTGATCGGGGTCGTTGGCTACGGGGCCGGTGTCATGCCGCTTGGCATGGCGGCCGCATCGGCCGGGCTGCTAGCCGCGTTCCTCAACGGAGTCTTCGGGCTCTGCCTGGGCTGTGAGATGTATCTGCTCATCCGACGTATCTGGCCGGGCCGCCAGGCAATGGTGCCGGCCGAAGCTGACAAGGAGGTTCCCATATGAGCCGATCCGACGTCCTCACCGACGCCGATTGGGTCGAAGCACACGGCAGTGATCCCGGCGTGGTGCTCGTCGAGGTAGACGAGGACACCAGCGCCTACGACAAGGGCCACATCCGCAACGCCGTAAAGATCGACTGGAAGAAGGACCTGCAGGACCCGGTGCGCCGCGACTTCGTGGACCGGGCCGGCTTCGAGGCCCTGCTTTCGGAGCGGGGCATTTCCAACGACGACACGGTGGTCCTCTACGGCGGCAACAACAACTGGTTCGCCGCTTATGCGTACTGGTACTTCCGGCTCTACGGGCACAGAGGAGTGAAGCTGCTCGACGGCGGCCGCAAGAAGTGGGAGCTCGAGTCCCGCGAACTGGTGACCGACGTACCGCAGCGCGGGAAGACGAGCTACCACGCGCAGGAGCAGGACAAGGCGATCCGCGCGTTCCGCGACGAGGTGGTCGCCGCGATCGGCCAGGACAACCTGGTCGACGTGCGCTCGCCGGACGAGTTCGCCGGCCGGCTGCTGGCTCCGGCCCACCTGCCGCAGGAGCAAGCCCAGCGGGCCGGGCACATTCCCACGGCCAAGAATGTCCCGTGGTCGAAGGCGGCCGAGGAAGACGGCACGTTCAAGTCCGATGACGCGCTGCGCGCGCTGTACGGCGACGAGGCGGGGGTGGACTTCAGCAAGGACACCATCGCCTACTGCCGGATCGGCGAGCGCTCCGCGCACACCTGGTTCGTGCTGCACGAACTGCTCGGCCAGGCGAACGTGAAGAACTACGACGGGTCATGGACCGAGTACGGTTCCCTGGTCGGGGTTCCGATCGAAGTCGGGGAGGGCAAGTGAGTGCGGACGGTTGCGGGGCTCCGGCCGGAGGGGCGCCG
>Ga0335073_10008471_pt1 | contig 14431 bp, 12 predicted proteins | sample Lox_Sample_22_FD_207093 | JGI IMG/M metagenome (GOLD analysis project Ga0335073, IMG submission 207093) | Soil microbial communities from Loxahatchee National Wildlife Refuge, Florida, United States - Lox_Sample_2.2 | ecosystem: Environmental > Terrestrial > Soil > Wetlands | place: USA... | reverse complement strand
GCTGGGCGCGATATGGGGCAGGGGTGGCTGTTTGGCTGTCCAGACACGGCGGACGTTCTTCCAGCGATCGTCGCGCGGCCGTCGCAACCTCCGACTATCCGGAGCACCCACGGAAATGAACCTTCTGTCAAATGCAGGGAAGGGCTACCCTCACAGCGACTTGCTCAGCTTGAGGCGGTGTATGATGGCGCACCCGACTTGATTGATGCATGTTGCTCCGGCTAGGCCGAAATCTGCCGGCTTCCATCCGGAAGGGCGATCGTGCTGTCAGCCATTTCGATGTCTGGTTCGGCCGCCACGCCCGGTTTGGGCAGAAAGAGACTCAGGAGCACCGCTGCAAACGCAACCGCTGCGAGGGTGACGATGAACCGAGGCTTGTAGAAGCCGCCTACTCTGTCGTACATGTGTCCGATCCAGAGAGGGCCGGTTGCTCCGCCGATGGCATAAGCGGTCCACGTGAGACCGTATAGAACCGAGAAGTGACGCCGTCCAAAGTACCGTGCCAAGAGGTACGGCATCACATCTGCCTCGCTACCCAGACCGACACCCAGGACTGCCGCGCCCAGCAAAGTAACCGGCCCGTTGCCCGCAAAAGCAAGAATCAGCGTGCCCGCAGCGGCGAGCGCAAGCACCAGCGTCTGAATCCGTTCAGGAGAGATGCGATCGATGGCGAAGCCGATACCGAGACGGCCGAGGATGCCCGCGCCGCCGCGAACGGAGAGAGCCAGCGCGGCGGTGGCGGCGACGATCCCATGCTGCGTCAGCATGGCGGCCAGATTGGTCACGAGTCCGTTTTCGCTAAAGGCGGAAAAGATCGTAATGAAGGCGAGAATCCAGAATGCCGAGGTCCGAAGAGCAGCCGAAACGGTGAAGCCCGAAGCGGTGCGGTCGGTGCGGATGAGCGGCTTCTCGGGCCGGTTCCGCACCAGCATCGCCGTCAGCGGGAAACCCAGAAGAGCGATGCCGCCCAGCATCAGCCAGGCAGCTCGCCATCCGTGATGCTGAATCATCCATTCCGTGAGTGGCGGAATAAGAATCGATCCAACTCCGCTCCCGGTGAGCAGCAGGGCCAATGCGAAGCCACGGCGACGGGAAAACCAGGTGAGGATGGTGCGCGTGTAGGCAAACTGCGCTGTTCCATTCGCGGCGAGACCCAGAACGAAGAACGTGAGATAAAACTGCGCAATGTGGGAACCGAGCCTGCTAAGAGAAGCCAGAGCGACTGCGAAGGCCAGGATCGCGGGCAGAATGATACAACGCGGTGGAAAGCGGTCGAGCAGCAGGCCGATGAGCGGTGACATCAACGCCACCGTAATGGCGGCGAGCGCGAAAGCCGCTCCCATTGATTCCCGCTTCCAACCGAATGCGGCGTGTAAAGGATCAAGAAACAGGCTGAAGGTATAAGGAATGATGGGGGCGAAGCTCACCATCACACCGATAAACGCGGCACCGAGAACGCCACACCCGGCGTAACGAATCGAGTCTTCGCGTGGCGGACGAACGGCGGTCGCGCTCATTCCTTACCGAGGCCGCCGCCCAATTTTCGAGCCATGGTTGCCAGGAGCTTCGGGCGTACTGCGGGCCGGGTCCAGGGACATTCCGCAATGCAGATGCCGCAGGACGCGGCTTCGGCAAAATAGGGAATGCACTTGTCAAAGTCGACGTACCATCGCTCGACGCCCCGCACCATCTGCTTCCGGGGTGTGATGGCTCCCGGCGGGCAGGCCTGCGTGCACACCTGACAATTGGCGCAGAATTCGTCGGCACCGAAGCGCCGGGGCACCGAGGGGAGCAGGGGCATATCGGTAGTAACACCAGCCAGGCGAACTCCGGAGCCAAAGCGTGGGCTGATGAGCGAGCCATGTTTACCGAGTTCGCCCAGCCCGGCAGCAATCGCCGGAGGGATCAGAAGCAATGCTCCAGCCATCGGGCCGGGGTACGGGTCGGCGTGGTATCCCTGCGAGCGAATCCAGTTGGCGAGGTTATATGACGATCTTGTGCCTCTGGCATACTGATCGCCTACATCGCAGACCCCAATGCCATTGGTCTCATCGGAGGGGACTTCACGGAGGCGCTCGTAGTTGTGTGCCAGCGCGAGCACGATGACCCGCGGGTGCTCGATCCTGTAGCCCTCGAACACCCAGGTCGGATCCATGGGAGCGATGCCGACCTCGTCTGCTTCGTGGGCGAGGGCGAAACTCCTGACTAACGTCGTCAGCTTCTCGATCGGGGCCCCATTGCGTTTTGCTGATACCTCGTTCAGCTCGGGAAATGCGTAGGCCGCCTGAAAGGCCTCTGTTGAGCCCGGGCATTTGCGCGAGTTCCTGCGAGCGACCAATTGCAGGTCGCCAAATGGATGCTGATCCGGCGGATGCCAGAAAAAGGGAGAAGGCTGGCGAGACGTGGTTTCGCCGACCCCATTGATGGAGTTGCCGGAGACGCGCAAGAGTGCGACGGTCTCAGGTTGCGGAGTCCATGTGCCACGTTTTGGCCGTCGCGGGTTGGATGGTTCGGTCATCGCTGTCTCACAAACCGTCAGGATAGGGAGAAAGTAGTCCAAAGCCGTTGGCGATTCGGTTGAAAGCGGCGAACAGGCCTGCAATATGGACCGCTTCGGCCATCTGCGCCTCCGTCCAGCCGGCGCGCATCGCTGCTTCCACGTCGGCGCGGGTGACCGGCGGCGAATTCGCGTTCACCTTTTCAGCAAACTTCAGCAGAGCCAGTTCCGCGCTGGTGAAAAGTTGCGGCTTGAGATCACCTTCCTGCAGCGCGCAGATCATTTCGGGTCGGCCGCCCTGCGTCGCAAGCAATGCGCCGTGACTGTCGGCACAGTAGGAGCATGCGTTCTGCCGCGAGACATGGGTGGCAATCATCTCTTTGTGCCGACGATCGAGCAGGCTTTCGCCGAAAAGGAAATCTTCAGCGATCTCCAACATGCTTTTCAGCAGCGCCGAACTAGTGGCAAAGCACAGCACAATGCCGGGAAGATCGGTTCGGGCAAAGCGCTCGCGGTATTGCGCGAACAATGTCCGCACCTCATCACTGGCTGTGAGTTCATCCAACAGAGGCAGATTTGTTGAAGATGGCGCCGCTCGTTTCCGTACCAGCGGCTCGTGGTTTGCAGACCCGGATGAGGTGGCTGAACTCATAACTCAGAACTCATTTCGTGCTGGGATTCCTCTTCATTCGACTCTGCTAATACATGAACTTCAACGCAAACTGCACCTGACGCGGGGCCTCCGCCTCAAGAATTTGGTTGAATGTCGGCGAACTAATGTCGCTGTCAGGCAACCGGAAATTCGTGCGGTTCAGGACATCAAACAGCTCGGCGCGGAACTGGAACTGTGTCGACTCCGTCACCTTAAAATTCTTCAGAGCAGCGAAGTCCCAGTCTGCATAGCCCGGGCCGATGTTGACGTTGCGGCCTTCCGTGCCGAACTGGCCGGCATTGGCTGTGGGATCGAGCCTCTGGAACGCACTGGTGTTGAGCCATGAGTTTACCGCGCGCCGTCCGCTGTTCGGGTTGCCGACGAGGTTGGGCCGCTGCGCGGAGAATCCGGTGATCTCCGGAGCGCTGCCCTGGGCCGCAACGTCGTTCGAATCGAAGACGGTGAACGGAGTGCCGCTCATCAGCGTGGCAATGCCATTCAACTGCCATCCGCCGACTCCCCACTGATACCAGTTCTGTGCATGGCTCCAGAAGGGGAGCGCCCATTCATAGCTCCCAACGAATCGGTTGCGCGCGTCGAACAGCGAGAGCCCACGCTCTGCTGCGAGGTTGAACGGATCCTGGGCGAGGTCGTTTTCGCCTGCAACCGGCTTCGCTGCGGAGCCGGTTATGTTGAACGAGGAAACATCGTCGATGTCCTTCGACCATGTGTACGATGCGAGAAACGACAGCCCGTGGCTGAGCCGCTTGCGCAACGAGGCTTCCATGGCGTTGTAAGCCGAGTTGGCGATCCCTGCGATCTCGCCTGTGGATGAAAACACGCAACTGCTCGGCGGGTCGGCCAGCGTGCAGCCGGAATAGAGTCGCCGCTGATCCGCATTGCTCGAATTCGAAATCGGCTGGCCGTCAACGTATCCGGGAACGAATACCGCCGGGTTCGCTTCGATAAAGCGCGGCAGGTGTGTCCCCTTGGTTCCGACGTATCCAATTTCGAACAGCCAATCGGACCCGAAAGACTGCTGCAGGTTCAGGTCCCAATCCTGCGTGTAGGGGAGTGTCAAGGTTGGCGACAGGGTCAGGTTCGTGAGGTCTGGAGAGAATGTTCCCGCCGCCGGAGGATGGCCATTGAATGGATCCGCAAAGTCCGGCAGACTTACCTGCGGCGTACCCAGATAGGGCGGCGCACTGATCGGCGACTGAAGAGGACCACCCTGTCCGGTGTAATACGGCTCATAGAAGATGCCGTACGCAGAAGTAACAAGCAAATTGCCATGTCCGTTGGGATCCCACGCGATGCCGAAGCGCGGCGCGAATGCCTTCATGTCGGTGGGGATCAGGCCCGCGGGCACGCCTGGATCGCCCGGATATAACAGGCCCACCGGGGCATTTGGCATGATCTGCGATTTCTTTCCAGGTTCAAACAGCGACATCCGGTTATGAATTTCGGTGTAGGGCTCGGGCAACTCATAGCGCAGCCCGGCATTGACGGTGAAGCGGGACGAAACCTTATAGGTATCCTGCACATATCCGTATGCGTTGTTGCCGCGAATTCCGCGTGAGAAATCGCCGATACCCTGCAGGAAGACGACCGGCTGCCCGGTGAGGAAGCTGGCGAACGCATCGGTCACCGGGAATGGCTCGAAGACGAAGAACCCGTTGGTGGCGATCCCCTGCAATACGTTGATTTGCTGATGCTGGTATCCGCCGCCGAGTTTCAGCTCGTGCCTGCCACGCACCCAACTCAGCGATCCCGAGTAATCGAAGACGTCTTCGTAGGTATTGCGCGGCCCCGTGATCGGATCACCAACATTCGCGTAGCCGTTCACCTGGATGAATGGCGGTCCGGCGGCGATACCGAGACTGGGGGTGTATTGGAATCCAAGGCTGGAGGGCGACTGGTGGTTCTCGTGCTCGCCGAAGAGGAACTTGTTGCGCAGAAAGGAGAATCGCGCCACCGCGATAAGGGACGGTGAATAGGTGTGCGTTTCCTGCGCCACAAAGTTTTGCGCGCGCTGATCCTCACCTACCGGGAAGCCCGGCACACTGGCGCCGCCCGGCGACAAGGGATCGACCTGGGAAAGCTGGTAAAACATGTAGCGGAAGTTCAGGGTGTCGCGCGGGTCGAGGTAATGGTCGACCTTGATGCCAAACTGGTCGGAGTCATTGCTCAGCATTTGAGTCGTGGAGAACAGATTTGTTCCGGCATTCGGAAGCGGGAAGAAGCCCAGCAGGTTTTGTGAAACTGAGTTCATTTGCCCCTGCGGGATCTGATTGTTCGGGTAGGGAGCGTTCGCGAGCACGTTGAAAAGCTGATGGGCAGGGTTGTTGCAGAAGCCACCCGTAAAGCCCTCCGGGCAAAGTTCGGAGAAGTCGCCGGTGCGCTCTTCCACCGATGGCACTGTGGTCTCCCCTGTTTCTCCCTGGCGATTGCGGAAGCCTTCGTAGAAGCCAAAAAAGAACGTCCTGTCTTTCCTGATTGGCCCGCCGACCGTGGCGCCAAACTGATTTTGCTTCAGCGGTTCCTTCGACTGTGCGGTATAGAAATAGTTGTTGGCGTCGAATGCGTCGTTGCGCAGGAACTCCCATAACGTCCCGTGGATCTCGTTCGTGCCTGATCGCGTGATAATGTTCGTCGTCGATCCAAGGGCGTCTCCGAATTCGGCGTTCGCGTTGAGCGTGATAATGCGGAACTCGGCGATCGCGTCCACCGGTGGCTTCAGGACGTATCCGCCGTCGATGCCGTTGAAATTGTTCGCCCCGTCGATGAGAAAGTTGTTGGATTCGGGCCGCTGGCCGTTGACCGCATAAGCCTGCCCGTTGCGCAGCGATCCGCCGGCTTCGGCGATCCCAGGCGTCAAGGGAACGACCCCGGGCTGCAGCAGGCCCAGCTGTGAGAAGTTACGCCCATTCAGCGGCAGATCTTCCAACTCTCGCTGTCCCACTACCTTGCCCATGCTGGTGACGGTTGGCTCAATCAGTTCCGCATCGGCGCGCACAAGAACCTGCTGCCGTTCCGATCCGAGCGCCAGACGTGGCGAGACCGAAGCCGTTTCGTTCACATTCAGCGTGATGCCATCCTGCAGATATTCCCGAAAACCCTTCGCTTCAACCTGCAGGTGGTAGTGTCCGATCGGGAGTTCCAGAAGAACGTAGCTGCCGCTGCGATCAGTGATTGTCTCGCGCGAGAGGCCTGTCTCCGTCTGCCGTGCTGTCACCGCTGCGCCAACCACCACTGCGCCGCTGGGATCGGTAACCGTTCCGCGAATATTTCCGGTGATCTGCTGAGCAGACAAACTGAGGCCTGAGAACACCACATACGCCAATAGATTGCGAACAATCTTCATCTTGCTGTCGAGCCTCCGAAAGTCGTGGCGCTACGAGTAACGCGGGTGGTAATCGCGACCTCTGTGACCGGGGCCGTCGCGAGATATTGCCAGAAAACGCAGCCCATAGCCTGATATCGCGGCTGTTGCGTGTTTTTGGGCGCTGGCGTTTTGCTCGGAGCCAACAGTAACTTCGCGCTGATAAAACTGTCTTCGGCAAATCGATGGGAATCGAACTCCACCTATGGATCGAGGGCAAAGAAAAGCCCGCGCAGCGAAGGTCTGTTGGCGCGCGGGTTTTCGATCTTCTCTTGATCAGCGTGAAGATTTTCGATCGCCCTGTTCGGCAAGATGTTTTCGCGTCTGCTCCGATTACGCCGAAGCTGGAGGCGCTGCTGGCGATCGCGGGCAAGGTACAGCAGGACGGCAAGCGCGTTTCCGCCGACGATATCGTCGAGGCGAAGGCACACGGAGCCACTGACATCGAGATCCACGATACGGTCCTGATTGCCGCGGCATCGGCTTCGCGGTCTCTGGACGGAAAGCAAACCCCGCGCTGATCCCCGGCAGTCTTTCAGGCAGTGCAATGTGCGGCATCGATTCTCCTCAGCGAACAGCGGCTTCCGCCGGCAAATAATCTTTGCTTCCCTCAACGCATCCCTTGCGCGCCACCATTTTGCTGCGTTCACGATACATCGCCTCATCGTGCGGCTGCGTGGTTGATGCGGTTCACGTCCTCTATTGTGGTAACGGCCTGATGCTGGTAGAGATCCAGGTGATCGGTCTCGAGCAGCCTGAGGGAATCATCCAGCGCTGCCGGAGCTCCCGCCTTATCGCGTTTGCCGGTCTTGCAAGCCAGGAAGAAGCTGTCGCGCAAGGGCCTGAGGGCGGACCCAAGAGCTGCTGCGCATCGCCGTAGCTGGGCGCGACGTCGACACAATTGATACCAGCATCGTGCGCCTGAGCCACCCTGTTATTGGCTACGGCCTGATCCGCGTTCATGATGACGATGCCGCCCAGGCCGATGATCGACAGATCGCGGCCAGTCCTGCCCAGCCGGTCGCCTGGGAATGGGCGTGAAGTTCTTGTCGGAAGGGCTGGACCACGCAGTGGCTGCGGACCGTCGCGGAGTGGCTGCCAATCCAGCCGCGATGGCCCCGGTCGTGAGAAATCTTCTCCGATCCATGAGATCCTCTACTGACCCTAAAAGTTAACACCGTCGCTTAAGCGTCGCGGCCAAAAGGAGATTCGTTTGACCTGGCCAGAAAGACCGAATTGGGCGTTACCCAGGCGGCGAGGAAGCGCCCACAGGAGCCTCCAACAAGCCTGCAGGCCGTGGACTGGGACGACCTAATGCTGGTAACCGTCCGCCATCCACTGTGCGAATAATTCAATGCGTCCCTGGGGCCACGGCCCTTCTCCCCGCGGCGGCGGGGGCGGCATCACGGCGCCGCCGATGCCTCGAATTCGGTCGTAAATGGCGGCCGCGTGTGTCTTGACGTCCTCGTAGCTCGCCAGATCAAAAGCCTTGCTCATCGCACGAATGTCGCGGTCCGTGAAGAGCGGTCGAATGTCGTCCTGAAAGCTTGTCGGTTTTGCCATTGCCCTCTCCGTACAGGGAATGTTCTCTCACATAGCGAATCTTTGACAAGGCTTACCCTCTGGCCGGGCCTTGAAGCGAATAGTGCGGAACCGCCGCGGCGGCTCCGCGGCGTGATTACGGAAGGGACTTGCGGGTGATTTCGAAGAGGAACCAGCTGCGGCGCTGCGTCTGATCGATCCAGTTTTCGAGAAGACTGGCAGTGGCGACGTCGCCCGATTCATCGCACAGCGTGTGCACCGCGCGCATGCTGAGAACCAGAGCCTTTTCTGCCTTGTGCGCCGCCCTTTCTGTGCAGCAATCCGGTCCACCCTCACCCGAGCTGCTACGATCTCCCCGAGGCCATCGTGGAGACCTTTTCGATTCCCAGGGGTTGCCGTTCGGATTCTGGGAGCGCAACCCTTCATACGAAGGTGAGAGCTTCTTCGGACGGTTTTTTCGAAATATTGGGCACGCAGGCGTCTCCGTTCGGATAGCCGACCACAAGAATGAGAAAGGGCTTCTCCTGCGCGGGACGTCCGAGGAGTTGGTTCAGGAAGCCCATCGGACTCGGCGTATGGGTAAGCGCGACCAGGCCCGCCATATGAATCGCCGAGATGAGCATGCCCGTCGCAATCCCAACTGACTCCGTCACATAGTAATTTTTCATCTTGCGCCCAGCCTTCGAAATTTCGTAGTGCTGCGCAAAAATGACGACGAGGTAAGGGGCGACTTCCAGATATGGCTTGTTTTCGTCTGTCCCCAGTGGGGCGAGAGCATCGAGCCACTCTTTGGGAGCACGTCCATGGTAGAAGCGACGCTCCTCTGCTTCCGCAGCAACACGAATCCTGGCCTTTACCTGCGCATCGCTGACGACTACGAAATGCCAGGGCTGCTTATTGGCGCCGCTCGGAGCGCTTCGCGCAACGCACAGGCAATCCTCGATCACCCCCCGCGGAACCGGACGCGAAGAAAACTGCCGTACTGTGCGACGTCGGAGCATTTCATCCCGAAATGACGTCGCTCGACTCACCATTTCCTGGGCAGGAAATTCACGATACGTGGTAAGAGGAATAAAAACTGGGGCGGACATTGACGCCTCCTCGCGACGCTATTTTAAGAGATATACCGAACAGGCCACCAGGCGCGCGCGGGCACGACTGTTTTCAACTCGATAAGGCAGAGCTAGATCTGAGCCATTCCGCCATCGACACATATTTCGCTGCCGTTCACGAAGCTGGAGTCGTCGGAAGCGAGAAACAAGGCCACCGTTGCGATCTCCTCCGGACGTCCGAGTTCCTTGCGAGGGATTCCCGACCGGAAATATTCCTTCGCTTCTGCAGGAAGATTGGCAAGAGCGTTGGTGGCGATGGGCCCGGGGCTGAGCAAGTTCACACGGATTCTGCGCTCGGCAAGCTCGACCACCCAGGATCGCGCGAACGCCCGCAGCGCCGCTTTGCTTCCGGCATAAACGCTCAGCCCCGGCATGCCCTTGAGGTGAGCGATCGACCCGTTCATGATGACCGATCCGCCATCGCGCATCATGGGCAGCGCCTTCTGCACAGTAAAGAGTGTGCCGCGGGTATTCAGGGAAAAGAGGCTGTCGAACTGGTCTTCGGTGATCTCCCCCAGCGGGGCGCGGCCGCCATGACCGGCGCTGGCAAACACTACATCGACATAGCCCTTCTCCCGTTTGACCGTCTCGCAGAGGCGGTCGAGATCAACCAGCTTTGCAGAGTCGCCCTGCACTCCGGTCACATTCCGTCCAATCGCCTTGACGGCTTCGTCCAGATTCTCCTGTCTCCGCCCGGTGATGAATACGTAGGCCCCCTCTTCGACAAACAGCTTTGCCGAGGCCAGCGCCATCCCGGAGGTTGCGCCCGTGATCACCGCTACTTTCCCGTCCAACTTACCCATGACTACTCTCCTTCTACTCTGCTCAGGAACAATCGAGTGCTGATTGGCTCATCGGCTGAGCGACTCCCTGTTCAGGGAATGGCTCGGCGATCGGAGGCGAAATCGCTTCTCCGCGTCATTAGAGGCTGCAGTCGCAATTTGGTTACAGCGTGTGTTGAACGGAGGACTGTAACCAATCAGGAGGCAGCGCATCAGACGAGAACCGCGTACCCGGGGAGATGGTTCCGTGCAGCTTCATCCCATGCTTGTCTGTTCGCTTTTGTTTTCCGCCGTCGGCCTTCTGCCGTACTCCGCCACGGGGCAGACCTCGGGCCCCGAACGATCCGGTTCTGCCGTAATCGTGGAGCTTTTTACCTCGGAGGGGTGTTCGGACTGCCCTCCTGCCGATGCGTTGTTACGCCAGATCGATCTGAAGGCAAGCGCGCGCCGGGCAGTTGATTATCGGCATCAGTGAGCACGTCACCTACTGGAACAACCTCGGATGGAAGGACCCGTTTTCAGCCCCGGAATTTACCGAGAGACAGGATGTCTACGCCTCCCGCATGTCACCTGGGGGGCCCGCCACAGATGGTTGTGAACGGACGCGAGCAGTTCGTCGGGAGCGCGATGTCGACGCACTTCAAAGGGCACTTGAGGATGAAGCGCGGCGGCCTCATCTGAATCTCAGCATACTGTCCACGACACCCTCATCCTCGGGACTGGATGTGACGTTTTCTATAGAGGAAGAGATGTCGAGGCCGCTCGATATCGTCGCAGTGGTGACAGACGACACGAACCAATCTAACGTGCTGCGGGGCGAAAACGGCGGCCGGCTTCTTCAGCATGTCGCAGTGGCGCGCTCGCTGGTACGCGTGGCGACGGTCACGGGGGACGGTGGGAAATCCGTATACATTTCGTTTCCAGGTGGATTCAACCCTGGACGGCTCCGGTCATCACCTGATCCTGTTCGCTCAGGAGAAACAACAGGGCGCGATTGAAGTAAGAGCGATGACCAGACTTTAAAAGCACTGTAACCTTTCGCTGCGTCCGGGGATCGCATGGGCATCTCATACCAGGAGTATCTCTGCATGGAAGCGCCACGTTTCAAATCTCACAAGATCCATTCGGTTGTCAGACTTCCACTCAGCAAAAAGGCACGATTTGTGCTCGCGGTCATTTGCGCGATATCGATGGCAGCGCCCGCGTTCGCAGAAACTCCCGCAGTTGGCGCCAAAGCGCCCGGCTTCACACTTTCAACCCCGACGGGCACTGCGGTCCGCATGTCACGGGTACAGCGGGGTCACGACCTGGTTCTCGTCATATTGAGAGGATTTCCTGGCTATCAATGCCCCTACTGTGTGCGTCAGGTCCATGATTTCATTGACCATGCCTCGGAATTCGAGGCGAAGAATACCAGGATCCTTCTCGTCTACCCTGGGCCTCCAGGCGATCTCGATCAGCATGCCAAAGAGTTCCTCGCGAAGCAGACAGAGTTGCCATCGAACGTTGTTCTCGTGACGGATCCGGATTATGCGGTCACCAATCAGTACGGGCTACGCTGGGACGCGCCTCATGAGACAGCGTATCCGTCGACGTTCATCCTCAACAGGAAGGGGATAATCGTCTTCGAGAAAATCAGCCACACGCATGGCGATCGGTTGTCTGCGCAGGACGCGCTGGAGCACCTCCCGGCCCGTTAACTAGCTGCCCTTGAGGCTGAGAACAGTTTGCCCCCATCGCAGCCTCTTTTTCCCGGCCCACACAGGGTTTGAGTGATGCGCCTTCTGCGAAAATGGCTTCTCCCGGCGTCTGCAATGGCCGCGTTGTGTGCTCTCCACTCCGCGGCTTAAGGTCAATTGCGCGAACTGGGAATCGGTGCTCCGGGACCACTCAAGGCGCCGCATGTCACGGCGGAGCTCATCTCCGATGAGACCAACAGTTTAATCAGCGCTGCAGTGAATGCTGAGCCAGTGAGATTGCCGAGTTCGGCACTGATGGGCGTCAACGGCACTCGCGGTCACCTCACCCTGAACAATGTCACAGGGAAGCGAGAGAGGGGCGCAACTCCATCCAATTTGTATGTTCGTTTGCCCTTTGATTTAGTCCACCTGAGTTGAACTCTTCAGCTGCCGATGCCTTCGAGGGCAGGAGCCTGAGGAATTTGGCGCGGGAACGAGACTGACCGTTCGCGAGCCAATGTTTTGTTTTTGCGCGCCGATGCCGTGGCAGCCGTGCATTTACGTTTCGTGAGTTCCAACGTCGATTATTCGCTCTTGACCTCGCCGGGGATACGGAATATACAATCAGCCCATCTGGTGTTCGGGAAGCGCGGTGCAAATCCGCCACTACCCCGTAACTGTGAACGCCGAGAACCGGGCAGGGAGATTCTTCCAGCCACTGAGGTTACCCCTTGGGAAGGCTGTCCAGGTTCGCTGAGGCGTGAGTCAGGAGACCGGCCAGATGCCAATCCGGGCTGATCCAGCTTCGATGGGAGAGCTGGAGAGCGTTCTTGACGGTCGATCCAACCGTACCTGAAAGCTGCCTGTACGTTCATCCCGCTGCGCCGGAAGTGTTTTCTTTTCCGGTCAGAGGTCATTCGATGCAGGAGAGACACCGCAAGACGGTGACGCTCGTGCTGGGAGGCGCGCGCAGTGGCAAAAGCCGCTATGCGGAGAAGCTGGCCTCGGGCGCAGTGGGCGTGACTTATATCGCCACTGCGCAGCCGTGCGACGCCGAAATGGCGGAGAAGATCCGCTTTCATCGGGAGTCGCGCCCGAAGGGCTGGCGCACGGTGGAGGAGCCGCTCGAACTGGGCCCTGCCGTCGAGGAATGTTCTGCTGCCTCGGACTACGTCATCGTGGATTGCCTGACGATTTTTGCGGCGAACCTCCTTGAAGCCTCGCGAGAAGACGCAGCAGCGAAGAGCCACCGCGTGGCGCAGCTGATCGGCGCGCTCGGTTCGCCGGCGTGCCCGGTGGCGCTCGTATCGAACGAAGTCGGCAGCGGCGTGGTGCCGGCGAATGCTCTTGGGCGCCGGTATCGGGATCTGCTGGGCGAGATCAACCAGCAGGTGGCTGCGCGCGCTGACAACGTGGTGCTCATGATGGCCGGGCTTCCGCTCGCGCTCAAAGGGCAGGCGGAGGTCCGTCCATGATTGCCTTTCTGGTGGCGGGCCCGGCCAGCGGAGTGGGCAAAACCACTGCCTCGCTCGCGATGATGGCGGCGCTTGCCGAACGCGGCCTGTGCGTGCAGCCCTTCAAATGCGGGCCGGATTTTCTGGATCCGGGCCATCACACCGCCATTTGCGGGAGGACTTCGCGAAACCTCGATACCTGGATGCTGGACCGCGACGCGAATCGGGAGACATTTCTGAATGCATGCCGAGACGCGAACGCCGCCGTTGTTGAAGGCATGATGGGCCTGTTCGACGGCGTGACAGGAGAGGGCGAAGCCGGTAGCAGCGCTGAGATTGCGAAGCTCCTCAACCTGCCCATCGTTCTGGTGCTCGATTCTTCGAAATGCGCGCGCAGTCTTGCGGCTGTTGTGAAAGGCTTTGCGACCTTCGATCCCGACCTTCACTTTGCCGGCATCATCCTGAACGGGGTTGACAGCGAGCGTCATTATCATCTGCTCGAAGAAGCGATCAGATCTACAGGCTCAATTCCTCTGCTGGGGAGAATCCCTGCGAGCGAGGCACTCACGATTCCGGAGCGGTATCTCGGGCTGCGCACGGCGGAAGAAGAGACGGCTGTGGACAGGCGGCGCGCCGCTCTTGCGCAGATGGCGCGGCAATATCTGAATCTCGAAGCGCTGCTCCAACTTCGGCATGATTCGAGCGCGTGGAGCGTCAGGCGCCATGCGGCGCCGGATTCGACTGCCCTTGTCCGGTACGGCGTCGCGCGAGACGCCGCATTCTCGTTCTATTACGAAGACAATCTCGATCTGCTGCGCCGGCACGGAGCCGAGATCATATTCTTCAGCCCCCTCTCGGACGGTCACCTGCCGACGGACCTGGACGGACTTTATCTTGGCGGCGGATATCCGGAACTCTATGCCGGGCAGCTCAGCGGAAATGCTTCGCTGCTGGCCGAAATTCGCGCGTTCGCGGATTCAGGAAAACCCGTCTACGCGGAGTGCGGAGGAATGCTGTATCTGGGCCGGAGCATCCGGAAGGTCCCCATGGCAGGAGTCTTGCCCCTGGACTTCGAGATGACGGATCGCCTCGTCGATTTCGGATATGTCGAAGCAACGCTAATGGAGGATTGTCTTGTGGGCACGCGCGGGACCGTCATTCGCGGGCACAGCTTTCATTACTCCAGGCTGATCGAACCGCATCTGCTGTCAGCCGTCTGCGAGTTGCGCCATTCACTCTCAGGAAAAGTGCAGCCGGAGGGCTTCTCGGTCGGAAACGTGCTGGCCAGCTACGTCCATCTGCACTTCGGCGGCTGCCCATCCATCGCAGGG
>Ga0335073_10008469_pt1 | contig 14434 bp, 13 predicted proteins | sample Lox_Sample_22_FD_207093 | JGI IMG/M metagenome (GOLD analysis project Ga0335073, IMG submission 207093) | Soil microbial communities from Loxahatchee National Wildlife Refuge, Florida, United States - Lox_Sample_2.2 | ecosystem: Environmental > Terrestrial > Soil > Wetlands | place: USA... | reverse complement strand
GCGGAACGACGGGTGGCCTGGCGCTTGGTGGTACGAGCAGCACGGGTGGCAGCAGCGGTGGCGCCTCGACGGCCTCGGGAAGCTCGAGCGGCGGAGCGTCCACCGGGGGCGTGAGCTCCGGACCGGGCACCAGCTCGAGCAGCGGCTCCGGTAGCAGCGGCGGGGTGGCCAGCTCGGGGAGCGGTGCGAGCGGCGGCGCGAGCAGCGGCGGCTCGACCACCGGCGGCGCGGGCTCGACCGGGTCGAGCGGCGGCAGCGGCGGCACCGGATCCCCCAACGGCGCGAGCTGCTTCCAGGGAGTCGATTGCGCATCCGGGCTCTGCAAGCCCGTCGTCGAGAACCAGAGCGTCTGCGTGTCGACCTGCGCCTCGCAGACCGACTGCCCGGGCGACGCGGGCGGTTTCTGCGAGCCGCTCGCGGCGGGAGGCGCCAACGGCTACTGCGTGCCGCAGAGCCCGACGGCTTGCGCGAGCTGCAGCCAGGATTCGGACTGCGGCAAGCTGTCGGAGGCGTGCATCGCGGATCCGGGGGGAGGCAACACCTGCCACCCGGATTGCTCGCTTGCAGGGGACGCGGGATGCCCGCCCCAGTACGGCTGCCAGCCCGTGACCGTGGACGGTGGCACGCGGCAGCTCTGCATGCCCACGGGCGGCTCGTGCGCCGACGCGCCGGGTGGGAGCTGCGCCATCGTGAGCGCGGCGCAGAATTGCGAGCAGGTGAACTCGGCCGGCAGCTGCACGGGACAGCGGACCTGCCAGAGCGACGGCTGGTACTCGACCTGCTCGGCGCCGGTACCGCAGCAGCTCACGAGCTGCACGGCAACTGCGCCCCCGGGCTGCAGCGAGAGCGTGGCGCCGGGGGCGGCCGACACCGCCACGAACTGCGGGACGTGCGGCAACGTCTGTCCCGGCAACGGCCAGCCGACCGACGTGGTGGGCTGCACGCCTCCCTGCACTTTCGCCTGCGTGGGCGAGAACTACGACGTCGATGGGAACCCGGCGAACGGCTGCGAGGTGGCGGCGAATCCGCAGGGGGATCACACGCAAGCCAACAGCAGCTACCTTGGATCCTACGGCTCTTGCGATTCGGCGACCCAGGGCGTTCTGACCGTGAGTGGACGTTTCCCCAGCGACGCGCGAGTCCACGAGACCCCGGCGGTGACGGGTTTCGATGCGGCCAGTGGCTCTGCGCCCGACTGGTGGTCGGTCTTCGCCACGGGCAGCGGCTCGGGCTGTACATTTGGCATCAGCGACAACGATTTCCAGGCCGAGCTCATCGTGAGCAACTCGGCGTATCCGAGCTGCTACGAGCTTCAGGCCGAGACCAGCGACGGAGCCAACCTGGGTACTTCGGTCACCGGCAGCTATGGGAGCGGCACCGCCTGGATCAACAACGGGGACAGCAGCAACTACAACGACAACGTCACGATCTACTTCTGGGTCTCGAAGATCTGCTCGACCTCCGACAACGACGCACCGACCTTCACCTTCCCCGAACTGCACCTCTGATTGTTTCGAGCCGGCTCTCTCGACCCGATCCCCGGCGGCCCCGGATCGGGTAGCATCGGGTCATGCCTTCGCCCCGGAAACGGCGCAAGCACGGCGCGGCCGACCGCGTCCGTCACCTCGTCGCGCTCGACGCGAAGAACGTGATGGACCGCCTCTCCGCGCGCCTCACGGAGATGGTGTCCCTGTTTTCCCGCCTTCGCGATCGCGGTCCGTTGCTCCTCACGGTCCACAGCTGGTTCCCGAGCGCCACTTTCAGCGACCTGGCGCAGCTCGAGCCGACCGAGCAGCGCGCCGTCAACGCCTTCTACGAGGTCCTCGGGGAGCTTCGCTGGTACCTCCAGTACACCGAGGACATGCCCCTGCAGCTCCAGCGCCAGGTCGGGCTGCTCCATGGGAAGCTGCAGGAAAGCTATGCCGACCTCACCGCGGTGATCGGCGTTCCCGGGGAGCGGCCTGGCTTCGTCGACGGCGAGGTGGTCGAGCGCAGGTCGGCACCGGGATCGCTCGCGCCGCTGCCACGCCGCGCTCGGCGCTGATCGATGGGCCGCCTCGTGCTGCTCGGATCGGTGCTCCTGGCCTGCGCGACCGTGCCACCGCCCCGGCCCGAGGCGCAGCCGGCGCAGACGCCGGTGGCCGCTTTGCCGGAGGGCCTCACCGCCTCGCCGCTCCGGCCTGCCGAGAAGGCGGCGCACCTCCTGAATCGCCTCGCCTTCGGCCCCAGGCCTGGCGAGATCGACGCGCTGGCCCGCGGCGGCGACGCGGCCCTCTGGGCCTGGGTCGAGCGGCAACTCGCCCCGTCTACCATCGATGATTCCGAGGTCGACGCCCGCCTCGCGCCGCTGCCGACGGTCGGCCTCACGAATGCGGAGCTGCGCCAGGAGTATCCGTCGCTCAACGAGCTGGCCAAGGCGCACGGCATCGATCTCTCGAACGAGTCGGCGAAGCGCGAGCTGCAGGCCGCGGTCGATCCGGACCAGCTCGTGCGCCGCGTCGAGGAAGATCTGGCGATTCAGAAGCTGGTCCGCGCGACCGAGTCGCGGCGCCAGCTCCAGGAGGTGCTGCTCGACTTCTGGTTCAACCACTTCAACGTGGACCTCGAGAAGGGCGCCGATCGCTGGCTGGTGACGACCTACGAGCGCGACGCGCTGCGGCCGCACCTCTTCGGCCGTTTCCGGGAGCTGCTCGGCGCGGTGGCCCATTCGCCGGCGATGCTCTTCTACCTCGACAACTGGCAGAGCTTCCGCGACCAGCCCGCGAACCCGCGCCATCCGAACCAGCCGCACGGGCTCAACGAGAACTACGCGCGCGAGCTCATGGAGTTGCACACGCTCGGCGTGAGGGGCGGCTACACGCAGAAGGACGTTCGCGAGGCGGCGCGCTGTCTCACCGGCTGGAGCATCGAGCGGCCCAACCAGATCGGCAGCTGGATCTTCCGTGAGCGGCAGCACGACGAAGGCGCCAAGGTAATCCTCGGCGTGCCCTTCCCGGCCAACCAGGGCGAGGCGGACGGCGAGCGGCTGCTGGACCTGCTCGCCTCGAGCCCGGCCACGGCCCATTTCCTGGCCACCAAGCTCGCGCGCCACTTCGTCTCCGACGATCCACCGCCGTCGCTCGTGGAACGGCTGGCGCAGCGCTACCTCGCAACGGGCGGCGACCTGACGGCGGTCTACCGCGAGCTCTTCGGCAGCCCGGAGTTCTGGTCGCGGCAGGCCTACCGCGCGAAGGTAAAGGCTCCCCTCGAGATGGCGGTCTCGTCGGTCCGGGCGCTCGACGGCCACCTGGACGCGGCGCGGCCATTCGAGGCGGCCATCGCAGCCATGGGCGAGCGGATCTACCGCTGCCAGCCACCGACCGGGTACCCCGACACCGCGCAAGCCTGGGTCAACAGCGGCTCGCTCGTGGCGCGGCTCGACTTCGGCCTCGCTCTCGCCGCCGGGAGGCTGCCGGGGGTGCACGGGCACCTGCTGCCCTTCACACCCGGGCGGCGCCGCGCCGACCCCGGCCCGTTCGTACGAGAGGTGGAGCAACAGCTGCTCGGCGGCCCCTTGACCCCCGAGACCGAGAAGGTCGTGCTCGAGCAGCTCGCGCCCGAGACGCGCGCGATGCCCGACGGCGAGGTGCGGCCGCTCGACGTGCACAAGCTCGCGGGCCTGATCCTGGGCTCGCCGGAGTTCCAGAGGAGGTAGGCGGCGATGGCGCTCTCTCGACGCGAGTGGCTCGGGGCCGTCGGACTCGGCTTTGCCGCGGCCTCGCTGCCGTCGTTTGCTCGGCGCGCTCTGGCGGAGGCCCCCCGCGCTGGCAAGCTGTTCGTGCTCATCTTCCAGCGCGGTGCCGCGGACGCGCTGTCGGTCGTCCCGCCGCTGCTCGAGCCGCGCTACCGGCTCCTCCGGCCCACGATCGCGCTCCCCGCGAAGGGGGAGGGCGCGCCGCTGCCGCTCGACGGCTTCTTCGGCCTGCACCCGTCGCTGGCGCCGCTCCTGCCTCATTTCAAGGACGGCACCCTGGCGATCGTCCACCAGGTCGGGTCACCGGATCCCACGCGCAGCCACTTCGACGCGCAGGACTACTACGAGCTCGGCACACCCGGGCAGAAGGGCGACGACGGCTTCCTCGACCGGGCGCTCGCGGACCTGCCCGAGGACGGCAAGGCGCCCTTTCGCGCGGTGGCGCTGCAGCCGACGCTGCCGGTCTCTCTGATGGGGCCGGTCGAGGCGGTGGCGGTGAACGAGCTGGCGCAGTTCCACGTGGGACCCGCAAGCGGTTCCTTCGAGGCCATGTACCGGAGCGCCGTCGACAGCGTGCTGCGCGGCGCCTCCGACGAAGCGTTCGCGGCGCTTCACTCGCTGGCATCCAGCGGCGCCCTGGGGCGCGACGCCGAGGTCGCCGCGGGCTACCCGAAGGGCGGGCTGGGACGGCGGCTCTACGAGCTCGCGGCGCTCGTGAAGAGCGGCCACCGCGTGCAGATCGCGGCGACCGACATCGGCGGCTGGGACACGCACGTCGGGCAGGGCACGCAGCGCGGCCAGCTCTCGAACCGCCTGCGCGAGCTCGGGTCGGCCCTCGCCGCGTTCGCGAGGGATCTGGGGCCGCGCTTCGCCGACGTGTGCGTCGCCGTGGTCACCGAGTTCGGGCGAACCGTCCGCGAGAACGGCACGCACGGCACCGACCACGGCCACGGCTCGGTGATGCTGGTCCTGGGCGGCGCCGTGCGCGGCGGCAGGGTCCATGCGCGCTGGAAGCCGCTCGACGACCACGACCTCTTCGAGGGGCGCGACCTTCCCGTGACGACCGATTTCCGCGCCCCGCTCTCGTCGATGCTCACGGGCCACCTGGGAGTCGCCGACGTGCGTCGCGTCTTCCCGGGGTTCGCGCTGCCGCGCGCGGAGTGGCCGAGGCTGATCTAGCGCCCGGCATCGGCCGGCGCCGCGGCCTTCGCGGGGTTCTCGGGCGCCGCGGGGCGCCGGACCAGCACGTGCTCGGCGATGTCCGGCGTCGTCGCGACGCGGTGGCAGTCCTGGTCCACCGCGTACGACTGCTCGATCCGGAGCGTCATCTTGCCCGGCTCGCAGGCGACGACCTTCGCGCCGAAGGAGGCCGGGCAGCGCTTGCCGCCCTCCATGCTCTCCATCATCTTGAACTGGCCCACGAAGCCCGCGGGCGTGCGCGACAGCTCGATGCTCATGTCGTTCGGGGTGAGGCCGGCGTCGGCGCCCTCGAGCACCCGGTAGGGCTTCAAGGTGAGCTGGCCGCCGTCGTCGACCGCGGAGAAGCGGTAGGAGCTGTCGTCCTGGTGCTGCCACTCGCCGCTCAGGTTCTCGCGGCAGCCTGGAGGAACCTGGGCCACGCCGCCGTCCACCGAGACCTTGCCGGCGTCCGCGGCCGGCGCGGGCGAGGCCTCGTGCGACTGCGACCCGTGCGCGCAATCGAGCGGCCAGAGGAGCAGGCAGGCGATCAGGGAGGCAAACGGCGCGCGCATCGGGGGGAGACCCATGTATGCCAGCGGCGCTCGCAGGTCAACGAATCTGACGGGTCAGCGGCCGAACACGATGCGCTCGTCGCGCAGCAGGCGCGCGGTCAGCGCGAGGCCCAGGACCGTCAGCGCCACGGCGCCGCCGACCGCGAGGCAGAGCGACGTCCAACTCGCCGGATCGCCGCGGATGATCTGCGTCGCGAGCATCTCCTGGCCGAAGAACGGCACCACGAACAGCCAGGGGGCGGGCAGCACCGGGCTGAGCATGAGGAACATGCCCGGCAGCGTCGGGGCCAGCACCAGAATCTGCACGAACGACTGCGCCTCCTTGAAGCTGCGCGCGAAGGTCGAGAGGCAGAGCTGCAGCGCGGCCGAGAAGCAGAGCAGCGGCAGGTAGGCCAGGAGGATCGAGGCCGCCTGGTCCAGGTCGAAGCTCGCGCGCACGCCGAGGTCCTCGAGGCGCAGGTGGGGCAACGCGAAGTAGAAGCCCGCGGCGGTGATCAGGAGCGAAGCGAGCCCCAGCGTGACCACGGCCAGCCACTTCCCCACCACCAGCTCCGGCAGCCTTGCGGGCGTGAGCAGGAGCGGCTCCAGCGAGCCGCGCTCGCGCTCGCCTGCCATGGCGTCGATGGCGGCGTACATGCCGCCGAGGAACGCCGCGAGCATCAGGAACAGCGGGATCATCGAGAGGATCTGCGCCGCTCGCTTCTGGCTCGAGGCGAGATCCACGTCGTCCACCGCGACCGCCGCGGCGAGCCGGGGATCGACGCCGCGCGCGACCAGCCTCAGGGCGCCGATCTCCTGCCCGTAGCGCTCCAGCATGCGCCGCAGCTTCAGGACCGACTTCATCTGCTTCTGGTTCGTGGCGTCGTTCAGGAGCCGCACGTGCGCGGGAACGCCGCGCGAGAAGTCGCCCGCGAAGTCCGGGCCGACGACCAGCGCCGCGGGCTCCTTGCCCTCGCGCACGAGGCGCTCGTAATCGGCGGGCGCCGGCTGCACGTCGGCCCCCGCGCGGCGCAGGAACGAGACCAGGCTGGGGGCCGCATCGCCGCCGACGACCAGGACGCGGGGAGGCTTCACGTCGTTCGCCCAGGACGCCATCAGCAGGAAGAGGGCGGCACAGAAGGCAGGCCCGAGGAGGGACCCCACGAGCGCGGTCCGCAGGGAGCGGCCGTCCCGGGCGTGATCGGTCAGCTCCTTGCGGAAGACCACGACCCAGCCGCTCATTCGGCCAGCCCCTGCGCGGACCCGATGAGCTGCACGAAGGCCTCCTCCAGGCTGGTCTGGCCGGTGCGCCGGCGGATCTCGTCGGGCGAGCCTTCGGCGACCACGCGACCGCGCGCCACGATGACGATGCGATCGCAGAGCGCGGAGACCTCCTGCATCACGTGGCTGGAGAAGATCACGCAGCGGCCCTCGGCGCGCAGCTCGGCGAGCAACGCGCGCATGGCGCGGATGGTCATCACGTCCAGACCGTTGGTGGGCTCGTCGAGCATCACGTTGGGCGGGTCGTGCACCAGCGCCCGCGCCACGCACACCTTCATGCGCTCGCCCTGCGAGAAGCCCGCGGCGCGTCGATCGGCGATGCCCAGGAGATCGAGCCGCGTGAGGAGCGCGTCCACGCGCTCGGAGAGGCGGGGGCCCACCAGCCCCTCGAGCCGGCCGAAGTACTCGAGGTGCTCGCGTGCGGTGAGGCGCGGGTAGAGCCCCTTCGCCTCCGGGAGGACGCCGAGGCGGGCCTTCGCCGCGGCCGGATCCGCCGCCGCCGGGTGCCCGTCGATCAGCACCTCGCCTGCGTCCGGCCGCACCAGCGTGCCGAGCATGCGCAGGGTGGTCGTCTTGCCCGCGCCGTTCGGGCCCAGCAGCCCCGTGATGGCGCCGTCGGCGGCTGTGAATGACACGCCGTCGACCGCGACGACGTCGCCGAAGCGCCGCACCAGGTTACGCGCCTCGATCACGGGTGCGGCCCCGCGAACGAGACGAAGAAGGGCGGGCGGTCGAGCTGCCGGATGCAATCGCTCGCGGGGGGCTCGGCGCCTGCCGAATCGATGAACGCCGCGATCAGCTCGGGCACGCAGCCGCGCGAGCTGACGCCGTGCCCCGCCCCCGGCACCACCAGCGAGAAGCCGTGCGGCAGGGCGGCGAGCGCCTCCTCGGCGTGCGACGGCGGCGTCACCGGATCCAGCTCGCCGGAGAGCAGCAGCACCGGCGTCTCGACGTGCACCGGCGCGCGGTCGGCGGCGGGCACGACCCGGTGCGGCCAGAGCCTGCAGACCTGCCGCGTCGCGCGGGCGAAGCCGTCGCCGAGCAGCAGCCCGGGGCCCGCGTCCAGGCCCGGCACGGCGGCGTCCTCGCCGCAGACCACGGAGTAGAAGAGCCCGCGGCTCACGCCGGAGGAGAGGTTGAACGCGGAGACCTCGGCGGCGAAGGGCTGGAAGTCGCCGCGGCTGGCGCGGTCGATCAGGAGCGGCAGGATCGACGACAGCTCCGGCACGTAGAGCAGGCCCTCGAGCCCCATCGCGAAGGCGTCGCGCGTGAGGGTGAGATCGACGGGAGCGCCGGAGATCGGGTCCGCGAGGTGCACGTGGGCGGGCTGGCGGGCGAGGTTCCCGAGCAGTTGCCGCAGTCGTGGCTCGAGGTCCGGGAAGGCGGCCGCGCAGCTCGCGTCCCGGGCACAGGACGCGAAGATGAGGCCGAAGGCGCGCTCGGCGTCGCGGGGCGCGTCGCGGACGATCGAGTGCATGGGCGGGCTCACCCCGTCGAAGACGGCCGCCCGGACGGCGCTCCCATGGCGGCGCAGGTACGCGAAGCCGAGCCGCGTGCCGTAGGAGATGCCCCAGAGGTCGACCTGCGCCGCGCCAAGCGCCGCGCGGACGTCGTCGAGATCGTCGGCGGCCGCGTCGGTCGTGTAGTCCTCGGGGTGCGTGCCGTCGCTCGCGTAGCGGGCCAGGCACGCGCGCAGCAGCGGTTCGTCCACGTCCTCGCGCAGCTCGGCCGCCAGCCCGCCGTCGGGCGGCTCCGCGCAGTCGAGCGGGTTGGAGCGGCCGGTCCCCCGCTGGTCCACGAAGACCAGGTCGCGCCGGCGCCGCTCCTTCTCGAGCATGCGGACCACCTCACCGGCGTGATCCGAGGCCGCCTGTCCGGGGCCGCCGACCAGCACGAAGATCGGGTCCGGACGGGCCGCCGCCGCGAGCGCGGGCACCACCGCCACGCGCAGGGCGATGCGCTTGCCGCCATTGGCGGCGCGGTCTTCGAACACCTCGAGCGTGCCGCAGCGGGCCTCCTCGGGCAGGCCGTCCAGGCGGCAGGCCGAGAGCGCGAGCGGCGCGGCGGCGTTTCCCCCGAAGGAGTGGCACGCGGCGAGCCACGGAACCAGCGCGAAGGCTCGCCGGAAGCGCATCGCGGCAGCATAGCAGAGGGCCCCCGGGCGCTAGCCCAGGAGGAGCTCGGCGACGCCGGGGGCCGCGAGGCTCTCCACGGCTTCGTGCGCGCCGGCGGCCCGGAGCTCGCCGGCGGAGAACCGGCCCGAGGCCACGGCGAGGCAGCGCACGCCGCGCGCGAGGGCGGCCGCCACGTCCTTGGGCGTGTCGCCGATCACCCACGCCTCGCGGGGCTCGATCGTGCGGCCGAGCGCCTCCGCGGCGCGGCGCAGGCCGGCGGCGAGGATGTCGGCGCGCTCCTCGGCGTCGTTGCCGAAGCCGCCGAAGGCGAAGCGCCCCTCGATGCCGCCCCGGGCGAGCTTGGCCCGGGCGCCGAGCGCCACGTTGCCGGTGCACAGGCCGAGCGGCGCGCCGCGATCGGCGAGCGCGGCGAGGAGCTCCGGCACCCCGGGCAGCAGGTGGTAGCCCGCTGAACCCTCGATCTCCTCCGGCAGCAGCTCGACGTAGCGGTCGAGCACCGCCAGGGCCAGCTCGCGCGAGTGGGGCAGGGCCCGCGCCGCCAGCGCCTCGCGCACGAGCCACAGGTCGGTGGCGCCGTCGAAGCGGACGCCGGCCAGGGCGCCCTCGATGTGGGCCACGTCGCGCAGCGCGCGCTCGAGGGCCCGCGCGCCGGCGCCGCCGCTCGACACGAGCGTCCCGTCGACGTCGAAGAAGAGCACCCGATTGCCGGGCCCGCGGGCCCCGGCCGGCGAGGCAGGCCAGCCCGCGCTCACGCCGTCTCCTGCTCCTCGGGGCGGCGGTGGTCCTGGACCACGGCGTCGGCCAGGTGGGCCACGAGGCCGTTGATGCGGCGCAGGTAGCCCAGGAGGTCGAGGTGCATCCCCGACGTCTCCAGCGACTCGCGCAGGCCGCGGTGCAGCCGGTCGATGTGGCGCTGCTTCAGCTCGTTCTCGATCTCGACCAGCTTCACCTTGTGCCGCAGCACCTTGTGCGCAATCTCCTCGTTGCCGGTCGCGAAGGCCGACAGGGCGAGGTCGAAGTTCTCGGAGACCTTCTCGTAGAAGCCCTCGAGCTCCTTCCAGCCCTCGTCGCTGAACACGAGGCCGTGGCTCACCCGCTTCTGCGCCAGCGACAGGATGTTCTTGTTCACGATGTCGCCCACGTTCTCGATGTCGGCGGTGAGCGTGATGAGCGTCATCTGGCGCTGCACCTGCTCCGCGGTCATCTTCTCGAGCGCGAGGCGCGCCAGGTAGAAGCGGATCTCGCGGTTCAGGATGTCGACCTTGTCGTCGCGCGCCTCCACGTCGGCCAGCAGGTCGAGGTCCTTCTCGGCGAGCACGGTGAGCGAGTCCTTGAACATGTCGGCCACGATGTCGGCCATGCGCAGGAACTCGCGCTGGGCGTCGGCGCAGGCGAGCGCCGGCGCCTCGAGCGCGCTCGGGTCGAGGTACTTCGGGCGGAACTTGGGCTCGCGCTCGGGCGGGCGGTACCACTTCTCGAGGAGCCGCGCCCCGATCTCCACCGAGGGCAGGAACAGGATCGAGAGCGCCACGTTGAACAGCGTGTGGCTGTTGGCGATCTGCCGGGCCACGCCGGGCGCCGTGAGCGTCACCAGCCGCTCGAACGGGCCGAGCAGGGGAAAGACCGCGGCGGCGCCGATGATCTTGAAGAGGAAGTGGGAGACGGCGACGCGCTTGCCGGCCGGCTCGGCCGAGAGCGCGAGCATCACCGGCGTGAAGGTCGTGCCCACGTTGGCGCCCACCACCATGGGCAGCGCCGCGTGCAAGGACAGCGCGCCGGACTGCGAGGCCGAGATCAAGAGGCCGATCACCGGGGCGGAGCCCTGCAGCAGCACCGTGACCACCGCGGAGGAGAGGGCGGCGACGGCGGGGTTGCCGTCGAGGTACCGGATCACCTCGGCGAAGTGCGGCGAGGCGGACAGCGGGTCGGCGGCGTCGCCCATGAGCTTCATGCCGAAGAAGAGCAGCCCGAGCCCCAGGATCATCTGGCCGCCGTAGCGGGTGCGCCGCTTCTTCGCCGCGAAGCGCAGGAAGAAGCCCGCCGCCACGAGGATCAGCGCGTAGGTCGAGAGGCGCAGCGCGATGATCTGCACGACCACGGTGGTGCCCACGTCGGCGCCCAGGAGCACCGCGTTCGCCTGCGACAGGCTCACGAGGCCCGAATCCGCGAAGCCCACGAGCATCACCGTCGCGGCCGTGGAGGACTGCAAGAGGATGCTGGTGATGCCGCCGGCCAGCACGCCCAGCAGCCGGTTGCCCGTCAGCGAGAAGAGGATGCTGCGGAGCTTGTCGCCGGCGAGGAGCTGCAGGCTGGCGCGGGTCTCCTCGAGCCCCAGCAAGAAGAGCGCGAGGCCGCCGAGGAGGCCGATGAGGTCCATGCCCGCCAAATGAGTCTCATTGTCGCGCCGCGTCGCCCGCAGCGCAAAGTTCTAGGCGAAGAGGGCTTCCACGTACTCGTGGGGGCTGAACGCCTTCAGATCCGCCACGGCCTCGCCCACGCCCACGTAGCGGATGGGGATCTTCAGCTCGTCGCAGATGCCGATCACCACGCCACCCTTGGCGGTACCGTCGAGCTTGGTGAGCGCGATGCCGGTCACGCCGAGCGATTCGTTGAACTGCCGGGCCTGCGCGATGGCGTTCTGGCCGTTGGTGGCGTCGAGCACGAGCAGCACCTCGTGCGGCGCGCCCGGGTGCGCCTTCTCGAGCACGCGCTTCACCTTCTTCATCTCGTCCATGAGCGGCGCCTTGGTGTGCAGCCGGCCCGCCGTGTCGACCACCACGTAGTCGGCGCCGGTCTCCTTGGCCCGCTTCACGGCTTCGAACGCCACGGCGCCCGGGTCGCTTCCCTCGGCCCCACGTACGAAGTCGGCCTTCGCGCGCTCCGCCCACACCGCGAGCTGCTCGGCGGCCGCGGCGCGGAAGGTGTCCGCCGCGCCCAGGACCACCTTGTGCCCCTGCGACGTCAGCTTGGCGGCGAGCTTGCCGATGGTCGTCGTCTTGCCCACGCCGTTGACGCCCACGACCATCCACACCGTGGGCGGCGTCGCCGCGCGCGCGTCGTGCCCGTTGGGCAGGGCGACGATCTTCTCCACGCTCGCCCGCATGGCGGCCTTGATCTTCTCCGCGTCCGAGAGCTCCCGGCGCGCGAGGCCGTCCTTCGCCATGTCGAGGAGCTGCATGGAGGTCTTCACGCCGATGTCGGCCGAGAGCAGCGCCTCCTCGAGGTCGGCCAGCACCTTCGCGTCGAGCTGCTTGTCGCCCCCGAAGATGGCGTTCAGCCGGCCCATGAGCCCGCCGCGCGTCTTGGCGAGCCCCTCGGCGAGCGTCTTGCCGGCTTCGGCCTGGATTCGCTGCTGCCGGGCGGCCTCCTCCTCGGCCCGGCGCTTCGCCTCCTCCTCGGCCTTCCGCTTGGCCTCGGCGGCCTCCGCGGCGAGGCGCTCTTCCTCGGCCCGCCGCTTCTCCTCCTTGCGCGCGGCCTCCTCGGCGCGGCGCGCGCGGTACGCTTCGCGCTTCCGTTCCTCTTCTTCTTCCTTGAGGCGCTTCTTCTCCTCGGGGGAGAGCGCCACCGCGGGAGGCGCCGGCGCCTCGGGCTTCTTCGCGACCGGGCGGGGAGGGGGCGCGGGCGGCCTGGCCTCGAGCTCCTTGGGCTTTGGCTCGGGCGGGAGCGGTCGCGCCGCGCGCCGGTTCGAGAGGAGGGCGACGGCGATCAGGATGAGCGCCACCGCCACGAGGGCGGCGGCGACGAGGATCAGCGTCCGGTCCTCCTGGAAGGAGAGGGCCCAGAGCGGCGCGAGGGGGTGCATGGCGAGGTGGCATATAGGCACGTCCCCGCCGGAATTCAATCGGTTGCGGCGCGAATTCGTTGACCGCGCTGGCGGGCGATGCTACGAACGGCGCCCGTGTCGAACCTCCGGTTCGCCATCCTCTTCGCCCTTCTCGTCGCCGCGGGCTGCTCGCAGAACTGCTCGTGCCTGATGCAGCGCGCGCAGAGCTCGTACGTGGCCCGCGAGGTGTTCCACCAGGCGGCCACGCAGGCGCACCTCGCCTCGCGCACCGCGCCGAAGCCGATGCACCCGGGCAAGGGCAAGTTCGGCGACCAGATCGAGTACCTGGGCTACGACGTGGACCCCGTGCAGCCGCAGGCGGGCGGCCCAGTGGCCATCACGTTCCACTACCTGGCGCTCAAGAACGTGGCGCGCGACTGGGAAGTGTTCGTGCACATCGACGACCGCGGCGGCCGCAACGAGCGCATCAACGGCGACCACTACCCGGTGAACAACGAGTTCCACACGAACCAGTGGAAGCAGGGCGACTACATCGCCGACCGGATCGCCTTCGTGATCCCCTCCTACCAGGCGCACAGCGCGCTGGATCTGTGGATGGGCTTCTACGACGGCGACGAGCGGCTGCCGATCTCGAACCCGAAAGAGTGCGAGAACGACGGGAACAACCGGCTGCTGGCAGGGACGCTGCAGCTGCCCTAGACCGATGGGCTCCTCACGGCGACCGATCATGGGAAGACCCCTGTTGCCGAAAAGCGGCACCGTCCCCGAGCTGAACGCGAAGCTGGCCACCCGGCTGCGGCAGCTCCGCCTGAGCCGCGCGCTCACGCAGGACGAGCTGGCCACGAAGGCCGGCATCTCGACCGACGCCGTCCGGCGCCTCGAGTACGGGATGTTCAGCCCGACGCTGCGCCTGCTCACCCAGGTCGCGCCCGTCCTCGGGATGACCGTCGCGGAGGTCATCGACCTGGGCGACGACACGCCCGCGGGGGCGCCCGTCGAAAGGCTGGCCGCGCTCCTGAAGGGCCGGCCCGAGCACGAAGTCGCGCTCGTCCTGCGCCTCGCCCGCGCCGCGTTCGCCGAGGAGTAGCCCGACCCGCGGCCCGCTCAGGGCTCGGTCCGCACCAGGCGCTGGCGGAGCACGCTCTCGAGGTTCAGGACGGCGGGCTCATCGAGGACGGCGAAGCGGAGCAGCTCCTTCACCTTGCCCCCGGGGTACACGACCTGCGTGGGCATGGGCTCGACGATGCCCAGCGCCGCGAGCTGCTCGAAGAAGGCGAGCGCGCGCGCCGAGGGCAGCTTCGGCGCCCCGGGGTTCTGCCGATAGGCCGCCAGGGCATCCTCGAAGAGGAACGGCAGATCGGTGAACAGCCGGAGGACCTCGGACATGCGGGCCGCCACGCCCAGCGCCAGCCCGTGTTCTTCGGCGCCCACGCTCAACGTCGCCTCGTGCCGCCGCACTCGCAGTCACCTCCATGAGGACCAAAGGTCGGCCCCAGGGCATGTCACCCGCAGCGCCAGCCTCGTGCAACCGGCAGTGCAGCACGAATCGCCGCCGTCAGCAAGCGCGGAGCGCGTGTTAACCATCCGGAAGTGTTGTGTTTTCTGGCCTCGGTCTCTTCGTCGCTGGGAGGCGACGGCTCGTGTGGGGCGTTCGCGCGCCAGGCCTCTGACGCCGCCGTCAATCCGCCGGCGTCGCTCCTCGCGCCGGTCCTCCCGCGAGCTAGCCTTCGACGCATGGCGGGCCGTCCCCTCGTATGTCTCTGCGCTCTCG
>Ga0335073_10008468_pt1 | contig 14434 bp, 8 predicted proteins | sample Lox_Sample_22_FD_207093 | JGI IMG/M metagenome (GOLD analysis project Ga0335073, IMG submission 207093) | Soil microbial communities from Loxahatchee National Wildlife Refuge, Florida, United States - Lox_Sample_2.2 | ecosystem: Environmental > Terrestrial > Soil > Wetlands | place: USA: Florida... | reverse complement strand
TTCGGCCTGCCTTATCGTATGTTCGTATGCGCGCTGGGGATTGCGATCACCATCCTCTCACTGACGGGCATCTACATCTGGCGGAAGAAGCTCGGAATGAGAATACTGACCAGGAAGCGACGCCGCCTAGTTGAAACCCGCGCCGCTACACCGAAATAGGCGCACCACCCTTAGATTGCTTCGCGGAATTTGGCCAGGTAATTATGAGTGTGAAGCAGAGCAGGTTTTTGGGACGACCCCTCATAATGGAACCGTTCTGCCTTTGCGCCAAATCGCCAAGTCACTCATCGACGGCAAGCGGATAAGTGGCGATTGCAATATTCACTAGGCGGCTAATGCCGCAGCCGGTGCTGGCCCGGGGTCCCAAGGGTGTCTGAGCAGTGGATCCAACTCCATGATCTGCTCCGAGCCGCAGACTCCGCAGCGCCTCTGGGCCGACGTCGACACGGTCTCGCAGTTTTCGCAGTAAACGGCTCTCTCTACGGGGATCGAAACGAGCCCCGGCTCGGTGCGAATCATCGTCACATTGCGCATAAACCCTCCAGAGTGCAGTTTCGGAACGTGGTTGTGATCAAGCGGCGAGGCGAGCCGCCTCCCGCTCGAGTTCCGCGACAAGCGTCTTCAGCGTTTCGAGCCGAGGGATGGTCGTCATAGATTTGATCCGGAGCCTGTCGAGGATCGAAACAAACACGCTGTCCCCGATCTGTTCGGCCAAAGCGCTGGCTTTGTGGATGCCGCGCGAGTCGCGCTCCACCACGACCAGCTTATTGCCTTCCACGATCATGATGATCTACGTGTTCAGCTTCGGGGGCCTTTCATTCCCTGCCACCCACTTGGCGGGCACTGGGGCCACGTGAATATGTCCGAGCCCTTCCAAAGGCTGGCGACAGCAATAGGAGGAGTGTTCATCTTGCTGTGCGGGATTTTCGCCTGCGACTGGCCACTGCGCTTCCTGCGCATCTCTTCACCCCGGCTCAGACAGATCAAGTCTGATGAAATTGATCGAGACTCGATGACGAAAATCGAATATTGGTTTCCCGCTGCCGGGGCGTTTTGTTCTTGTTGACTTCCGCATTACCTGCTGCAGCAATTCTCCGGTCTCGATCGAATGGACAACCTCTTGAAACATCACAGGGGGGCCAGGAGTTGGTCAAAGAGATTCTCGGCTCGAACCAATTCACTTTGGCCGGTGCAATCTCTAGGCGGGTGGCTCATGTCTCGGGCGCGAGCACGGTGACAAAACTGTAATCTCGACGTCACGCTGCTGTGCGGCACGTGTTTCTATCCTCGCTTTCGTGCGCAGTTCATCCGCGCCAATCGTCATAAGCCCGTTACAGGTCGTCGGTAAAGATTGGCGGCGCTAGCCGTATTTTTACCCCGATGTCGCACGGCCGATTCCGGGTGCGTGATGAAAAAATCCAGGAGGAGAGCGATCCATGTCTCGAAATCTGTCTCGAACCAGTTCTCGGATCAACCGCAGGTGCCTGCTCACCGGTCTGCTGGCGATGGGGCTGAGCGTTCCGGTGCTCGCCCAGTCCGTGCCATTTCCGACATATACACCCGGCGAGAACACAGGCGCGACCACCGGTCCCACCTACTCGCACCCCTTGTCCAACCCGTGGGTCGTCAGCGATGGTGCGATCATCACCCCTGCCGGCACCCAGGTCTACCTCGGTACTACGACCCGTGCCAAGGCCATCGCGTTGAACCCCACCGGCAATCACACCGCCGCTGTCCTTCAAATGGGCGCACCCCAGGCTGTCACGATCTTCAACACCCAAACGGGCGCTATCCTGCAAAACTACAGCGTGCCCTATACGAACTCTAAAGGCGTGGCCAGCTTAGACTCAGACGGCAGCGACACCGGCATCGCCTACACGCCGGACGGCAAGTACCTGCTGTTCAGCCAGGACGGCAACACTTTCTATGACAGCCTCCAACAGGGCGGATTCGTCGCGATCGCCAGCGTCAATCCCACGACGGGCCTGCTCACAAACTACGCCCACGTCAGCGTTCCCATGGACGTCAACGCCAGCGGTGCTCTGACGACCGTCAAGTGCTTTCCGAACAGCCCCGGGGGAACAAACGGCAGCTTTGATATTCCGTGCGGCTACTCCGTTTCGGCTTTCTCCGACGGCGTATTTACGTCCTATCCTACCGGCATCGCGGTCTCCAAGAACGGCAAGACCGCCTATGTCGTGCTGGACAACAACGATACCCTGACCAAGATTGATCTGACCGCGTCAACACCGTCCGAAGGTTCTGAGGTCCGCGTGGGCAACGTCCCGCACAGCGTCATCATCTCTCCGGATGGCAAAACCGCCTATGTCTCCAACGTGGCCGGCCGGATTGCTACCCAGAAGGACTTCCAAGAGTACTCTAACGGCACCCCGGTGGTTGCTCAATATCCGACCGGCTCCACGGCCAACGGAACGGTTTCCGTAGTTGACCTGGCCTCGTTTACGGTCACCGGCAGCATCGGGGTTGGACTGCATCCGACCGGCATGGCTTTCTGGCGCAGCAACCTGCTGGTCGCCAATACCTATGACGATACGATCTCGGTGATCGATAGGGGCAGCAACCAGGAGGTGCGGAGGATCAACCTCGGGCTGCCGATTGGCGTACCTGGCGAAAGGACGTCGGCCTATGGCGCTGGCCCCAACTCTATCGCCGTTGATGAGGGCAGAGACGTCGCCTACGTCGCGCTTTACAATGCGAACGCGATCGCTGTGGTCGATCTCCTCGACCGCGGGTGGAGCCCCGTCATAGGAATGATCCCGGTCGGCTATGCACCAGCCTCGGTTGTGCTGGATAGTGCGGACGATGCACTGCTCGTTGCTAACGACAAGGGTATCGGCAGCACGGGTTACGGTGTGTCCCTGGGACCCCCTCCGGTGAAGACGGCGGAGAATTCGTTCGCCACGTATTACGGCGTAACCGCCTTTAATACCCATCAGGACCTTGGCACGGTCAGCATCATTCCCATTCCGAGTCGCTCGAACCTGGATGCGATGACGCAGCAGGTCTTCCAGAATAACCACTGGGACCTGGCGCAAAACATCTGGTCGGCGGGAGGGGGCAATCGCTGGGTCGCGCCACGCGCCATTCCGAACCGGATCGGTGATCCCTCGACGATCAAGCACGTCTTCCTGATCATCCGTGAAAACCGCACCTACGACCAGATGCTGGGCGACGTGGAAGGCGGCAATGGCGACCCGTCGCTGGCGGTCTTTGGCGACCACTCGACCTACGCCGAATACCCCGTCGTGACGCCAGACGCCCACGCACTGGTGCAGCGCTTCCCCCTGCTGGACAACTTCTACGACCCAAGCCGCCAGTCGGCCGACGGTCATAACTGGATCGTGCAGGCCATGGCGCCCTACGGCGACGACATTCAATCGCCGGACTGGCTCCGCGATTACCCCTCCAACGGCGGCGACGCGATCGCCTACCAGAAGACAGGGCACCTGTGGGATGTGGCGGTCAAGGCCGGCATTTCCTTCAAAAACTACGGCGAGTACGTTGAGTACAACACCTTCACTGTGCCGGGTTGTACCCCGAATAACAATACCCTGGATAACACTTATTCCGGAACGAGTCCCTCAATAACTCTCCCCTTCGTTGTTTCGAACAGCTGCGAGCCGAGCTGGACCCAGTTCTATAACGACAGCCTGGAATACGAGAACGGCAAGGAGTCGCAGCTCCAGTACTACAACGACATCGGCTCAGTCACCCCGCTCCCGAATTTGATGGAACACACGGTCCAGAACTTCCCACAGTTCGATCTGGGTATTCCCGACCAGTACCGCGTCGATGTCTGGAAGCAGGACTTCGCCAAAGACGTAGCGGCCGGTACGGTGCCCCAGCTGGAATTCATCTGGATCATGTCCGACCACACGACCGGGCCGCCGAACGCGACAGCCGAACAGGCCGACAACGACCTGGCCATTGGGCGTATTGTCGATTACATCAGCCACAGTTCGGTGTGGAAGGACTCGGCGATCTTCATCGAGGAGGACGACGCGCAGAACGGCGTCGACCACGTCGATGGTCACCGCTCGCCGGGTTATGTCATCAGCCCCTGGGTCAAGCAGAAGGTGAATTCCGATGGCACCGGCGCCGGGGTCACCGAGGACAGCACCTTCTACACGCAGGTCAACATGACGCGCACGATCGAGCAGATCCTCGGTCTGAAGCCTATGAATCAGAACGACCTCGTGGCCTCGCCCATGAGGACGCTCTTCGTCGACAGTCCGCCAGCGGTGAACTTCTTGCCGTGGGCGCACGTGCCGAATCAGGTCCCGCTGTGCTACGGCGTTGCCGGATATACGGCCCCGACAAATATCACTCTGGGCTTCAACACTTGCAGCTCCACGACCGCAGTGGTGACCGTGCCGGATAGCCCTGCAGTCAAAGCTCTGCGGGCTGGCTGGCTCAAAATGAAAGCGGACGTCTTCGCCGCCAGATATCACATGCCCGACTCCTTGGATCCGGACACAGTCAGCCACTTTGACTGGTACGAAGCCACTGGATTTAAAGTCCCGTTCCCCGGCGAGAAGAAGGTCCGCCCGGCGAGCGACTTCAGCCACCCGGCTCTCGCGACCACCGACGACGACTAGTCGCGTTCAGACTACAATCGCCCTCTCCCCGATAACCGGGGAGAGGGTCTTTTCTTCACTGCTCAAACGCCGAGTCCATGCCGGTCCGAACCCGGCGGGGTGCACAATGCAGACCCGCGAGAACAATGCTGTCCTGACATGCAAACTACAGTAGTTTTGTTACCCGATTTGGAGTGCCGGCATCCGCAACGTGACACGGGTTCCTTGGCCAAGTTCACTTGTGATCTCAGCACTGCCGCCGTGAAGCATCATGATGCTTTGCACAATCGCCAGTCCGAGCCCAGTACCGCCAGAAGTTTTGGAACGTGATGGATCAACGCGAAAAAAGCGATCGAACACCCTGGACAGCGCCTCTGCTGGGATGCCGCTCCCTGAGTCGGAGACCTCGATGCGAATTTCCGCATCGTCGGCATTCGCTGCCAGGCTTACCAGGCCGCCATTCGGCGTGTGCGCGATAGCGTTTGAGACCAGGTTACTGACCGCTCGCAGCATGAGCGAGCGATCCAGTTCGGCGGTCACGGGTGTAGAACCGGCGCCGGCAATCAGCGATATTCCCCGATTCGATGCTGCGGCGTCGTAGTACTCGCGCACCGCGCCGAGCAGTTCACCCACGTCGACCCGCTCCCGGCGCAGATGCGTCAGTGGACTTTCTGCGCGGGCGATAAACAGAAGATCTCCGATCAGGTCCGAAAGCCGTACGGCTTCTTCCAGAGTTGACTCCAGCACGTCGCGATACTCATCCACCGTTCGCGCACGGGCGAGAGCCACTTCCGCCTCTCCGCGGATGTTATTGACCGGAGTACGCAGGTCATGCGCGATATCGGCCGAGAACCTCGATATCCGCTCGAACGATTCTTCGAGGCGGTTCAGCATCTCGTTGAAGGTCCCGGCCAGCGACGCCAGTTCTGAAGGATAGCCCTCTGCCCGGATCCGTTCGCGCAGGTTCGTCGATGTGATGCTCCGAGCGGTTGCGGCAATTTCCTCGACAGGGCGAATGCCGTGGCGAGCGATCCGATATCCCACCAGCGGAAAAAGAATTGAGGCCACCAAAAGATTGGCCCAGAACCAGAATCGGTATCGCGACAACAATTGTTCTTCCAGGGAAATGTCGATGGCGATTTGAATCGTGTCGTTGTGTTCAGACGGCGTGCCCACCGCAGCGGTGGCGGTCGCAACGCGAAATGGTTTTCCATGCCTCCCTGCCATCGAAACCGAGCGCTCCGGTCTGCCTTGTGTTCGACTGACCAGTTGCGCGAGATCCAGTTGCTCGGCCATTCCGGGCGTGGTCAGTATTGGCATATTTTTTTCATCGAGAAGACGAATGTAGAACTGCTGATAGCGCCGCGCTGCAGATTCCAGTTGAATCTCCTCTCGCAGCCCCTCCTGGTCGTTTGGACGTTCCCGCAGAATGGTCCGCAGCACGTGCAGCTTGTCGGCAAGAAACAGATCTGTGCTTTTGTCCAACTCTGTTCGCAGCACCATATAGAGGCTCGCTGTGGCCAGGAAGACCAGCAACAGGCCGCCCAGCGAATAGGCCGCCGCCAGACGAAACGCCAATGTCCCCAGCACACGCGGCGCACTTGCCACGGCTCTATTCGGCTTCAAGAACATAGCCGGCACCGCGAACCGTATAAATCAACTTGAGGGGGAAAGGGTCATCTACTTTGCTGCGCAACCGGCGCACATTTACATCCACGACGTTGGTGTCGCTGTCAAAATTCATGTCCCAAACCGCTTCGGCGATCAGCGTCCGCGAGAGCACTTCGCCGGCGCGCCGCGCCAAAAGAGTCAGTAGCTGAAATTCCTTTGAGGTAAGATCGAGCTTCTGGCCAGCCCGCGTCGCGCGATGACGAAGCAAATCGATCTCCAGGTCGGCCACACAGATGGTTTCGTGCGGACGCAGTGTCGCCCGGCGCAAAAGCGATCTTACTCTCGCCAGCAGTTCAGAAAAGGCAAAGGGTTTAACCAGGTAGTCGTCAGCTCCCAGCTCAAATCCCCGCACGCGTTCATACACAGCGTCCCGGGCGGTGAGCAGCAGAACCGGCGCCTTCCGGCCTGCCTGGCGCAGCCGGGTAAGCACCTGCCATCCATCCAAACCTGGAAGCATCACGTCCAGAACGATAAGATCAAGATCGACTTCCAGGGCCAAGTGCAGACCTCCCAGGCCATCCGAGGCAACGTCGACCACGTAGCCAGCTTCGCTGAAACCCTTCTTCAGGAACCTGGCCGTCTTCACTTCATCTTCGATTACCAAGAGTTTCATAAGCAGCCTGATTGCGCCGACGCAGGCGAACTCGCTTGAGCGACGGTCTTTAGAATTCCATGCGAAGCGCGAATTGGAACTCGCGCGGCGTTCCTTCTCCCACCGGGCTGACCGGGGTGGTCGTATTTACCGTATTGGTAATGCTGCCGAATCCGCTAACCAGGATTGTCGCGTTCGGCAACCCGTACTGCGGGTGGTTAAAAATGTTGAAGACCTCAGTCCGGAATTGGAGCGCCATCCGCTCAGTTAACGGAATGTGTTTCGCCATCCCCATGTCCATCTGCCACGCGCCTGGCCCACGGGCCACGTTCCGCGGTGCGTCTCCCCATGTACCGTTTGCCGGCGTGACGAAGGCGGCGGGATTGATCCATTGGACGATGGTTTTGCCGCCCGTCGGCGTGAGCGAAACTCCCGGAACGAGATCGGGGCGCTGATCCGTGGTGTTGCCGTCGGGCGTTTGGGAAGCCGAGCGATTGACCAGAACGTTGACCGGGAATCCCGTGTGGGCCACGGCCGTGGAGGTAAATTGCCAGTTGCCGACGATGGCGTTCACGAATCCGGGCTGGTTGAGGAATGGTTTGCCGATCCCGAAAGGAAGCTGGTAAACACCGTTGGCATTGAAGACATGGCGAGCATCCCAGATGCCGCTGGCGCGCTCACATTTCGGGCAAGCGACATTTTGAGGCACCAGCGAGTCGCCATCGCCACTCCCGTCAGAGCCGTCGTCGATTTCGTGCGACCACATGTAATTGGCCGAGAACAGCAAGCCGCGCGAGAAAGAGCGCTGCAAGGAGGCGGAAAGTCCCTGATAGCTACTGCTGTCCTTGTTGCCGCGCCAACTTACCATCCCAAAATCCGGGTATGGACGTAGCCCGGTGAGCGGATCGACGACGTTCACTTCGGAGAGTGTGAGCAGGTATGTGCCCTGGGTCCCCACGTAAGAAATGGTCCCCACAAAATCAGCGGGCAGGGATTGCTTTACCGACACTCCCCATTGTGTGACATAAGTATCCTTGCGCCGGCGATCATCATCGCGCGGCGAAATTATCCCGGTGGTATCGGCGAGAAATGGATCTATCGGATAACTGAGGCCGGGAATGGTTTTGTTCGACAAAGAGTAGGCGTAGACCTCGTTGCTGATGGGAAGGTTCTGATCGTCAAGCTGACCGTCCTCGTGGTACATCCCAAAACCGGCGCGAATTACGGTCTGCCCACTTGTGCCCGGCGACCATGCAAATGCAATGCGCGGATCGACGTCGCCGTAATTCGGCTGGCCGAAGCTGGTGCCTACCCCGCAAAAACCCTGCGGTCCACACGTAGCGAAATCAAAGGGATTGGCACGGTTTTGTACTTCGTGAAAGAGATTAAAAAAGCTGTAACGCGCGCCGAGATTCAAAGTGAGATTCGGCGTCCACTTAAACTCATCCTGGATGTAGCCGTAATACTGTGTTTTGCGCAGGCCGTTGACCGGCAGAGTGCCGTTCAGAGTAGCCGTGCTTACCTGGTTTTTATCGAAGGCTGACAGGGAAGCATAGGTGACCGTTCCAGCTTCGGTGTTGCCCTGGTTCATTTGAATGCGCCGAATCTCGACTCCAGCTTTAAGTGTGTGCCGGCCCTTCACCCACGTCACGTTATCGATGTAAGAGAAGGAGTTGCCGGTGCCGATGCTTACCCTGTCGTTATTCAGACTGGTAAAGCCAGAAACCGCGATTACGTAGGGTATTCCTGTTTGATTGAGGTCGTAAGTGTCGGCGGTGCTGCGGTTAAAACCGAACTTGAACTCGTTCACCAGTGACGGAGAAAAAATATGCAGGAGTTCAATGGCGCCATTCACGGGAGATGAGGTCAACTGCTGCCGATCCAGAAGATAAAAGCCTGAACTGGCCAGCGGCTGGGTATTCACCGCCCTATCGAAGTTGAAGCGGAGGAATGCAGTGGTCGCAGCGGAGAAATGCTGATCGAGGCGGACCATGGTGGAGTTTTCAAAGACGTTCTGTGTGCCCTCGCTCGTAAATTCATTGATATCCGGATTGCTGGTCGGAGTTTGGCCTTGTGGATATGCATTGAGAATGGGGGTGAGGGCGGGGGAATCGGCGGCCACCTGGGCTCTGAATGCTGCGCTGGGAACATAGCCGAGCAGCGGAAAACCCCAGTTCTGACGGTAACCTTCATAGGCAAGAAAGAAAAACGTCCTATCGCGCACAATCGGTCCGCCGATGGAGCCGCCAAATTGATTCAAATGAAAAGGCGGCTGAGGGGCGGTGGCCACAGGAACAGGCTGCGCAGCGTCAAAGACGTTATTGCGGAAGTATTCAAAAGCGTTGCCGTGGAACTGGTTTGTGCCCGAGGCTGAGACTACGGCTAACTGCGGCCCTCCCGTCGCGCCGGCCTCGGCGGTAGAGAGCACGGCATCGACGCGAAATTCGTCAATAGTGTCCAGGGGAATCGCCAGGCGCACATACGGCTGTTGCGGCTGGTTGATGATGTTCGTGGCATCGATGCCGTCGTAGGTAAAGTTATCGTCGTCGCGTCCTCGGCCGGCGAATCGAATTGAACGCTGGTTACTGCCCCCGGTGTCGACTGCGCTGGGCTGAAACGCCGTGAGATTGGCCCAGTTGCGGCCATTCAGCGGCAGTTCCTTGGCCTGTATCTTGCTGGCGCTTACACCGAGCGCATCGGAGGTTTCATCCATCTGCTGCGAACTGGCGGACACTTCCACGCGCTCACTACTGCCGGATACTCTGAGGGTTGCGTCGAGAGTGCGGGTCCGGCCCAGCTCCTGTTGGACATCTACAAAGGTGAGCGGCTTGAAGCCCGCATGATCAAACGTGATCGTGTAGATGCCTACCGGCAGTTCCGGAATATCATAGGTTCCACCTGAGGAGGATGTGGTTTCCCGCCGTAGTCCCGTGGCATTGTGCACCGCGGTGACATGCGTCTCCGGCAGAACGCGCCCGGACGTGTCAGTGACGGTGCCATTCAATCCCGCGCGGTCGACCTGTGCGAAACCTTCGGATGCGAAGCATACCATCAACACGGCGGAAAGGATAAATTCAGCTGACGAGAAGAAAGAGCGGAATATGCGCATTTTGGCCTCCGAAAGTGTGGGGTTTTCGTAGCAGCCGGGAGTAGACAGGCGTGTTTAGACTCCACTCATCTTCCTGACCTAGAGTTGATGGGTCTTGTATTGAGCGATGAAATTCTGGTTACAAAACCGAGGTTTTCGGCGACGCAAAAAATGATGGCGCGACAGTCTGGGGGTGTGGTTCGAACAGTTAAAACGGCGGTGACAATGCCGGGGATCGCTGACGAGCGAAAGAGAGAAAGAGAGAAGCCTTCATGGTGCCCTTTCTCCAGCGGGGGTTGAAGATTGGTAGGGCGTGAGCTTTATCGTGTTGCGAACAACACGATAACTCCACCACATAGCAAAAAGACCGTGTTGCTACAGATGACAAACTTGTAATAGTGCAGGATCGTTATAGATACATGACGCCGCTATTAACGTTTCATCAATATGACGCGCACCTTCTGATCCGCGCGCAAAACGGCCACGCGGTGCCACAGTAGAAACTAACAGCCACCAGAACAGCCACCAAACGATTTTGACCTCTCAATTTCCGAGAGGCCAATTTACATATAACTCCTTGATTTTGTGGTGCCGGGAGGGGGACTTGCCTGAGCAGAAGCTTTTCGCCTTCCGCAAAGTCTTCCCAGTAATCCGGCCGATCTGAAATTCCTTCTCGGAGTGATGCCCGATCTCACACTTAGGCCAGTCTATGTCAACATCGTTCCAGGCGCTGGAAAAAGGGTCAACTGCAAACTTAACACTTTTCCTGAGAACGTTGTCGAATTCTGATGGACCGGGACCCACTTGGATCGTTAGCCCGGTGAACTCGTGAATCTGTTCGCCCAAGAGTGAACGGAGGCGACAATGTCTTGCTTGACCCACGAGGCGCAAGGGGCAGACAGGTCATCGCGGAGCTATTCACAATTCAACTGCTGATCATTCGGCTCCATTCGTCAATCAGCGGAAGCGAACCGTCGTTCCCATCCTTGATCTCGTTATCGATGCCGCACAAGCAACGAGCGCGGTTAGCCCTACTCTCCTGGGTGATGAATCGATCACGACCCCCTTCTATTTTGCGAAGCAATTCCTCCACTTCTCTGCCTGAGTATATCGAGAAAACGGCGCTGATACGCCGCGCCTCAGCCATGGTGTCAGCCTCTTGTCGGTGCCTTTGGATGCTCGCGGGAAAATCCACAGCACCTTCGGCCGGGTCGTCGAGTGTCTTCAATTAGCGTTTACCCGAATTTTGACACGATAAGATTTATGCCGTCGACTTCAACTTCAATGAGTGAATAAGTGATGATGTGCTCGTCGACAGGTCGCGGCGGATCGCAGGCCATAAGCCGACTTTCGAGTACCTATCAAATGTTAATGAGCGCATTCGCGAGGTTCCACTAATCAAAGGCCCGTCCAGTCCTGATAGGTCGCTGGATTGAGCCTCGAGTTATTCCGCGCGAAGGGCCTGCGATGGGTTGATCCGTGTGGCGCGGCGTGCCGGGAACCAGGCAGCCGCGAGAGTCATGACGGCAATGGCCCCAGTCGCGATGGCGATCGACACGGGGTCGAGCGGGCTCAACTCGTAAAGCAGACTCTTCAAAATGCGGGTGAAGGTCAGCGCGACCGGCAGCCCGATGGCAAGGCCAAGGGCCAGCAGAATCAGGGATTCCCGCAGAACCGTCCAGAGCAGCCTGGACATTGGCGCCCCGAGAGCAAGGCGGATCCCCAGCTCGCCCGTCCGCCGCGCCACAGAATAGGAAAGCAATCCGTAAATGCCAACACAGGCCAGAAGTACAGCCAAAGCTGCGAAGAAGGCGGAGAGCTGGGCGATCAGCGATTGCCTCGCAAGGGTGCGGTCCACTTGTTCTTCCAGGCTGCTGACGTTGTCAACAAGAATGTTGGGATTGATTGCGGCAATGGCATGCCGGACCGGGGAGATGATCTCCTGCGGGTTGGCGTTAGGAGCATAGCGAACCACGAAATTCGAGAGAAACCCGGGATTCTGAGTGCACGGGAAATAAGCTTCCATCATCCGGCCTTCGTTCAGCGTGAAGTAGCGGGCGTCCTTCACCACGCCGATGACTTCGATATCCGCGGGATGATCGGGAGTTTCTCCAATGGCAAACCGTTGTCCGATGGGCGAGCGATTCGGGAAGAAGCGGCGCGCCATGGTTTGGTTGATGACGGCGACTTTAGGTGAATTCCGTCTGTCTTCTGAGTTGAAGGTACGGCCTGCGATGAGAGGAATGCCCATCGCCGAGAAGAAGCCGTTGCCGACAATATTGAAAGAGACGTCTTGGCCGTTCGCAGGCGTTCGCGGAATGCCCTGAAACAGAACCTGATCCGACCATCCGCCATCGTGGAAGACGACGAAGGCGAAACTGTCGGACTGGACGCCAGGAATTGCGCGCACGCGCCCTTCAATTTGTTCCTCAAGGCCGACAGAACGCACCTCGTCAGGCCCATGCGCCAGATTGGCGGTGCTGGAATCGAGGGTGAACACGAGCGCGTTGTGTTCGTCGAAGCCGGTGTCTACATCCGCCAGGTGAATGAGGCTGTGAACGAACAGCCCGGCAACGACCAGCAGCAGGACGGAAAGCGCCACCTGGCCGACGATCAGCGAGCGAGCCAGGGCGCCGCGCACAGTCGACGGAGAGCTGCCGCGGCCGTCTTTGAGAGCAGGCGTGAATGCACGGTCTGCAGCTCTGAAAGCAGGCAGAGTGCCGAACAGAATCGCCGTAAGAACAGTGACGCCCAGCGTAAACCCAAGCACACGCAGGTCTGGCGAAACGTTCAACGGCACAGGATCGGGGCCCGGAGTGGCCATGTGCAGCAGCATGGCGCCGGCCTTCCACGCCAGAGCGATGCCGGTGGCCGCTCCCAGAAGAGCGAGAACCGCCGACTCGGTCAGGAGTTGAACGATAATGCGCCGGCGCGAGGCGCCCAGCGCCATGCGCATACCAATCTCGTGGCTACGGGCTACGCCCCGCGCCAGCAGCATGTTGGCAATATTGGCGCAGGCAATCAGCAGTACCAGCGCCACGATGGTCATGAGGATCTTGAGCGGCAGCGAAAATGCATAACGCAGAGGGGATACACCCCGGCCGCCGGGCGTGAGTTCGACGCTGGCATGTGCAAGGTCGGCGAGGTGCTTTTGCGAGGGCTGCGGCCCGAGATAGCTGCGCATGATCTGCTTGAAAAGCAGATTGGTTTCAGCGCTGGCCTGCGCCGCGGTCACTCCAGGCTTGAGCCTGCCGATGAGGTAGAGTGACTGAAAGAATTTGTCGCCGATGCCGTTCCAACCCGGGCGGGAGAACGCCTTCTCCATCGAGAGCGGAACAAAGAGATCGGCGGGTTGGCCGACAGTTACGCCATAGAATCCGGGCTTTGCCACGCCCACCAGCGTGTAATCGTGCGACTCGATGCGAATCACTCTGCCCAAAGCGGATGGGTTGCCGTTGAAATGCCGCTGGAACCAGGAATAACTGGCTACAGCGACTGGCCCGGCGCCGGGTGTGCTGTCATCGGATTCCTCAATCGTCCTGCCCAGAAATGCCGGCACCCCCAGCACCGAGAAATAGCTACCCGAGACAAGATTGACGTGCGTCGTTTGGTAAGCTGACCCGGTAACGGATGCTTTGACGGTAAAGTCGGTGCTGTCGACCGCGGCCACACCGGAGAAAGAAGTATCCTTTTGCCGAAAATCCTGAAAGAACGCGTCAGAGAACAGCCTCCAGCTTCCATTGGGAACCGCCTCCGTGCTGCCCACCGCTCGGCCATCCCCGAAGAGGAGTAGTTCGCCGGGACTCTGCACTGGCAGAGGGCGCAGCAAGATGGCATTCAGCAGGGAGAAGATCGCTGTGTTGGCGCCGATGCCCAAAGCGAGCGAGACGATGCCCAGCAGGGCGAAGCTCGGCGATCTGCGCAGTTGTCGTAACCCATACCGGATGTCCTGCAGGGTCGATTCAAGTCCCATCGTGCCCCGGCTTTCCCGGCAATCTTCCTTGAGCTGATCGATCCCACCGAACTCGATACGGGTGAGCCGCCGGGCTTCGCTTTCCGGAACGCCGCCTCGCACCTTGTCGGCAACCTGCGCCTCGATGTGGAAGTGCAGCTCCTTATCCAACTCCATCTCCATCCGCTTGCGCGCGAACAGTCTCCCGAGCCAGCTCATGAGATTCCCTCCGCTGTGCCTTTCAGAATCAGTCCGACCAAGCCGATCAGCCGCTTCCAGTTCTCGGTTTCCGCCTTCAGATGATCTCGGCCTCTGGCTGTAAGCTCGTAGAACTTGGCTTCTCGGCCAGTGTCCGACGCCTGCCAACTCGCCGTGAGGAGCTTCTTGTATTCCAGCCGATGCAGCGCGGGATACAGCGAGCCCTGCTGGACCTGCAGGGCTTCGCGAGACATCTGCTGGATTCGCTGGGCAATGGCATAGCCGTGAATCGGCCCGAGGGCGACCACCCTCATGATCAGGAGATCGAGAGTACC
>Ga0335073_10008467_pt1 | contig 14434 bp, 13 predicted proteins | sample Lox_Sample_22_FD_207093 | JGI IMG/M metagenome (GOLD analysis project Ga0335073, IMG submission 207093) | Soil microbial communities from Loxahatchee National Wildlife Refuge, Florida, United States - Lox_Sample_2.2 | ecosystem: Environmental > Terrestrial > Soil > Wetlands | place: USA... | reverse complement strand
GACCGCATCGACGCATTACCCGAGTTTCCGAAGCAGAAGAAAGTAGAAGTAACGAAATGAATAAGGGTGTCGAGATTGCGTCGGGTAAGACCAAGATTCTCTACGAGAATCCGGGACATCCGGATCAACTCGTGGTAGCCCAAACCGACAACATTTCCGCGGGCGACGGTGCGCGCCGCAACGTGATCGCGGGTAAGGGCCGATTGGCCGCGCAGACCACGGCGCGCGTCTTTCGTCTGCTCAACCTCTGCGGTCTGCCGACGCACTATCTGAGCGGCGGCGAAGACGACGACAACAACGAGATGCTGGTGCGGCGCTGCAACATGATTCCGCTCGAAGTCGTCGTGCGCGGCGTCGCGGCCGGTTCGTTCGTGAAACGCAATCCGGGCGTGCAGCGCGGCATGCTGCTCGTGCCGCGCGTCATCGAGTTCTTCCTGAAAGACGACGCGAATCACGATCCGCAGATCGCGCCGGAAGAGATCGTCGCGCGCGGGATCGCGACGCCTTCCGAGGTCGGCGCGATGAGCGAGCTTGCGCGCTTGACCTTCGATATTCTCTCGCACGCGTGGCGGCGCCGCGACGTGCTGCTGGTCGATCTCAAGGTCGAGTTTGGACGATTGACGTCCGGAAACGACAAGGGTCAACTGGTGCTCGCCGACGTGATCGACAACGATTCGTGGCGCATCTGGCCGCAGGGGCGCGAGGATCGCATGCTCGACAAGCAGCTGTATCGCAACCTGCAAACGGTCGACGACGCAGCGCTCGCAACGGTAAAGACCGCATACGAAGAAGTCGCCGATTTGGTCGGCACCTTTCCGGTGATGCGCCCCGGCATGGCCGCGGTGATCGCCGACGGCCCCGAGCGCAACGACGGGCTCAACGCGGTTGCGGCAGCGCTGCAGCAGCTGGGTATTCCGACGATTCGCCACATCGCGAGTCCTACGAAGACGCCGGGCTACGTCTTGCAGATCGTGCAGCAGCTCGAGGTGACCTTTGCGCGCCTGGTCATCATCGCCGTCGCATCGGATCATACGCTTCGCATCATGCTCGAAGCCGCCGCCTCCGCGCCGGTCATCAACGCCTCGCCAGATCCGCAGCACGCGCAGCCGGCCGCGCTGCATACCGCAAAGATGCTCGGGCTCGACGACACCGTGCTCTACGGCCGCACGCTTCTGATGCAGGCGAACGCGCGCTCGACGGTGTTGCACGCTGACGCGGCGCTGCAGCAGTCGCCGCCGGGAACGGCGCTTGGCTGAGATCTCCGGCGTCGCACTTCGTTCCGACGAGCTCGCGCGCATACGCGAGCGGCTCGGGCGCGAACCGTCGGAGGTGGAGCTGCACGCGTTCGATGCGCAGTGGAGCGAGCATTGCAGCTATAAGTCGAGCCGCCATCAGCTAAAGAGACTCCCCACGAGCGGACGCTACGTCGTATTGGGCCCGGCGGAGGATTCGGGCATTCTGCATCTGGGCGAATGGAACGGCGAGCGTTACGGCATCGTGATCGCGCACGAGTCGCACAATCATCCTTCGCAGGTCGTACCCTTCGAGGGTGCCGCGACCGGCATCGGCGGAATCGTGCGCGACGTGCTCTGCATGGGCGCGCAGGTGATCGCGGTTGCCGATCCGCTGCGGTTCGGACGCATCGAGGATCCGCACTCGCATCAGCGCTACGTCGCGCAGGGCGTGGTCGACGGAATCAGTGCGTACGGCAACGCAATCGGCGTACCGAACATCGCGGGCGACGTGTACTTCGACGAGCGCTTCGATGACAATTGCCTGGTCAACGTCGTCGCGATGGGCGTCGTCAAAGAGGCGGAGATCATTCATTCTTACGCGCCGCCCGGCGCCGGCGGCTGGGACATCGTGCTGGTCGGAAAAGCGACCGATCCGAGCGGGTTCGGCGGAGCGTCGTTCTCGTCGCTGACGCTCGACGCGGCCGACGAAGATGCGAACAAGGGCGCGGTGCAGGTTCCCGATCCCTTCCTCAAGAGCGTGCTGATGCGCGCGAGCTATCGTGTCTTCGGATTTTTGCGCGAGCGCGGGCTCACCGTCGGCTTCAAAGACTTGGGCGCCGGCGGCATCATGGGTTGCTCGGCCGAGATCACCGCGGCCGGCGGTTACGGTGCGCGCATCGATCTCGACGCCGTCAATGTCGCGGTCGACGGCATGCCGCCCGAGGTGATCGCGGTCGGCGAAACGCAGGAGCGTCTGCTCTGGGTCGTGCCGCCGGACGTGACGCCGGAGCTGGTGCGCATCTATAACGACGAATTCACGCTGCCGGAGATCGCATACAACGCCCGCGCAGTGAAGATCGGCACGGTTACGGCGGAGAAGCGCTACGTACTCACGCACCGCGGCGCGAGCGTGATGGACGTCGACATCGATTTTCTCACCGGATCGATTCGCGACGATCTGCCCGTCTCGGAGATCGCGACGCCCGACGTTACCACCGAACGGCCGCTGGTCACGGGCGTGCAGCTCGACGAGTTGATCGAGCGCGTGCTCGCGCACGCCGACGTCTGCTCGCGCGAACCGCTCTATCAGCGCTACGACGCGGTCGTGCGCGGCTGCACGGTGATCCCGCGCGGCGCCGCGGCAGCGGGCGTGCTCGCGCCGGTGCCGGGGAGTCCGCTCGGCGTCGCGCTCGCGGTGGCGGGCAATCCACGCTACAGCCACATCGACGTACGCTTGGCCGCGGAGCACGCCGTGTACGATGCGGTGCGCAAGGTCGTCGCGACCGGCGCGCGGCCGATCGGGCTCACCGACTGTTTGAATTTCGGAAATCCACGCAAGATCGATCACTACAGCGAGCTGGTGAGCGCCATCGACGGGCTCGCGCGCGCGGCCGAGCGCTTCGGTACGCCGTTCGTATCGGGCAACGTGAGTCTGTACAACGAGTCGGCCAAAGGACGCGCGATTCCGGCCTCGCCGATCGTTGCGTGCGTCGGCGCCTTCGACGACATCGCGAGCGTCGTGACGATGCCGCTCAAGAGCGCCGGATCGGTGCTCTATGCGGTTGGGCGTCCGCAGAACGCGCTCGGCGGTTCGGTGCTGCTCGACGTGCTCGGCCGCAGCGACGAGCATCTTCCGCGCATCGACTACGAGGTGATTTTGCGACAGCACGAACTGCTGTACGAGGCGGCGCAATCGCGCGTGCTGCGCGCGGCGCATCCGATCGGCAACGGCGGGCTGCTCGTCGCGCTCTGTGAGATGGCATTTGCCACGCTGCGCAAAGGACGCGCACACGTCGGCGCGCAGATCGACGAAGCCTGGCAGTGGACGCACGGCAGCGTTGGTGATCTCGAAGCGCATTTCGGCGAAGCGGGCGGTTTCGTCGTGGAAATTGCGGCGAGCGACGTCGAAGCATTCGAAGGACTCGCCGACGACGTCGAAGGCGTCTACGAAATCGGCGTGACGATCGAGCGGCCGGTGCTCGTGGTGGACGACGAAGCCTTCGATTTGCATCGTCTGTGCGACATCTGGCGGGCCCCGCTGCGCGAGGTCTATCCGTGAGCCGGCGCATCGCAGTGCTCGTTTTTCCCGGCACCAACTCCGAAGAGGAGACGCTGCGCCTGTTGCTCGCCTGCGGCGGCGACGCGCATCTCGTACACTGGAGTCAGGCCGCGCTGCTGCCGGGCTTCGACGCGTACGTGCTGCCGGGCGGCTTCGCGTACGAGGACCGCATTCGCGCGGGAGCGATCGCCGCGCACGACGCGATGATGGATCCGGTGCTCGCGGGCGCGGCACAAGGTAAGCTCGCGCTGGGCGTCTGCAACGGCGCGCAGATTCTACTCGAAGCGGGCCTGGTTCCCGGCACCGGCGAGGTGCGGCGCCCGACCGCGGCCTTCACGCGCAATGCGCCCGCGCCGCACTTCGTCTGCCGGCACGTGCATGTCAAGCTCGCGGTCGATCCGGCGCGCTGCGCGATCACGGCCGCGCTGCCCAAGTACGCGCTCATTCCCGCGTGGACCGCGAACGGCGAGGGCCGGCTCGCTGCAAGCGAAGAGCATTTGCAAGAGATCGAGCGTGGCGAGCACATCGCGTTCGTGTATGCGCACGCGGACGGCAGCGTCGATGCAAGCGCTACGCCGAACCAATCCGCGCTCGGCATTGCCGGCTTGGTCAATCGCGAGGGCAACGTCCTCGCGCTGATGCCGCATCCCGAACGTGACGCGTGGACATTCAATCATCCCGACGAACGGCGCGGCGACGCGATTCTCGCGACCTCGGGCGGCGCGGCGCTCTTTCGCAGCTTCGTCGAAGCGGTAGCGCGCACATGAGCGATCGCGCCGTCGCCATCAATTTGAAGATTCCCGACAACGCGGCGTACACGGCGCTCGTAACGCTGCGCCGTCTCGGTATCGAGGTTGCGCGCGTCGAGCGTTCGCAAATCGTGCGCTACAAGAACGCGCCCGATGCGCGCCAGCTCGCCGCTGCGGTCGAATCCGACGAGTCGCTTTACAATCCAAACAAGCATCGTGTGACCGTGCTCGAGCACGACGCGCCGCGGCCGGGAGAGGTGTGGATCGTGCAAGACGATGCCGACCGTCCCGTCGGCTGGCGGCTGTACCGTGCACCCGGTGAGCCGGTCGCGCGCGACGTTCTCATGCAAGCCGCAGAACGGCTGCTCTGCAATCCCGCTATCGAAAGGGCGATCTTTCCGAAATGAATCGACCGTACATGATTGCGACGCTGGGCTCGCACTCCGCGCTGCAGATTCTCAAAGGAGCGCACGACGAGGGCTTCGCCACGCTTGCGGTCGCGACGCGCGAGACCGAGCGCCTCTACCGTTCGTTTGCCTTCGTCGATGAAGTGATCGCGGTCGAAAGCTACTCGGAGTTTCCCGGCCTCGTCGGCGAGCTCGAGCGGCGCAAAGTCATCATCGTTCCGCACGGCTCGTTCGTGGCATATCTTTCGCTCGACGAGCACAAACGCATGACGATCCCGTATTTTGGGAATAAAGCAGTACTCGACTGGGAGGCGAGCCGCGAACTGCAGCGCGAGTGGCTGATACGCGCGGGAATCAAGATGCCGCGACAGTTCAAAACCGGCGCCGAAATCGACCGGCCCGTGATCGTCAAACTCTACGGCGCGGGCGGCGGCAAGGGCTATATGTTCATTCGCGACGCGCACGACTTCGAGAAGCGCTCGAAAGAGCTGAAGAAGGCCTACACGATTCAAGAGTACATCATCGGCGTGCCGCTCTACATTCATTATTTCTACTCGCCGCTCGAAGACCGGCTCGAGATCATGTCGATGGATCGCCGCTATGAGACGAACGTCGATTCGCTCGGACGCATTCCGGCTGCCGCACAGGAAGGCATGGATGTGAGCCCGTCCTACGTGGTCGTGGGCAACCAGCCGGTCAGTCTGCGCGAGTCGATGCTGGCCGAGGCGTTACGCATGGGCGACAACGTGGTACGAGTGAGCAAGGAGATCGCCGGTCCCAAGGGGCTTTTCGGCGCGTTCTGCATCGAGACGATCATCACGCCGGACATGCAGTTTTACGTCATGGAGATCTCGGCGCGCATCGTAGCGGGAACCAACCTCTTCATCGACGGGTCGCCCTACTCGTATCTCAACTACTCGGAGCCGATGTCGACGGGGCGTCGCATCGCCCGGGAGATCAAGAACGCACTTTTGACGCACAATCTGCGTTTCGTCTTGGATGATGGTTCGGTGCTTTAGCGCGAGGTTCGTCCTCTGCGCTTTGACGATCGCTCTAGCCGCTTGGCCGCTGCGGGGGCAGGCCGCGCTCGAGGCGGATCCGGAGGCGCTCTACCAGCAAATGAAGGCGGCCTATGACAAGGCCGCGGCGGCAAACTGGGATTTTCTCGACCAAGAAATCTATCTTTCGACGATCTTCAACGCGGGGCGCGCGTATGCGCTGCAGCGCCCCGACGATCCGGCGCTGCACGAACTCGAGACGCTGACGGTGCGGATCGGCGCCGGCCTGCATTACAATCCGCTCACCAATCACGATGCTGCCGTATGGTACGTGCGCCAGTCGGCGGTATGGGTCAGCCGCAACAGCGGCGATCCGGCGCTCGTCGCGCAAGCCGACGCCTTGCTCGACCGCGTAAACTCCGAAGATAATCCCGAGCATCTCGCGCAGCTTGCCGACGAAGACGCGAGCGCAAACGCCGCCGCCTATCCGGCCGACGTCGACACGAAACTGCAGACGCTCGAAGCGAATTGGCGCGGGTGGCTGCTCACCGGCGACCCATCGTGGCTTTCACTCGCGTTGCAGAAGGCGGCGCAACCCGATTTTCCCCTCGCGCATCTTCCGACGACCTACGGCCCGGAATTCCTGGCCGTCGTGGAGCGTGCCGACGCGGGCACCGGCGACTTCACGCAAGGCGATCGCGCCAACGCGCACGCGATCGAACTCGCACTCAAGAGCCTGAACTCGCCGCTGATCATCGCGAGCGTGACCGCCGTACCGCACGACGTCTATCTCACGACACTCGCGCCCGCCGACGAGTATTTCGGCCAGATGGGCTACTCGATTCTCGGCATCGAGAACGAGCTCAAGCACATCAACTTCATGCTGAACTACAACTACGGCAACCGCGAAGCGGCGCAGACCGTACTGGTCGCGCAGTCGATCGACGACATGCACAAGGTCTATCCGCGCGACCGCGACATGCCCAAACTGCTGTACAGCTGTTTGACGACGCTCGAGCGCATGGACGCGCCCGACGCCAAAGCGGCCGCGTTGCACCTGCGCTCGATTCTCACCGTCGAATATCAAGACTCGCCGCAAGCGCGAAAGGTGTTGGCCGCGCAACCCTGAGGTTGCGATGCGTCCCTCGTCCCTCGTCCCTCGACTACGCTCACTGCGTTCGCTACGCTCGGGATGACAGGGCGGATGCGCGTTCGCTACGCTCGGGATGACAGGGTGGATGCGCGTTCGCTACGCTCGGGATGACAGGGTGGATGCGCGTTCGCTACGCTCGGGATGACAGAGGCGAAGAGGGACGTGCTCGTCTAAACTCGTAGCTTTCGTCATGGACGTCGTCATCGCCGACCGCTTGCAATTCGCGTTCACGGTGATGTTCCATTACCTCTTTCCGATCACGACGATCGGACTTGCGCCTTTCGTCGCACTCTATACGATCGAAGCGGCGCGCGGCGACGAGGACGCGGCGAGGGCCGCGGCGTTCTGGACGAAGATCTTCGCGATCAACTTTGCGGTCGGCGTCGTCACCGGTATTCCGCTCGAGTTTCAGTTCGGCACGAATTGGGCGGTGTTTTCGGCGGCGTCGGGCGCGGTCGTCGGGCAACCGCTTGCGATGGAGGGCGTCTACGCGTTCTTCCTCGAGTCGATTTTTCTCGGCGTATTGCTCTACGGCAAAGGCCGCGTCTCGCCGGGGCTCCACGCCGCGTCGGCGGTCTGCGTGTGGGTCGGCTCGTGGCTCTCCGGCTTCTTCATCGTTGCTACCAACGCGTGGATGCAGCATCCGGTCGGATACGCGATCGTTGCGGGCGGACGCATCGAACTGACGAGTCTGGCCGCCGTGCTCTTCTCGCCGTTTGCCTGGTGGCAATTCGTGCACGTGGTGTGCGGCGCGCTGGTCGCCGGCGGTTTCGTGGTCGCGGGCATCGGCGCGTACTATCTGCTCTCCAAGCGCGAGATCACGCTTGCGCGCCGCTTCGTCGATGCGGGCGTGATCGTCGCACTGGTCTTTGCGGTCCTCACGGTCTTTCCGACCGGCGATCGCAACAGCGCGAACGTGACGCAATATCAACCCATCAAGCTGGCCGCGATGGAAGGGCTCTTCGAGACGCAGAACGACGCGCCGCTCGCGATCATCGGCATGCCCGATATGCACGCCCACGCGCTGATCGATCCGATCTTCGTGCCCGACATCCTGAGTTTTCTCGCCTACGGCAACTTCCACGCGAACGTCAAAGGGCTCAATGCCTATGCGGCCGAGCTGTGGCCGCCCGTCGAGGTGACGTACTACGCGTATCACGTGATGGTGGGGCTCGGCACGATCTTCGTTGCGATCGCGGTGCTGGCGGGCTTTCTCTTGCGCGGCGGGCGGTTGTTCCAAACGCCGGCGGTGCTGTGGATGCTGATGCTCGGCATGCCCTTCCCGTACATCGCAAGTGAGGCCGGCTGGGTGGTGAGCGAGGTCGGGCGGCAGCCCTGGATCATCTACGGCATCATGCGCACGAGCGAGGCCGTCTCGCCGACCGTCGTCAACGGCGAAGTCGTCTTCACGTTGATCGGATTTGCAGGCATGTACTTTTTGCTCGGCGTGCTCTTCCTCTATCTCGTGCTGCGTGAAATCGCGGTGGGACCGTGAGCGTCCTCGCGTTCGTCGTGATCGCCGGCATGCTGGCAGTCTACGTGCTGCTCGACGGCTACGATCTCGGCGTCGCGACGATTACGCCGCTGGTCGCGCGCACCGATCGCGAGCGCGAGGGATCGATGCAGAGCATCGGCCCGTTCTGGAACGGCAACGAAGTTTGGCTGATCGCAACCGGCGGCGTGCTCTTTGCGCTCTTTCCGGTCGCCTACGCGGTCTCGTTCTCGGGATTCTATCTGGCGTTCATGGTGGTCTTGTGGCTCTTGATGTTCCGCGGAATCGCGATGGAGCTGCGCTCGCACTTTCCGAGCGCGATCTGGCATCAGTTCTGGGACGCGTGTTTTGCGGGATCGAGTGCGCTCTTGATCGTGCTCTTCGGCGTCGCAATCGGGAACTTGCTGCGCGGCGTACCGCTCGGGCCCGACGGTTACTTCAGCGGGACGTTCGGCGAGCTGCTCAACTCCTACGCGCTGATGGTTGCGGCTCTCGCGCTCGCGGCGCTCGCGTTGCACGGCGTCGCTTTCTTGGTCATGCGCACGAGCGGGCCCGCCGCCGAGCGCGCGCGCCGGCTCGTGCCCGTGCTGTGGCCGATCACGCTCGTGCTCTACATCGCGGTCACCGCAGCGACGGTGAGCGAACGCGGCATTGGGTGGAACTGGATCGACTGCATTCCGATTCTCTCGCTCGCATCGCTCGGCGCCGTGCTCCTCACCTCGCTGCGCAAGCGCGAGCGCGTAGCATTCGGAGCGTCGTCGCTGTGGCTGGCGTCGCTGCTGTTCCAGGCGGCCGCGACGATGTATCCCTACCTGCTGCCGGCGCTTCCGCCGGGGCACGGCGGGATCTCGATCTTCGACGCCGCGCCCTCTCCCCTGGCCCTCGCAACGGCGTTGACGGTCACGCTCGCCGGCCTGGCCGGCGTCATCGTCTACGGCACGTTCGCCCTGCGGCAGATGGCGGGAAAGCTCACCGTCGAGGAGTAACCCGGCGCTCGTGGATGACCTCGCTTCGGTGCTCGCGGCGTACGATCGCGCGCGCCTGACCCTCTGCTCGATCGGCAGCCACTCCGCGCTCGAAGTAGCCTACGGCGCGCGCGCGCAGGGCCTGCACAATCTCGTCGTGACGGCCAAGGGGCGCGAGCGCACCTACACGCAACATTTTCGGCGCACCGAGACGCCGGTGCCGCGCGGCTGCGTCGACGAAACGATCGAGCTGGACGCGTTCGCGGATCTGCTCGACGAGCGGGTGCAAAACGAATTGCGTGCGCGCAACGTGCTCTTCGTCGCGAACCGCTCCTTCGAAGTCTACCTGCATCAAAAGTTCAGCTACGATCAGATCGAACGCGGTATGCGCGTACCGATCTTCGGCAATCGCTACCTGCTGCGCGCCGAAGAACGCGACGAGGCCGGCAATCAGTACGCGCTCATGCAGCGCGCAGGCGTGCGGCATCCCAAACAGTTCGCGCATCCCGAGGAGATCGACCGGCTGGTGATGGTGAAGGCGCCGCACGCCAAGGTCAGTTTCGAACGCGCATTCTTTCTCGTCTCGTCACCGCACGAGTATCACACCGTCAGCCAGCGGCTGATGAGCGAAGGAATGCTGACGCTCGAAGGCTTGCGCGGCGCGGTGATCGAGGAGTATCTGCTCGGCCCCTCGGTCAACTTGAATTTCTTTTACTCGCCGCTGCTCGGCGAACTCGAGCTGATGGGCACCGATACGCGCCGCCAAACCAATCTCGAGGGATTCCGCAACGTGCCGCCCTCGGTCTTCGATGCGTTGCGCCGGGTGCCGATGCGCCTGGAAGAGGCCGGGCACATCGCGGCGACGCTGACCGAATCGATGCTGGAGAAGGCCTTCGAGATGGGCGAACGCTTCGTCGCTGCGGCGCGTGAGGCGCACCCGGCGGGCGTGATCGGGCCTTTCGCGCTGCAGTGCGTGATCGTGGCCGGGCCGCCGAAAGAGTTCGTCTGCTACGACGTCTCGCTGCGCATCCCGGGATCGCCCGGGACGCGCTACACACCCTACTCGGCGTACCGCTGGGGGCGCGACGTGTCGGTGGGCGAGCGCATCGCGATGGAGGTCGTGATGGCGCGCGACGCGGGGCGCCTGGCAGAGATCCTTACATAACTAGCGGGCGCGAATGACGGTCGTCCCGGCGAGCGCGTTATCGAGCGCGTCGGCGACGTTGTAGCCGAGCCCGCGCAGCTTCTCGGTGAGCGGCGCGGCTTCGGGCCCGGTCGAGTCGACGAAGATCGCGTAGCCGCCGGGGAGCATCGCGCTGCGGATCGTCACCAAGTGTTGCGGGGTCAGCGCCCCGAGGTTGTCGATGCAGAGCGCGCGGTCTACCAAAGGGCCCGCCGGGGTGTCCCCGACGACCAGGTTGTCGAGCTTCTCGACCAGCGCCCGGTCCGAGACCTCGGTGGTGATCTCCGACTCGGTGTCGCAGACGACGATCAGAACGTCGGGGCGCGCGGCCGCAATCTCCAGCGCGTAGTGCGCAGTAGAAGACCCGAACGTCAGGATACGCCCGTCATTCGGAATCTCGAGGACGGCCAACAGGTCGGCAGTGGACAGCCGGTCGTTCGATTCCATTTGGGGCGTGCTTCTCGCTCGATGGCTGCGACACTTGCCGCAGGGCCGGTTGTGGTTTTTGTACGGGCATGGTAGCCTAAGGCGTCTAGGTTTCGCGGTCGGGTTCCCCAGTAGTGGGCTAAACGAGTCGATTCCGAAGAACAAACACTACCGTAAATCGAGGAGTCCTCGTTAACCCATGTATCAAGATGAGATCCTGAACTGCGTCGATTGTTCGCGCCAGTTCACTTTTTCTGCCGGCGAGCAAGAGTTCTTCGCCATGAAGGGCTTTGCCAACAAGCCGAACCGCTGCCCGGATTGCCGGGCCGCGCGTAAGGCAGCCGGCGGCGGTCGTCCTGGCGGCGGCGGCCGTTCGGGCGGCGGCGGCGGGCAGCGCGAAATGTTCCGCGCGACCTGCAGCCAGTGCGGCGGAGTGGCCGAAGTGCCGTTCCAACCGCGCGGCGATAAGCCGGTATATTGCCGCGATTGCTTCCAATCGCGCCCTTCGTACCGCTAAGTAACGCCAACAGCTAGAGGGGGTCTTTATGGCTACGCAAACCATTGAGCGCGCCGGTGTCGTCACTGCGCGCGGAAACCCCCTCACGCTGCTGGGTCCCGAGCTCAAAGCGGGCGATGCCGCCCCGGAGCTCCACCTGACGGGTAAGGATATGAAGGTCGTCACCCTCGACGATCTGACGGAAAACGGCACCCGTGCCGCCCTCCTCATCGTCGTCCCCTCGCTCGACACGCCGACCTGCGCGATCGAGTCGCGGACCTTCAACCAGCGGCTCGGCGAACTGCCGGCCGGGGTCAAACCCTATATCGTGAGCGTCGATCTGCCCTTCGCCATGGTGCGCTGGTGCGGCGCCGAAGGCGTGACGCTCGACCTCCTCTCCGATTACCGCGACCACAGCTTCGGCTACGCCTATGGCGTCCGCATCAAAGAGAACGGACTCTTGATGCGCTCGATTTTCGTCATCGGCAAAGACAAAAAGCTGAGCTACGTCGAGATGGTGCCCGACATCAGTCACGAGCCCAAATACGACGCGGTCATCAAGGCTGCCCAAGCCGCTGCTGCGTAAGGGCTAGCGTACCCGCGGGCCGAAAGGGCGGTCGATGCCCCCGACGGTCTTCATTCTCGATTTCGGCGCGCAATACAGTCAGCTGATCGCACGCCGCACGCGCGAGCTCGGCGTTTATTGCGAGATCGTGCCCTACGACGTCGCCTGGTCGACGCTCGCGTCGCGCAGTCCGGCGGCGATCATTCTCTCGGGTGGTCCCGAGAGCACGCTCGTGCCCGGTGCGCCCGATCTCGATCCGCAGATTCTCGCAAGCGGTCTTCCGCTGCTGGGCATTTGCTACGGCATGCAGTTGATCGCACGTCACTTAGGCGCGAAGCTCGTCAAACTCGATCATGCCGAATACGGTCCCGCTACGCTCACGACCGCGCATCGCAGTTCGCCGTTCTGGCACGGCGTCGCGGAGCAATCGCGCGTTTGGATGTCGCACGGCGATTCGGTCGTCGAACTGCCGCCAGGTTTCGTCGAGCTGGGTTCCACACCGCGCTGCAACGTTGCCGCGATGGGCGACGCAAAACGCAAGATCTACGGCGTGCAGTTTCATCCCGAGGTGGTCCACACGCAAGCGGGCACGACGATCCTGGCCAATTTTTTGCACCGCGTCGCGGGGCTTGCCGACGATTGGAAGATGGAGTCGTTCGTCGACCGTGCGATCGGCGAGATTCGCGCGCAGGTCGGGAACGATAAAGTCATCTGCGCGCTCTCGGGCGGCGTCGACTCCGCGGTCGCGGCAACGCTGGTCTCGCGGGCGATCGGTCAGCAGCTCACCTGCATCTTCGTCGATCACGGGTTGCTGCGCAAAGGCGAGGCAGCCTCGGTGCTCGCCGCGTTTCGCGACGTGATGCACCTCTCCGTGATCGCGGTCGACGCGCGCGAGCGCTTTCTTTCCAAACTCGCCGGAGTCGAAGATCCGGAACGCAAGCGCATCATCATCGGCCACGAGTTCATCGCCGTCTTCGAAGAGGAAGCAGCGAAATTGCCCGGCGTGAAGTATTTGGTGCAAGGCACGCTCTATCCCGACGTCATCGAGTCGAAGACGCCGGACAGCAAAGCCGGCCACAAGATCAAATCGCATCACAACGTCGGCGGCTTGCCCGAAGAGATGGATTTCAAGTTGATCGAGCCGCTGCGCGCGCTCTTCAAGGACGAGGTGCGCGCGCTCGGACGCGTGCTGGGGTTGCCCGAACACATCGTGCAGCGCCAGCCCTTTCCGGGGCCGGGGCTCGCGGTGCGTATCATCGGCGACATCACGCCGGATCGTCTGGAGATCGTGCGCAATGCCGACGCGATCGTGCGCGAAGAGATCGACGGCGCAAAAGGCCTCGATCCGCATCCGTGGCAGTACTTCGCGGTGCTCACGCCGGTGCGCAGCGTCGGCGTGATGGGCGACGGGCGCACCTACGCGAACCTCGTCGCGGTGCGTGCGATCACGAGCGAGGACGGCATGACCGCCGACTGGGCGCGTCTGCCGCACGAGCTGCTCGAACGCATCTCGACGCGCATCGTCAACGAAGTGCAAGGCGTCAACCGCGTAGCGTACGACATAACCTCGAAACCGCCGGCGACCGTCGAATGGGAATAGCATGCGCATTCTCGTCGTAGGCGGCGGAGCGCGCGAGGACGCGCTTTCATGGAAGCTCGCGCAGTCGTCATCGTGCGAAGCGATCTTCGCGGCGCCGGGCAACGCCGGCACCGCGTCGCGCGGCGCGAATTGGGATATCGCGGCGACCGACGGCAAGGCGATCGTCGAACGCGTGCTGGCGGAAAAGGTCGATCTGGTGGTACTCGGCCCGGAGTCGGCGATCGCGGCGGGCGTCGGCGACCGCTTGCGCGACGCGGGCGTGCTGGTTTTCGGACCGAACCGCTCGGGCGGACGGCTCGAGTCGAGCAAAGTCTTCTCGAAGCGCTTCATGCAGCGCCACGGCGTGCCGACCGCACGCGCGGTGGTCGAACACTCGCTGCAAGGTGCGAACAAAGCGCTCGACGACTGGACGGGCGAGGGCGTCGTCGTGAAAGCCGACGGCTTGGCCGCGGGCAAGGGCGTCGTAGTGTGCGCGAGTGTCGATGAGGCGCGCGCGGTGCTGGCCGGCTGGTACGGCAAGAACAAAATTCCGGGCGGCGGCAGCGACGTGTTGCTCGAAGAGCGCTTGCACGGGCGCGAGGTGAGCGTCTTCGCGCTCGCCGACGGGCGCGCGATGCTTCCGCTTGCGGCGGCGTGCGATTACAAACGCGCGGGTGACGGCGATACCGGCCCGAACACCGGCGGTATGGGTGCGTACTCGCCTCCGCACGGCTTTCCCGACGACATGTTCGACCAGGTACGCGAGCGCATTCTCGCGCCCGTGCTGCGCGGGTTGCTCGCCGAGGGCGAGCAGTACATCGGCGTGCTCTACTGCGGCTTGATGTGGACCGGCGACGGTCCGTCGGTGATCGAGTTCAACGCGCGCTTCGGCGATCCCGAGACACAGG
>Ga0335073_10008465_pt1 | contig 14439 bp, 11 predicted proteins | sample Lox_Sample_22_FD_207093 | JGI IMG/M metagenome (GOLD analysis project Ga0335073, IMG submission 207093) | Soil microbial communities from Loxahatchee National Wildlife Refuge, Florida, United States - Lox_Sample_2.2 | ecosystem: Environmental > Terrestrial > Soil > Wetlands | place: USA... | reverse complement strand
ACGCGGCCTTTCTTATCGGTACGGACAACACGGCGGGCGCGCGTTTCGCAGGTGTAGAGCCGCCCCTGGGGGTCGAACGCATTCCCCGCCGCGCCTCCGGAGGATTCGCGGTAAACCTCCTCGCCGCTGGCCGAGTACTTGATAATCGTGCCGGCGGGGATGTCGCTGAAGAGCAGAAAACCTTCGTGCGACCAGGCAAGACCCTCCGTGAAGTGGTATCCGTGCGCGATGCGGTCGACTTGGACCTCGGAAAAATCCTGCGCCGCGAGCGGGAGCGCCAGCAACGCCAGGAGGCACAACTTCATCGGTTACCCTTGCCCACCACCACCAGTTCGTTTTTGACTTCCTTGACGCCGCCGACCTTGCGTGCCAGCTTTTCGGCTTTGGTCTTCTGCTTGTCGTATTCGACTTTGCCGCGCAAAGTTACGACGCCGTCTTTGACGTCCACGTCCAGCGCGCCGCCTTTGACCTCGACATCGTCGGCGAGTTTGCGACGGACGTTATCGTAAATCTGATCGTCTGAAAAGTGTTTTTCCGCTGCCCACGCACCGGCGGCCAGCGCCAAAATCACCAGAACGGAGACTAATGTTTTAATTTTCATCTACTCCGGCCATTGTACGCCAGTCGAGCGCCGCCAGAAAATTCGGCTTTTCGCGCCAGCCCGATTGTACCTTCACATGCACATCCAAATAGATGTGCCGGCCGAAGATTCGCTGCATTTCTTCGCGTGCGAGCGTGCCGATTTTTTTCAGCATGCTGCCGCCCGCGCCGATGATGATGGCTTTCTGGCCCGCGCGCTCCACGTAGATGGTGGCGAAGATGCGTGTGAGCTTCGGCGTGTCCTCCCAGGAATCCACGACCACAGCGACGGAGTGCGGGACTTCCTCGCGGGTGGCTTCCAGGATTTTTTCGCGGATGAGCTCGCTGGCCAAAAAGCGTTCCGGCTGGTCGGTAATGTAATCCGGCGGGAAATACGCCGGGCCTTCCGGCAGCCGCGCAATGATGGCTTCGCGCAGCTTGTCGAGGCCGCTGCCCGCGCGGGCGGAGACCGGCAAGTAATCGGCGAACTCGTGATACACGCGGTACTGTTCGATCAGCGGCAGCAGCGCGCCCTTGTCCTTGCCCAATAGATCGATCTTGTTCAGAACCAGCAGAGCGGGTGTGCCGGTCTTCTTGACGAGATCGATAGCATGCTGATCTTGGACTCCAAATTTGGCTTTCGCGTCGGCGACGAACAGCAGCAGGTCGCGCTCGTCGAGGGCCGCGCGCACGGTGTCCATCATGCGTCTGTTGATGAGCGAGTCGGCTTTGTGGATGCCGGGTGTATCGAGGAACACGATCTGCGCCTCGGGCAGATGCGCGACTCCCTGTATCGAAGTGCGGGTGGTCTGCGGCTTGTTGGCGACGATCGAGATCTTCGTGCCCACCAGCGCATTCAGCAGCGTGGATTTGCCGGTGTTGGGCCGGCCGAGGATGGAGACGAACCCGGATTTCATTGGGCCACCGGTTGGGCGCGGCGCACGCGCACTTGCGACACACGCAATTCGTCACTGGCCAGAATGTCGATGTGGATGCCGTCGCGCTCGACGGATTCACCCGCTGCCGGGACGCGTCCCAGCCACTCGGTTACCAGTCCACCCACGGTGGTGGATTCGAGATCTTCTTCGGGATGAAACTCGACCAGGTCGCCCAGGCGCGCGAGGTCGAAGCTGCCGGAGACGATGTAGCCGCCCTGGCCGTCTTCCTGAACGTCGGAATCCGGCTCGTGCTCGTCGCGAATCTCGCCCAGGATGACCTCGACCAGATCTTCCATGCTGGCGAGACCGGCGGTGTTGCCGTATTCATCTACGACGATGACCATGTGGGTGTTGTCCTGCTGCATCTCGCGCATTAGATCGTTGACCGGTTTGGTTTCGGGCACGAAGCGGATGGGGCGCATCAACTCGCGCACCTGGCGGCGGCCGCGCTCGTCTTCCTCCAGCTCGAACATGTCGCGCACGTGTACGAAGCCCAGCACCTGGTCGATGGTGTCCTGGTAGACGGGGATGCGTGAGTATTGCTCGTTGATCACCAATTGCCGCAGCTCTTCGAGTGTGGCGTCGGCGGAGATGGCGACAATGTTGGGTCGGGGTGTCATCACTTCGCGCACGACTTTGTCGCCAAACTCGACCACGGATTGGATCAGCTTGCGGTCCTCTTCTTCGATGAGTCCTTCTTCCGTACCGGCGGAGATCAGGGCGTCGATGTTTTCGGCCTGCGTGGGCGGCTCCTCTGTTCCGTTTTTCTCGTCGGTCAGTTCGACGAGCGATTGCAGGAAGCCCAATACCGCGATGAATGGCTTAGCGGTCAGGCCGATGGTGCGGATGAGGCCCGCGAGCGGTGCGAGCCAGCGGGCGCGGGAGCGCCGGTAGAGCATCTGGGGCACGGCGTAGGACATGACGATCATGGTCATCCAGGCAGCCACCACCGTCTCCAGGAATTCGGGCCAGGTCCAGGTTCGGCCATCTTCCAGGACTACGAAATAGAGGATGCCGATGAACAGGATGACGCTATGCTTCACCAGCGTGAATACATTGGCGCCGTCTTCTGCCTCGAAGCCGAGCTTGTCTTCGAGCGCCTCGCGGAAGAACCTGAGGGCGGGGTAATCACGCGCGCGCAGGCGCAAGCTTTCGAGATACAACAACTGCACGAACGTCACCAGCCCCAGCAGGAGCGAGAGCAGGACGATCAAAATGACGAAGGCCGGGGTCACGCGCGCACCCGTTCGATCAGGCCCGCGGGCAGGCGCAGGCGCCGCCGCCAATGCGCTTCGGCCCGCGCCATGCGGCCTCCATCGGCTTCGTGATCCATACCCATCAGGTGCAGCAGGCCGTGCAGCATTAGAATGCGAATTTCGTTTTCGAGCGAATGGCCGTAGCGGGCGGCCTGCGCGCGCGCCCGCACAAAAGAAATGGCCAGTTCGCCGATGAAGCCGGCGGTGGCGGCCTCGGGGAACGACAGCACGTCGGTGGGATAATCCTTCTTCAGGAAATCGCGGTTCAAGCGGCGCAGTTCGGCATCGCCAGTGACGAGGCAGGTGAAGGCGGCGCCTTTCGAAACCTGCTCGCGCAGAGTACGGGCGAAGCGTTCGAGGTTGCGCCGTTTCAGTTCCGCCGGGGCCCGGCGGAACAAAACTATATGGTCGCCTGAGGACATGGAGTCTCGGCGGCGCCGCTCGCTTCGGGGGCCGCTTCGGTGGCCGGTTCCGTCAGCTTCAAACTGAGCTGGCGGCCCGCGCCGATGGCTTCGTTGTAACGCTCGTAGGCCTTGACGATGCGCTGCACCAGGCAATGGCGCACCACGTCGCGCTCGTCGAACTGCACGAAGCTGATGCCTTCGACGCCGCGCAACACTTCGAGCGCGTCGATCAACCCGCTGCGCTTGCCGAGGGGCAGGTCGATCTGGGTGATGTCGCCATTCACCACCATCTTCGAATTGAAGCCGGTGCGCGTGAGCACCATCTTCATCTGCTCGGACGTGCTGTTCTGCGCTTCGTCGAGGATGATGAAGCTGTCGTTGAGCGTCCGCCCGCGCATGAAGGCGATGGGCGCGATTTCGATGGTGTTGCGTTCGAGCAGCTTTTCGACCTTTTCGGATTCCATCATGTCGTGCAAAGCATCGTAAAGCGGGCGCAGGTAGGGATCGACTTTTTCCTGCAAAGTGCCAGGTAGAAAGCCGAGCCGTTCGCCGGCTTCGACCGCGGGACGCGTGAGGATGATGCGCGCCACACGCTTGGCGAGCAGCGCGGAGACGGCCATGGCCACGGCCAGATACGTCTTGCCCGTGCCCGCGGGACCCACGCCAAACACCATGTCGTTGCGCTCGATGGCTTCCAGGTAGCGGCGCTGGTTGACCGTCTTGGGGGCCAGCATCTTTTTGCCGAAATTGCGTTGCCGGCCGCTTTGCACCAGCGCGCGGAAACTGACCTCGGGATCTTCGGTCACCACGCGCAGGTAACTATTCAGGTCGCCGTTGTTGAAGACATGGCCTTCGCGGACCAGCGCCACATACTCTTCGAGAATGTTTTCGGCGCGCGCGACCGCATCGGCCTCGCCTTCGATCTCCAGTAAGTTGTCGATGAGTTGAGTATTAACTCGCAGGCCTGATTCAATCAACCGGATGTTTTCGTCCCGGGTGCCGAACAGGCTCTCCACGCCTCGGCTGATTTGCACGCTAGCTTTCATTTAGATGTTGAGGGAAACCTCCGAAAATCGCGAAAAAGCCAACAAGGGGTAACGGCCGGCGCTGTGCCACCGGCTGGGGAATCGGATGTCCGCTGATGCGGGGTGGTCAAAAACCATCCGAGACTAGTATACCAGAGGATGGAAGCTGCTCTTCGGCGGGTAGGGATTACGAGTGGTGCCGAGCGGCCAGGACGGCGCACCGGATCCTGAAAGTGAACCCCCGGGCTAGGACACGAAGTTAAGGGACTAGTCGCCGTGCAGAAGGCGTCCTGTAGGCCCTTGGGATAGCCCCTCCCCGACGGCGTAGCGTTTACCGGAGACGGAATGGTTTCGAAGGTAGCTGGCTACGAAGAGAGGAGGCGAATGCCGCCCTCGCCTGCCGTCCGCTTGAGCCGAGCTTCCGTCGCCATTGGAGCATATCGGTGACCCACGGATTTTTGCGACGAGGCAAATTCAGTGGCAGCGCCCGGCGGTCAGGATGGTGCAGAGGTTCCAGGCTATCAGGCCGGCACCTAGTACCGGTGAGCTTCGCCGTCCCCCCCCCGCGCCTAACCGGAGCCGTCTTTGTTCTTGCGGCACTAGCGGTGCCGATGGTCGCGCAGACGAATGTGTTCACGGTGGATAGCAACGGAAATGTGACCGCCACCGCCAGTGTAAGTGCCAGGTCCGGAGTTGGTGGGGGCACCTATGGCTCCAACATCACCGCCACCGGTAGTACCGGCCAGACCTGTAACCTCACCTTCGCGAACGGCGGTGGCACTGGCGGAACAGCGTCGGTCGCCCTGACGAGCGCCAACACGATTACTCCTCCGGTGATGCTAACCATCATGAGCACGGGAGAGGGGTACACCTCCGCGCCCACGGAAGCTTATGTTTCGAATTGGAGCCCGCCGAATGGCGCCAGCATACCTGGTGCCTGCGCCCCCGTCTATCCCGACAATCCCAACGACGACGACAGCGTACTGAGCGTAGCGACCACCGCGATGCAGAACCACCAATACAGCCTCACAAGCGCGCGCGTGTTGCAGATTCTGTCGCAAGTGGAACACTGCCAGCCTGGTGGGCGCAAGCCTGACCGGGGGCACCATAAAGAGCGGAGCGCCATAAGGGCTTGAGGCACTTACTGACGTGCGCGGCTCCGAGCCTTCGGACGTCCGTGAGCCACGCGGCCGTAACAGGGCCACATTCTATTGAGGAGATGACTATGAACGTTAAACGAGTTGGCGTGAAAGTCCTGGTAGCCGTGCTTGCGGCAACGACAGCAGTGTACGGACAGACACTCAATGTCCTCCACAACTTTGCCCATAACGAGCTCGGCTATCTACCGGTGGGCGGTGTCACGATCGGATCGAACGGAGAGCTCTACGGAACGACCGTCTACGGCGGCGCCTCCGGCTGTGGGATCCTTTACGAGCTCGTCCCGCCCACATCACCGGGTGGGACATGGACCGAGGTCGTGCTTCACAACCTTACGGCAAGCGAGGGTAATCCCACCTCCGGGTTACTCCTGGGGGCCGGCGGAGCGCTGTACGGGGCTGCCGGACCTGGCTCCCAGGATCTCGGCGGTGAGGTCTTCCAGCTCCTGCCCCCGACCGGGGCCAGGGCGCGATGGGTCGAGCAAGTTCTCTATGCGTTCAACACAAGCTCGGGCGGCTACGGTTCCGATCCCAGGGCGACTCCCGTTTTCGGGCCGCACATGGCGCTCTACGGCAGCACAAACGCCGGTGGAGCGTACACAGACGGCACCATATACCGGCTCCTGCCGCCGGGCGCACAGGGCGGTGCTTGGACCGAACAGGTCCTGCACGAGTTCGACTATTTCGCAGGCGACGGGACCTCGCCATCCGGAGCGTTGGCGTTATCCAGTAACTTGACCATATACGGCGCCGCCTCCTACGGTGCGTCGGGCTACGGTGCGATCTTTCAACTCGCGCCACCTGCCCAGCCCGGCGGGACATGGACGGAGACCTTGATCCACAGCTTCACTGGAGGATCTGACTCCGGCTACCCGAACGGCGTCATCCTTGGGCCAAACGGCGTCTTGTACGGCACAACAAACGGGAGCCCAACGGGCGGCGGTTGTACCGCGCCCTGCGGCACCGTGTTCCAGCTTACTCCTCCTGCTTCGCCTGGCGGGACGTGGGCCGAAACGATCCTGCACTCCTTCACCGGCGGGGGTTTCACTGCGGACGGCACCAACCCGAACTCGGCGCCCGTCCTCGGTCCCAATGGCGTCATATATGGCACTACCCTGAACGGCGGGCTTCACAACGTCGGGATGATCTATGAGTTGCTTCCGCCGTCCACACCTGGAGGCGCATGGGCCGAGGTGCCGCTATACTCGTTCAACGATACAGAGGGCGCCGGGCCGCTGTCTGTGGCCGTCGGCCCCGATGGCAACCTCTATGGCACGACCTCGTGGGGCGGAGTCTCCAACGACGGCAACAACCAAGGCGTCGTTTTCCAGCTAGTGCTGCAGCAATAGCGCTACCGGCAGCGCCCGGCGGTCAGGATGGTGCACAGGTTCCAGGCTATCAGGCCGGCGAACCAATAGCTGATCCAACGGATCAAGCGCTGTTTATGGAGGGTGACGCAGGCGCCCGCCAGCACCAGGGCCAAGGCTTTCGACAGAACCAGTGCGGCGACGGGTCCAAAGCGCAGCAACGCGCGGATGAATGGGCTGGCTTCCATGAGCCCTAGCTTGAATCCGATCAGCGTCGTGAGCAAATCCAGCACCTGGAGGTACAAAAAGACCTCCGTATAAAGCATGCCTTCGCCTTGAAAGATCGTCATGCCAGAAAGAGGTATTGCTCTCCCCAAACGAAATTATAAACGGCGGTCCGCGACCGCGAGCGGTAATGCGGGTACTAAGTAGGGACTAGGCCGGCGCGAAGATTCGGGCCATTACCAGGAAGCTCACGACTCCCAGGCAGATTCGCACCGCCCCGGGAAGACGCAGCGCTTTATTGCTGCCTACATCGAGCTGCTCGCGCGTCAGGTAGGGTGAGTGCCATTTCATGAGCTCGCCGGCCATATAGGCGACATTCCACAGCGTCTGCCGTACGCGTCCTTTGATCAGCATCAGCACCAGGGCCAGGACGCCGCCGATCAGCGCGCTGAGCAGAAAGATGCCCACAAAATCCGAGCATCCCACGGCGGCGCCGATCGCGGCCAGCAGTTTCACGTCGCCCGCGCCGGTCATGTGGAGCATATACATGACCAAGTTCAGCCCAAAGGCCAGCGCGAAGCCTTTGGCGGACAACCATACGCCCTCGAGCGGCGCGGGATAAGCAATTAGCGCGTTCACCAAAACGCCGCCGGCTAAGGTACTGACCGTAAGCCAATTCGGGATACGCCGCCAACGCAGGTCCGTCACCGTGGCGATGAGTACGGAGAGCAGCAGAACGAATTCAATGCCCACGGCGGGGCGCGTGAGATGAATCACAGGCACTAGTATACAGATCGGCTGAACCGGACAGCGAGATAACAGAGGTTAATCGGCAAGAGCTGGATATTCGCTGCTTCGGTGCCCTACTTGACCGTAACCCTGCCCACGGCGACGGCCCCGGTGGTCTGGCCAATGGCGGTGATGGCGTTGCTACCCGAAGGCGAGTTCAAGGGGATGGTGGTTTTCAACGCACCGCTCCCAACAAAACTCCCCGAAGCGTTGGTAGTGGCGGTGCCGAGTAACTGCCGTGGATTACTCCAGTAGACGTCGGCGAGCTCGCCGGCGCCGAAGCCGAAGCCGTCCACCGTTGCGGGATCACCGGGGCTGACGGTGCGCGGGGTGACCGCCAAGTCCGGGATGACGAGGATGGTGGTGGCACCCAGTTCGCCAGTTTGGCCAAGGGCGAAAATACCCTGCGGACCATAGGCCGCGGGCGGTTGGCGCAGTGCGACAGTAAAAGCGCCAGTCGAATCCGCCGTTACGCTGACGATTGGTGATGTGCCAATGCTACCGGCATAGATATCGACCGTCTCGGACGGTTGGAAGCCGCCGCCGTATAGGGTGACGCTGGTTCCAGGCGCGGCGCTTGGTAAGTTGGCGCTGAGCGTCGCAGCGGGAAATGTCCGCAATTGGATCGATCCGAAATAGTCGGCTCCGTTGCCCGGAATGAAGCTGAAGGCCTGGCACACGTCTCCAGGCGGCGTGGCCGGGTTATCCCAAATGTAACCTTCAACGACGACGATGGAATCGGCTGCGGTGTAGTAGATCTGTCCCGCGCCGGCGACGGGAGCGCCAGCCAGGGTAAACGTGCTGCTGGCGTCGGCGGAGAACGCCGGGGCGCCGGTGGCGCCGAAGACCGAGATCCCGGGTGCCGAGTTGTTGCCGTCAAAGAACAGGTTCAGCCCATAGATGCCGGTAACAGTACCAGGGCCGCGCTGGCCGAAGATATAGAGTTGCGCGGCGGTGCCGGGTGAAAGCGGGATGCTGATTCCGGCTTCGGTGTCCGCGGGACCGTTGATGGGGAGAGTGGCATCGGGGTTCTGCGCGAGCCAGAGATCATAATAGGTGTCACCACCTAGTGTGTTCCATAGCAAGCCGCCATAAGTCGCGCCCCGGGCGTTGGTGGAGAACTCGATCGCTCCGGTTAGAGTGATCGTTTGCGAGCGCGCCGCAAGAGAAGCGAATACCAGGAGCGTGCACGATAGCAGGAATCGCGAGAGGACTGTCGAAATCCGCGGCGTGGTTTGTCGAGTGTATCACAGTCCCGCTGGTGAATTAGCTGAAATGCTATTGTGGACTCAACACTCATGAGGCACGATCTTCGCTTTGCCTTGCGTACCCTGGCGCGCAGTCCTTTGTTTACGGCTGTGGCGGTCTTGTCGCTGGCGCTCGGTATCGGCGCGAATACGGCCATCTTTTCGCTGCTCGACCAGGTGCTGTACCGTTCGTTGCCGGTGCGGGATCCGCAGTCTCTGACCGTCTTGCATGTGGACGAGCACAGCCCCGGCAATTCGTCGTCCGACAACAGCCAAAGCGTCTTCTCGTATCCCATGTACAAGGATCTGCGCGACCGGCAGCCCTCCGGTGGCGCGGTGTTCAGCGGGGTGGTGGCGCGCTCGCATCAGCCAGTCAGCGTTTCGTGGAACGGCCAGACCGAACGGGCGCGCGCCGAGGTGGTCTCGGGGAACCTGTTTCAGGTGCTGGGTGTGCCGGCAGCGATAGGCCGCACGCTCAGGCAGGACGATGACGGCGCGCCCGGTGCGCATCCGGTCATCGTGCTGAGCCATGATTACTGGACCCGGCGCTTCGGTGGCGAGCCGGGCGTGCTGAACCTCAAGGTGGACGTGAATGGCTATCCGATGGTGGTTGTGGGCGTGGCCGCGGCCGGATTCCGCGGCGTGCTCTCCGGCGAAGATCCCGATATTTACGCGCCCATCGCCATGAAGCGCGAGATTACGCCCACCTGGGACGGCCTCGCCGACCGCCGCAGCCGCTGGTTGAATGTTCTGGCGCGCCTGGAGCCCGGTGTCTCGCCCGCGCGGGCGCAGGCTGCCATCCAGACCATTTATCACCCGGTGCTTGAAACCGAGCTCAAAGAATATCCGGTGCGTAGCAAGCGCGCCGAACAGCTCATCCTGAATCAGAAGCTGGAGCTGCGGCCCGCTGCGCAAGGCATCAACCAGTTGCGAGAGCAATGGGAGCGGCCCCTGGTGGCGTTGATGGCGCTGGTCGGCCTGGTGCTGCTGATCGCCTGCGCGAATGTGGCGAACCTGCTGCTGGCGCGGGCCGCGTCGCGGCGGCGGGAAATGGCCATCCGGCTGGCATTGGGCGCCGGGCGCGGCTCGCTGCTGCGGCAGTTACTGATCGAAAGCCTGGTGATCGCGCTGGCGGGCGGACTGGCCGGGCTGATCGTTTCCGTGTGGACGGCCAGCGCGCTGCTGCACATCCTGCCTACGGGCGCGACGGGCGGATGGCTGGCCGCCACGCTGGACGCCCGCATGTTGGTCTTCACCCTGACCCTTTCGGTGCTGACCGGTCTGCTGTTCGGATTAGCGCCCGCGCTGGAAGCCAGCCGCGCCGAAGTCGCTTCCACTCTACGCGAGCAGCAGGCGGCTCTGGCTTCGGCCGCTGGGGGCGCCCGCTTCCGGCGTGTGCTGGTGGTCGGCCAGCTTTCGCTGTCCCTGCTGCTTCTGGTGGGCGCCGGTTTGTTTGCGCGGAGCCTGTTTAATCTGCTGCACGTCGATCCCGGATTTCACAGCCAGCGGTTGCTGACCTTCGCCATCGACCCGAGTCTCAGTGGCTATTCGAAGGAACGCGGCTTTGCACTTTATCGCGATTTGCAGGAGCGCATCGCGCACATGCCCGGAGTGGTGGCGGTAGGCGCGGCGAATCCCGGTCCACTCACTCATAGCAACCGGGGAAGTAACGTCACAGTAGAGGGCTATCAGGCGCGTGAAGACGAAGATATGACGGTGTCGCGCCATGCGGTAAGTCCCGGATACTTTCACGCATTGGGTGTGCCTATCGTGCGTGGCAGGGAAATTACTGAGCGCGATCTCACATCCCCTACCAAAGTGGTGGTGGTCAATGAAGCTTTCGTCCGGCGGTATTTTGGCGATCGGAATCCGCTGGGCCGCCATATGATGTACGGAGCGAGTAACCAGCGTTTGCCGGATATCGAAATCATTGGAGTAGTGCGCGACTTCAAGCACAATAGCCTGCGCGAGGTAACTGTGCCGTCGGTCTACTCGACTTATACGGACGAAGAGCATCTTGATCGCATGGAGTTCTACGTGCGCAGCGGACGGGACGACGCGGCTTTGTCCACGCAGATCAGGCGGCTGGTGCAGCAAATCGACGCCGGGCTGCCGGTCTTCGGTATGCAGCCTGTAGAAGTCCAGGTCGCCGAATCGCTCGAGATCGACCGTTTGATCGCCATCCTTTCTTGCGCATTCGGGCTGCTGGCAACGCTGCTGGCCGGCGTCGGACTCTACGGCGTGATGGCCTACACGGTTGCCCGGCGCACCGCCGAGATCGGTATCCGCGTGGCCCTGGGGGCTATCCCGCGAGAGGTGTTGTGGCTGGTAATGAAGGACGTCGGCACGCTGGTCATCTGCGGCCTCGTGCTTGGGCTCCCCGCCGCGCTGGCTCTCGGCCGTCTGATCCAATCCCAGCTATTCGGCCTGAAGGCCTCCGATCCGGTAATCTACGGAGGCGCTTCGTGCGCGCTCGTGCTGGTGGCCGTACTCTCGGGACTGATCCCCGGCAGCAAGGCCGCCCGAATAGATCCTATTGTCGCACTCCGGCACGAATAACTCCTGATATCTGTGAAATCGAGTACGGTTCACCTCTGATTTCCGCGCTACATGTAACATACTCGTCACTACATTTCTCTTGACGCCGAACGAGTGATGCCTTACATTGGCACGGGGGATATAACCAGATGAGCAGGGGTGAGTTTCGTAACCTGATCGTAGTGTTTCTTTTTATTACTGCTATCGCCTTAGCACAATCGGATGCCGGCAGCATAGTAGGCTTCGCTAAGGATCCATCCGGGGCGGTGATCCCGAACGCCAAGATCACGCTGACCAATGAAGGCACGAAGCTATCGCGGGTAACCACCACTAACGCGTCGGGCTATTACGTAGTGAATAGCTTGCCGCCGGGTGCTTATACCATCACCGCTGAGGCCGCCGGGTTTAAGAAGTTTGTGAGCGAAACGAACCGCCTCGAACCAAATTCGACTCTAACCGTGGACGTGTCCCTGACCCTCGGCCAGACTTCCGAGACGGTGGAGGTACAAGGTTCAGCCGTGGTGCTGCAGACCGAGTCTGCGGCGGTACAGAATGAAGTCACCGGCACGCAGGTCCAGGACGAAGAACTCAACGGACGCAACCCGGTGTACATGGTGCAGTTCCTGCCGGGCGTGCGCGGCGGCGGCACAATCGGCGATTTGAATTTTACGTCGACCGGCGGCCAGTCCTGGCAGATCAACGGAGCCCGCACGTGGGATACGCTCGTGACCTTCGATGGCGCACCGGCAGTGCGAACCCGCGCCAATGGCGCAGTGATTGGCAGCGCGGATGTGGATTCGACCGCCGAGATTCAGGTGCTGACCGCGGACTACGCAGCCGAATACGGACGCGCGGCCGGCGGACAGATCCGCATCGTCGGCAAGAGCGGCACGCGCGATTTTCACGGCGATCTGTACGAGTATTTTCGCAACTCGGACCTCAACGCGAACACCTGGTCGCGTAATCTGAGCCCGACAACGGACTTTACCACTCCATTCCGCTATAACAACTTCGGTGGAACTATCGGCGGCCCCATCTGGGTGCCGGGAATGAGCCAGAAATTCCGTGAGCGGCTCTTTTTCTTCGTGGGCGAGGATTGGATTCGCGATCGCAACACCGATACCCAAACGCAGGCCGTGCCGACCGACCTGATGCGCGAAGGTAACTTCAGCGAGTTATTGAGTCCGAATCCCTGGTACTCCGGCACGCACGTCATCTACGATCCGACTACCTGTCCCACTCTGGGCGCCTCTTCTTGCGTGCCTTTCCCGAATAACACCATTCCGACGAACCGTCTCAGCCCGAATGGCATCGCTATCATCGACGCCTATCCGGCGCCTACGCCCGGTTATCTGCAGGGCAATCAAAACTGGATCGCGCAGGCGGCGCACCCGTATAACCAGCGCAAGGATACCTTGAACATCGACATCCAGGCTACTGACAAACAACGCATTTCCGGACGGCGCTCTTTTGCCCAGTATTATGAGTATCAGCCGTTCGATCAGGGTTCCGGCGAGACCGGGAAGTACTTCCGGCGTCCCAATCAGACCAATACGGTCTCGTGGCTGTACACCATCAGCCCTACGGTCATCAACGAAGCGCGCGTCAGTTTCAGCCTGGACGACGTCTACATTCCGGTAAATACCGCACTGCCAGGCTTCAACCGCTCGGACTTCGGCATCGACTATCCCTATTTGTTCAGCGGCAAGGATATCCCGGGCAAAATTCCGACGGTCAACATACCTTCCAACTTCTACAGCCTGGCGGGCGGCCCATATCCTTCGCACTCGTCCGGTCCCATCTGGACCGGTTCGGACACGCTCACCAAGGTCTGGAAGAACCACTCGTTCCGCTTCGGCTTCGCCTATGAGTATTCGGGTGAAAACGATGGCGACCAGATCAACGTATCGACGGTGCCCGGGGGCAGTAACAACCAGAACGGTACCTTCACGATTACCGACGGGCGCACGGGTTTAGGCGCCACGTCCGGTATCGCGCTGGCTAACCTGGCGCTGGGGTATGCGGATAGTTACACCGAGATTGGTCCCCGTGCGCTCACTATCTGGCGTTCCTGGATGCTGGAAGAGTTCGCGCAGGATTCCTGGAAAGTTACTGAGAAACTGCATGTGGATTACGGTGTTCGTTTCACCACGATCTGGGGTTATCATCCGCTGTGGGGCAACGCCGATTACTTCGACGGCGCGCTCTATAATCCAGCCGACGCGCCGCAGGTCAGTCCCGTGACGGGTAACGTGATCCTGGGTAGCGGCAATCCCTATAACGGCGTTGTCATTCCCGGGCTGAGTCAATTTCCCAGTTCCGCAAACGGACGCGTGCTCGCCGCTAACCCCAGCGCCGGGCTTTGCGACGGGTCCGATTGCACCGGCCTGTTCGCGCCAAACTTGCCCAGAGATTACATCAATACTTACACGCCGGTGCAGCCGCGCCTGGGTGTCGCTTACCAACTCACTCCCAAGACCGTGTTACGCGCGGGTGTTGGACGCTTCGTGACCCGCATGGGACTGATCGATAACATTTTCCCGGGCGGCAATTCTCCGTTCCAGCCGTTCGTGACCGTGAGTAACGTTTCTGTAGATAATCCGGGCGCGTCGCTCACGTCGGGGACCGCCGCGGCCCTGACCATCACCACGTTGAATCGCAATCTGAAGGCCCCCGAAGCCTGGAACTGGAACGTTACCGTGGAGCGCCAGATGCCCTGGAGCTCGCTGCTTTCTGTCGGCTATGTGTCTCATCGCGGGTTGCACGCCTGGCAAGTTTATGATATCAACCAGCCTACGGTTGGAGCGCTACAGGCCAATCCCGGCGTGAACGTCAATTACTTGCGCCCCTACAAGGGATTCGCGGAAATCCAGGAAGAAGAGAGTGTTGGTAACTCCACGTACAACTCTCTGCAGATCTCCTGGAACCGTACTTTCAAGTCCGGGTTCATGTTCGGTGCCAGTTATACGTTGTC
>Ga0335073_10008464_pt1 | contig 14439 bp, 8 predicted proteins | sample Lox_Sample_22_FD_207093 | JGI IMG/M metagenome (GOLD analysis project Ga0335073, IMG submission 207093) | Soil microbial communities from Loxahatchee National Wildlife Refuge, Florida, United States - Lox_Sample_2.2 | ecosystem: Environmental > Terrestrial > Soil > Wetlands | place: USA: Florida... | reverse complement strand
CAGGTGCAGAACCTGCCCAACCCCGGTGGCGACATCACCTATTACATCCAGCTGACGCAGGGTGTGGTGATGAACACGCAGATGCACTACGGCAACTCGTCCGCGTTCGGACTGCCGGCGACTTCGAACAACTTCACGGTGAACGGGGCTGAAGATAACGACCCGTTCCTCAACCTGAACAACTCCGGCCCCAGCAACCTGCTCCTTGGCTCGAACGATGTAGGCGAAGTGAACATCGTCGCCAATGCGTACAGCTCGCAGTATGGCGCGCTCGGCGGGGTGCAGGAAAACATCACTACCCGCTCCGGCACCAACTCCTTCCACGGCGACGCGCAGTACTACTGGGCGAACAGCGACATGGAAGCGAACGACTGGTTCAACGACAACACCGGCGCTCCCAAGCCCTTCGCGAATGCGAACCAGTGGGGCGTGGGTGTTGGCGGACCGATCAAGAAGGACAAGACTTTCTTCTTCATCAACTACGAGGGTCTGCGGTTCGTGACTTCCCCCGTCGACGCAACCTTCCTGCCCACGGCCGCTTACGAGTCGAATGCGGGAGGAACCTACGGGTCTCAGACGGTTGCGGGCAATGCAGCCTACGTTGTCACCAATCCCAGCGTGCTCGGCAACGACAACAACTGCGACAACAACTCCAGCTTCCTTTACTTCAACGGAAATGGCTCGGAGTGCAACTTCTATAAGAAGGCGTTTGCACTCTACGCTGGAGCGCCTCGCGCTTCCTCGGCTGCGCCCTTCGGTATGACTGGCGCCGGCCCCTGCGTTGCCACGGGCACGATCGATACTACCAAGCCGAACAACGGACTCCCCGCTGGTTGCACGGATCTGAATCCCGGCACGGCGGCGGGTGACAACACTTACTTTACGTCGTTCCCGGTCGCCACCGCTTATTCCAGCTATCTGCAGGAAGGCCCCAAGAACCACCTGGCGGAAGTGACCACGACCGCGCGTCTCGATCAGAAATTCGGACCCAACGACGGCGCGTTCATCCACTTCAAATACGACCATGGTGTACAGCCCACCTATGTCGATCCCATCGACTCGGTCTTCAACGCGCAGAGCGATCAGCCTGACTACGAAGGCCAGCTGGAAGAGACGCACACCTTCACGCCGAACCTGGTGAACCAGTTCATCCTGTCGGGCACGTGGTACAGCGCGTACTTCCTCAGCGACAACACAGCCAATGCTCTCGCAGCGTTCCCGTACGATCTGGACATCGTCGACGGTTCGTTCAGCAACCTCGGCAACTCTGAAGATGCCTGGCCTGAAGGCCGCGACGTGACCCAGTACCAGGTCAACGACGACGTGAGCTGGACCCACGGCAAGCACACGGTCGCTGTCGGCATGCTCTTCAAGCGTGACGACGTGACCGACGCCGATCTGGGCGTTCTGACGAACTTCCCCCTGGGTGCGGAAATTGGCCCTGCGGAAGGCGCCTTCAGCGGCGGTGACCTCTTTAGCGCCGGCCTGATGCTGGAGGGCGTGGAGAACTTCCCGCTGCATCTGCGGGTGCCCATCCGCACGTACAACCTGGGCTTCTACGGCCAGGATCAGTGGAAGCTTGCGCCCAACTTGCAGGTGACTGCTGGCGTTCGCGTAGAGCATAACTCGAACCCCGTGTGCGTCATCAACTGCTTCGCGTACATGAACGGCTCCTACAACAGCCAGGCCGATACGCTCGACACGGCCTACAACTCGATTCTGATCGACGGCAAGCGGGATGCGTTTACAAGTCTGCAGAAGATCACGATCGATCCGCGCATCGGTTTCACCTTCTCTCCGACCGGCCACGATCACACTGTGATCCGTGGTGGGTTCGGCTTGTTCACCGACGTCTTCCCGGCCACGGTCGCGGATTCTCTGCTGAACAATGCCCCGCTGAATCCGGAGTTCGTGAATCTGTATTCGCTCGACGATCCTTCGCAGAGCGGCAACTTCCTGCAGGCGCTGTCGGCAACCAACCAGGCTTTCGTCAGCGGCTTTGCATCGGGTGGCAGCGCGAACTCCATCGCCGCTTCCAACTCCAGCTTCACCGTGCCGAACCTGACCAACCCTGACGCGAACATCCACTACCCGACGTATGAAGAGTGGAGTCTGCAGTGGGAGCAGCAGGTCGGCAACCACACCAGCTTTACCATCGGCTATGTCGGCAATCACGGCTACCACGAGCCCGTGGAAGACAACGGCGTCAACATGTACGGCATTTCTGGCGCGCCGTCGGCTCCCACTCTTCCGGAATTCGCGGAAGTGACAGAAGTGGAAAGTGTAGCTGGCTCGAACTACCACGGCCTGCTCACCGGCGTGAAACACGAGTCGAAGTACCTCACCGCGGCGATCAACTACTCGTGGAGCCATGCGCTGGATGAGATTTCGAACGGCGGTATTCTGCCCTTCGGATTCAACGCCATCAACCCGGTCAACCCCTTCAACATCGCGCAGTACAACTACGGCAACGCGGACTACGACATCCGCCAGAACATGAACGGCAACTACATCCTGAAGATTCCCTACTGGGGCGGTCCTAAGCTGCTGACGGATAACTGGCAGCTGGGCGGGACGATCTTCTGGCATTCAGGTTTCCCGTTCAGTGTGACGGATGATTCCGAAGCGAGCTCGCTGAATGGCGTGAACGACTTCGGCCCGGTCTACGCAGACATTACCGGCAGCACTACGAAACACTGCGGGAAGTCGGCGACGACCACGCCTTGCCTCAACAGCGCGAGCTTTTCGCCCATCACCGGATTCGGCGATCCTGGCTATCAGCGCCGCAACCAGTTCACGGGACCGCATTATTTCAACACCGACTTCAGTGTGTTGAAGGGCTTCAAAATCCCGGGAACGGAAGCGGGTCTGATCCAGTTTGGTGCACAGGCCTACAACGTGCTGAACCACACTAACTTCGCGCAGCCGGTGTTCGATTCCAGCAACCCGGCATTCGGCCTCATCCAGGGCGACGTGAGCACGCCGACCAGCGTGTTCGGAGCTTTCCTGGGCGCTGACGCCGATCCGCGCATCATCCAGCTGAAGGGGAAGATCATCTTCTGATCCTCCAGCTCAACCAGCCATCGGCGGCGGAGGCTTCGGCCTCCGCCGCCGTGGTTTTGGCCCCGGCAGGTAACGCTGGACAGGTTCTCAAAAAGGCTCGACCAATGACTCCTCCGTGGGATTTGCCTTTCCGGCCGCAAGCAGGTAAAACGTTGACTGCTGGGTTTTCAGGGATGTCACTGGCATGAGCGTGGCTGATAGAGCCGGGGTCCTCCAGCGCAGGTTCAAGACCCCTTCGGGGCAACCTTTCGAGACGCCGAGGAATCACCCATTTCGATGATCAGTCAAATTCTGCTGGTGGACGACAACGCCATCCAGGCGGCCACCCGTAAGGCCATTTTGTCTCGTCTGGGGCGCGGTGTCATCGTCGCTTCCGACGGAGCTCAGGCGCTGGGGCAGTTGCAGGCCGCAGACGCCGCTCACCCGATCGGCCTGGTCATCACCGACCATTTCATGCCTGGCATGAACGGCCCTGAATTCGTTGGCGAGCTGAGAAAACATTATCCCCAGCTCCCGGTTCTGGTCCTCAGCGGCCTGGAAGAAGCGGTGGACGCTTATGTAGACTTCGAAGTGGTTTTCCGGATGAAGCCGTTGCCTCCGGACGAACTCCTCCACCTGGTCCGCACCCTGCTGAGCGAAGCCATCGGCAAAACAGCGTAAGCCCCTCTTTCAAAGACAATCGGCTGCAGGCGGAAACTCGTGCGGCGCTGCCCCGGTCTGTTGGTGCGCGCCCGCTTCCCGACCGCTGCCAGGAAGTCGCCGCTCAGCACTGCTGCGTGAGACGATGCAAGCCCTCCCCGTACGGACGAGGCATTGACCACCACGTCACGACTCAAAGAAAAACATTGTCAGCTCCGCATCGTTTGTGTCGATATTGGAGTCTAAGGGGACAGCAAGTGATTGCTTTGTCCCACTTTGTGAGGCCTGGCCATGGAGACGCACGGACCGAACCCTCAGCGTTCGACCTGCCGGCAGGAATATGCATACCGGATCGCCGCAGTCGCCGCGGCGCTGCTGCTTTTGCTGACCTGGTTCAGCGCGTAACGCTCAGCGCTCACGGTTCAACACCGAAGCGTGGCGCCTTCTTCACCGAGTCGTCACCGACTCACGGGTAAGGGCGCGGCGCAGAACCGTCTCGAATGCCGCCTTCAGATCAGCGTACTCGGTCTCAGTCAGCTTTCCTTCCACGCGATCGGTCTCCAGCGAGAACATCTCTTCCTTGAGCGCCGTGAGTAACGCTCCGCGCTGTCCTGCGCCGTTCGCAACAGCCGCCGGCCGCGTGGCGTGCCCGGCAGATGCCACCGAGGGCGGATGAACCGCCGGCGCGGCGGGATTGACCGGGTGAGCGGGTGTTGTGCCTGCGGCCGCAGGCTGGGAACCCCTGGAGCGCAGCATGAATGCGGCTGCCACGACCAGCGCGAGCCCCAGGCCGCTCAGAATCCAGCCCTTGTATTTATCCAGAGGATCGGGTGTGCCATTCGGATTACCGAGCCCTCCGCCCGGCCTTGCTGTCTGATCGGCAGCTTGTCCCCCACCGCCCGTTTGGTCTGCCGGCGCTCCCATGCCTGGGCCACCCTGGGCACTGTCCGGCTGGCCCTGCTGTTCCCGTGGCATGGAACCCGTCCCGGAAACGCTATAGTCGACCGGCCTGGAAGGCGTCACATTTGAAGCGAGCCATGTATTGATGCCGGGCTCGTTGGCATCGGCGGGGAGCGGCTGAAATCCTGTGCCGCTGACCGTCATGCTCTTCGGCACCATGACCGCGAAATTGTCCGTTGGCAGCGCGACGTGCGTTTGCAGCTTGATGCTGCCGCTGTAAGGAATGTGGAAGCCGATCTGGAATCGCGTTTCGCCTGGCCGAACGGGAAAGAGGAACGCGAAGTGTCCTTTGTCTCCCAGCGGCGCTGGCGAGGCCGAAACCGCCATGCCCCCAGGACCGGTTGCCGTAGCGCCTTCGAGCACGGCGCCGTCGGGCAGATAGAACTCAAAGGCCTTCGGCCCGAACTGCGTGCGTGGCGGCTTCGACTCGTTGCGGATGAACCAGCTCTCTGTCACCGACAGTCCCTGCTGATTGGTCTCCACGCGCGAAACATCGGCGTACACGTGGACCCCCTCCACCTGAGGCGCCACATCGAAGACATCGATGTTGACCGTAGTCGTGTTCGGCGGGACCGAGCCGTAGTACGAAGCCTTCTCATGTTCCACCTGGACCAGGTGCATGCCCGTCGTATCCGGCACCGTGAACGAGTAGTGACCGGCCTTGTCGATGGTGGTTCGCGCTGACTCCTGCATACCCTGGTTCAGGTCGAGCAGGATGGCGGTGTCGCCCGCCGCGGGTTTTCCGGTCGTGCGATCGGTGACGGTTCCGGAAATGGTGGCAGCGGAAAGCGAAAGCGGAAGAGCGAGCGCGGCGGCAAAGGCCAGGGTTGAGTAGGGCTTCATGGAGGGTCCTGTCATTCAGTGCGATGGAATCTGTGCAGCGGCATACGTCTGCGTTTCGAGCAGATCGATCTCGGCTACGATCTCGGCAGTCTCGTTCTCGAGAGCCGCGCGCTGGGCAGCGTAATCGTCTTCGGGATACTTACCGGCGCGGTACTCGAAATTGAGATCGCGGAGGTTGTCGTAGAGCACCTCGCGACGCTCGCGCAGGTACTCCAGCCGCGTCTTGTTGCGCTGGCCCTGGACGTTGTTGTCCGGCCAGAAGACATAGAGAAAGACGCCGACGAGAAGAAAGGCGGAGGCAATGGTGCTCATAGTTCAGTTTCCCTTCGGATCCGATCGCGGATCTCCTGCGACTGCGTGTCGGCCGGAATGTCGGGCATGGCGACGGTCCGCAGCTTCCATTTGCGGACAAGGACGAACGTTCCGCCCAGTCCGAGAAGAAGCAGCGCCGGAGGGACAATCCAGGCGACGATATTGAACTTCGTCAGCCACGGTGCGGCCAGAACCGTCGGCCCGTATTCTGCCTGAAAAGCTTCGAGGATCGCCGTTTCGCCATCTCCGCGGGCAATGGCGGCCTTTAGTTCCGCCGTCTCCTGCTGCAGGTTCGGGCAGCCGATGTGGTCGCACTCCAGCAGCACCTGATTGCAACCGCAGGCGCACATCAGCTTGTGGCCGACATGATCGAAGCGCGCATCCGTATCGGCCGAGCCGAGGGTCCCGAAGCCGAGGCCAACCAGCAGCGGAAGAATCGCGAAGCGCACAATGCGTCGATTCACCATCCGCATCAGTCACCTGCCTTTCCGGCTGCAACCACATCCTGCGGAATCGCGGCCGTCACGCGGCTGCGCTGGGCAGCCAGCGCAGCGCTCATATTCGGAACAAGCGCCAGCGCAGTGCCGAATATCGTCACCAGCAGCCCGATCCAGATCCACGCAACCAGCGGGTTCAGAAACGCCTTGATCACCGGCTGGCCGGTCGTTCCGTCCTTACCGGCGTAAATCACATACAGGTCCCACGCCAGAGTCGAGTGATTCGCCACCATCGTCTGCGGCTGTTGTGTCGCCGTATAGAAGCGGATCTCCGGCGCCAGCTGCATGATCTTGTGATCGCCGCGGTAAACATCCAGCAGCGCGAACTCGGTGTCATAGTTCGGGTTCGAGTCCTGCGAGAAGTCCTCGCATTCGAGCCGGTACGGACCGATGAACATGCTCTGCTTAAAACTCATCGTCATCTCTTTGCTCTGGTTAAACGCCTGGCCGGCGATCCCGATGAAGATGAGCACCACCCCGAAGTGGACGAGATAGCCGCCGTAGCGGCGTGTGTTGCGGCGCGTAAGCTGAACGACTGACAGGAACAGATTCTGCCCCGTGTGGCTCTGGATGACGCGAGCCCCGCGGAAGAACTCAGCAAAGATAGCCGTGATCACAAAAGCGGCCAGCGTGAAGGTGATCCATGCGTAGAAATTGCCCTGCTCGCCGGATGTGAAGATCGTCCAGGGATGCACGCCCAGCGGAATGACCCCGATGGCGACCACCAACGACGCAATCGACGGAATGATGAAGTTGCGCCGGATGCTGCGCAGCGACGTTGAGCGCCAAGCCAGCAGCGGCCCGATACCTGTCAAAAACAGCAGGAAGACGCCGATCGGAACCGCAATCACGTTGTAGTACGCACCGACCAGCGTAGCCTTCTGTCCCTGCACGAACTCCGACAGCACCGGATAGAACGTGCCCCACAGAATCGTCAGGCAAGCCACGAGCAGCACGAGGTTGTTGAACAGGAAGCTCGATTCGCGCGAAACCAGCGACTCAAGATGGTGCTCCGTCTTCAGATGTTCGCGGTGCAGGATATAGGTGAACGTGCAGACGGCGAGCACCAGCACAAAGAAAACCCAGAACCAGTTGCCGATCGGCGACTGAGCAAACGCGTGAACCGAGCTGATGAGCCCTGAGCGAGTGAGCAGCGTACCGAGAATCGCGAGCTCGAACGTGGCGAAGATGAGCCAGACATTCCACGACTTCATCATCCCGCGCTTCTCCTGCATCATGACCGAGTGAAGGAACGCGGTGCCGGTTAGCCAGGGCATCAGCGAGGCATTCTCAACCGGATCCCATCCCCAGTAGCCGCCCCATCCCAGCACGTTATAGGCCCAGTGCATGCCCAGGAAAATGCCGACCGTCAGGAAGAGCCAGGTAACCATCGTCCAGCGGCGCGTGATGTGAATCCACTTTTCGCCGGGGTACCGCATCATCAGCGCGCCCAGGGCGAACGCGAAAGGAATCGTGAATCCCACATAGCCGAGGTAGAGCATCGGCGGATGGATCACCATTTCCGGATACTGCAGCAGCGGGTTCAGGCCGTTGCCGTCCGCAGGAACCGCGCCGCGAACCAAAGAGAAGGGCGTCGCCGGGAAATTGACGAGAAGGAGGAAGAATACCTGCACGCCAGCGAGAATCGTCGAGGCGTAAGCCGTCAGCGTGACGTCGACTTTGTGGCGCAGCCGCAGCACGAACCCATAACCGGTGAGCAGCCAGGCCCAAAGCAACAGAGAGCCTTCCTGCCCCGACCACAGGGCGGCAAACTTATAGGCAGCGGGCAGGGCGCGATTCGAGTGCTGGAGGATGTACTGCACCGAGAAATCGTTGGTGAACGCCGCCCAGATCAGGGCGAACGCCGCGCACGATGTGGCCACAAAGCTGGCGATCCCGGCGCGGCGGGCTGTTTCCGCGAGCCGTTCCGGCGAAACCGAGTAGCGGCGGCCCGTGGCGAGCATGCGCAGCGCGACGGCTCCGGCGAGCAAATTGTAAGCGCTCAGAACCAGCGCCACGAGGAGCGAAAAACTGCCAAATGCAGGCATAGAAGAATTCCCCTCTGATTGTCGCACTTTTAAGACCGGGGACGACCGTGCGCCAACGGAGACAGGATGATCTTCAGGGCAGGAGGCAGACCCGGGCTGTGACGTATCTCACAGCGACTGAAGACCGCAGAGAACTGTCAAGGAAAGACGTTTGGCGACAATCTGTTAAGAAGAGAAAGTGAGCCGGGTTACCGCGCCAGCCGTTCCTTCGCAAGCTGGGCGTAGAGAGCATTGCCCGTAGCTTCGGCCTGGCGGAGCGCCTCCGTCAGCAGGTTGCGAGCGTGCCCGGCGTCGCCATGGTTGCCCCGCGCCAGCAGCATATCTGCGTACCAAACCCGGCCGATGATGCGGCTGGAAACGGATTCGCCAAAGTCCGCCCGCACCACGGCCGCGCGATGGTGCTCTTCCGAGCGGGCCCAGTCGCAGTCTCCCGCGGCCGCGATACCTGCGGCCGTGCGCGCCGGGAAGCCGACCGCATTCGAGGTCCACTCGGTGGCGATTTTTTCTGCGAAAGGCAGCAGATATGCCGCCTCTGCGCTGTTCCCGGCGATCGCCCACGCCTCTGCGAGGTTCAGGGTGATCAGCCATGCGCCGTAGCTGCGAGTGGCGCCGGGCCTGCCGATGTGCGTGGTGGCCGGAGCCGTGGCCCGGGAGGGGTCGCGGCCGGCCGCAGCCAGTGCGATCGCCAGCAGCGACGGTCGCACGCCGGCAAAGTAGCCTGGCGCGTTGTCCGATCGGTCGAGCAGGGCCAGCGATTCGTCATTCCGCCCGCGATACGTCAGCGCGAGACCCAGACTGCATTCTCCAAGGAAGAGCAGCCCACGCGCCGAGGCTTCACCCAAGGCGATGCACTCGCGCGCGATGCGCTCTGCGGCATCCAGCTTCCCTAGTGAGATCTCGATCATGGATAGCTGGCTGAGCGCCGATAACCGGACGGGGTGGTTGCCGATCCGCGCTGCGCGCTCGGCGGCTTCCGCGGCCAGGCGTTCTGCCTCGGACGTGCGGCCATCGACCGACGGCGCCAGGAAGAATCCGCTGTCGTTGGCGGCGAGATACCAGAGATCGCTTTGCGGATCGAGCAGCGCCGCGACCTTTTTGGCGCTGCTTTCGCACAATGCGAGCTGGCCCGAGGTGAGTCGTACCGCGCGATCGACCTGCCACACCATGCGCTGGATGCGGGGCGGAAGGCTCTCTTCCGGAATGGCATGCATCTGATCGAGCAACGTGAGAGCGGCGTCGATGCGGCCATGCATACTCTCGGCGCCTGCTCGAATGCCGAGAACCGCGCCCCGAAGCCAGGACGGACCCGAATGGGCCACTGGGGCGATGCGCGCTGCCAGTTCCGCAAGCTTGTCGAGCTGGACCGACCACGAGTAATAGCCGTAGAGAAAATACGTTGCGTCGATCAGGCGGACATGATCGCCGATCGCCTCAAAGGCGCTGATGGCACGCTGCAGATTGCGAACCGCCTCGTCGTTACGTCCCAGACTCAGCAGGCACCGGCCGCGCCTCTCCATCAGATCGGCATAGGCTGCCGTCCGCTCGTCCTCTACCAGCGAAAGCGCATTGTCGATCGGTGTCAGAGCCTCCTCAAAGGCGGCAGCGCCCATCGCGCGCGCGGCGCATTCGCTCAGGTAGTGAATGGTCCTATCGGCCGGCGCCGCTGCGCCCGCTTCGTAAAGATGATGGGCCAGAGCCGGAATGTGCAATTCGATGGTCGAGGCATAGACCCGTTCCATCGCTTCGGCAATGCGCGCGTGAAGGCGCTGGCGCCGCGGCAGCGACAGCGTCTCTGCCAGCGTCTGCCGGATCAGCTCGTGAACGAAGCGATACCGCGCGGAGCGGCCCAGAGGCTCGGCCTCCACCAGCCGCGCCCGCTCCGCCGCTTCGACAGCGTCGAGCGACGCATCGGGATTGGCGTGCTCGAGCGCCTCGAGCACTTCGAGCGGAAACACGCGGCCGATCACGGCAGCCGTCGTCAGAATGCGTTGCGCATCGTCGCTTAGCCGCTGCAGCCGCCGACCCAGCACGAGGCGAACGCCGTCCGGGACCTGCAGCTGGTCGACGCGGAGGCCAGCCTGAAACTTTCCGGAGTCGTCGAAGAGATTGCCTTCCTCCGCCAGATGGTGGAAGACCTCTTCCACGAAGAAAGGATTGCCCTCCGTCTCCTCAAAGATCACGCGCGCCAGCGACTGCGGCGGCTTCTGCTCGCTCAGCGCGGCAAGCATCTGCTCGACGCCGGCGACGGGCAGGCGGCGGAGCTGGATGCGCGTCGCGAGCTTCTGCCGCAGCAATGACTCCATGGTGCGCGCGAATGGCCGGTTTACGTCGAGATCGGTATCGCGATAGGTCGCGATCAGCAGCCGGGGAATGGTCGAAACGGATTTCGCGAGATGCTCGAGCAGCAGCAGCGTCGGCTCGTCGGCCCAGTGCAGGTCTTCGAAGACCGAAACCACCGGCGTCAATTTCGACACCCGCTCCGTAAACGCCCGATACGCATTGAAAAGAAATCGCCGCTGCTGCTCGTGCGGCAAATCGAGAGCCGGCGGGATGTCCGGGAACATCTGCCGCAGCTCCGGCATGATGCGCGCTATCTCGGGAGCCTCCTCGCCGAGCAGATGGCGAAACGTGTCGCGCGAGCCGTGCGCCAGACTCGCCTCCAGCATCTCGATGAAAGGAACGTAAGGAGGCGAGCCCTCCGCCTCGTAGCAATGGCCGGTGAGCACCAGCGCTCCTCGCAGGCGCGCCGCATCCGCCAGCGCCTCCACGAGCGAGGTTTTCCCGATGCCCGGCTCGCCACCGATGACCACCAGCGAGCCGCGCCCGGCAATTGCCTCGTCAAGTTGCTGGGTCAGCAGGCGCAGTTCGGTCTCGCGGCCGACCAGCGCAATCCGCCCTGACCCGGGGGCCTCGACCGTGGCCATCGCCGAGGGAGCCGCGAGACGGCGCAGCTCCGCGCGAACCGCGGCCATGGACTCAAAGCGTTCTGCGGAATTTTTCGCGAGCATCCGCCGCAGCGTAACCAAGAGCGACTGCGGGAGGTCGCCGCGAATTTCCGGAGACTCGCGGAGCACCGCCGACAGCGTCTCAACCGTCGACGTCTTGCGGAACGGGTGGCTTCCGCTCACCATCTCCGCAAGAATCACGCCCAGGGAAAACTGATCGGAGTGGGCGTCGAGTTCCAGCCCTCTCACCTGCTCCGGCGACATGTAGTCTGGCGTGCCGATAATAGCCCCCGGCACCGTAAGCTGGCTGCCGACATCTCGCGTGCTGCCGTCATACGTGGCCCCGGGATCGAGTAACGATTCGCCCATGCGCTTGGCGAGTCCGAAATCCATTACCTTTACGTGGCCGCTCGTCGAGAGCATGATGTTGGCCGGCTTCAGGTCGCGGTGCAGGATCCGCCGCTGATGCGCGGCGTCCAGCGCCTCGGCCACTTCGCCCGCGATGCTGAGCGCCTCCGGCAGCGCGAGGCGGTTGTGCCGCAGGCGGTGGTGCAGCGTCTCGCCGGGGATGAATTCCATCACGAGGAAGACCGTGCCCCGGTCTTCGCCAATCTCGTAAACCTTGCAAATAAAAGGATGGTCGAGCGCGGCCGCCGCCAAAGCCTCCCGGCGAAGCCGCTGCCGCGCTTCCGGATCCGCGGCCGCCGCCGGCAGCAGAACTTTGATCGCGACCGGCCGGTCCAGGCGGACGTCGCGGGCGCGATACACCATGCCCATTCCGCCTTCGCCCAGCGGTTCAAGGATCTCGTAAGCGCCCAGCTTGTCGCTTGCAGACAAAGGCATAGCTGTGACGCAAGTGTACTCGGAGGCGAATTTGGAGAGTGGAAGAAGAAATAGCTTGACGAATATCTATATCAATCGATATATATATCGCCCATGACCCAAATCCAGGTGCAGGCTTTCCTCCCCCTCAAAGCGCAGTGGTTCCATATCCTGTTGTCGCTGGCCGGTGGCGAGCAGCACGGCTACGGCATCATGCAGGACGTACTGGAACGCACCATGGGCAAGGTCCGTTTGTGGCCGGCAACGCTTTACGGATCTCTTAAGCGCCTGATCGAAGCCGACCTGATCGAGGAGTCGCCCCGCCGCCCCGCTCCCGAGGAAGACGATGCGCGCCGGCGGTACTACCGCCTCACCGCGCTGGGGCGCAAAGTGCTCGACGCTGAGTGCGAGCGCCTGCAGGAACTGGTTCGGGCCATTCAGAGCAAACGAGGGATGGTGATGGAATGACGATCGCGAGTCGGATCTATCGAGGGCTGGCAGAGGCCTTTCCGCACGAGTTCAGGATGGCGTACGGCGACGAGATGCTGCAGGCCGGCGAAGAGGCCATGCGCCAGATTGCGAAGCGTCACGGCGCTGCAGGAGCCCTACGCCTCATTCTCGACATCGCGCTGCGCCTCCCGGTCGAGTACGCGAGCGAGATGCAGCGCGACCTGCGCTTTGCGGTGCGCGCTCTGTGGAAGTCGCCTGGCTTTGCGCTGGTCGGGATCGTCTCCATGGGTCTGGGTATCGGGCTCACGACCAACGTCTACAGTTCCGGCTGGTCGTTTTTCACCCGGGCCTTGCCAGCGGCCACGCACGCCAGCCGGGTTATGGTGACCGAGACACCGGTTTCGTATCCGTACCTCGAACGCTATCGCGATCAGACGCAGTTGTTTGAGGGCATCGCCGCTGTCGAAACCGGTGTGCAGTTCAGCGTCGGCCTTCAGGCGCAGGCGCGGCCGGAGCGCGTCTTCGGACAAATCGTTTCGCCGGATTATTTCTCCGTCCTCGGTGTGGCCGCGGCGCACGGGCGCATGCTGAGCGCCGATCTGGATAAGCCGGGAGACGCGCCGTCCGTCGTGATCACGGAGCGGTTCTGGCGCAGCCGCCTGAACAGCGACCCCGCTGCCGTGGGGCAAACGTTGCGCGTGAACGGGCAGACGGCGACCATCGTCGGCATTACGCCGCACAAATTCGAAGGCGCTCTCTCGCCCAATCCATCGGAAATTTTTGTGCCCACAACGGCGCCGGCTTCGATGGTGCCCGAACTCAGCAACAACGTGCTGCACGACCGGCACGCGAAGCAATTCCTGGCGCTGGTGTGCCTGCAGCCCGGAGCCAACGTCGATCAGGCGGAGTCGGCTCTCGATGGGATTACGCGCCGTCTCGATAAGGACGACCCAGCGGCGCCCAGCCAGGCCGACACGGCGAAGCGCGTCACGCTGCTCTATGCCGGTACGCGCGTGCCGGTTCCGCGTGCTGCCAAACCCGCGGTCATTGGATTCTTCGGCGGCCTGATGGTGATCGTGATGACGATCGCCTGCCTCAACCTCGCCACAATGCTGATGGCGCGCGGCGCGAACCGGCGGCAGGAACTGGCAATTCGTCTGGGCGTTGGCGCAAGCCGATTCCGCTTGGTGCGACAGATGGTGACCGAAGGAATTCTGCTGTCGCTGCTCGGCGGCGCTGCAGGATTCGCCCTCGCGGACGGATTGTTGACCCTCACCGCGCACGTGCAGATGCCCGCGGGTGCCCCGCTCAATCCTGACACTTCGGTGGATTGGCATGCGGCTCTGTTCACCTTCGTTTTGTCCGTGATCTGCGGCATCGGTTTTAGCCTGATGCCCGCGCTCACGGCCACGAAGACCGATGTAGCGCCCGCGCTGAAAGAGGGAGCGGCGTCGCGGCTCTCCGGGCACCGGCGCTTTGGCATCCGCAATCTGGCGATGGGCGCGCAGGTCGCGGGATCGCTGATGTTGCTCCTCGTCACGGGATTCATGGTGCTGGGTATCCTCCGCTCGAACAGCCTGCATACGAATTTCAATCAGAAGACGATGGGCTTCCTCTCCATCGATCCCGTGCGCGACGGTTATTCGCCGGAAAAAGCGCAGGCGCTGTTTGCGCGTCTGCCTGATCGGCTGCGAGCCACCAATTCAGTGCGCAGCTTTGCGCTGACCGCGCAGTCCCCGTTCCAGGAGGTCGATGAGGATGAGGGCTTCCAGCTGACCGTGAAGAACCCGCACCAAAAGACGCCGGTGCAGACGTCGGTGGCGATCGAAACAGTGGGCGCAGGCTATTTTGCGGTCCTCG
>Ga0335073_10008463_pt1 | contig 14440 bp, 12 predicted proteins | sample Lox_Sample_22_FD_207093 | JGI IMG/M metagenome (GOLD analysis project Ga0335073, IMG submission 207093) | Soil microbial communities from Loxahatchee National Wildlife Refuge, Florida, United States - Lox_Sample_2.2 | ecosystem: Environmental > Terrestrial > Soil > Wetlands | place: USA... | reverse complement strand
ATTTCAGTCAATTTGGCGTTGACGTCCTCGTCGCTTGCGGTCAGGTTCTGTTTGGCAGCCTGCTGCTGGAGAATTTCATCCTGAATCATCCCGCGCAAGACGTTCAGACGCAGGATGTCAGCTTCCTGGGGCGAGGTGGGTTGAGCGCTGGATTCAAGTCTCGCCTGATAGCTCCTTTCTAGATCGGCGCGCAAAATCTCCTTGCCATTCACAGTGGCCACAACATCGGCAGAGGGCGAGCGGTGGCAACCGTTGATGGCCGTAAAAAGGGCACCGCCAAAAAGAACAAAGGCGACAAGAGCGGAGCGCGTGCGAGATTTCGTTGCGACCTGCAAGCTAACTTCTCCTATGGGGCCCATGGAACAGTTTCGGAACTATTGGATCAACTTAAAGCAACCGCCTGAGGCGCCGATAATCGCCTCTGCGAACCAAAGCCTACAGGTCGTGAGACAGATACCCGGGCTCTACCGACTCCCCCAACAATCTCCAAAAATGCTCCTAACCCCCCGGCTTTCAAGAATAAATTGTGCAACCGGTGCGCGAAAAGCCCCGAGCCCGCTTATTTGGCAACTCCAGCGGCCCCCGAGGCTGCCTGGGCGGACTGGGCCGACTGGGCCGGAGGTTGTTCGCCTACGGCGCGTAAGGCACGGTCGATCGCCAGCCAGACCTGATCCTGCGGCAGGGCACCGTTAATGCGCTCGCCATTCACAAAGAGCGCAGGTGTTCCGTCAATCCCCAGACCCTCAGCCTCTTTCGCTGAAGCCCTCACCTTGGTTTCATCCTGTTTTGAGATGCACGCATCGAGAGTTTGTTCGTCGAGTTTGCCGAGTGTGGCCTCCTGGCGGGCGATGCGATCCAATGCGGCAAAACTCTTAGCGGTATCGCGGTCTTCGCCGGTGATCTCCTGACCGTGAGCGTGCAGGTAATCCACATAGGTCCAATAAACCTCGCCGCTCTGGGCAGCCAGACAGTTGGCGTCCACGGCTGCATGCATGGCCCAGGGGTGCAGCTCGGGAATCGGGTCATCCTTGTAAACGAACCGTACGAGGTTCTTATAGTGGTCGAGCGTGCCCGGAAACAGCTCCTCGTGCATACGTGCGCAGAATGGGCATTCCAGGTCGTCAAAGTTGATCACCGTGACTTTGGCGGAGGGGTTGCCGCGGATAGGCCTCCCGTCAATTGGAATTGAGTCGGCTGGATCTTTGGTGAGATCGAGTGTGTCGAGATGGATCAGCCGAGTGTTGTCAGCCGAAATCAGGAAGTCGATAACCTGGGATTTTGAGCCTTTCGCGATGGTGATTGGCAAGGTTTCGTAGCCTGCAAACTGACTCGGCTTGAGGGCCCCAATGGTCAAGTTGTAATCCGGCGGCAGGTCGAATTGAGAGCGGACCAAAACTTCAACGCGTCGATCAAGTGCGGAATCGAGTCCAGAAGGTGTGGCACTTTGGGCCATGCAGCCTGCTGATAGGCCGACGATAAGCAATGCGGCCATAAAATGAATACGCGGCAACGTGATTTCCCCTCAGGAAAGGATACTCCAAGCGAGCCCATCGCGGGCGCTCTGGGTGCGTCGGATTTCCTGGCCGTAAAGGATGGACGCAGGACGGAGCGAAAGGCAACCAACTCCTAGTAAGCCGGGGGAAGCGTGGGATCGCGGAAGACCGAATTGGCGCGCCGAATGTCGCCTACTGCCCCGAAGTTGGCCAGGGTGAAGCTGTAGAGCCACTGCGTCTCGTCGCGACTGGTAGAGCCAATCGTACCCAGTTCAAAGCGCCGGTAGCCGACCGTCAAGCCACAGCAATTCCAGTTGTAGACCGCCTGTACGCCGCCGTATTGCACCTGGTGCTCCACGAAGTCGTACCCGCCATTCAGGGCGAGGTTGAAGCCGTCGCCGCTGGGTTTGCCAATTTCGAGGAAGGGTTGCAACTGCTGGCTCTTGATGACGGAGGGAGCACCGGTAGTTGCTCTTTCATCGACCGCATTCAGGAGCGCGTGCCCGATCCCCATGGTGGTTCGGCCAAAGCTATAGCCGGCAAAGAGATTGTTTGCAGCGAAATCTCCGCGAATGGTGTCGTAATCAAGATCCCACTCAACGCGCAGATTGTTGATGGCCTCGAAGCGGATGCGTGAGTCGATGGGTGCGATATTGCGAGGCGAGGTAAGGAAGGTAGGCCCCATTAGATCCAAAGTGGAATCGAAGACGTTGCGTCGGCCCGGTATAAGCGCCCCCCCGAAGTTGGGATCGATGAAGAATTCCTGCGCAATTCTCCAACTTGCCCACTCGCGGGGCCGGCCCGGGCAGGCGCCAGAGGTATTTTCATCGCCGGTTGGCGCGTCGTCCGCGGACACCGCAGCTTCTGCACTGCAAGGGTGCTCGCCTTCTGGTTTCAGAAAAAACCTCTGGGTCAGCGAGAAGCCGGCTTCGTTGACATTGGTAGCGACATCCGTCGTATCAAACAGGAGGACGTTTTGTGCCTGAGCGCCGATCCCCGTGACATATCGGTAGTTCAATTCGGGTTCGATTACGTGGCGTAGTTCCCAGTGCCAGTGGGACAGGGAAAAGTCGCGTTCCATTGCGGGCGGCCTGATATCAACGGAGGCTTCAAAATCCTTGCGGTTGAGCGGATCGTGACTGATCGTCGGGGTCAGGTCTGAGCCCGTCAGCGTTGGAGTCTGGCTGATGGTGTATGCGGTATCGCGCAGCGCCGCTTCTGGAACAATGCTCCACCCGCCGGCTACGATCGGCATGGACACGTGCGGATAAAAGTCCAGGCGGCCCACGTTGCGAGGATGGAAGAGCGGTTCGGACCGGTTCAGATAGCTAAGTGAAGATCCCAATCCCCAATAGAGGGGGGAGCTTCCCAGGGGCCGATCGAGCACATCGTAGCGAATCATTGGCAGACGCAGGATCTTTACTTCATTGCCATTCGTTGTGTTGGCAAAGGATTGAAAGCGGTCCAGCCAGACCGATGGAATCATGCCGTTCCGGTTGTGTGTCCAGACCACTTCACTCGATACCTCGGAACTGATGGCTTGGGAGTAGTTGTCATCGAAGACGAGGCGATAGACATAGCTTGAAAGGTACTCCGCGGATCCGGCGATGCGGGTCTGAGACGACAGGTCCTTGCGTCCCAATACGGATACATCGACGCCGCCCTGGTTGACGATTTGACTGGTGACCTGACCGGTCTGCGCGTTGGTTGTGGTCTCTTCAACACCGCGGTCAAGCAGCGCATTCCATCGCGAGATGAGGTGGTCAAGGCCCGGCCCCTTGTAGCGGAAGTCACCGTTGGGCGCCCAGCCGCGCTTGCTGTAATACTCCGTGCCGATCACCGCGTCCATGCTTCGGTTAATGACCCAGTAGTATTGCTCTCCAAATGTGTAGCCGCGGATGGAAGATCCGTTGCTGACGACAGGCGTCAAAAAACCGCTCGCCCTCCCGGTTTCTTTGGCAGGGTGGTGCAGGTAGGGCAGGTAGAAGATGGGAATACCAAGAAACTCAAAGAACGCATTCGTTGTGGACGCCTGGTTGTCGTCAAGTGTGATGGCGTGCGCGATGATCCGCCAATCAGGATGCGGAAGGCGGCAGTTGGTGATGGAACCGTCGACGACCTTGAAACTATCCTGGCCGGTTTGCAGCAGCACGCGCCCCGAAAAAAGAAGCGGCGTTGGCGTTGAATAGACAACGGTGTGCCCAAGAGTGCGCACACCTTGCGATCCGCTTACGTTGTAGAAACGCGCGGTATGCATGTTAAGCCGCATGTCGCCCTGGGTGGCATTGATGAGCACATCATTTGGCCCGCCAGTGACCTGCAGGTGGCCTTCAGCGTGCAACTCGGTCGTGGTCCGATTGTAGACAATCTTGTCGGCGCGGATTACGTAGTCCTCGTAGTGGATGACAACATCGCCGTCCAGAGTCAAGGTATCGCCGACCCACTCCTGGTGCAGTGCTTCCCATTCAACCGGAGTCCCGGTGGGAGGCATTGGTTCGGGTACAGCGATGGGTACCAACTCCTGCCCAGGATCATCCGGCAGCGCATCGGTGGCGGAATTCGCGGACTGATTTGCAAGAGTATTCGATGGGTGTTGTGGAATGGGTACCGCATTAGTTAACACCTGAGAGGTCTGCGCACCCAGTTGCAGGTGACAGACGAACAGCAGCGTGATAAACACTAGATAGCGAGGACGCATTCCAGAACCATGATCGCTGTAAGGCTCAGCATAGCAAAGCGGGCTGCATGGATTAGGACGGGTTCCGCGCCGCTCTGGTAACTAAAATCCGGTTCGACCGAACGTTCAAGGGCCAAACTCCACTGGCTGAACCTGCTTATTCCGCGATTATCGTTCCTTGGTTCATAAGAAATGTCAGCGCAATCCCGATCGCACATTGGGACTGGGCATGAGCAACATAGGCGACGCGAATCTGTAAGCTATTTCAGCCGCCGCAGAAGAAGGGACACAGGAGCTTTGAGTACATCACTGAGTGCGGCCAATCTGTATCCGTCGTGGAAGCAGGAAGTCAATCGCCGAGTCGCAGCCCATATGAACCACAAATCACATTCAGAGGATGAGCCGGCTTCGCCCTTGGAGAGCCGAAAGGCCACGCCCAGCCGGGCAGCACAAGCTGCCGCGCGGGTGGCCGCGCGATACGCCAGCGCTCCCAGCTACAGCGAGATGCTTGCCGATGAAGCTCGCGCCGCATTGCGCGCCGCCGAGGCTGCTTCAAAAGCTGCGCAAAAGGCGCATGCCGCCGCGCAATATCTGCTTGCAGGTCTTGAAGCTGCATCGTCGAGTGAGGCGGAATGGGGCCAACAAGCCGACCAGGGGGAAGAATTTCGAGGCGAAGATGCAGTTGCGAGCGCTTCTGCGCTGCTGGACTCAGCCGGTCCCATCCTTGTTCACGAAGACTTACAGAATGGAGATTGCGTCGCAGCGGAGCAGCCAGCTCTTGCCGAACCGACGCCACCCCAGACGAAAACCCGCAAAAGGCGTTCGGCCATTGTTGAAGTTGCCGTTGAAGATCAACGGGCAGAGCCTTTTCCAACACTGACTAGCGCGAGTGTTAGCGAGCAGCCGAGCGAGGTCGCCCAGCCAATTTATGCCAATCTCATTCAGTTTCCGCGCGAAGTGATTGCGACGCGCAAAGTGCGTCCGCGGCGCGCAGAGGGCCCACTGGCTGCCGAAGCATCGGATGCACAGTTGAGCATCTTCGAGGTGGACCCTGAGACGATCTCGACCCAGGCCGCAACGATCGCCGAGGAAGAACCTGCGGCGCCGTCCTGGATGCGAGAAGAGTGGTCGAGCATCAAACTGGAAGAACCGAAGACTGTTGTCGAAGAGGCCGCGCCTGAAGCCCAACAGCGTCGATCTGCGGAACCAGCATCGTTTAGCCGGCGGGCGCTGGCGGTTGTGGTGGATGCGAGCCTCGTTACTTTGACATTTCTCGCTGTCGCCAGAATGATGGCGGCCCACCTCGGGTGGATTTCAAGCCTGCACGCTGCAGAAGCGAGTGCGGCCGTCGGTATGCTTCTGATCGGTTCGGCTTATCTAACGCTCTTTCTCACCTTCGTGGGGATGACGCCGGGCATGTGGTACGCCGGTATCGGACTCAGCACTTTCGATGGTGAAGGCCCGAGCCGAGCGCAACTCCACAGACGTCTCATGGCGCTTCCCTTGTCCGTTTTACCTCTTGGCTTGGGATTGGCCTGGGCTCTGTTCGACGATGGTCACCTGACGTGGCATGACCGGCTTTCCAGGACGTATCTTCAGAAGCGATAAGAAGCTATTGCGCGAGCGCCCTCAGGGCGCTTACGCCCGCTCCGATAAGCGCGGTTTCGTCGTCCGGCGGCAAGATCTCAAGCGAAAAGCTCTGTAGCGGACTCATACGGACCATGGTCTCAAGGTGGCTGCGAAACAGCGGCAGCTCAAGAAAGCCTACATTGCAGCCTGTAAAGTAGAAACGGCCCGGCCCAGCCAGGTGAATGAACGATGCAGTTGCCGCGGCCAGGGCGCGATGCCAGAGGTCGACAAACTCACGACAGCGCTCATCCCCTTTTTGCGCATTGGCAAAAATCTCTTCCGGCTCGAGGTCAAGAAAGCGCATGCGCATGGCGCGGTAGCCCACGATGCCTTCGAGATGGCCGGCGCCGCCGCAGCCGCAATACTTTTCTTTGGGGTCGAGAGTGACCGTGATGTGCCCACCTTCCCAGACTCCGTCCACGTAAGGCCAGCGGCCGTAGCCGATGCCATTGCCGATGGTCCAAACGCGGGTGAGTTTGTCGAGACGCCCACGCGTGGCTGCCACACCGGCCGCGATGGCATCGGCGTCATTGGCCACGTGCACCGGGGCGATGATGCCGCGCTCATCGAGTGCCCTCGCCAGCGTTTCAGCCAGACGCACGCCTTTTAGCTGCTTCAGATTGGGCGACTCTTCTACTACTCCGTAACGAACGATCCCCGGGACTGCCACGCCGATTGCGTTAAGAGGCGCGGAAGAACCGGCAGCAGCGGGGCCGGCGAGCGCCGCTATGTGCTCCGCGACGACGTCCACCAGTTCGCTGGAAGGCATCGCTGAGAGGGCATCCTGGGCTTCGGGATCTTTAGGGTAGCGGAGCAGCTTGCCTGTCAGCTTCTGATCCTCAAGTCTGCCGCTCACAACATGTTCAGTGATGACAACGCCGATCGCCGTGGACATTACGCGCTCCTTGGGACGGGGAGAGTTTGCCGTTCTGCGCTGGCTCCTCGGATGAAAGCCCGCAACGGGCGCGGGTTCTACTCGCTCTGGTAGCGGTGCAATCGCCCCAGGCCATTGAACGCCGCGACTTTGTAGCACTCCGCGAGCGTGGGGTAGTTGAAAACGGCGTTAACAAAATAATCTATGGTGCCATCGAAGAACATCACAGCCTGGCCGATGTGCACTAACTCGCTGGCTCCCTCGCCGATGATGTGTACGCCGAGCACCTTGCGCGTATCGCGATGGAAGATAAGCTTCAGTCTTCCTGTGGTATCGCCGCGTATCTGGCCACGCGCCACCTCACGATAATAGGCCATGCCGACTTCATAGGGCACATCTTCGCCGGTGAGTTGCTCCTCGGTCTTGCCAATGAAGCTGATCTCAGGGATCGTATAGATGCCGTATGGGTAAAAGCTTGGATTGGAAGTGGTCGCGTGGTCGCCGAAGGCGCGCACGGCGGCAATGCGGCCTTGTTCCATTGAGACCGATGCCAGTGAGGGAAAGCCCACGACGTCGCCTGCGGCATAGATATGTTCAACCCTGGTCTGGTAATGCTCATCGACAGCGATACGACCGCGCTTATCTGCTTCGAGGCCGGCCGCAGCCAGGTTCAGGTCGTCTACGTTGCCCTGGCGGCCCACTGTATAAAGGAGCGCGTCGCCGGAGACTTTCTTTTTGCTCATCAGGTTTGCCACCACGGTGCCTGGGGACGGTTCCTCCACACTTTCCACTTCCTCACCCAAACGCATGGTGACGCGGCTATCGCGCAGATGGTAGCTGAGCGCCTCGATAATTTCCTGGTCGGCGAACTCGAGCAAGCGGTTTCGTTTTTCGATTAAAGTGACGCGTACTCCCAGGACGGCGAACATGCAGGTGTATTCCACCCCAATTACGCCGCCTCCGACCACGATCAGTGATTTGGGCAACGCATCAAGTCCGAGAATCTGGTCGCTATTGATAATGGTTTTTCCATTAACTGGCACCTTGTCTGATGTGGCGGGCCGAGTACCGACGGCTATGACGATCTGCGCCGCTTCCAGCGTGGTGTCGCCCTGCGGGCCCTCCACGCGCAGCTGGTGAGGGTCAAGGAAATGGGCAATACCGTGCACGACATCGATGCCATTCCGCGATAGCTGCGCTTCAGTCACGTCAACTTCTGTCTTGATCACCGCCTGGACACGAAAAGCCAGGTCCGCCATGGTGATCTTTTCCTTCACACGGTAGTTGACGCCGTAAATGGAACGGTAGTTGTATCCCGAGAGATGGAGCACCGCTTCGCGCATTGTCTTTGACGGTATGGTGCCGGTATTGATGCACACACCCCCAACGACGGAGCGCGCCTCGACCACGGCCACTCGCTTGCCCATTTTGGCTGCGGCCACCGCGGCGCGCTGCCCCGCGGGACCGGAACCGATAACGACCAGGTCATACTGAACCGCGCTCATGCGTGTCTCTCTCCGATTGGATGCGGATTTAGGGCGGCGTCCGGCCAGCTATACCAAGATTGCGCGTCTTCGAGGCCGCCGCTTCCTTGTGGAGGCGTCGAGTTTAGTGTAGCGGCTTGAGGCTGCGGCAGATCCGTGTCCGGATCGAACTTGCCGCAATGGTGTGCCGAATGACCGCGACGGACCGGTTGCATTTCAAGGATAAATGTACCGGAGTCAGGTACAAGGGATATGAAAACTCTGCGTAACTTTCCTAGTGAGGACACAGGGAGCGGCCGAAAGGGTCGGGATGGGCACTCAACAGGCGGGCAGCCCCGGCAAAGAGCCTGGACTCATTTGCCGGAGCCGCAGATCGGGGGGGCCCGCCTGACTTGATTCAGCGCAGCATGAGCAATGCCTCAGATGTGAGCGACGCGAAGAGCCGGTTGGGGGGCGGTATGCGATTTACCCGCGAGCCGCCCACCGCTTTGAGTATCCTGCTCCAGTTGGAACTGACGAATGATGCCGTCAAGTTCAGCAGCCAGGGAGCTCAGGTTCTTGAGCGCCTCTACAGCCTCCTCAGCGCCCTGCGTGTTTTCAGCTGCCAATTGCGATATCTGGCCTGCGGAGTCGGAGATCTCGCCGGCAGCCGAGGTCTGTTCTGTGGCCGCGGTTGCAATGAGGTCAATCTGCTGCTCGACCCGCTTTGAGGCTTCGATCGTAGCCTCGAGACTCTGGCGGGCGTTGGAGGTTTCCTGCATTCCGCTTTCGACGGCGACACGGCTTTCAGCCATCACCTGCATTGTGTCCCGCGTTTCGTCCTGAATGCTGCGGATGGTTCCCGCAATCTCTTCGGTGGCGCTCTTGGTGCGCTCCGCGAGCCGACGTACCTCACCGGCGACCACGGCGAATCCGCGTCCATGCTCACCTGCGCGGGCCGCCTCGATGGCCGCGTTCAAGGCCAGCAAGTTGGTTTGTTCGCTGATTTCCTGAATGACATTGACTACCTTGCCGATTTCCTGTGAGCGGTCGGCAAGTGAGGTCATTTTGTCGGAGACCGTCTGGGTGGCGGCCGCGATCTTTTCCATGGTGGCTGCCGCCGCTTGCATCACTTCTCCACCCCGTTCGGCGGTCTGCGCAGACTCGCGGCTGGCGCTGGCCGCGTTGGCGGCATTGTGGCTGATCTCGCCGATGGTTGCAGTCATCTCCTGCGCAGCGGCGGCAATCTGATTGATTTTGCCGGACTCAGCCCGGGCATTGCCGGCGCTTTGCACGGCGCGGGTGCTGATTTCAGTAGTGGCTGAGGAAAGCGTGTCGGCGCCATGCGCAACGGCCTGCACTACGGAACGGATCACAGCTACCGAATCATTCAAAGCCTGTCCCATACGGCCAATCTCATCGCTCCCGGTTACGGTCACATTGGCGGTGAGGTCTTTGTCCGCGAGCCGTTGCACCGCCCCCCTTACGCGATCAATGCGAGGGGCAGTGACTCGTGTCAGGGTCAAGCCGGTAAGTGCAGATAGGCCCAGAATGAGGGCAGTCAAGCCCACATCAATCCACAAGACGTGCAGGATGGAATCGACCGCTCCATTGGCACTGGTCCGCCCGCCTTTAACATTCAGATCGAAGTCGTCACTGGCGGGGTCCATTGCAGCGTGGAACTGCGCATGCGCTGAATCGACTGTGAGGGTGTCGGCCGCATTTCTGGTATTACCCGCTAAAAGCTGCTGGATTCCCCGGTTGCTCGTTTCAAGGTAGGCGGAATAGGCCGATTCTATTTTCTGGTAGAGGTCGCGCTCACCCTGATAACTGATAAGCGGCTCATATTCCTTCATGTTTGTTTGGAAGCCCTGGATATCCTGATCGCGCTTGGCCAAATGAGAAGCTGTGCACTGCTGGTTCTGGCAAAGCAAAAGATCCAGATCCTCGCGCCGTTGGTTGTTCAGGGCGGATCGCGCCAGCGAAAGTTGGACGATTGAGGGTAGCGCGTTATCTCGAACGTCGGTCGATTTCGCAACGGCGGATCGCAACGCTAAGAAGGTGTAGGTCCCCTGCAAAATGCAGAGACCGCAGACAATTCCAAATGCAAGTGAGAATTTGCGTGGAAGCGAAATGTTGCGAAGCACGGACATCGCGAGGCCTTTCCAATCGGATTCATGGAATGTATCGGCTGAGTCCGGCCAGTCTTGAGCGCAGTTGGAAAAAGAGGCCCTGACGAATGAAAGCTTGAAATGGGGAACTCTTGGGTCAGGAATTAGGATGCGCTTGCGCCCAAGTCTTGTATTCATTCAGTACGGCGATGCCTTCCGTGTTGAACCAGGAATAGCCGTTGCGACGTTCGCGGCTCAGGTCGTTGACGTCGTCGTGGATGGTCTTGTCGCGGTCGCCGAAGATGGGTTTGTCGGTTCCGATCTGGTAATAGCGGGCCCAGATGGGGCCGGCGCCTGCAACAGCAACCAGCTTGCGCCCTTCGGGGCTCGAGCGGTCAGCGAAGAAGTTTCCGCTGCCGAAGCGGTATCCGAAGATTTCAACCTTCTTGAACCAGGCGCAGGCGGCATGGACGGCAGCGATCTCCGCCGCGGTGGGATCGGGCAGGCTCATGAGGAACTCCACGACCGGAAAGCTTTCGTCACTGGTCAGCGAGGCCATTTCGTAGTTGCGGGCGGAGGTGGGTTCGAGCGTGAGCGGGTCGTACTGCTGGGCCCACGCTGTCTTCACGCCGTTCTCGACAATTTGCAGCTTAAGCAGACAGTCGATGCCGTGTTGCGCGGCTGGTCCCGCGCGCTTGACGAGCGCAGACGGCAGAAATGTGTAGTCCGAGGCGCCCGTGGCTACGTCGTTCAGAATCGCGATGGCATGTGTCATGGCGTCGTCGTTGATGGTGATGGCGTCGTGGTAGCCGCCTTCGAGCGGCCAAACCTGCGGCCATCCGCCGTTGGGATATTGCGAGTTCAACAGATACTCCACGCCCCGCTCCACTGAGGCGCGGAAAGGTGCGGCATCGGCTTCGCGGTGAGCGGCCAGCAGTGCGGTGGTCACATGGGCGAGGAAGCGGATCTGCATCCAAGTGGAGTCGTTATCAAGAGTCGCGATGTAATGCCAACTGGGATCGACCGGCTTGTCGAAATCAGCCGCATCGGGAAAGCGATTCTCATCGTCAGCTGCATACAGGTCACCGGGAGCGCGCGGCCTGCTGATCATGTCGATGTTCTTGCTCCAACCGCCGTCCGGCACTTGCCAGGTAACAATGTTGTGCGCGGCCGTCAGCGCTTCGCTGCTGGTCCACCACTCTGCAGGATGCTGTGCCCGGAGGGCATACATTCCGCGGCCCCCCGTGGCAGGTTTTGGATGCGTATTGCCAGCCGCTTTCTGCTCGTCGGCCAGCGTCTGCTTGTCGACTTCCTTTTGCTTTTCTGAGCGTTCCAGATACTCCAGCCAAGCTTTTTGCTGTTTCTTCGGCAGTGTTGCGATCCGTTCTCGGGTCAATGGTTTGGCAATCACGTTCATACCGATGACTTTGGCGGAGGAGGATGGCGAGAAGCCCAGGGCAGCAAGCAATACCAGGAGCAAGAAGAGGGCAGGTCGGCTTTGTGGACGCATGGCTCGCTTTTTATCCCAATGGCGGCGACCTTGTCAAAGCATGGTCTGACCACTCCGATGAATCGCGTCGTCGGCGCAGTCGGCAAGGTCAAAGACCGAACGGCGCCAAATCTCGCACGGAGTCCTGGAAAATGTTTTAGGCTGATTGCATGGAATTCAAAGTCAGCGAACTGGAGCGTGAACCGGTTGATTTCGACCTCAAGCTCAAGCCCGGTTCAGTCGATTTCGGTGAAGAAGCGGAACAAAAGGGTGATCTGGCGGCGGCGGGGCGGGCCGAGGTGATCCATGAGCACAGGGGGCCCCGCGAGATCGTTCCGGATATTCGCCTGAAGGGCAGTTTTGCCGGCGTATTCGAGGTGCCATGCGCCCGGTGCATCGAACCCGTCGAGATTCCGATCTCCGCCGAGTTCGACCTCATCTTTCGCCCGCTTGGAGCCGATGCGGGCGGTCCTGAGCGGTCCATTACGGTGTCGGAGACGGAAATCGGTTATTATCAAAAAGACAGTCTGTTGCTTGAAGATGTTCTGAGGGAGCAGGTGCTTTTGTCCCTGCCGGTCAGGACGCTGTGCAAGCCTGACTGCAAGGGACTTTGCCCGCGCTGCGGAGCGAATCGCAACATTCAGCCGTGCTCTTGCGATGAGGGTCAGAAAGATCCGCGCTGGGAGGGGCTGACCGGGTTGCGCGGCCGGATCAAGTCCTGAAGAATCAGACCCTTAGAGGGAGTTTTGCCGCTCGTTGAAGATCGGCCAGACTGCTTGTGGCGGGCGCCGATCAAGCGTTCGTCGGCTCTACGGGCAAGAATCGAAAGGAATTGCATCATGCCGAATCCGAAGAGGCGCCATTCCACGCGCCGCAGCGCCAATCGACGCGCCCATGACTTTCTTTCTGCCGCCGGGCTTAGCGAGTGCCCAAGCTGCCATGAAAAGAAGTTACCCCACCGCGCCTGCCCGAAGTGCGGAGCATACAAGGGCCGCGCCGTGCTGGAAGTGAAGGAAGAGAAGTAACACCCCGCTCAAATGCTTACAGACATAGCGCTTGACGCCGTTGGCACCGATAAGGCTCCCGAGCCTGAGATTCGCGGAGCCATACTCGCGTGCCGCGCATTGCCTGTGCGCATTCATTTGGTTGGGCCAGAGCCGGAGCTGCACGATCTGCTGGATGAGCACCTTGAAGACGAAGATCTGCCCATTGTGATCCACCATGCGTCAGAACGGATTGCAATGGAGGAGAAGGCTGCACATGCCGTGCGCTCCAAGCGCGACAGCTCGTTGCGCGTGGGACTGAAATTGGTGCGCGAGGGCAAAGTTGCGGGATTTGTGACCGCTGGTAATACCGGTGCTGCGATGGCCACGGCGAAGATGGTGCTGGGCGGACTGCCCGGCGTTGACCGCCCGGCGCTGGCAACTCCGATGCCAACTTCGAAAGGGAATCCGTGCGTTCTGCTCGACGTTGGCGCGAACGTGGATTGCAAGGCACAGAATCTCGAGCAGTTCGCCGTAATGGGTGAAATGTACGCCCGTACGGTGCTCAAAATTGCCAAGCCGCGCGTGGGCCTGTTGTCGATCGGTGAGGAAGAAACCAAGGGTAACGAGCTTACGCGCGAGGCACTGCCGCTGCTGAAGGCGCTGCCGATTCACTTTATCGGCAATGTGGAGGGCCGCGACATCTTCAACGGTCACGCCGACGTGATCGTCTGCGACGGCTTTGTGGGGAATGTAGCCCTGAAGACGAGCGAGGGGATCGGCCGCTTTGTTCGCGATGCCCTGCGCGAATCGCTCACCCGCACTGTGACGGCGCAGGTCGGCGCGCTGCTTTCGCGCCGCGCTTTTAACGATTTTCGCCGCCGGCTGGACTACACGGAATACGGTGGAGCGCCTCTGCTTGGCGTGCGCGGAGTCTGCATCATCGGCCACGGCTCATCAAACGATGTTGCCATTTATAACGGCATCCGCGTTGCGCATGAGTTTTCGCGCTCCAGCACAAACGAGCGCATTGAGCAGGCATTCGCAGGTCGGCCGAAGCATCGCCCGGATCATGACGCCGATACCGATGCGACGATCCAGTGATCCAAGTTGCCTCCCAGGCGGCGATTGATGGCAAATATACCCGACAAGTCAGCGAATTCAAGAGCCTTTGAGTCGACCATCCCATCCGAGTTGGCGTGTCCCGCGTGTTTTGGTGACTTGCGTCTGCATGATACGCACCTCGTGTGCACAGCTTGCCGCCGTGCTTACCCAATTACCGATGGCATTCCGGTGCTGATTGTTGAACGCGCGGAGGAATTCCCAGGCTGAGTCTGAGGACAGACGTCGGCTTCATACGATCCGGGAACTCCTGTAGTCCGATGCCTCGCGACCGGCTAACTATCGCCGCCGGTAAAAAGGCAGCACGATGAGGAGAGCGAATCCGATGGCCGCGGCCAGCGCGAAGGCGATGATGGTGTAGAGGAGCGTGAGGCTCGGGCCCGAGGATGATTCTTCGCGCCCTTCTTTTTCCGGCCCTGGGGGCAGAATCTCAGGATCACTCATACTTCAGCGACTCCACCGGGTCTAACTGCGCTGCGCGGGTCGCGGGGGCAGTGCCGAAGACCACGCCGACCAGGGTGGCCGCGGACATGGCAATGAGTACCGACCACCACGAGAAGGGAAACGCATAGTCAGTGAAAAATCGGATCGAGAAGGGA
>Ga0335073_10008462_pt1 | contig 14441 bp, 10 predicted proteins | sample Lox_Sample_22_FD_207093 | JGI IMG/M metagenome (GOLD analysis project Ga0335073, IMG submission 207093) | Soil microbial communities from Loxahatchee National Wildlife Refuge, Florida, United States - Lox_Sample_2.2 | ecosystem: Environmental > Terrestrial > Soil > Wetlands | place: USA... | reverse complement strand
GGTCGCCGTCGGCAGCGCCGCCATGATGGCGAGCGGCGAGCCGGGGCCCGATGCCGATGTCTTCGACGTGCTCACGATATGCGCTCCTCCTCCGCCATGCGCCGCGCCACGGTCGCGGCAGCCGTCTTGATCACCTCGCCAAGGTCCGCGAACCGCTCGCGGGTTACCTGGCTGGTCGCAAATCCGAGGGACAGCACGCCAAGCAGCTTCCCGTCGGGACCCCGTACCGGCGCCGCGACCGAGCCCACGCCTTGGGTGTGCTCTTCCCAATTCACCGAATAGCCGCGCGTCACGACGGCACGCAGGGCCGCCTTCAACCTCGGCAAGCTCGTGATCGTGTGCGGCGTACGCGCCGGCATGCCGGTGCGCCCGATCATCGCGTCGACCTCGAGCGCAGACAGGGTCGAAAGCGCCGCATGGCCGGTCGCGGAGCTGTGCACCGTGAGCTTCTCGCCGACAGGAATGCTGTATTTGAGCCGGCCCGGCGCCTCGACGGAATGAAGAATCACCATGCGGTCGTCCTGCAGCGCCGAGAGATAGGCGGTAACACCCTCGTCGGCGACCACGCGCTCCAGGATCGGGGCCGCGATGCGCCGAATGCGATCGCCGCCGGCGAACAAACCGCCGACCCGCGCAACTTCGGTGCCCGGCTGATAGCGCCTGGTCTTGGGATCGCGCACGACATAGCCGTGCATCTCGAGCGCCTGGATGAACCGGAGCGTGCTGGTCTTGGAGAGTGCCAGCGCCCGGCTCGCCTCGACCACGCTGAGGGTGCGGCGTTCGTCGCTAAAGAGCGAAAGCAGCGTGAGCGTGCGGCTCGCGCTCAGGGAGAACTCGGGCTTGCCGTCGGCGGATGCGGCCCTGCTGATCATCGTCGCGACGGGCTCCTTCTGGGGGTCGCTTGAGGTCCGTTTATCGGACTTTATAGTCCTGAATTAGGATAATAAAGAGCGTCACCGAGCGCGTCAACAGCACCTTGCAGGCCGTCGCCTGCGGCGCGAAATTCGGGAAATACTTCAGTGCGATGAACAATCGGCTATGATGGTGCGCAGGTGCCGAACCGCGGCAAGGCGCTGCCGGAACCAAGGGGCTGGAGATACCCCTCGGGGTCGACCGCGCGCGCCGTGGCGACGCGACCGTGCCATCGTTCGCACCCAATTCCCGCCTCCAAAAGGGAGCGTCATGCCGAAGCGAGCGCGCACCAGGACGGCCTTCGGGAAGGACGTGAACTCGGTCACCAAGGCGGTCGACGTTCTGCGCGCCTTCATCGACGGCCAGGAAAGCTGGGGCGTGCGCGAGCTCGCCAACGCCCTCGGCCAGCCGGGGAGTTCGACCCATCGCGTGCTGCAAATCCTGCGGCGCGAGGGTTTCGTCGAATGGGACGCGGAGTCGCGCAAGTATGAAACGGGCATGGAATTTTTCCGCTGGTGGGCGATCCTCGGCGGACGCCTCAAGGTCGCCGAGGTCGCGCGTCCATTGATGAGCGAGCTTGCGGGCGAGATCGGCGAGACCTGCCTCCTCGGCCTCTACAAGGCGGGCGACCATCGCCACGCCTACGTCGCCGAGGCCCTGGCCCACCAAGGCTCGTCCTTCAACGCGCTGATCGGAAATTACGCGCCGCTTTGGAGCTCCGCAGGCGGCCTCTCGATCCTGGCGCTTCTTCCCGAGCCCGCGCGCCGGGCCGTATTCAAGGCGCGCGCGGCGACCGGCCCGCGCAACCCGCCCCGGTCCCTCGAAGGCCATCTCGCTGCGGTGCGCGCGGCCGGCTACGGCGTGATGCTCTCATCGGACGACGACGCCCCCGTCACCGTCGGCGCCGCGGTGACCGACGCGCACGGCAACCCCGTCGGCAGCCTCACGATCGCGGCCCCGCGCGGACGCTACGCCGAGCCCGCGCTGCGCGAGATCGGCGCGCGCGTCTCGAGCTATGCCGGTCGCCTGTCGCGCATGATCGGCGCCCAGATGCTGGGTGGCGCCGGAGGAATCGGCAGCTGGACGCTCGGCATCGACGTGATCGCGCGCGTGATTCAGCGCGAGATCCCCGGCATCGGCTCGACCATCTGGAACGCGAGCGGCGATCAGGCGCTTCAGGACCTCCAGAACGGCCGCGGCGGCTACTGCTTCGCCGTCGCGGGGAGCTTGTGGAGCGCCTATCGCGGCGAGGCGCCGTTCACGCACCCCCATGGCCAGCTGCGCGCCATGTGCAGCCTGTTTCCGATTTTTCTGCATATCGTCACGCGCCGGAACAGCGGGATCGGAAGCTTCCGCGATCTGAAGGGCAAGCGCGTCTCGGCCGGCGAAGCGGACTTCACGACCGCGCGGGTAGTGGCCGAGCTGATGCGCCGCGCCGGCATTCTCGAGCGCGGAAGGGCGGCCGCACGGACGCTCGTCTATCTCAACTACGCCGAGGCGACGCGCGAGTTCGCCGCCGGCAAGCTCGACGTCATCATCTCCCTGACCGCCCTTGGCGACCCGGCCTACCGCAAGCTCGCGCGCTCGTTCGACCTGCGCCTCATTCCTTTGGATGCAGCGTCCGCCGGCGCCTTCGTCGCGCGCCATTCGGCCTACGAGACGGGCGTCATTCCGGCGGCAACCTACGCCGGTGCCGACGAACCCACCGAGACCTTGGCCGTACCCACCGTCCTCGTCACGACCGCCGAGCGCAGCGACGACGAGGTCTACGCTGCGACGCGCGCGATCTATCGCGAGCGCGACAGGATCGCGGCGGCGCTCGGCGCGCCTGAGACGCTCAAGCCCCCGTACCTGTTCCGCGGCATCGACGTGCCGCTGCACCCGGGTGCCGAGCGCTTTTGGCGCGAGCAGGGATTGATCGGACCGCCCGCGCTGGTCGCGCCGGCTGCCGCAGCGCGGCGCACGGCGCCCGCCGTCGAGCCGCGCCGGTCGAGTTCCCGGCGTTGAGGGCGAACGGTCTTCCCGATCAGTTGGCGACCGCAACCGCGGCACCGTCCGCGAACACCAGGCGCACGCGGGAACCGGGGCCGACGCCGCGCACGCGCTCGACGTCGCTCACGTCGGCCGTGATCGCGAGGCCGCTATCGAGCCGCGTCTCGAAACGTACCGCGGTCCCCATGTAGGTGCGATCGACCACGCGCGCGGTGAAGCCGTCGACCGGCGCGACCGTCTCGAGGGGTTGAACGTCGACCTTTTCGAAACGCAATGCGACCGAGACATCTTGGCCGCGCGCGAGAGCAAGGCTTGCCATGCAGGTGAACCGCAAGCCGCCGCAATCGACCGTACAACGGCCCTCGACGCTTGAGTCTGCCACCCGGCCCGCGAAAAGGTTGGTATGGCCGATGAAGGACGCGACGAACCGGGTACGCGGCCGCTCGTAAATCTCCTGCGGCGTGCCGACTTGCTGGATGTGCCCCTCGTTCATGACCGCGATGCGGTCCGACATCGTCATCGCCTCGCCCTGGTCGTGGGTCACGAAAACGAACGTGCTGCCGAGCGAGCGATGGAGACGCCGAAGCTCGTCCTGCAACTGGAGGCGCAGCTGGAGGTCGAGTGCGCCGAGCGGCTCGTCGAGCAGCAACACCGAAGGCTTGTTGACGATCGCGCGCGCCATCGCAACCCTTTGGCGCTGGCCGCCGCTAAGCTGGTCGACGTTCCGCCGCTCGTAGCCTTCGAGCCGGACGAGGGCCAGCGCCTCGCCGACCCGCGCCTTGATCTCTTGCGCCGACGTGCGCTTGCGCCGCAGGCCGAAGGCGATGTTCTCGAACACGTCCATGTGCGGAAACAGCGCGAGATGCTGGAAGATCATGTTGGTGTTGCGGCGGTAGGGTGGGAGGTTCCCGCAATCCTGCCCATCGATCTGCAAGGTTCCGGAATCGTAGTCCTCGAAGCCGCCGATGATGCGCAGCAGCGTCGTCTTGCCGCAGCCGCTCGGGCCGAGCAGTGAAAAGAACTCGCCCTTGCGGATCGCGAGCGAGACCCCGTGCAGCGCCACGAACCCGCCGTAGCTCTTGCGAATCGAGCGGATGAGGACGCCGACCGACCGCGGTTCCAGACCGTCGTCGGCAGCGCCCTCACCGGCAAGATTCCCGTCGCGCTCAGTCTCGGCAAGTGCCATGGAGCGTCCTTGATTACCTTCCGGGGCCGCGCGGGCGGCCAATCGAACGCCGCACGCCTAAGCGGCTTTGACTTCGCCCCACGCCTGGATCCACGCGTTCATGTTGTTCGGCCAGCTGTAGGGATAGCGCGCGATATTCCTGGTGATCGCGTCGAAGCCCATCTTCTCCCGCTCCGCGGGCGTGAAGGCGTCGAGCGCGCCCGTGGTGACCGGGCCATAGCTCGATTCCTTGGCGAGGGCGACGCCGTATTCGGGCGAAAGCATCGCGTTCACGACCGATTCGGCGAGCGGGGCCTTGGACGAATCCTTCGGAATGAACGCCGACTGGTTCCAGATCAGGATGCCCTCCTTGGGCCAGGCATTGGTGATCGGCAAGTTCTGCTTCAGAAGCGCCGCGCGCATCGAGAGCCAACCGTACATCGCCCACACCTCGCCGCTCGACATCAGATTTACCGCCTCGGCGAACTGGGACCACATGGTGCGGAAGTTCTTCTTCTTCGAGATCAGGAATTTCTTCACTTCCGCGAGGTCGGCATCCGACATGGTCGCGGGGTCCTTGATGCCGAGGGTTAGGGCCGCGACCACGATGCCGCCATACGGATCGTCGCGCATCGCGGTCTTGCCCTTGTACTTGTCGTCGAACAGCACGTTCCACGTCTGGGTCGATGCCGCATCCTCGGGAATGTGCTCCTTGTTGTAAAGTGGCGAATCGAATCCCCAGAAGATCGGGATCATGTAGGTCTTGCCGTCGCGCACCTGGATCTGCTCGGCGAACAGCGACTGCAGGTTCTTCTCGTTCGGCACCTTGCTCAGGTCGAACGGCCGCACTTTCTCGTCGCCCGCATGCGCCCCGAGGATCGGCCCCTTCACGAAGTCCGTCACGCTGATCATGAGATCGTAGCGCGACGTCCCGCCGGGCGCGAGCAGCTTGGCAATCGTATCGGTCGGCGAGACGTAGGGCACGTTGTCGACCTTGACGCCCGAGAGCTTCTCCTCGACCGCGCGCGCGCCGGGCGGGATGACCACGCCGGACATCACACCCGTGATCGTCTCCATGCCCCAAGCGGACGTGCTTCCCGCCGCCCCGGTTAGCGCGAGCGCTCCCGCAGCACCCGAAAGTGCCAGGAATTCACGGCGATTAAGACCGGACTCGAAGCCGGGCCCGTATTTTCCCAAGTTTGTTTTGCTCATGATCGACTCCTCTGTTGAATGTTCATCCCCGTTCTCATCGATCCGTCGCGGGGTGCGCGTCGTCGCGCGTTCGGCGCGAAACCACGAGGCCAATCAAAGACGTTGTGGCCGAAATCAGCATGATGATCACCGCCATCGCCGGAAGATCGGGCGTCAACTGCTCGACGATCATCGACCAGAACATCACCGGGATGGTCCGGTCGTAGCCGGTCACGAACAGCGTGCGCACGAATTCGTCGAACGACAGACTGAAGGAGAACAGGAGCGTCGCGATGATCGCCGGACGCACGATCGGCAGCACGACGTGCCAAAAGACCTCGATCGGGCGCGCTCCGAGGTCCATCGCCGCTTCCTCCACGGCGCGGTCGAAGCGGTGCAGCCGCGGATACAGCGTGAGGAAGGCGAAGGGGAGGACCCAATCGACGTGCGCGATCAGCACCGTCGTCCACAGCGACGGCGGCACGCCCAGATAGCCGAAGAACATCAGGAGCATGATGCCGCCCACGATGCCCGGCATCACGATCGGCGCCAGGACCAGGTTGAACAGGGCGCCCTTGAACCGGAATTCGTGCCGGAATCCCATGGCGAGGAAAAGTGCGAGGGCGGTCGAGATGACGGCGGCGAGGACGCCCACGGCCAGACTGTGGGCCAGCGCGGTCAGGAATTCCGGCGTCTTGAACACTTTCGCGTACCAATCGGCGGTGAAGCGCCGGAACGGGAATCCGATGGTCTCCGAATCGTTGAACGACAGCACGACGATCATCACGAGCGGCGCGTATAGCAGAACGTAGAACACGCCGGCGTAAATCCACAAAGCGAGGCGATAAGGCGAGACGCGCCCCCGCCTGGGTCCGGTCGCGGCCGCGATCATCGACGGCCTCCCGAAACGACCTGCTGCAGCCCGATCCAGCGCCCGAACACGATGAGAAGCAGCAGCACGACCCCGAACAGCACGACGGACAGCGCGGCGCCGAACGCCCAATTGTTGGTCGAGATGTATTGAATCGCGATCATGTTGCTGTAGAGGATGCCCGACGTCCCGCCCAGAAGCTGCGGCGTCACGTAGGCGCTGACCGAAAGGAGAAAGACCATGAGCGAGCCCGACAGCACGCCGGGCCAGCTGAGCGGAAGAATGACGCGCCAGAAGATCCAAAACGGCCGCGCGCCGAGGTCCGCCGCCGCCTCGATCAGCCGCGGGTCGATCTTGTCGATCGAGAGATAGATCGGCAGGGTCATGAACAGCGTATAGACGTAGATCAGGCCGATATAGACCGCGCCGCTATCGTAGAGCAGCCAGCCGATCGGGTGGTCGATGAGCCCGAGGTAAAGCAAAAACTGATTGATCGCGCCCGTGGTCCCGAGGATGGGCAGCCAAACGAAGGTGCGCACCACGTAGCTGGTCCAGAACGGCAGGAACAGCAGCAGCACGAACCCCGTCTTGGCGGTGCCCCGGAGGGTCGCGAGGAGATAGGCGATCGGATACGAGATCGCGAGCGAGATCAGGGTCGTGACGAACGATACCCATAGGGTCTTGACGAGAAGGTTGCGGTAGAACGGCGTCGCCAAGGCCTGGGCGTAGTTGCCGAACTGGAAAGCGGGCGTCGTGCCGAAGATCGTCGAGGTCCAGAACGACATCGCGATCGCGAAGCCGAACGGAACGAGGACGAAGACCGCGAGCCAGATCAGCCCCGGCGAGAGCATCAAAAAGGCGGTGCGGCGGGCGCGGCGACGCGCGGCGCCGGTCGCCGCGGTCGGCAACGTGAGCGACACATGTCCCGTATCCGCCGCCATCGACGCCATCCCTCACCCACCCATCCTTCGCACTCCGATCATTGGGTTCGTCATGTCCGCCGCCCGCGCGGCACTTTCCCGGAAACGTCGTCGGACGCCGTCTTGGCTCCCCGCATCGTCCCGGTGCGCGCGCGATCGACCTCGAATGTCGCGGCATCGAGCGCGACGCCGTAATCCGTCGCCGCCGCCTCGACCGTGACGCGGCCCTCGCGCGCATCCTCGACAACCGATTCGACGGCGCGCTCGAACGGATCGCCGAAACCCCCGCCGCCGCCGAGCTGGAAGCGAATCCGGTCGCCCGGCAGGAAGCGGCGGTAAATGCCATGCTCGATCGTCTTGCCGTTGAGCCAGAGCCCGCCGCCACGCCCGTTGCGGCCGCCGCAGCGGCCCTGGAGGGGAAAGTCGCCGCTCTCGCCGCGCCCGTTGAGGCGAACCGAGCCTTCGACGAAATCCTGCGGCCCCTGCGCGCCGCCCAGAATCTCGAATTCGACCGACTGGCCGAGACCGCCGCGCTGCCGGCCCGGTCCGCCCGAATCCGCGACCAGCTCCTTCTCGAGAAACCGCACCGGCGCCTCGTTCTCGGTGACCTCGATCGGGATGTTGCGCGTGTTGTTCGGGAAGCACAGGGTCGGATAGCCGTCGTATTTGTGGCTCGCGCCGAAACCGCCGCTATGCTGTTGGATCGCGAGGAAGGAGCGGCCGTCGCGCCGCCACTTGCCGTGGAGATAAATCTCGTTGGCGGGACAGCCGCCGTTTGCCGCGAGCACGGCCTCGGGCATCGCCTTCTCGAGCGCGCCGAAGATGATCTCGGGATAGAGGTGGGAGATCATGGTACGGCCCCAAGTCGCCGCCGGGGGTCGGCAGTTCACGACGGAGCCCAGCGGCGCGACGATCTCGATCGGGCGCATGCAGCCGTCGTTGTTCGGCACCTCCGGATCGAACGCAAGCTTGATCGGATAGGCGCTATAGGAGCGCGTCGAGTTGAGGGTACAGTTGATCGCGGCGCCGACCTCGCCCGAGGTGCCCGTGTAGTCGATCGTCACGCGGCCGTCCTTGATCGTGACCGCCGCCTTGATGCGGACCTCGTCCGGGCAATGGGGGATGCGCGGCAGCACCACTTCGTTGTGGTAGGTTCCCTCGGGCAGCCGCCGCAACTTCGCGCGCAGGCTGCTTTCGGTGCGCTCGATGATCTCGCGGCCGAGCTCCTCGAGCCCGTCGAGCTGGTACTCGTCGAGGAGGCGCAGGAGGCCCTGGGTGCATACATGGTTGGCGACCAGCTGGGCACGCAGGTCGCCCAGCACCTTGTCGGGCACCCGGATGTTCGCCTTCATGAACTCGAAGATCGCCCGGTTGAGGCGCCCCGCCTCGTACAGCTTGAGGATCGGGATCTTGAGCCCCTCCTCGTAGATGTTCTTCGACTCGAGCGTCGACATGCGTCCACCCATGTCGAGATGGTGGACGATGCAGAGCGTGTAACCGACGGCGCGCCCGCCGTGGAAGATCGGCGAGGCGACCGATACGTCGATCAGATGGCCGCTCGCGAGCCACGGATCGTTCGTGATGAGAACGTCGCCCGGCTCAAGCGTTTCCGGCGGATGCGCCTTGAGGAAGTTGCGCATCACCTCGGGCACGATACCGAGGAAGCCGGCGGTCGTGACCGTCGAATGGGAAAGCATCCTGCCGTCGCGGTCGAACAGCGCGCAGCAGAAATCGTGATACTCCTTGACCGACGGGGTGTAGGCCGTGCGCATCAATCCGGTCGCCGCCTCGTCGACGATCGAGATCAGGCGGTTCCAGAGCACTTGGATCGTCACCGCGTCGAGCAGGTTCGAGCGATTGCGCGATGAGGGAATTGAAACGGCGCTCATCCTTCAGTTCTCCACGACGGTCGCTTCGGGACCCAACGCCCCCTTACCGGCGGGCAAACCCGGCCGGACCTCAACGTCGAGGCAGCCATAGGCATCGACCACGACGCGGTCGCCGATACCGATGATGGTCGTCGATTCGCGCTCCTCGATCACCGCCGGACCGACCAAGATCTGGCCGACCTGAAGGGACGACCGCTCGAACACGGGTGCGCGCCGGAACGCCGCGCTGCCGACGACGTAGATGTCCCGGAATGCCTTGGGCGCCGCGTCGGTCATGGCGGCCGGCCGCGAGATGGCTGGCGCGCGCACGCGTCGCTGGAGCTGGATCCGGGCGGTTGCGACCTCGATCGAGTTTTCCTCGTCGACCTTGCCGTAGAGCGTCGCATAAAGCTCGAGGAAGGCTGCGCTCCACGCCGCAACCGCAGTCTCGGCCTGGATCGGCCGCTCGATCGGAATTTCCAGCGAATAATCCTGTCCCGCGTAGCGCAAGTCGAGGAAGCGCATGTACTGCGCCTCGGAGAGTTCGGGCAGGAGTGCTGCGGCATCGCGCTCGATCTCCTCGAAGATCGCTTCCAGCGCCTCGAGATCGACGGTCGCGAGCAACGCGCCCACCGTGCGGCTGCGCTCGATCGCCATCGGCGCCGCGAGCAGGCCGAGAGACGACATGACGCCCGAGAATGGCGGGATCACGACGCGTCCGATTCCGAGCTTGCGCGCGAGCTCGACCGCGTGCACCGGGCCCGCGCCGCCCGAGGCGACCAGGGCGAGATCGCCGCTCGATTTCCCCTTGTCGGTGACGTAGATGCGCGCCGCCGCCGCCATGGTTTCGCTCACCAGGCCGAAGATGCCTGCGGCTGCGGCGGCGATATCGAGTCCGGTCGGGACGGCGATCTTGGTCTTGATCGCGCGCTCGGCGGCGGCGCGATCGAGCGGCATCTCGCCGCCGAGAAAATAATCCGGATTGAGATAACCGAGCACGAGATCGGCGTCGGTCACGGTCGGATCCTTACCGCCGAGCCCGTAGCATGCCGGCCCCGGATCCGAGGCGGCGCTATTGGGCCCGACCTGCAGCAGATCGAGATCGTTCACGCGCGCGATGCTGCCGCCGCCGGCGCCGATTTCGAGCAGATCGTAAACCGGGAGCGAGACCGGATATCCGCTGCCGGCCTTGAATCGGTGCACGCGGCCGACCTCGAACGAGCGCGTGCGCGCGGCGTGACCGTTCTCGATGATGCAGAGCTTCGCCGTCGTGCCGCCCATGTCGAAGGCGAGCATGGTGTCGAGGCCGATCAGGCGGCCGAAGAAGCCGACCGCCTCGACGCCCGCGGCCGGTCCGGATTCGAGGATCTGGACCGGGAAACGCTTTGCGGTGTCGACCGTCGCGGTGCCGCCGTTGGACAGCATGAGGAACAGACTGCGTGCGAAGCCGCGCTTTTTGAGGCCCTCGTCGAGCCGCTCGATATAGGCGCTCGCGGTGCGCTTCACGTAAGCGTCGATCACCGTGGTCGAGGTGCGCTCGAATTCCTTGGGCTCCGGCAAGACCTCGTGGGAAAGCGAGAGATCGACGCCCGGGAGTTCGGCGGCCAGGATTTCGGCAGCGCGCTTCTCGTTCGCAGGATTCCGATAGGAATGGAGGAAGCAAATCGCGACCGCCTCGACCCCCTCGCGCCGGAACAGGGCCGCCGCTTCTTTCAGCTCCTGCTCATTCACCGCCTCGGTCACGCTGCCGTCGGAGAGGGTGCGCTCGGATATGCCGACCCTCAGCCGGCGCGGCACGAGCGGCGGCGGGAACCGGATGAACATGTCGAAGACGGTGTATCGAACCTCGCGCCCGATCTCGAGGATATCGCGGAAGCCCTTGGTGGTGATCAGCCCGGTACGGCTGCCCTTGCCCTCGAGGATCACGTTGGTCACGAGGGTGGTCGCGTGGATGATGTCGTTGGTCGTAGGCAGGAGATCGGGCAAGGCCTCGGCGAGCCTCTTGAGGCCGGCATAGACCGCCAAATCCGGCCGCTCGGGCGTGGTGAGCGTCTTTTCGATCCGAATCCGGCCGCTCGACTGGTCGGTCACCGTGAAGTCGGTGAACGTCCCGCCGATGTCGATGCCGATACGATATTTGCCGCTTGCCACCCGCGCATCCAACATGTTCAATATTGTTGAACAGCACTGTTCCATAAGCCAGGATGGGACGCAAGCGCGAATCGCGCCATGTCGGAACCGCCGGCGGCCGGCACGGCGCGTGGAAGGAGGGGCGCACATGACGCTCGTCAATGACCCGGGATTCACGGTCGACTGGCCGCGCGACGATTATTCGCGCATTCCCTACTGGCTGTTCCACGATCCCAAGGTCTACGAACTGGAGCGCGCGCGCATCTTCCGCGGCCCGGTATGGAATTATCTTGGGCTCGAGGCGGAGATCCCGAAGCCCGACGATTTCCGCACCACCTTCGTGGGCGACATTCCGGTCGTCGTCGCTCGCGCCGGCGACGGCACGGTCCACGCGTTCGTCAACCGCTGCGCCCACCGCGGCGCCCAGATCGTCCGCACGACGCACGGCAGCGCCAAGGATTTCGTCTGCATTTATCATCGCTGGTGCTATTCGCTCGAAGGCGATCTCATCGGCATCCCGTTCAAGCGCGGCCTCAAGGGCCAGGGCGGCATGGCCGATTTCGACATGGCGGCGAACGGCCCCGAGAAGCTGCGCGTGGCGAGCCTGAGCGGCATGATATTCGGCACTTTCTCCGCCCATACCGAGCCGCTGGAGGGTTACCTGGGCGCCTTCGGTTGCGGCCTGATCGAGCGCATGCTGGGGAAGCCGATCCGCATCTATGGCTACCAGCGCCAGGTGATTCACGCGAACTGGAAATTCTACGCGGAGAACTTGCGCGATACCTACCATGCGAGCCTGCTGCACACCTTCCTGTCGTCCTACGGCATCGATCGGGCGACCCAGAAAGGGGGCGTCAAGATGGACGGCCGCCACCGCCACAGCATGAATTATGCCTTCGCGGCGACCGACGGCCAGGATGAGGCGCGCGCCGCCTATGCCGGCAATTCCGGCGTCTCTCTCGATCGGCTCAAGCTGCGCGACGGCTCCCTGATGCGCTACGTGCCGGAGTTCGAGGACGGCATGAACCTCGCGACCCCGACATTCTTCCCCAATGTCCTGCTGATCCAGGTCAACAACGTCCTCTCGACGCGCCAGATCCGGCCGAAGGGCAAGGACGCGTTCGAGGTGTTCCAGACCCTGTTCGGCTATGCCGACGACGACGAGGCCATGACGCGCCATCGCCTGAAGCAGTCGAACCTGGTTGGGCCGGCGGGCTATGTCTCGATGGAGGACGGCGAGGCGATCGAGCTCGCCCACCGCGCGAGCGCCTCCTCGCAGGGCTTTACCTCCGTGATCGAGATGGGAGGGCGCGGGCCGATCCGCGACCTCGAGCACCGGGTTACCGACGTGCCGGTGCGCGGCTTCTGGTCTTATTGGTCGGAGCTCATGGGCGTCGAGCCCGTTGGCGGGGTGCGATGAGCCGGCGCGAGGCGGTGCGCGATCTGGTCGTCGAATATGGCGCGCTCATCGACGCGGACCGTCTCGAGGATTGGGTCGAGCTCTTCGCTTCCGACTGCCGGTACAGCGTCATCAGTGCGGAAAATCTGGCGCAAGATCTGCCGCAAACGCTCATGGCGTGCGACAGCAAGGACATGCTGCGCGATCGGGTGACCGCGTACCGGGAAGTGAACGAATACAATTTCCACAGCGACCGCCACGTAATCGGCGGCGTGCGCTTCCGCGACGAGAGCACGGGCGGTCCCTGGCGCATCGAGGCGAACTACAGCCTGTTCCAGACCGACGTGGAGGGAGTCACGCGCTTGTTTCTCGTCGGTCAGTACGACATGTCGGTCGTGTTCGAGGACGAGCGGCCGCGCTTTGCCGATGTGCGCGTGGTGGTCGACACTGCCTCGATCCCGACCCTCCTCGCGACACCGATATAAGTGTCCACGACGACGGCGCTTCTCTCGAGACGGTTCTCGATCCGCGCCCAACCTGCCTAGGCCTCGACGACGCACCCCTCTTGGAAACCTCATGACTTCTGGACGCACCCTGGACAATCCTCGACAGCCGAGCGAGCGCGCGGTCGATCCCGTGACGCTTCAGGTCTTTCAACAGCGCTTGATCGGCATCGTGCGCGAGATGCGCGCGACCATGGTCCATTCCGCCTTCTCGGCCGCGATTTGCGAGCTGTTCGATCTCTCCTGCGCGCTCTTGAGCGCGCGCGGCGAGTTGATCGTCCAGTCCGAGGACAACCCGCAGCACATTTTCCCGCTCCTCTGGTCGGCCCAGGAAGTGATGCGCCGCTACGGCAACGACATACGGCCCGACGACGTTTTCCTCCACAACGACCCCTACGAGGGCGGAACACACCTCAACGACATCGCGATCATCGTACCCTTTTTCGTCGACGGCCAGCTCGTTGCATTCCCGGTTGTGCGCGCTCATTGGGAGGATGTCGGCGGCTCGACGCACGGCAGCATATCGGGCCAGAACCGCGAGATCTTCCAGGAAGGCCTGCGCATCCCGCTCACGCGCCTCAAGGCGAACTCGCCCGAGTTCGAGGCGTTCATGGCGCTGCTGTTCTCGAACATGCGCATTCCCAACGAGCGCCGCGGCGATTTCGACGCCATGATGGGGACTTCCGAGATCGGGCGGCGCCGGCTCGCCGAGGTCGTGGACCGCTATGGCGTGGGCCAGGTGCTGCGCTTCATGGACCGACTCCTCGACCAGGAGGAGACGCGCATGAGGGCAAAATTGAGGGCGCTTCCCGAGGGCGCTTTCACGTTCGAGAACTATCTCGATCCTCGGCCCGATCTCGGCGTGGCCCAGAAGATCGCCGTGCGCGTCGCGATCGCGGACGGCCGCATCGAGGTTTCGTTCGACGGCTCGAGTCCCCAGATCGACGGACCCTTCAATATCGGCCCCTCGGGCGCGCCGACCGGCGTCTTTATCATCGCGAAGTCGCTGCTCGACCCGAAAGGACCGGTCAATTCCGGGAGCTTCCGGCCCATTTCGGTCGACGCGCCGGCGGGCTCGTTCGTCAATGCCGTCTACCCCGCTGCGGTGGGCGCCATGGGCGACGTCCGGCGGTCCTTGGAAAGCACCGTCATGGCGGCCCTGGCATCGGTCCTGCCCGACCGCGTCACCGGCGACACGAAGGGCACGTCGAACCAGCTTTTGATCGGCGGACGCCGGCCTGGCACCGGCCATGCCTGGCTTCTTTACGAGGCGCCTGCCGGCGGTACCGGCGGCTTCGAGGGCGGCGACGGCAATTCCACCTTGCGCACATTTGCCGAGGGCGACTTCAGCGCGGTCCAGCCGGTCGAGGCGATCGAGCAGAAATTTCCGCTGCGCGTCGAGGAAGTGTGTCTGCGCGCCGATTCCGCGGGCGACGGCAAATATCGCGGCGGTCTCGGCATGCGGCGCGTGATCCGCCTTCTGGTCGAGG
>Ga0335073_10008461_pt1 | contig 14442 bp, 10 predicted proteins | sample Lox_Sample_22_FD_207093 | JGI IMG/M metagenome (GOLD analysis project Ga0335073, IMG submission 207093) | Soil microbial communities from Loxahatchee National Wildlife Refuge, Florida, United States - Lox_Sample_2.2 | ecosystem: Environmental > Terrestrial > Soil > Wetlands | place: USA... | reverse complement strand
CCTGGAGTGTAACGCGGGCTGCGACTACGCGCCCGTGGTCATGGTGAACTGGGAGTTCTTCGACAACATGACCCCGCAGTCCGCGCGTGACCTGGTCGACGGGCTGCGCTCGGGCGCCGACGTGGCGCCGGTCCGCGGCGCGCCCCGGCTGTGCACCTGGAAGCAGGCGTCGCGCATCCTGGCCGGCTTCCCCGACGACCAGGCCACCGGCGGCCACACCGCGGGCGACCCGACCCTGGCCGGCCTGCGCATCGCCAGGGAGCAGCAGGGCTGGCGGCCGGACTACGGCGAGCCAGGCGATGCCCACGGCGGCGATCAGAGCGACGCGGGAAGCGAGGTGCAGCGGTGACCGCGGATACGCCCGAGGCGGCGGCTGGCCAGTTCGGCCCGGGGGTCAAGCTCACGCCCGCGCTCAGCGCGTACTGGGACCAGCCCGACTCGTTCACGCTGGCCGGCTACCGGCGCGACGGCGGTTACCGGGCCCTGCCGATGGCCCTGGCCATGCCGCCGGACCAGGTCATCCAGGTCGTCAAGGACTCGGTGCTGCGCGGCCGCGGCGGGGCCGGCTTCCCCACCGGGGTGAAGTGGGGCTTCATCCCGCAGGGCGACGGCAAGCCGCACTACCTCGTGGTGAACGCCGACGAGTCGGAGCCGGGCGCCTGCAAGGACGTGCCGACGATGCTGGGCAACCCCCAGGCGCTGATCGAGGGCATCGTGATCGCCGCGTACGCGATCCGGGCGGAGCTCGCCTTCATCTACGTCCGGGGCGAGGTCCTGCACGTGATCCGCAGGCTGCACCTGGCCGTGGCCGAGGCCCGCGAGGCCGGTTACGTCGGCCGCAACATCCTGGGCTCGGGCTTCGACCTGGAGATCGTGGTGCACGCGGGCGCCGGAGCCTATATCTGCGGCGAGGAGACGGCGCTGCTGGATTCGCTGGAGGGCAAGCGGGGCCAGCCGCGGCTGAAGCCGCCGTTCCCGGCGACATCGGGGCTGTACGCCTGCCCCACGGACGTCAACAACGTCGAGTCGATCGCCTCGGTGCCCTGGATCCTGCTGCACGGGGCCCGGGACTTCGCCTCGCTCGGGACGCAGAAATCCACCGGGTTCGGGCTCTTCCAGCTCTCCGGCCACGTCGCGACGCCTGGCCAGTACGAGGCGCCGCTCGGCACCACCCTGCGCGAGCTGCTCGACCTGGCCGGCGGGATGCGCGCCGGGCACCGGCTGAAGTTCTGGACGCCGGGCGGGTCGTCCACGCCGCTGTTCACCGAGCAGCACCTGGACGTGCCGCTGGACTACGAGGACGTGGCCGCCGCGGGGTCGCTGCTCGGCACCCGGTCGATCCAGCTCTTCGACGAGACCACGTGCGTGGTCCGGGTCGTGCTGCGGTGGATCGAGTTCTACCAGCACGAGTCGTGCGGCAAGTGCACGCCGTGCCGGGAGGGCAGCTTCTGGGTGGTCCAGCTGCTGGAGCGGCTGGAGCGCGGCGGGGGGACCGAGGCCGACCTGGACAAGCTGCTGGACATCTGCACGAACATCACCGGCCGGGCGTTCTGCGCCCTGGGCGACTCGATCGAGCCCTCGGTGAAGTCGTCGATCACATTCTTCCGGGACGAGTATCTGGAGCACCAGCGCTACGGCGGCTGCCCGTTCGACCCCGCGGCTTCTACCCTGTTCACCCTGGAGTCCGCCCGATGACCGTGCAGGCGAGCCAGCAGCCCGGCGGCGAGGTCGCCCGCCCGGCCGACGTCGTGAGAGTGACCATCGACGGGTTCGAGATCACCGTGCCCAAGGGGACCTTGGTGATCCGCGCCGCCGAGCAGCTCGGCATCGAGATCCCCCGGTTCTGCGAGCATCCGCTGCTGGACCCGGTCGGCGCCTGCCGGCAGTGCCTGGTGCACATCGAGGGCCAGCCGAAGCCGCCCGCGTCCTGCACCACGGCCTGCACCGACGGCATGGTGGTGCACACCCAGCTCACCTCGCCGGTCGCCGAGAAGGCGCAGCGCGGCGTGATGGAGCAGCTGCTGGTCAACCACCCGCTCGACTGTCCCATGTGCGACAAGGGCGGGGAGTGCCCGCTGCAGAACCAGGCCATGACCGCCGGGCAGGGTGAGACCCGGTTCGACGGCGTCAAGCGCACCTTCGCCAAGCCGATCCCGCTGTCCGCGCAGGTGCTGCTGGACCGGGAGCGGTGCATCCAGTGCACGCGCTGCACCCGGTTCACCGAGCAGATCGCGGGCGACGTGCTGATCGAGCTGTTCGAGCGCGGCCCCCACGAGCAGATCGGGACCGCGGACGGCGTTCCGTTCAACTCTTATTTCTCCGGCAACACCGTGCAGATCTGCCCGGTCGGGGCGCTCACCGGCGCCTCGTACCGGTTCCGGGCCCGCCCGTTCGACCTGGTCTCCACGCCGAGCGTGTGCGAGCACTGCGCCTCGGGCTGCCGGCAGCGCACCGACCACCGGCGCGGCGCGGTGACCCGCCGGCTGGCGGGCAACGACCCGCAGGTCAACGAGGAGTGGAACTGCGACAAGGGCCGGTGGGCGTTCACCTACGCCACGCAGCCCGACCGCCTGGCCGCTCCGCTGGTCCGGGACTCCGGCGGGGTGCTCCGGCCGGCCTCGTGGCCGGTGGCCATCGCGGCGGCCGCGGCGGGCCTGCTCGCCGAGCGGGGACGCGCGGGCGTGCTCACCGGCGGGCGCCTCACCCTGGAGGACTCCTACGCCTACGCGAAGTTCGCGAGGCTCGCGCTGGCCAGCAACGACATCGACATGCGGGCCCGCCCGCACTCGTCCGAGGAGACCGAGTTCCTGGCCTCCCGGGTCGCGGGCCGCTCGTCTGGCGTCACCTACCAGGGCCTGGAGCAGGCCAGCGCGGTGCTGCTGGCCGGGTTCGAGCCCCAGGACGAGTCACCGATCGTCTTCCTCCGGCTGCGCAAGGCGGTCCGGGCCGGGCGCCTGGCCGTGTACTCGCTCGCCGCGCTGGCCGGCCCCGGGCTGAGCCGGATGTCCGGCACGCTGCTGCCGACCCGGCCCGGCGAGGAGGCCGAGGCGCTCGACCGGCTGGCCAGCGCGACCGAGCTGGGCCTCGACGAGGCCGGCCGCGCCGCGGCGCAGGCCCTGCGGGAGCCCGGCGCGGTGATCCTGGCCGGAGAGCGGCTGGCCGAGGTGCCGGGCGCGCTGACCGCGGCGGCGCGGCTGGCCCAGGCGACCGGCGCGCGGCTGGCCTGGATACCTCGCCGCGCCGGCGAGCGCGGCGCGATCGAGGCCGGCGCGCTGCCCATCGTGCTGCCCGGTGGCCGGCCGGTCACCGACCAGGCCGCGCGGGCCGAGGTCGCGCGGGCCTGGGGGGTCGCGTCGCTGCCCCGCGATCCCGGCCGGGATACGGCGCAGATCCTGGCCGCCGCGGCCGCGGGGGACATCGGCGCCCTGGTCGTCGCCGGCGTGGACCCGGGCGACCTGCCCGACCCGGCGGCGGCGCTGGAGGCGCTCGAGGCGACCGGGTTCGTGGTCAGCCTGGAGCTGCGGGTCAGCGCCGTGACCGACCGCGCGGACGTGGTGCTGCCGGTCGCCGCCGTGGCCGAGAAGGCGGGGACGTTCGTCAACTGGGAGGGCAGGCCGGGCTCATTCCGCCCCGCGCTCGCCGTTCCGGAGGTCCGGACTGACCTGCAAGTGCTCGGTGCGCTCGCCGACGAGATGGACGTACATCTCGGGCTGCCCGACCCGGCCGCGGCCCGGCGCGAGCTCAACACCCTGGTCCCCGACATCACATCGGCGTTCCCCGACCTCCCGTCCGCCATCCCGCACGGCAGCGGGGGAGGCAGCGCGGAGGCGGCAGGAATGTCACGCAGCGCGGAGGCGGCGGAAATGCCAGCCGCGACGGCCGGCTCGCCGGCCCGAGCGGTTGGCGGGGGGGCTCCGGGGGACGAAGCCCCCCGGTCTGGGGGTCCGGGGGTTACCCCCCGGGTAATCCTGGCCACCTGGCATAATCTCCTCGACGCGGGCCGGATGCAGGACGGAGAGCCGAACCTGGCGGGCACCGCGCGCGTGGCCGTGGCGAAGATGTCCGCGGCGACCGCCGAGCAGGCCGGCGCCGAGGACGGCGGTAAGGTCACCGTGGCCACCGACCGCGGGGCCGTCACCGTCCCCGTCGAGGTCGCGGACATGCCGGACCGGGTGGTCTGGCTACCCACGAACTCGGCCGGGTGCGCGGTCCGGGCCACGCTCGGCGCGGGTCACGGAAGCCTGGTCACCCTGAGGAGCGCGCCATGACAGCCCTGGGCGCCGCGGCGCCGGGAACCACCACCGCGACGTATCCCACCCTGGCCGACTTCGGGCACGACCCCTGGTGGCTGGTCATCATCAAGGTGCTGTTCATCTTCGTGTTCCTGCTGGTCGGCGTGATCATCGCGATCTGGGCCGAGCGCCGGCTGCTCGGGCGGATGCAGCAGCGCCTCGGGCCGAACCGGGCCGGGAAGTTCGGCCTGCTGCAGACCCTGATGGACGGCATCAAGCTGGCGCTCAAGGAGGACATCGTCCCCCGCGGCGTGGACAAGGTCCTATTCTGGCTGGCCCCCGCGATCTCGGTAATCTGCGCGTTTACCGCCTTCTCGGTGATCCCGCTGGGGCCGATGGTCTCGATCTTCGGGGTGCGGACCCCGCTGCAGCTCGCCGACCTGCCGGTGGCGGTGCTGCTCATACTCGCGATGAGCTCGCTGGGCGTGTACGGGATCGTGCTGGCCGGCTGGTCCGCGTCCTCGCCCTACTCACTGCTGGGCGGCCTGCGGTCCTCGGCCCAGGTGATCAGCTACGAGATCGCGATGGGGCTGGCCTTCGTCCCGGTGTTCCTCTACTCCGGATCGCTGTCCACCACCGCGATCGTGGCCGCGCAGGCGCACGGCGGCGAGTTCCACTTGTTCGGGGCCGGGCTGCACTACCCGTCCTGGTTCGCCGTGCTGCTGCTGCCGTCGTTCGTGATCTACCTGATCACGATGGTCGGCGAGACCAACCGGCTGCCGTTCGACCTGCCCGAAGGCGAGGGCGAGCTGGTGGGCGGCTACCACACCGAGTACTCCTCACTGAAGTTCGCGCTGCTCCAGATGGCCGAGTACGTCAGTGTGATCACCGTGTCCGCCCTGGCCACCACGCTGTTCCTGGGCGGCTGGCAGGCTCCGTGGCCGATCTCGGTGTGGTCGGGCGCCAACACCGGCTGGTGGCCGCTGCTGTGGTTCCTGGCCAAGGTGATCATCTTCGTGTTCGTGTTCTTCTGGCTGCGCGGCTCGCTGCCCAGGATCCGCTACGACCAGCTGATGCGGCTGGGCTGGAAGGTGCTGATCCCGAGCGCGCTGGTGTGGACCCTGATGATCGCGACCATCCGGGTCTGGCGGCGCCAGGGCGGCAGCACCGGCGTCTACATCGTGGCCGGCCTGATCGCGGCGGCGCTGATCGCGCTCGCGTGGGGCTGGGACGTCGCGGCGGCCCGCCGCGACCGGGAAGCCGCCGAGGTTGACGCGGCCCAGGCCGAGGCCGAGGCCGAGGCCGGGGCGTTCCCCGTCCCGCCCCTGGACCTGCCGCACTATCACGGGATCGGCGTCTTCGCGGGAGAGGTCCCGGCCGGTGTGGCCGAGACCGCCCACGGCGCAGGGAACGAGGTGACCGGTGCCTGATTTCCTCAACTCGATCAAGGGGTTCGGCGTCACGTTCCGGACGATGTTCCACAAGGTCGACACCGTCCAGTACCCGGAGGAACGCAAGCCGACCGCTCCGCGGTTCCACGGCCGGCACCAGCTGAACCGCTGGCCGGACGGCCTGGAGAAGTGCATCGGCTGCGAGCTGTGCGCCTGGGCCTGCCCGGCCGATGCCATCTACGTGGAGGGCGGCGACAACACCGAGGAGGAGCGGTACTCCCCCGGGGAGCGGTACGGGCGCGTCTACCAGATCAACTACCTGCGCTGCATCCTGTGCGGGCTGTGCATCGAGGCGTGCCCGACCCGGGCGCTGACCATGACCAACGAGTACGAGATCGCCGACGACAACCGGGAAAGCCTGATCTGGACCAAGGAGCAGCTGGTCGCGCCGCTAGAGCCGGGCATGGAGGCGCCGCCGCACCCGATGCGGCTCGGCGAGACCGAGCGCGACTACTATCTGCTCGGCACCTCCGGGATCGCGGGTAACCCGCACATCGCCGAAGAGGGCCACCTCGGAACGGACGACCGATGAGCCACGGCATGGTCCTCGCCTCGGGCATGGCGGCCGAGACGCAGAGCCTCACGTTCTGGATCCTGGCCGTGGTCTCGGTAGCCGCCGCCCTGGCCATGGTGCTGGCCCCGCGGGCGGTGCACTGCGCGCTGCTGCTCGCGGTCGTGATGCTGTCGCTGGCCGTGCTGTACGCGCTGCTGGGCGCGCCGTTCCTGGCCTTCGTGCAGGTCATCGTCTACACCGGCGCGGTGCTGATGCTGTTCCTGTTCGTGCTCATGATCGTCGGCGTCAGCTCCCGGGACTCGCTGGTGGAGACCATCAGGGGGCAGCGGCTCGCCGCCGGCCTGGTCGGGATCGGGCTGCTGGTCCTGCTCAGCCTGATCGTCGGGCACGCGGCGATCGGCCCGGCCGCCCCGGTAGGGCCGAACTACTCGGCCACGAACGTGGACGGCCTCGCCCGGCTCATCTTCACCACGTACGTGTTCCCATTCGAAGTGACCAGCGCCCTGCTGATCACGGCGGCTCTCGGGGCCATGGTGCTCGCGCACCTCGAGCGCACCGGCCCCAAGCCGACCCAGCGGCAGCTGTCCCGGCTCCGGATCGCCAGCGGGCACTCCGCCCCGCTGCCCGGCCCGGGCACCTACGCGCGGCACAACGCCGTGGACATGCCCGCGCTGCTGCCCGACGGCTCGCAGTCCGAGCTGTCGGTCAGCCCGGTACTGTCCGGCCGGCCGGACCCCCGGCTCGGCGAGCTCGGCGCAGCCCCGCCGGCGGACCCGCAGGCGCCCGGCGGGGTGCTCGCCCCGGACAGTGACGCCAGCGAGGCGGCCGGCGGCGACGGCGAGCACGAGGAGGCACGATGGTAAGCCCGGCGCACTTCGTGGCGCTGGCGGTGATCCTGTTCGTCATCGGCGGCGTGGGCGTCCTGGTCCGCAGGAACGCGATCGTCATCTTCATGTGCGTGGAACTCATGCTGAACGCGGTCAACCTGGCTTTCGTCGCGTTCTCGCGGATGCACGGCAACCTGGACGGGCAGGTGATCGCCTTCTTCGTGATGGTGGTCGCCGCCGCCGAGGTGGTGGTCGGCCTGGCCATCCTGACCGCGATCTTCCGTGCCCGCAGGTCCGCCTCGGTGGACGACGCGAACCTGCTGAAGTATTGACCCTCCCCTGGGGAACGGCGTTTCCCGGGGCCAACGCAGAAGGGTTAGGTAGCCAGTGACGGGCTCTGTCGCGGGCGCGCCGTCGGCGGCGGTCATGAACACGGTGGCCGCGATCGGCGTCCAGCGTGCCGCATGGCTGCTGCTGGTCCTCCCCATCGCGGGAGCGGTGATCCTGCTGCTGGGCGGGAAGCGCACGAACTCGTGGGGCCACCTGCTCGGCGTGGCCCTGCCGGTCGCGGCCTTCGTGTACGCGGTATTCGCGTTCTTCGCGATGCTCAGCTACCCGGCCAGCCAGCGCAGCCGGGACCTGCACCTGTACTCCTGGATCCCGGTCGGCCGGTTCCAGGTCAGCGTCGGCCTGCTGCTCGACCCGCTGTCGATCTGCTTCGTGCTGCTGATCACCGGGGTCGGCTCGCTGATCCTCATCTTCGCGCTCGGCTACATGGCGGAAGACCCGGAGCGGCGGCGGTTCTTCGCGTACATGAACCTGTTCATGGCGGCGATGCTGCTGCTCGTGCTGGGCGACAACTACCTGGTCCTGTACGCGGGCTGGGAGGGCGTGGGCCTCGCCTCGTACCTGCTGATCGGGTTCTGGCAGTACAAGCCCGCCGCGGCGACCGCGGCCAAGAAGGCCTTCATCGCCAACCGGGTCGGTGACGCCGGGCTGTCGCTGGGCATCATGCTGATGTTCGCCCAGTTCGGAACCGTGACGTTCAACGGCGTGTTCCACGCGGTGGGCGGGGCGAGTAGCGGGGTGACGACCGCGCTCGGGCTGCTGCTGCTGCTGGGCGCGTGCGGCAAGTCGGCGCAGTTGCCGCTGCAGTCCTGGCTGCTGGACGCGATGGAGGGCCCGACCCCGGTGTCGGCGCTGATCCACGCGGCCACCATGGTGACCGCGGGCGTCTACCTGATCGTCCGGTCCAACCCGATCTTCGACCTGACCCCGGACGCCCAGATCGCCGTGGCCATCGTCGGCGCGGCCACGCTGTTGTGGGGCGCGATCATCGGGTGTGCCAAGGACGACATCAAGAAGGCCCTGGCCGGGTCCACGATGAGCCAGATCGGCTACATGATGCTCGCGGCCGGGCTCGGGCCGCCCGGGTACGCGCTGGCGATCGCGCACCTGCTGGCGCACGGGTTCTTCAAGGCCGGCCTGTTCCTCGGCGCAGGCTCGGTGAAACACGAGATGAACGACGAGGTGGACATGCGCCGCTTCGGCGGCCTGCGCGCGGTCATGCCCATCACCTTCGTCACGTTCGGGCTCGGCTATCTCGCGATCATCGGCATCCCGCCGTTCTCCGGCTTCTACACCAAGGACGCGATCATCGAGACCACGTTCGCCAGGGGCGGCGTGTCCGGGGCCATCCTCGGCACGTGCGCCGTGCTCGGGGCCGCGATCACGGGCTTCTACATGACGCGGGTCATGTTCATGACCTTCTTCGGGGAGCGGCGCTGGGACGCGACCGTGCACCCGCACGAGGCACCGCCGGTGATGACCTCGCCGATGGTCGTGCTGGCCATCGGCTCCGTCGGCGCCGGAGGGTTCCTGATCATCAACAACCGGCTGGTGGACTTCCTGGCCCCGGTGGTGGGCACGCCGCCGCTCACGCACGGGTTCTTCACCCTGACCGGCGGGATCACGCTGCTCGTGGTCCTGGCCGGGGCCGGGCTCGCCTGGGCCATCTACGGGCGCCGCGAGGTCCCGGTCACCGCGCCGGCCGGAAGCCCGTTGACCGTGGCGGCGCGCAAGGACCTCTACGGCGACGCCATCAACGAGTCGTTGCTGATGCGGCCGGGCCAGTGGCTGACCCGGCTCTCGGTGTACTTCGACAACCGGGGCATCGACGGCCTGGTGAACACCCTGGCCGCCGCCATGGGCGGCACGTCCGGGCGGGTCCGCCGGGTCGAGAACGGGTTCGTCCGTTCCTACGCGCTGCTGATGTTCTTCGGTGCGCTGCTGCTGGTGGGCGCGCTGCTCCTGGTGAAGGTGTAGGGGATAGCGGATGAGCACATTTCCCTGGCTGACCGTGGCGGGCGCGATCCCGCTCGTCGGCGCGGTGGTGGTCTCGCTGACACCGGGCCAGTCCGCGCCGGGCGCCGACGCGGACCGCCGCGCCCGCGCCCGGCTGGTGAAGCAGCTGACCCTGGGCTTCACGCTGGTCACGCTCGCGGTGACGATCGCGATGGCGGTGGCGTTCAAGACCGGCCCGGGCGCGCCCGATTTCCAGTTCACGCAGGTCTACCAGTGGATCCCGCAGTTCGGCGTGCACTACGCGGTCGGCGTGGACGGGATCGCGCTGGTCCTGATCTTGATGAGCACGGTCCTGATGCCGGTGGTCGTGCTGGCGTCGTGGAACGACGTCGAGGGCGAGTCGAACCCGGCGGGCGAGCCGCCGCCGCGGCGCAGCGCGAAGACCTACTTCGCCCTGATGCTGGTGCTCGAGACCATGATGATCGGCGTCTTCGCCGCCACCGACGTGTTCCTGTTCTACGTGTTCTTCGAGGCCATGCTGATCCCGATGTACTTCATGATCGGCAGTTACGGCGTCGGGCAGCGCCAGTACGCGGCGGTCAAGTTCCTGCTGTACAGCCTGCTCGGCGGGCTGCTCATGCTGGTCGCCGTGATCGCGCTGTACGTGTACTCGGCCGGCCCCGGGCACCCGGGCACGTTCCTGTTCAGCCAGCTGATCCACGTCTCGTTCAGCCCGACCGTGCAGAAGTGGCTGTTCGTCGGGTTCTTCGTGGCGTTCGCGATCAAGGCGCCGCTGTGGCCGTTCCACACCTGGCTGCCTGACGCGGCCGCATCCGCGCAGCCCGGGGCCGCGGTGCTGCTGGTCGGCGTGCTGGACAAGGTCGGCACGTTCGGGATGATCCGCTACTGCCTGGAGCTGTTCCCCGACGCCGCGCACTACTTCACCCCGCTGGTCATCGTGCTCTCGGTGATCGGGATCCTCTACGCCGCGCTCGTGGCGATCGGCCAGCGGGACCTGAAACGGCTGATCGCCTACACCTCGGTGTCCCACATGTGCCTGATCACGCTGGGCATCTTCGCGATGACCAGCGAGGGGCAGGCGGGCGGCGTGCTCTACATGGTGAACCACGGGTTCTCCACCGGCGCGCTGTTCCTGATCGCCGGGTTCCTGATCGCGCGCCGGCGCTCGCAGCTGATCGCCGACTACGGCGGCGTGCAGAGCGTCGCGCCGGTGCTCGCCGGGCTGTTCCTGGTCGCGGGCCTGGCGGGCCTGGCCATGCCCGGCCTGAACACGTTCGTCAGCGAGTTCCTGGTCCTGGTCGGCACGTTCACCCGGTACGAGGTGGCCGCGATCCTGGCCACCGCCAGCATCATCCTGGCCGCGATCTACATCCTGTGGATGTACCAGCGCACGATGACCGGGCCGGTGCGCGACGGGATCTCGGGCATGCCCGACCTGAGGGCGCGCGAGCTGTGGGCGGTCGGCCCGCTGATCGCGCTGATCGTGGTGCTCGGCGTGTACCCCAAGCCGGTGCTCGACGTGATCAACCCCGCGGTCCACCAGACCCTGGTGCAGCTGCACTCCACCGACCCGGTGCCGCCGCATCCCGGCAGTGAGTCATCGGTCGCGCGGTATTCCGTTTTTCAGGGCCACGGCGGCTTCGCGCCCGCCGCCACGCAGAGGAGTGCCCCGTGACCGGGATCCTGGCCGCCGGCGCCACGATCAGCGCGCCGAGCATCGAGTGGGGCCAGCTCTCGCCGATGCTGGTGGTGTTCGGCGCCGCGATCGCCGGGGTCCTGGTCGAGGCGTTCGCGCCGCGGCCGGCGCGCCGGCCGATCCAGCTCGTGCTCGCGCTGGGCAGCCTGGCCGTCGGCTTCGCGCTGACGATCGTGGTCGCCACCTCGTCCACGATCTTCGCTCACCACAGCCCGGGCCACGTGGCCGCGGAGGGCGCGGTCGCGGTGGACCGGCCCACCCTGTTCATCTGGGGCACGATCCTGGTGCTGGCGTTCGTGAGCGTCCTGCTGATCGCCGAATCCTCGCACGAGGTCAGCACGTTCACCGGGCAGGCGGCCGCGGTGCCCGGCAGCGCCGAGGAGCGCGAGAGCCTCGAGACCGGCATCGTGCACACCGAGGTGTACCCGCTGGCGCTGTTCGCGATCGGCGGCATGCTGCTGTTCCCGGCCTCGAACGACCTGCTCACCATGTTCGTGGCGCTCGAGGTGCTCTCGCTGCCGCTGTACCTGCTGTGCGGCCTGGCCCGCCGGCGCCGGCTGCTCTCGCAGGAGGCGGCCATGAAGTACTTCCTGCTCGGCGCGTTCTCCTCGGCGTTCTTCCTGTTCGGCATCGCGATGCTGTACGGCTTCACCGGCTCGGTGCGGCTGTCGGCCATCGCGGCCGCCGCCTCGTCCAACACCAGCAACGTCACGCTGCTGTACGCCGGCATCGCGCTGCTCGGCCTCGGCCTGTTCTTCAAGATCGGCGCCGTGCCGTTCCAGAGCTGGAAGCCCGACGTGTACCAGGGCTCGCCGACGCCGGTGACCGCGCTGATGGCCTCGTGCACCCTGGTGTCGGCGTTCGGTGCGCTGCTGCGGATCTTTTACGTGGCGTTCGGCCAGCTCACCTGGACCTGGCGGCCGGTGATGATCGGCATCGCGATCCTCACCATGCTGGTCGGCTCGATCGTCGCGATCACCCAGACCGACGTGAAGCGGCTGCTCGCCTACTCCTCGATCGCGCAGGCCGGTTACGTCCTGGTCGGCGTGGTGGCGGCGAGCACGGCCGGGCTGTCCAGCAGCATGTTCTACCTGGCCGCGTACGGGATCGCGATCATCGGCGCGTTCGCGGTGGTGACCCTGGTCCGGGACCAGGCCGGGGAGGCGGCGCACCTGTCCCGCTGGGCGGGGCTCGGCCGGCGTTCGCCGCTGGTCGCCGGGATCTTCGCGTTCTTCCTGATCACGTTCGCGGGCATCCCGCTGACCAGCGGCTTTACCGGGAAGTTCGCGGTCTTCGAGGCGGGCGTCAGCGGCGGCGTGCTGTCGGCGGTCATCATCGGCGTGCTGAGCAGCGCGATCCTGGCGTTCCCCTACGTCCGGGTGATCGTGCTCATGTTCTTCAGCGACCCGGCGCCGGACGGCCCGGCCGTGGTCCGGCCGAGCATGTTCACGGCCGTGGCCGTCGGCGTCGGCGTGATCGTGACGCTGTGGCTCGGCATCGCGCCGGAGCCGCTCCTGTCCCTGGCCAACCACGCCGCGACGCAGCTCTTCGTCCACTGAGCGCCCAGGTGTTCGCCCATGGCGTCGCGGGCATACCTCGGATTACCCTGCCTTTACTGAACCCTTTTCATCCTCCCCGTACCTGCCCACCCACTCTGCCTGACATCGACGGATGAAAAGAGTTCACTTATCGTGGGGTGGCTTTGCATGCGTCCCGCTGACGGCTGGTTCACGGGCGGTGCCGGGCCACCGCCTTCGAGGGAGCCCGATTGAGCACCGTAGTAACCATGGAACTGCCGGACGCCGCGCTGGCTGCCGATGTCACCGGCGGCCTCGCGCTGGTCGAGAACGGCCTGCGCGAGGCGGCGCAGGCCCAGCATGGGCTGCTGGCCGAGGCGTCCTGCCACCTCATCGGCGCCGGCGGCAAGAGATTCCGCGCCACGCTGGTACTGCTGGCGGCCCAGTTCGGCCACCCCAAGGATGAGCGGATCGTGCCCTCCGCGGTCGCGATCGAGCTGACCCACCTGGCCACCCTCTACCACGACGACGTGATGGACGAGGCGGCGGTCCGCCGCGGCCTGCCGAGCGCCAACTCCCGCTGGGACAACACTGTCGCGATCCTCACCGGCGATTTCCTGTTCGCTCGCGCGTCGCAGATCCTGGCCGACCTGGGCCCGGAAGCGATCAGGATCCAGGCCGAGACCTTCACCCGGCTGGTCAGCGGCCAGATCGCGGAGACCGTCGGGCCGCGGCCCGGGGAGGACCTGCTCGGTCACTACCTGGGCGTGGTCACCGAGAAGACGGCGTCCCTGATCGCGACCTCCGGCCGGTTCGGCGCGATGTTCTCCGGCGCCCCGGACGAGGTGGCCGCCCGGATCACGCCCGCCTGCGAGGCGCTCGGCATCGCCTACCAGCTGTGCGACGACATCCTGGACGTGGCCAGCGAATCCGCGCAGTCGGGCAAGACGCCCGGCACGGACCTGCGGGAGGGGGTGCTGACGCTGCCGATGCTGCACGCGCTGCGCTCGGCGGGGCCCGGCGACGCCAGGCTCGTGGACCTGCTCAGCCGGGGCGAGCTCACCGACCCGGTCCTGCACGCGGAGGCGCTCGCGCTGCTGCGGGCGCACCCGGCCATGGAGATGGCCCGCGCGGACACGCGGCGGTGGGCGGCGACGGCCCGGGCCGAGATTCTCGCCCTGCCCGACGTGCCCGCCCGGGCGGCGTTCGAGGCGCTGTGCGAGTACGTCGCGGAGCGCACCGGCTGACCGCTCGCGCGCGGCGGCGCCCGGGTGAGTCGAAATGGGACGTATGCGCGCGATAGCATGCAGGTCAATGAGAACCTCTGAGAGTACATTGGGGCGCACAGCGAACGAATCGACGGCGCCTCATTCGCTCCCGGAGGTGGGCGTGCCTGACGCGGCCGCGCAGGCCAGCACGCCGGCGGCGCGCGGTCGGCGCGCCACTCGGCCCGCGCCGGACGCCGACGGCGGCCTCGCCGCGCGCAGCAGCGACTTCGTCCAGTCGCTGGACCGCGGGCTGGCGGTGATCCGGGCGTTCGGCCCGGACCGCGAGCGGCTGAGCCTGAGCGAGGTGGCCCGGGTGACCGGGCTTACCCGCGCCGCCGCCCGGCGGTTCCTGCTCACCCTGGTCAAGCTCGGCTACGTCCGCAACGACGGCCGGGAGTTCTCGTTGCGGCCGCGGGTGCTCGAGCTCGGCTACGCCTACCTGTCCGGGCTGGCCCTGCCCGAGGTCGCGGCGCCGCACCTGGAGGAGCTCGTGGCCCGGCTGCACGAGTCCTCGTCGATCTCGGTCCTGGACGGTTACCAGATCGTCTACGTAGCCCGGGTGCCGACCAAGCGGATCATGACGGTGGCGATCTCCGTGGGGACCCGGTTCCC
>Ga0335073_10008458_pt1 | contig 14447 bp, 15 predicted proteins | sample Lox_Sample_22_FD_207093 | JGI IMG/M metagenome (GOLD analysis project Ga0335073, IMG submission 207093) | Soil microbial communities from Loxahatchee National Wildlife Refuge, Florida, United States - Lox_Sample_2.2 | ecosystem: Environmental > Terrestrial > Soil > Wetlands | place: USA... | reverse complement strand
CGGAGGAATCACCCGCGAAGCTGTAGACGCGGCCGTCGCCAACCTGGAAATTCACGAGCTGCCCTCGGCGCGCGGCTGCACCTACGTCGTTCCGGCCGCCGAATTTGCCTTGGCTCTCGCCGCCGCCCAGCCGTTCGAAGGCGAAATGAAGCTGGCGCTCAAACTCGGCGTCACTGAAAAGGAAATCGCCAGACTGCGCGACGCCGTTCTCCAGGCGCTGGAAAAAGGTCCGCTCGACCCGGAGGAAATTCGCGAAGCCACGGGCAAAGCGTCGCGCAGCCTCGGCGAAGAAGGCAAGAAGAAGGGACTGACCACCACTCTGCCGGTCGCGCTCGGCCAACTGCAAGTCTCCGGTGACATCCGCCGCGTCTCCATGAACGGCCGTCTCGATCAGCAGCGCTTCAAGTATTGCCTCTGGAAGCCGAATCCGCTGCGGAATTTCAAGATGCCGCCGGAAGAACTGGCCACCCATCTCGGCCGCCGGTTCTTCCAATGGATCGGCCCCGCCACTCTCGCCGAATTTCAGTGGTTCTCCGCCCTGGGTGTGAAGGCCGCCAAAGCCGCGCTTGAACCGTTGAAACTGGAGCCGCTGGCCAAGGACGACGATCGCCTGATGCTTCCCGAGGATCGTGAGCGTTACGAATCATTCCAGGTTCCCAAGCAGCCGCGATATTGCCTGGTGGCGCTCGCCGATGGCGTCACTCTGCTCAAGCGGAACAGCCAGCAACTCACCGATGATGCCGACCGCAAACATCTCCTGTTCCGCCAGAAGGCTTATGCCGGCGAGAATCTGCTCGACCTGCCCAGCAACGGAATTATGGATCGTGGCCGTCTAATCGGCCTCTGGGAATACGACCCGGAGAAGCAGCAAATCGCCTGGGTATCCTTCATCCAGACGGATCAGGATTTGAAGACGGCCGTCTCCGAGACCGAGCAGTACGTGCGCGACCAACTGGGTGACGCCCGTTCCTTCAGCCTAGACAGCCCCAAGAGCCGCATCCCGAAGATCGAGGCCCTTCGAAAATCCTGAACCCGCAGTTGCCAGCCGGGCATGCGTCCGACACGACTGGACCGGCGGCAAAATTCGATGGTCGGTCCTACGACTTCAGCAACCCCAACGGCGCGGAGGGGCTGAAGCCTGGAAAGACCTGGGCGACGTTCCTCAGGCTCATGTGCCCGGTCACCAGTTCCGAGAGGACGGAGCGGAAATCGGTGGTGACGGCGAGGTCGCGGCCTTGGTAGAGCTGCTCCTTTTCCAGGCCGGGCCGCAGACCGTGCCGCCAGGCACGTTGCCGCCGAGGACGAACATCACGCTGCCGTGTCCATGGTCGGTGCCGTTGTTGCCGTTTTCCTGCGCGGTACGGCCGAACTCCGACATGGTCACGAGCACGATGTCCTGCATGCAGTCGCCCATGTCCTGGGAGAACGCGTTGAGGGCGCCGCGCTTGGGAAGCCACTCAGCGTTGTAAGTCGCCGGGCTTTTCAGGGATGCCCGGTTCATCGAGGAACTGCGCGGTGGTGGCGGGACCGAGGTTTTTCCAGTCCTGGAGCACCCAGACGACCTTTTTGCCGGGCGTGACTTCCACTGCCTGGATTATGCCCGGACGGTCGGCGGGTTGGGAGCCGCCGGTGGAACTGAAGATCACGGTGTTGCCGTTGGCCAGCCGGTCGGCCGTCTGGATATTGTGGAACTGAATATCGGCCGGAAGATCGGATTGCTTGAACTCCCAAACGGTTTCGCCCCTGGAGGTCACTTCGCGGACCAGTTTGTCGTGCTCGTCGTCGATGAGTGTGTTGCCGTTCTTGAGCCGCACCGCGGCCCACGGAGTGGGGATCTGGTAACTCCAGACCTCGTGGAAATCCTTGTCGTACTCCACCACCTTGTTCATCTTTAAAAACGGGAGCAGGAACGTTCCTTTGGCGGTCATGCGGACGCGGCGGAATTGCGGATGGACGGTCTTCTGGTCGGTGGCGCTTTCGGCGGGGAGTTCGTGTTCCAGTTCGACGGCTTTGGTCTTCTTGTTGATGATCATCAGTTTGGGCGGCAGCCCATTGCGCACGAGCAGCACTTTATCCAGGCCGATGGGCTGGCAGGAATGGACCTCGGTTCCTTCGGGCGCGTCGTACCGCCAGACCACCTGTTTTTGCGGCGTGATCTCCTCGACGCGGAACTGGAAGGCGTAGAGGATATGGCCGTTGGTAAGCATCCAGACATCGTCGATTTCGCCGGGACGGCCGGCTGAGTAAGTCCAGGTAACGTTGCCGCGATTGACGAGAAAGATGGTGTTGTAGCCTTCGCCGGCATAGAGCATGGGATGCTGCGCGATCCCGCGGCCGGGCCGTTCGGGCAATACGCCGGGCGCCGGCCAATTGCGGGCGGCGGCTTCGGCTTCGGCGGGTCCCTGGGCTGGAACATCGGGCCGAGTGAAGCGATCGAGGATCGAAAGGAGAGGCGAATCGGCTGCGACCGCACAGAGGGCGGCGGCGGTGAGCAGGGTGGTTGTGAGGATCGGGAAGCGCATGGGACCTCCGGACCTGCGTGATTATAGCAATATTTATCGTTAAAAGAGTGCGGAAAGGCCAAAGCACGGGAGCTCAAGCCCCTTGCGGGATGAAGCCGCCCTCCGCTCGTCAGTCCGCCGCGCGCATCTTCGAGGGATCGAGGCGGCGGCGTACAATGGCTATTCCACCGAATGGATCCGCTGACACATACGGCCACGGGACTGTTTCTCAGCCGGGCCGGATTGAACCGCTGGACGCCGCGAGCCACCGCCATCCTGATTCTGGCAGCCAACAGCCCGGACTGCGACATCGTGTCGGCGCTGCGCGGATCGGCATCCTACCTGACGTGGCATCGCCATATCACGCATTCGCTGGTGGCGATGCCGGTGCTGGCGGTGCTTTCGGTGGTGCTGATCCGGGCGCTGTTTCGCGGCGCGATCCGCTGGAAGGGCGCACTGGCCGCGGCGCTGATCGGCGTCGCTTCGCATCTGCTGCTGGACTGGACCAACGCATACGGCGTCCGGCTGCTGCTGCCTTTCTCGAGCCGATGGTTCGGGCTGGATATTTCACCATTGCCGGATATGGTGGTGTGGGTGATCCTGGGATTGGGGATCGCCGGCCCCTTTCTTTCGCGGCTGGTCGGAAGCGAAATCAGTTCCGGAACCGCGCGGATTCGCGCGTACGGGCGGGGGGGCGCGATCTTCGCGCTAGCGGCCTACGCGTTCTATGATGGCGGCCGCAGCCTGCTGCATGCGCGGGCGTTGGAGACGCTGCAATCGCGGCTGTACCAGGGCGTGGCGCCGGCGCGCGTGGCGGCCACGCCCGACCCGGCGAATCCGTTTCGATGGGGCGGAATCGTGGACACGCCCGGCTTCTATGCGTATGTGACGGTCGATCTCACGCGGGATTTCGATTCCACGCGGGCCTATATTCTGGAGAAGCCGGATATGAGTCCGGCGATGGCGGCGGCGGCCCGAACCGGAGCATTTCAGGCGTTCCAGCAGTGGAGTCAGTATCCGCTATGGAGAGTGTCGCCATCGGAGCGGATCGAGAACGGCACACGCGTGGAAGCCTATGATCTGCGGTTCGGCTCGCCGGCCAAGCCGGCGTTCGTGGCCCGAGCTCTGGTGGACGCCAACCAGAACGTAGTGGAGTCCTCATTCACCTTCCGGTAATGAGTTTTGCGCCATCTTCTAAGCGTGTTGCCGGATGTCGTCGCGTGCGCCGGTTTCCAGACAATAGAAGCGGGACTGCAAATGGGGAACACCGTAACGCTGGACAAAGAACAGCTACGCGAAGTGGCGATGGACGATCGAGAGTTGATGCGCGAACTGGTGGCGGCCGTGGCGGAAGATACGGCGAGACAGGTGGAACTGTTGAAAATCGCGGTCGAGGACGGCAACGCCGAACAGTGTAAACGCCTGGCGCACTACAGCAAGGGCGCGTGTTCCAACGTAGGCGCGGCTTCGGCGACGGAGTTGCTGAAGACGATCGAACGAACGGCGGCATTGCGCGACTTCGCGGAGTGCGGTATCGCGCTGGCGCGGCTGACCCGGGAGGTCGGCCTGCTGCGCGCGGAAGCGGCGGCGATGGAAGGCTGAGCGGAGGGTCCGGGGGGCGCATTTTCGGCTCCTCAACAGCGCCGCGGCATTCAACCCGAGCGAGGCTCACCCGGCTGGCCACAAGCGCCGGGGTGAGTCATTTGAAGCATGCGCCAAGGCTACAATAGGACCAATGCGCATCGAGGCCGCCATCGCGCTTGCCACCCTCCTGGCGGTCAGCGCGGCCGGGCTCGCGCAGCGTTTCGGCGGCGGCGGACGCGTTCCCGAGCGGCAGGAGGAAGTCGCGATGATTGCGGCGCGCGAGGCCGAGTATCATTTCATTCGTCTCGAATACACAGATCTGCCGGAATATCATCGAGGCTACGGTTTCGCTTCGCGCATGGGCCAGGGAAGCGGCTGGTGGATTGTGGATTGGCCCGCCGCCGATACCTTGTTCACCAAGGGCGTGGAACGGCTGACCCGTATCGATATCGGCGACCCGCGCCATTTCCGCATCACCGACAAGCAGCTATTCGATTATCCGTGGATTTACGTGACGCAGGCCGACCGCTGGGATTTGAGCGACCAGGAAGTCGCACGATTGCGCGAATATCTGCTGCGCGGCGGCTTTCTGATGACGGATGACTTCTGGGGTCCGCTGGGATGGGAGCTATTCACCCGCACCATGAACCGTGTCCTGCCCGGCCATCCGATCAGCGATATCGAGGAGACCGACCCCGCCATGCACGTGCTATATGACATCGAGGAGAAGGACCGGACAACCATTCCGGGATCGCGCCATTTGCGGCGGAGCTACGACGGCACGGTGACAGTGCAGTACCCCGAAGGCGCCGTACCGGCGTGGCGGGCCATTCGCGACGACGGCGGCCGCATGGTGGTGTCCGCCAACTTCAATACCGATATCGGCGACGCCTGGGAGTTCGCCGACGTGCCGTATTATCCCGAAGCCATGACGGCGCTCGCCTACCGTTACGGCATCAATTACATCATCTATTCGATGACGCACTGAAGGTCCCGGACCGAGCCGGTTCGTGCCTGGGCAAGGTAGCACTTTGGAGTGCCTGCCGGTGCCGGACCGGCTGGATGGGGTGCTAGTGAACCTCGCCGGCCAGCCCGGGAATTTGCGGGACAATTACGGGACCACCTCCGCCCAATTCCACGTGATCGAGAATTCGCTCCGATATGGTCGGCTTATGGTCCAATTCGTGGTTGTGCCGTCTCCCATAGACATAGTCGCCGATGAACCACCCCATGGCGGAGCCGGCCAGCACGTCGCCGGGAAAATGTTGCCGCGCGCCCACCCGCGACACCACCACGACGGTCGCGAATGCATAGGCGGCAATGGGCACGATCCGCGGGTGAGGATATTGATGGGCTACGACTGAAGCCAGCGCCCACGTTGTAATGGCGTGCCCCGATGGAAAGCTGGAGTTCCAGCGGCTGGGGCCGTCCCCGAAACCGCCATGGCCGTTCGCCTGCAGCGGACGAGCACGGTCCGCGATGAGCTTGATGGCTTCCACATCCAGGTTGGCATCGATCAGTGCTTCAAACCCGATCAGTCCGGTCTCTCGCGTCCGGTCTTTGTGCAGGGCCGTGCCTAGCAGATAAAAGGCGGCGGTGCCGGGAATGAGCGAATAGGCGGAGCCGAAATCCGATGCCCAGCGGCTCACTTCCAGTTGCGTTCCCGAATTCGGCAACTGGGTCACGATATGCCTGTCGGCCGCGACGAAAGCCGCGGTAGCGGTCCCGAAAATCGCCCAATACTTGATGTCCGATTTGGCTGTGTGTGCCGGGCTGGTCCAGATTGCCTTCTGGTCCTGCACGATGTACTTCGGCATGCGGACGAACGGATGGATGTATCCGGTGGCATCCCAGAGGTCCCTTTGCTTGATCACCGGCGCGCCGGGCTTCACTTCGAGCGCGGAACGGTGCGCCGAGTCTTGCCGGCGGGATTGCGGGGCATTCTGCGAAGGAGATTGCGCGGGTGTTTGTTCCGGGTCCGAAGTGCCGGGTGATGGAGCCTGACCGAATGCGACCGTCGCCGCGAAATAACCAGCAAGAAGCAGCAACCGCGTCAGTTTCATGTCCGGAGAAGAGGCACGCGAGGTGCCGCCGGAAAGGCCAGGGATGCCCATTTTGGTTGGACGCAGCACGAAACAGCGGATGGAAACGAGCGTGCTCATCATACGGGGTAGTTCTGACATGTGGACATTCGAACATCAGCGGGCGATTCGAAAGGTCTCGACGCCGGTGTTATATCTTTCGGTCTGCCTTGCGGCGGCGTTTGGCCAGACTCGATCCCGGCCGTCGACGACCGGCCCCTCATCCGGGAGCAGCGGGCAAGCTGAAGCCAATCGCGCCGCCACTGCAACGCTGCCCGGGCGCGCGCCATATGCCCCTATGACGGAAAAGGAGCGTCTGGTTTATTACCTCAAGGCGAGTGTGAACCCGATCGCCTTTATACGGGATGGCGCCGGGGCGGCTATTGGCCAGTGGCGCGATTCGCCGAAAGAATGGCGGGAAGGAGCACGCGGATACCAATTCCGGTACGAGAGCGCCTTCGGCGAGCACATCGTCAAGGAGTCCCTGGAGTTCACGACGTCGAGCATTTTTCAGGAAGACAACCGGTTCCGGCCGTCGGGCGAGTCGGGCTTTGGGACGCGGCTTGGCTACGGGATCACCAGTGCATTTAGCGCGCGCCACAGCGATGGATCGCGTCATTTTTCCTTCTCCAAGGTGCTGTCATTCGCAGGAGCCGCACTCATTTCGCGCGAATGGCAGCCGGAGAGCACCGGACACTTGAAGAACGCCGGCGCCAACTTCGGTTCCATGTTGGGCGCGGCGGTGGGTTTCGACGTTTTGAAGGAATTCTGGCCTCGGAGGCGGTGACCTCGTGGCGGAACTGAAAATCACCAGCCTTCTGCGGCCGCATCGCAAGGCGCTGACGGTAGCGCTTTTCGCGGCCATCGGCGAGTCCATCACCGATCTGTTACAGCCCTGGCCGCTGAAAATTGTCTTCGATAATGTACTCAGCACGCGGCCGTTGCGCGGCCACGGTTGGGCGAATTACCGGATCGTCTCCGCATTCGGCGCCGATCACATGGCGATTCTCCGTTTCGCAGTGTTAGCGGCATTACTAATTGCCATCGCGGATTCGGTATGTACCTATGGCGAGAAATCCTCAATCACCACTGTCGGCCAATGGGTAATGCATGATTTACGCCGCACCCTATATTCGCATGTGCAGAGATTGTCCCTTTCTTATCACGACCGCAAACAGACGGGCGATCTCATCAGCCGCGTGACCAGCGATATCGACGCCATTCAGAGCTTCATCACATCCGGACTTCTCGGCATGCTGGTGGATTGTCTGACGTTGAGCGGCATGATGGCCGTCATGTTCTGGATCAACTGGCGATTCACGCTGATTGCGCTATCGCCGGCGCCGCTGCTATTCCTCGTGGTGTATACGTACACGCGCCGCATCAAGCAGGCGTCGCGGGCTGTCCGCAAGAAAGAGGGTGAAATTGTATCCGTCATTCAGGAAGTGCTCAATTCCATTCGCGTCGTGAAAGCATTTTCCCGCGAAGACTACGAGCAGCGGCGTCTGGAGGCGGAGAGCCTGGAGAGTGTAGAAATTGCACTGAGGGCGCGGGGACTCAAAGCCAAGCTGTCTCCGATCGTCGAGGTCCTGGTCGCCATCGGCACCGGACTTGTGCTGTGGTTTGGCGCCAGCATGGTCCTGCACCAGCGCCTGGACAACGGTTCCCTGATCGTCTTCATCTGGTACCTCGGGAAGATGTATAAGCCGATGCAGGATCTTTCCAAAATGACGGACGCATACTCTCGCGCGGCGGTGGGCTATGAGAGGATCCGCGAGATTCTGGAGACCACGCGGGAAATCCACGACACCCGTGCCGCGCGTCCGGCTCCGCGATTCCGGGGACTGATCGAATTCGACGACGTTTCCTTCGGGTACACGCCGGACGACACGGTCCTGCACCACATCAATATGCGAATCGAGCCCGGGCAGACGGCCGCGTTGGTGGGTCCCACAGGCACGGGCAAAACCACGCTGATCAGCCTACTGCCGCGCTTCTACGACGTAACCTCCGGAGCCGTGAAGATCGACGGGGCGGACGTGCGCCGCTTCACGCAGCGCTCTCTGCGCTCGCAAATCAGTTTTGTCCTGCAGGAGACGCTGTTATTTCACGGTCCGGTCTGGTACAACATCGGCTACGGCAAACCCGACTCCACTCCCGACGAGATCCGCCGCGCCGCGGAGCTGGCCAACGCGCACGAGTTCATCGAGAAGATGCCGGAGGGCTACGATACCGTCATCAGCGAGCGCGGCGCGACGCTGTCCGGCGGCCAGCGGCAGCGGATTGCGATTGCGCGCGCCATCATCCGCCAGAGCCCCATCCTGATTCTCGACGAACCGACCACCGGGCTTGATGCCGAATCCGAAGCGCTGGTAGTGGATGCTCTGAATCGCCTGATGAGAGACCGGACGTGCATCGTGATTGCTCATCGCCTGGCCACTATCCGGCGCGCCGACGTGATCTTCGTGATGGACAAAGGAACCATCGCCCAGCGCGGCACGCACGACGAACTTCTTCACGCCGGCGGACTCTACGCCGACTTCTACGAATTGCAGTTTCACCACCAGGAAGAAGCTAGAGGCGTTTAAGAGCCGCGATGCGCTGTTCCACCACGCCGGCGAAGGCCTGGACCTCGTCGGGAGAGTATCCCGACGCGCGAAATGCGTCGCAAATCTGCTGGGGCGACAGTCGGGACAGGATATTGGCGATCCACCGGACGTCGCCGATGGGAACGCCGCGGCCGATCCATTCCATGCGGATCCGGCTGAAATACGATCGTGGATTCACCGCGATCTTCCAATTCGGCCGCGCCGGCGTCGCGAAGTCCACGGCGCCGGTGTTGACACGCAGAATGAATTTCGAGCGGCTGAAGGAATCAAAATCGTCTTTGGCCTTCCAAGTCGGCCAGGTTCGGCCGGCGGCGCCGAAGCTGGCGCCCAGATCGCTCACCAGAAAGATCCGATCTCCATCCTTTCGTTGGTAAATGGCGTTGTTGACGTCCTTCAAGTCCCAATTGTTGATCAGGGCCATCATCACCCTGAGGCCGTTCCATTCCGGCGACCCGGTAAACTGGCTGTTGCGCCACTGCCAGTCGCCGAGTTTTTTTTCATTTTTGGTTTCGCGCTTCAAGCGGACGTTGCGTACTTGTCCGTTCGGACCGACCATCTTCCAACCACGATGCAGCCGCGCCGGCATGCCCCGCACATCGAGGTGGGCGACGAAGTAGTCCTCATTGGTGAAATAGCCCGCGGCCCAGACAATGCGGTCCGCCGCATTCTCCGAACGGGCTTCCACGCCCATTTTGACCTTCCACCTGACGCCGTCCTGATCGGTGACGTCGAATTTCGGGTTGGTGCCGTTCATGTCCTCTTTCACGAACGTGAAGACGCCTCGCGGGGCGTGCTCCTTTCCCCCCGGCCCCCAAAACAGATCGCGGGACGAAATGTTTTCCGGCTGACGCCATATAAGCGCCTGCCCGTTCGCGGCCGCTGCTGCACGGTCGCGCTCGCCGCCGGCGGGACTTCTCCTTTTCCCCGCGCTGGCGCCCGGCGACCCGATCAGCAGCAGGGTCAGCAACGCGAGCAGAATTTTGAGATCAGTTCGCGATCCGCTGTCGTGTGTCTGCTTCGGCACGTTCATCGATATCGGCTCCGTGGAACGGTGAATCAACTGCACAGTCAGCGTGCAGGAGTGATGCCAGAGTACGTAAACCGGCAAAATATCCACTCCGGGGGGATCTGGCCGAGGTGAAACTTTTAGTACAACCGGGTGACGGAATTGCATCCCTGGTGAAGGCCATCAATGGAGCGCGGAAGACCGTCGAGATCATGATCTTTCGCTTCGATCGGCGCGAAATCGAGCGCGCGCTCGCCAACGCGGTTCATCGGGGTGTGGCTGTGCGCGCCCTGATCGCTCATACCAATCGTTCCGGCGAAGAGGCGCTACGCCGGCTGGAGATGCGTCTACTGGAGGCAGGCGTCGTGGTTTCACGCACCGCCGGCGATCTGATTCGTTATCACGGCAAGTTCATGATCATCGATCGCCGTGAGCTATTTGTGCTGGCATTCAATCTTGCCTACGCCGATATCGAGCGCAGCCGCAGTTTCGGCCTGATCACGCGAAGCGCTCCGCTGGTGCGGGAAGCCGCGCAACTCTTCGAAGCCGATGTGCAGCGGCGCTCGTACGAACCCTCGTTGAACCAATTCGTAGTCAGCCCGTCCAACGCCCGAAAACAGCTGGCAAAATTCGTCGCCGCGGCGCGGAAAGAGTTGCTCATTTACGATCCGGAGGTGAGCGATCCGGCAATGGTGCGTCTTTTGGAGAAACGCGCCGGCGCGGGAGTGGAGATTCGGATCATCGGCCGACTGGGCCGCCCGGTTCCCGGCATTCTGGCGCGCAAACTTGATTCGCTGCGGCTGCATACCCGCACCATGGTCCGGGACGGCAGCCTCGCCTTCGTGGGAAGCCAGAGCCTGCGCCAGGCCGAGTTGGATTCGCGCCGCGAGGTCGGCCTGATTTTCCGGGAGCCATCGATCGTCAAGCGCATTCGCGCGACGTTTCATGGGGATTGGGAGACGTCGCTCGCGAAAGGCGACGCGGGTGACGCTTCCCTGCCGCGCAAAGTCGCCAAGCGTGTCGCCAAAATGGTGGTGAGTGAACTGCCACCGCTCGCGCCCGTGTTGAACGAAGTGGTGAAAGAGGTCGCCGGCGTCGAGACGGTCGACGTAAACCCCGAAGAGATTCAAAACCTGGTAAAAGATGCCGTGAAGGAGGTTGTCAAGGAGATTGTTAGCGATGTGGTGGAGGAGACCGTGCAGCCGGACCGCAAGGTCTCCTGATGGAGCGGCCGCTACTGCGGCGTTGGTTTCGACGCGACTTGCAGAGCGTCCACGACCTTATTGACTTTGGGGACCGCGCCCGCCACCGAAACCGCCTTCGACTTCACATCGCTCGAATCCACCTGCCCGGAGAGGGTCACCACGCCATTGGTGCTGTTGACAGCCACGTTCGCAACCGTGGATACACCAACGTCCGATGCCAGTTTCGCCTTCACCTGCGCGGCGATTCTCATATCGTCAACTTGTCCTTCGGGTGACTCGTTCGTGCGGCACCCGGCCAGCGTTGCGAGCAATACGATGGGCAACAAGATTCGGGTCATACGATTCCTTTCCAATCTGGCGCCGTCCCGTGCCGCGCCTGACGCTGCTCTTCTTCGGCGCGGCCAAGGTTCCGGGTAGCAGCAGAAACGGCTACCTCCGGGACTCTGCCAATTGCATTCGTTGCATGATGCGTTCCACTATCGGCTCCCGCACGGTTCCATGCGGTGAATGAGCCGTGTCGGTCCTGCAAGGCACAACCTGCGCCCTCATTGGCCCATGATCGGCATGAAAGCTGCACGCTACAGCGGCATAGGAGCACTTCATGCAACAAAACAAGATCAAGAAGACCGATCCCGATAAGCGCTTCCGGCGCGTGCTGGCCGCCAGCACGCTGGAAGGCGACTCCGTTCGCAACTCCGCCGGCGACAATCTGGGCAAGGTAGACGAAATCATGATCGATATTCCGTCCGGACAAATTGCCTACGCGGTGCTATCTTTCGGCGGCGTGCTGGGTATGGGCGATAAGTTGTTCGCCGTGCCGTGGAGCGCATTGCGAGTGGACGAGGACAAGAAGTGCCTCATCCTGGACGTCAGTAAGAGCACCCTGGAGACCGCGCCAGGCTTCGATAAGAACAACTGGCCCGATATGGCCAACACCACCTGGGGGTCGGAGGTTTATTCCCACTATGGCGCGAATCCTTATTGGGAAGATGTTCAGGAGGAGAAGACCTTCCGCGGCGGAGGCGGGATGTAATCATGCCGGAAGAAAGAGCCACACGGCGGGCCCGAAAGGCAAAGTCGCCGTCCAGCAAGGCAGGCGAGTTTGTACGCGAAGAGTTCGAACATATCCGCCACGGGAAACACGGCGCAAGATCTGCCAGGCAGGCTGTCGCGATTGGTCTTTCCAAGGCAAGGAAGGCGGGAGCAAAACTCCCGCCTCCCCCTGGAAAGCCGAAGACCAAAGCCACGTCCCACAAACCGAACCCGAAACGGTCGCGCGCAACGCGTCACGCTCTGCCGAGAGAAGGTTCGGCGGCGGGGTCACACCGGGCCATCTCCCGCCAGGTTAGCCGCAGCGCGCGGGAACGTGGCCCCGCCGCCCGCGAGCGCGCGGCTCGAAAGGCTGTCGCCGCGAAAAGAGCGTCCGGGCGGAGGCAAGCCGCGCGGAAGGTGGCGCGGACACGCGCCCGTGACGGCAATTAGACTGCACGCCCGCCGCGGGTGAAATGCAATTTATGGAGCGCGAGTTATGAATGAATTGGACTTTCGGCGTCATCTCAAAGACCTGGCGCACGGCCATCATCATATAGAGGAGCACGATTGGGCACCGCAGCCTGGTGCGAACCAAAGCGTCATCGTAAGGCGCAAGACACGCCAGAAAGCGGACAAGAAGCGCCCTACCAGTAAGTGAGACACTGCACCGGCAGGGACCGGTTCTGGACATTGAAGTGCTTGCAGAATACGTGAGGAGACGATTATGCTGCTTCTACTTCTATTGATTATCTTGATCATAGCCTTTGTTCCCGCGTGGCCTTATAGCCGTGGATGGGGTTATTATCCCAGCGGAGGGCTGGGAACGATTCTAGTGATTCTCCTGATCCTGATGCTGCTGGGGTTCATCCATTTCTAAGACGCTACGGATGAGTGCGAGCTTACCGAGGGAACTATGACTGTTACGAATTTGTATCGGGAGACATCCCAGGAAAATCGGGAAGCACACCCCGTAGTTCAACACTTACAGCGCGAGGTCGCCAATGCCTTTGTCTTATACGCCAATTACAAGCACTATCATTGGCAGACCTATGGCCCGCTATTTCGCGATCTACATTTCCTCTTCGACGATCTTGCCGGCCGCGTGCTCGGCACCATCGACCAAATGGCGGAACGGATCCGGATGATCGGACAGGATGTGCAGGCTGTTCAGCTCAAGCAGTTTCAGGAAACGTCCACCGTCTCCTCCGCCCGCGCGACGCAATCCATTTCCGAGATGCTGGAGGAAGCCCAGACGAACCTGCTTCTGGTCATCAAGAACATGCGGGAAGCGGCTCGCGTCGCCGACCATGCCGAAGATCCCGGCACAGTGGATCTGTTCTCGAAAATCGTGCAGGTCCACGAGCGGGACGAGTGGTTTGTGCGCGAGGTCCTCAAGAAAAGAGATGGCCTGATCACCTAGCCGGACGCTCCCCCGGTTTCACTCTCGCGGTTCATCACCGGAGGCAAGCCCCGCGTCTCTTGCCTCCGCGCCTTCAGCCCCGCTTTCCTCTTGACATTCTACAAGAGCCGGTACTAATCTTCTTGTAGATCGTCTGGAGGACTGGGACCTCAATGCCGAAACCGAAAAGCGACCTCCTGCAAGGGACTTTGGATCTCCTGATTTTGCGCACCCTGGAACTGGAGCCGATGCATGGCTGGGGTATCTCTCAGCGCATCCAGCAGGTATCGGAAGATGTGCTGCAGGTGAACCAAGGCTCTCTATACCCGGCGTTGCACCGCCTGGAAGAGCAGGGCTGGATCTCCGCAAGCTGGAAAACCTCCGAAAACAACCGGCAGGCGAAATACTACCAGCTCACCAAAAAAGGGAGGGATCAACTGGCGGAGGAAAAAGCCAACTGGTTCCGCCTTTCGGCCGCCGTGGGGCGCATTGTCGGCAATGCATAGCGAGGGGGAGTGATGGGAAAGCTGGCATCCATTTTTCGATACCTGTTCCGGCGGCAGAGAGTGGAAAGCGATCTCGACCGCGAGCTGCAATATCACGTCGACCGGCAGATGGAGTTGAACCTGAAACGCGGGATGTCGCCGGCGGAAGCTCGACGCCAGGCGGCACTGACGGTTGGCGGAGTCGAGCCGCTCAAAGACGATTGCCGCGATGCCCGCGTGGGCCGCGCGATCGAGATTCTGTTCCAGGACATCCGGTACGGCGTCCGGGTGCTGACCAAGAATCCCGGGTATTCTCTCGCCGCCACCCTGACGCTGGCGCTCGGCATCGGCGCCAACACCGCGATTTTCAGCCTGGTCTATGGCGTGTTCCTGCGACCGCTTCCGTATCGCGATGGAGGTCGTCTGGTCGTCTTGCGTCAGACGTCCGGTTCCGTGAAGTCGGACGCCCTGTTCTCGCCGATCGAGATTGCCGCCTACACCAAGAACAACCACACGATGCAAGGCGTGGTGGAACACCATGAGAT
>Ga0335073_10008457_pt1 | contig 14447 bp, 8 predicted proteins | sample Lox_Sample_22_FD_207093 | JGI IMG/M metagenome (GOLD analysis project Ga0335073, IMG submission 207093) | Soil microbial communities from Loxahatchee National Wildlife Refuge, Florida, United States - Lox_Sample_2.2 | ecosystem: Environmental > Terrestrial > Soil > Wetlands | place: USA: Florida... | reverse complement strand
GCCGAGCCGGGCAGGTACTGGAGCCACAACCTTGGCGGCTCGCTCGCGCTGCTCGAGGCAATGCGGGCGGCCGGGGTCAGGACGATCGTGTTCTCCTCGACGGCGGCTACGTATGGCGAGCCGGAGCACATCCCGGTCGAGGAGACCGCACCACCGCGGCCGACCAGTCCGTACGGCGCGTCCAAGCTTGCTGTCGACACTGCGCTTGCGGAGTACGCCCGGATGCACGGATTCGGTGCCGTGAGCCTGCGCTACTTCAACGTGGCCGGGGCGTTTCTTGATCAGGCCGGCGCCTGGCTCGGCGAGCGGCACACGGTTGAGACGCACCTGATCCCGAACGTGCTGAGGATCGCACGGGACCAGTCGGGGCCGGTCAGCATCTTCGGGGACGACTACCCCACGCCGGACGGGACCTGCATCAGGGATTACATCCACATCAGTGACCTGGCGGCCGCGCACCTGCTGGCCCTCGCGGGCTGCCGTCTCGCTGAGCACCAGATCTTCAATCTGGGCTGCGGGACGGGCTACTCCAATCTCGAGGTGCTCGCGGCCTGCCGCGAGGTCACCGGTCTCGAGATCCCGGCGAAGGTGACGGCACGCCGGGCGGGTGATCCTGCCGTGCTGATCGCCTCATCCGAGCGCATCGGCCGCGAGCTCGGCTGGCGGCCGGAGCGCGGCCTGCGCGAGATGGTCGCCGACGCCTGGGCGTGCGGCTACCGGTAACGCCGTCAGCCCCGGCCAGGGGGCAGGTAGACGCTCATCTCCAGCAACTGCGACTGAATTCCGGGCAGCTGATGCTGCGTCCAGTGGCTGGCGTAAGCGGGCGGCCGCTGGCCGGGCGCTACCAGGACCGCGACCGGCTCGGCGGTGCTGCCGCCGACGGCCGTTCCTGAAGCGGTCACGCCCGGCGCCGACGTGCATCCGGCGTAGAAGGCGATGGGGATGTCCTGGTCGCCCTTGATCAGGCACGGCGGCCGGACGCCGAGGGTGCGCAGGTCGGCGGCGATCCGGGTGTAGTCGCCCAGGAAGCTGACCTTCTCGTCGACCTGGTGCTGGAGTACTGCGGCCTGGATCAGCAGCTGGACGAGGATGACAACGCCTACCAGCGTGATGACAGGCGGCCTCAGCTCCCGCCGGACGCTGGTGACCAGCCAGCCGACGGCTTCGGCGACCGGAATCACTGCCAGGGCATAGGCGGGCAGCAGGAAACGGGGCGCCGCGTAGTTGATGAGGAATAGGTACTGGAATGCCAGGCCGAATGCGCATGCGGCGGCAAGCGCCGAGGACCCGAGCCGTCCAGCCCGGCGTGCCGCGATGACGCCGAGGACGACCAGCACGGGCAGCGCGACCCACCACAGGCTGAGCACCGGATAGCGGAAGCCCACCGTGCAGGGCCGGCACAGCGTCGGGCCATTGACTGCCCGCAGCTCATCCCAGAACGCGGGATGAAATCCGAAACCACCCTGCTCGGCGCCGGCCTCGTGCAGCCGGTTCAGCGGACCACCGAAGCTCACGTAGGCCTCGATGATCCATTCAGCGGCGCCGGCCGCGAACCCGATGACGACCGCGGCCAGCAGGTCGAAGCGACGCCACGGCCTGACCGCCAGCACGGCGATACCGAGCACGGCGGCCAGGTACAGCGCGTCGCCGGGCCGGACCAGTGCCGCGATCGCGCCGCATACCGTCAGTCCGGCTAGCGCGCCCCAGCTACGCCCGGCCGAGGTCCCGTCAGCCGGCGGGCTATCGGCGCGCGCGGCCCGGAGGAAGAATCCGGCCGCGGCCAGCGAGCTCAGCGCTACCCACAGGTCTGGCATGGCTTGGGGACCGTAATACAGGGTCGTCCAGAGCCCGCCGAACAGCACGCCGGCCACGGCAAGCTGCCAGGCTGGCCGGTAGCGCCGCCAGGTCAGCAGCGCTAGGAACAGGCCGAGCCCTGAGGCGACCGACAGGTAAATCCGCAGTGCCAGCACAGACGAGGTGAGCAAGGTGAGCGGCGCAACCAGCAGCGGGATGCCGCGCGCTCGCGCCGGATCGAAGTACGAGGCAGGAGCGTGGCCGCTGACCTGGCTGATGTAGACGGTCTCGTCCCAGCTCAGGCCGAGTTTGGGTGCCACGAGAGCCAGCTGGGCGACAGTGAAGCCAGCGGCCACGATGACAAGCCACCAGATGCTGTCGGCCTGCCTGACCCGGCTGACGGCAGCGGCCACTGATCGCGGCGGCCGCAGGCCGGCCTCGGCAGGCGAAGACACGGAGCTAAGGGTAGCCGGGTGGCTCAGCGCTTGGGCCAGCGCCAGTTCTGGTCCTGAAAAGTTCTCGTAAAGGCGATCAGGGGCAGTCCGGGTCGTATGCCATTCTGACTGCCATGAGCAGCGCAGACAGGGTCGCGGGCAGAAGCCAGGGATGGGTACTCGCGACCAAGGTGCCAGAGATCACCATCTGGTTCTGGATCGCCAAGATTGCCTCCACCGGCATGGGCGAGGCCACATCGGATTTCGTGTACGCCAAGTACGGCACCCTCGTCGACGGCACATTCGGCGCGATCTTGCTGATCGTCGCGCTCGCGCTGCAGTTCCGCACCCGCCGCTACAACACCTGGAGCTACTGGCTGGCCGTGGTCGCGGTGAGCGTGACCGGCACGATGGCGGCTGACGGCCTCCATGTCGTGGTCGGCCTGCCGTACACGGTCACGACGGTCCTGTACGCGGTCATCCTGGCCGCGATCTTCGTGACCTGGTACCGGACGGAGGGGACGCTGTCGATTCACAGCATCACGACGGTCCGGCGCGAGGCCTTCTACTGGGCGACCGTCATGGCCACGTTCGCGCTCGGCACCGCGCTCGGCGACCTGACCGCTTACACGCTGAAGATCGGCTTCTTCTCCTCGGCCGTGCTGTTCCTGGTCGTGATCGCGATCCCGGCGCTCGCGCACTGGAAGCTCGGCATGGGATCGATCCTGGCCTTCTGGTTCGCCTACACCGTGACGCGGCCTCTGGGCGCATCGGTGGCCGACTGGCTCGGCATCCAGCACCGTTACGGCGGGCTCGACTGGGGCCGCGGCACTGTGGCAATCGTGCTGACCGTGCCAATCCTCATGGCTGTCGCCTACATGGCGATCACGCATGTCGATCTGGCCCGCCCCGGGTCACCGGACGCGGCGGCGCCCCTGCCTCCGGTCAGGGCGCGGCACCGGGCGGTCTGACGGCTCGCTGCCGCTGCGCCGGCGGTGAGCCAGGAGCAGTCGGCCGGAAGCCCTAATTAGCGCACAATTATTGCCAGCCCGCCTGCAATGATTCGATAGCGCATTTAATTTTCCGGTGACGTGAGCCGCTAGTGATTAATTTCCGTGGTCTGATATCGTCGGCCCGTCAATAGCATTGAAAATACCGGGGAAATTAAGCGATTAACCTCTGTCGGTGCGCTTATTGCTAAAGCCAGCTAATAGCGGCAAACGGGGCGGTGCGCGAGCGGCACCGAGACAGGGTCAGGCGGGCAAGCGGGGGAAGCTGTGCTCCGGAGATTGGGGTGAAGCGGGCGCCTGCGCATGCCGGGGGGCTGCGCACGTCGGAACGACTGGCGTTCGTGCTTGTGTTCTCGTTTATGGCGGCATTCGTCGTGGGGCTCACGGTGCTCGCCGCTAACTCGGGCGCCAGCCCGTTAGTCGGTCATACCACGCCGTCCGGCTCTCAGACGCTGCCGGTCGGAGCTATCGGACAGCCCGGAGCGGGCGACAAGACGGACCCGAGCAGGACCGGCAGTACCGTGGAGATCCGCTCCACCTCGGCGACGCTGAGTGCGCGGCTTGCAACGTCGCTGCGCGGCGCGGTCCCCGGCTACCTGAGCCAGCTATCGGTCGGCGTGGTCGACATGACCACCGGGGCAACGGCGACGTATCACGCGAGCACCCATTACGTCGCGGCCAGCATCGTGAAAACCGACATCCTCGCAGTACTGCTCTACCAGGATCAGCAAGCACGGAAGCCGGTCACCGCCACCGACGCGGGCCTGGCGGCCGAGATGATTCAGGACGGCAGTAACGCTGCCGCCGCCCGGCTCTGGCACGCGGTCGGCGGGCGCCACGGCATGGCAGCTGCTAACAAGGCGCTGATGCTCCGGCAGACCGTCACCGGGCAGGCCGGCTCGCGGGCGCTGACCAGGACAACGGTCGCCGATCAGCTGCGGCTCCTGATGGACCTGACCGCGACGAACTCCGCGCTGCACTCCGCCGCTCGGGATTACGCACTCGGGCTTCTCGCCGACGGATTCGCGGCCGCGCAATGGGGCGTGGCAGCCGCAGCCAGTCCGCCGACCGCCTACGCGGTGAGCGACGGCGTGCGGCCCGAGCGGCGGCTCTGGCTCGCTGACAGCATCGGCGTGATCCAGCGCCACGGCCAGGTGCTCCTCATCGCGGTGCTGTCCAGGGGCGGTGCGACCGAGGCGCAGGCGGCGACGGCCGTCCGTGCAGCCGCGATGGCGGCGGCCACGGTGATCACGACGGCAGCGTCCTGACAGAAGCGGGGCATTAATCCTGAGCTGACCGGCGCATGGCCGGCTAACCTGTCGGCCGAACTGCTGCCTGCCGGGCGGCGAATGGCATGCGGACCGGGGTGACGCGTTGCTCCTCACGATCGCCACCTCCCATGCGCCCGCAACCGACCTCGGTTACCTGCTGCACAAGAATCCGGCTGGCCACCACACGGCCGAGCTGAGCTTCGGCATCGCGCATGTGGTCTACCCCGCCGCGGATACCGGCAGGTGCCAGGCCGCCGTCATCCTGGAGATCGACCCGGTAGGCCTCGTCCGGCGCGGGAGGTCCGAGGTAGCGCAGGCCAGTCTTGCCGGGTACGTCAACGACCGTCCCTACGTGGCTTCCTCTTTCATGTCCGTGGCCCTCGGCCGGCTGTTCGCCACCGCCTTGTCCGGCCGGAGCAAGGAACGCCCGGAGCTGGCGGCGCAGCCGCTGCCGCTTGAGGTCGGCCTGCCGACGGTGCCCTGCCGCGGCGGCGAGCCGCTGCTTCGCCGGCTGTTCGAGCCGCTCGGCTACCAGGTTGTCGCTGAGCCGATCGCCCTGGACCCGCACTTCCCCGACTGGGGCGACAGCCAGTACCTCGCGGTCAGCCTGACCGGCACGATGCGGCTGCAGGCCGTACTTGAGCACCTGGTCGTCCTCCTCCCGGTGCTCGATGACGAGAAGCACTACTGGGTCGGCGCCGATGAGGTGGACAAGCTGATCCGGCGGGGCGGGCAGTGGCTCGGCTCGCATCCGGAGCGGGAGCTGATCACGCGGCGCTACCTCCGTCATGACCGGCGCCTGACCAGCGACGCGCTGCGCCGGCTGATGGCCGATGATGCGGCTGACCCGGAGACTGACGACGCGGCGAGCGACGCGGCGGAGCTCGCTGCCGAGCGCAAGGTCGGGTTGCACGAGCAGCGCATCGCCGCCGTGGTCTCAGCTATCGACGATGCCGGTGCCGTCAGGGTGCTCGATCTCGGCTGCGGGTCGGGGAAGCTGATCCGGGCACTGCTCAAGCTCGGCCAGGTCCGGCAGGTAACGGGCATGGACGTGTCGCACCGTGCCCTTCAGGCCGCGGCCAGACGGCTGCACCTGGATGAGCTGTCACCTCGGGCACGGGGCCGGGTCGAGCTCCTGCATGGTTCACTCACCTACACCGATCACCGGCTGCGCGGCTTCGACGCGGCTGCGGTCGTCGAGGTCATCGAGCATCTTGACCCGCCCCGGCTCAGAGCTTTCGAGCGCTCACTTTTCGGCGACGCAAGGCCTGCGGTCGTGGTCCTCACCACGCCGAACGCGGAGTACAACGCCTTGTTCGAGGGCCTGCCCGCCGGTGCCTTCCGGCACGCCGATCACCGATTCGAGTGGACTCGGGTGCAATTCGGTGCGTGGACGGCCGCGGTAGCGGGCCGGCACGGTTACCAGGTTGCCGTCTCCGGCGTCGGGCCGGAAGATCCGGCTCTGGGCTGCCCGACGCAGCTGGCGGTGTTCCGCCGGTGACGACCCGGGATGGTGTGCTGAGGATTCCCGACCTCTGCCTGGTGACGCTGATCGGCATTTCAGGATCCGGTAAGTCGACGTTCGCCGCCAGTCACTTCGCAGCTACCGAGGTCGTGTCATCGGATGCCTGCCGGGCGCTGGTCAGCGACGACGAGAACGACCAGTCGGCCACCCCTGACGCCTTCGACGTCCTGCACTTCATCGCGGCCAAGCGGCTGGCCGCTGGCCGGCTGACGGTCGTCGATGCCACCAGCGTCCAGCCGGAGGCGCGGCGCTCGCTGGTGGCGCTCGCCCGCCAGCACCACGTACTGGCCGTGGCGATCGTGCTGGATGTGCCGGAACGGGTGTGCGCGGCGCGCAACGCAGCCAGACCGGACCGCTCATTCGGCGCGCACGTGCTGCGCCAGCAGCACAGCCAGCTGCGCCGCAGCCTGGGGAGCCTGCGGCGAGAAGGCTTCCACCGCGTTTTCGTGCTCTCGGGCGAAGCCGAGGTAGCCGCGGCGACGGTCCAGCGCGAGCCGCTGTGGAACGACAAGCGGTCCTGGCACGGGCCGTTCGACGTCGTCGGCGACGTTCACGGCTGCTATGCCGAGCTTGTCCGGCTTCTGGGCGAGCTGGGTTACCAGGTCGCGGAGGACGGGTCGACGGCGCGGCACCCGGACGGGCGCGCCGCGATCTTCGTCGGCGACCTGGTGGATCGCGGGCCCGACACTCCGGCCGTGCTCAGGCTCGTGATGGGGATGATGGCGGACGGCTGCGGCCTGTCCGTCGCCGGCAACCACGAGGCCAAGCTGGTGCGCGCGCTGCGCGGCCGCGACGTCACGACCGGGCACGGGCTGGCTGAGAGCCTGGCGCAGCTACAGGCCGCCCCGGATGGGTTCGCCGCGCAGGCGGCGGCGTTCATGGACGGGCTGCTCGGGCATGTTGTCCTCGATGACGGCAAGCTGGTCGTGGCCCATGCTGGCCTGCCAGAAGCAATGCACGGCCGGGCATCGGCTGCGGTGCGCGCATTCGCCCTGTACGGGGACACGACCGGCGAGACCGATGACTACGGGCTGCCGGTCCGCTATCCGTGGGCCGAGGACTACCGCGGCCGTGCGATGGTGGTCTACGGGCACACGCCGGTGCCGGAAGCAGCCTGGCTGAACAACACGATCTGCGTCGACACCGGCTGTGTCTTCGGTGGCAGGCTGACGGCGCTCCGGTACCCCGAGCGCGAGCTGGTCAGCGTGGCGGCCGCCCGCGTCTACTACGAGCCGGCGAGGCCGCTTGCTACCGCCGTTCCCGGTGCTGATGCCGTTCCCGGTGAGGGTGTTGGTCCTGGTGAAGCTGCCCGGCTCGCGCACCCGGCGCCTGCCCGCGCCCCTGCGGAGCTGAGCATCGACGACGTGCTCGGGAAGCGGATCATTCAGGCGCGCCTGACCGGGGGCTCGGTGACGATCCGCGAGGAGAACTCGGTGGCGGCCCTGGAGGTGATGAGCAGGTTCGCCATTGACCCCCGGTGGCTGATCTACCTGCCGCCGACCATGTCGCCGACAGCAACGACGAGCCAGCCCGGCCTGCTCGAGCACCCGGCCGAAGCGCTGGCTGCTTACCGGTCCGCCGGAGTCGCCGAGGTGATCTGCGAGGAGAAGCACATGGGCTCGCGCGCCGTCGTCGTCGCCTGCAGGGACGACGCGGCTGCGGAGCGGCGATTCGGCATCGCGGGCCAGGGTGCCATCTTCACCCGCACGGGGCGGGCCTTCTTCAGCGACGATCCGGCCACGGAGACTGAACTGCTCGGCCGGATTTCGAGCGCGATCAGCAGCGCCGGCCTCTGGGACGAATTGCAGACGGACTGGCTGGCGCTTGACTGCGAGCTGCTGCCCTGGTCCGCGAAGGCTGGCGAGCTCCTGCGCACCCAGTACGCGCCGGTCGCCGCGGCCGCTGGTGCGGCGCTGTCGGCAGCCAGCGAGCTGGCTTCCGCTGCCGTGGCCCGCGGGGTAGATGCTTCAGACCTGCTCGGCCGTCTCGAGGAGCGCCAGTCGCAGGCGGCCCTGTTCGGCGACGCTTACCGGCGGTACTGCTGGCCGGTCCATTCGGTCGGCGACCTGCGCCTGGCGCCCTTCCAGGTCCTGGCGGGAGAGCGTGCGGTGCACGCGCTCCGGCCGCACGCCTGGCATCTGGAGGTACTCGGCAGGCTCTGCGACCGCGACCCGGCGACGTTCCGCCGGACGGCGACGGTCACGGTCGCGCTCGGTGACGCATCGAGCGAGGCGGCAGCGGTCGCGTGGTGGCTGGAGCTCACCGCAGGCGGCGGTGAGGGCATGGTGGTCAAGCCAGCCACGGTGGTGCACCGCGGCCCGCGCGGCCTCGTGCAGCCCGGCATCAAGTGCCGCGGGCCTGAGTACCTGCGGATCATCTACGGGCCCGAATACAGCTCAGAGGCGCACCTGTCCCGGCTCCGCGCGCGCAGCATCGGTCACAAGCGCTCCCTGGCGCTGCGCGAGTTCGCGCTGGGGATCGAGGCGCTCGAGCGCTTCACCGCAGGCGAGCCGCTGTACCGGGTGCATGAATGCGTGTTCGGCGTGCTTGCGCTGGAGAGTGAACCGGTCGATCCGCGGCTGTAGGGCGGCCTGCTGGATCCGGAGCGCGTCGCCTAGTCGCTGCCCGCCCTGCCGCGCAGCGCGTGGGCGGCCGCGTTGATGGCATCCACCAGGCCGTCGGCGGCCGTGAACAGCCCTTCCCGCTCGCTGTGTGACGAGGGTGCGACCTGGCCGTCGGATGGCGTCAGCAGATCCTGGAGCATGGGCCTGAGCTGCGGCATCGGTGGCTGCGCCGGTCCGCTGGGCTGATCCGCAGGTGTGCCGAGCTGTCGCAGCGTGCTCGCGATGTGAGCAGTCGCCCTGCTGACCCCGCCTGCGAGCACGTCGAGGCCTGGCTGCAGATCGGCATCAGGATCCGGCTGGCCGGCCTCGCTTCGGTCCTGGCGCCGGCCCGGCGGCGGGGCGAGGCCGGCATGATGCGCCGCAGCCGCGGCGCCGAGGCTCAGGACTGCCTGCGCGATCCGGTGTCCGGCCGATATCAGCGCGCGTGCCAGGGCGGCGCCCACCGGCCCGTGCGCGGGCTCGCCTGCCAGCCGGTCCGCCGAGGCCTCGGCGTCGATCCTGGCCCGCCGCGCGGCAACCTTCAAGCGGCCGATCCGGACTGCGTCCGCCGCCGCGGGCCTGGTGTAGGCCTGCAGTTCGGCGCTCGCGTAGGCGCCCTGAGCGGTGAACAGCCGGGCCAGCTTCTCAGCCGCTGAGGTGCTCTCCCAGGTGGGCCACAGCAGGTACGCCAGGATCGCCAGGCCGGTGCCGATGCCGGTGCCGATCAGCCGCTCGATCGCGGTCGGAAGTGGCGGCAGGCCGAGCAGCGCCAGCAGCACCACCACGAAATCGGTCAGGAACACCGCGAACAGCAGGTAATTGACGGTGAAGACGGCATAGGCCGCGACCAGGGAGACCGCGATGCCAATGAGCAGAGCGGTCATGCTGACCCTCGCTAGCTGAACGGTGGCCACGCCAAGGCCGGCTCCGACGACGGTTCCGGCGGCTCGCTGGAGACCTCGGTACAGGGTGGAACTGTAGTCAGGCCTCAGCACGAGGAAGATCGTCAGCACCGCCCAGTAACCGTGATTGAGGCCGGATCCTTGCACGATCGCCTCTGCGACTGCGGTGACCACCGCGAGCCTGAGCGCGTGCCGGCCGGATTCTGATGACATGCCGAGGCTGGCTCGCAGGGTCAGCCGGGCATCCCGGATCCGGTCGGCCTGGATTGGCCGCGGCGGGCCATGGGCAACGGATCCCGGCTCGGAGTCGTTGAGCCGCCCGGCGGTGCGGCGCGCGTTGCGCAGCTGACCGAGCAGCGCCTCGTCTGCCCACTGCCAGGTCGTGCCAGTGCGGGGGCTGATCTGATCGAGCCCGTGCCTGGCCGCCGCGAGATGATCAGCGCGCTGGCCCGATCGCGTGCCGATTGACGCCGCCAGCTCGGTCAGCACCGCAGCGGCGCCGTCGAGTACTCCTTGGCCGGCCGGGCCGGGATCTTCGCCGGCCCGGCTGACGGCGAGCGCCGCAAGCGTGGACCTGATCCGCTCGGCCTCCGCGGCGAGGTCGACCAGGTCCTGGCGGGCCGCGGTGCGCATCAGGGGGTTGGGGTCGGCCAGGACATAGCTGGCGGAGAACTGGCTGGCCGGGGGCGGCCCCAGCCGACCGCCAGCAAGGCCCACGGCATAGTCGGCCAGCACGCGGTAAGAGCTGGCCACTGCGGCGCGTTCTGCGCTGCCGCGATTGACAGTCCAGGAGGTGATCACCAGCAGGCACTGCCAGAGCCCGCCGGCCAGCACGAGCACGGCGCGGATCGCGGCCGAGCCGGGCGGCAGCGGGAGCGCGCTGGCAATCAGCAGTGCGACCGGCCACTGCAGCACCACCGCTATGACGGTCGGGCCGAGCGCGGCGAGCAGCCCGCTGACATAGCCCCAGACAAACACGACGGGAACGAGGAGCCATGGCTGACTCCACGCAGCCGTGGCGCCGGCGAACGTGGAGACTGCCATTCCGGCCGTAGCGGCCAGCACGGCCAGCACCCTCGTCCAGCTGACGCCGCGCACGGAGACGAATCCCGCTGGCAGTGCGCCGAGGGCTGCATAGCTGCCGTACTCGATCTTGCCGGTCGCCACGCCGATGATCAGCGGAGTGATGACGCCCAGCGCGGCCCGCAGGCCCTGGCCGGCTGAGATGTCCCGCCACCTGAATGCACCGAAGTCCAGCCATCCGGACTGGCTGAGCTCGGAAGCCAGGAACGCGCGACCGCCGCGCAGGTCAGACAGCAGCCGGCGGCCTGCCCGCTGGGCGGCGGGACCGGATCGTGCCAGCCGGTTGCCGGGCAGCGCAGCGGCCCTGGGGTCAGGCCGGCCGGACGGGCCGGTAGACGGGCTGCCACATCAGCGCGCGGACCTGGGCTGACAGGTCGTCGGACAGCTCGCCGGTGGCGACGCCGTCTGCGGCGGCTGCCTCGGCGACGGCCATCCCGACCGCGTGCGAGGTTTCACGCAGCGCGGACACTTCCGGCAGCAGCGGGGTGCCGGGAGCGCTGGCATCCACCGCGGCGGCCACCGCGTGCGCGGCAGCGCTGAGCATGTTGTCGGTAATCCTGGAGGCGCGTGCGGCGATGGCGCCGAGGCCAAGGCCGGGGAACACCAGGGCGTTGTTCGCCTGGCCGATGACATAGCGCGTACCGCGATAGCTGACCGGGGGGAACGGGCTTCCGGTGGCCACCAGCGCGCGGCCGCCGGTCCACTCGATCAGGTCAGAGGGCCGGGCCTCGGCAAGCTCAGTCGGATTGGACATCGGCATGATCACCGGCCGGTCGGCATGCGCTGCCATGTCCTTGACGATGTCCTCGGTGAACGCACCGCCGCGAGCCGAGGTGCCGATCAGCACGGTCGGATGGACACGGCGCACGACCTCGGCGAGCGGGACACCGCCGAGCACCTCATCGCGCTGCCAGTCCGCAACCTCTGCCCCGTCACGGCCATATCTCTGCTGGTCGGCGGAGAACCGCTCGTCGCCGGTCACGACCAGGCCGTACCTGTCGACGGCCCAGAAGCTGGACCTGGCCCGCCCGGCAGCCAGGCCGTCGGCGACCAGGGCCGCGACGAGCTGGTCGGCGATCCCGGTGCCCGCGGAGCCAGCCCCGAAGATCACGATGCGGTGGTCGCACAGGTCGATGCCGGTGGCCTTCACGGCGGCGAGCACCGCCGCAAGGTTGACCGCCCCGGTGCCCTGGATGTCGTCGTTGAAGCTGGGCAGCACATCCCGGTACTGGGAGAGCAGCCGCCGCGCATTGGCCGTGCCGATGTCCTCCCAGTGCAGCAGAGCGCTGGGGAATACCTTGCGGACGGCGGCGACGAACGCTCGCATGAACGCGTCGTACTCGTCCGCCGCCACCCGCGGGTGTCGGTTGCCGATGTACATCGGGTCGTCCAGGAGGCTCTGCCGGTCCGTGCCAACGTCCAGCATGACGGGCAGTACCCGGCCAGGGTTGATGCCCGCAGCGGCAGTGTAGACAGCCAGCTTGCCGACGGCGATGCTCATCCCGCCGACGCCCCAGTCGCCGATCCCCAGGATCGCGCCCGCATCGGTAGCCACGATGAGGTCCACGTCGTCACGGTCCAGGCCAAACGCGCGCAGCGATGTCTCGATCAGCTCAGGCTGGTCGACGGACAGGTACACCCCGCGCGGGCGGCGGTACTCATGGCTGTAGTGCTCGATCGCCTGGCCGACCGTCGGCGTGTAGATCACCGGCAGCATCTCGGTGAGGTGCTCAGCCAGCACTCGGTAGTAGAGCACCTCGTTGCGGTCGTGCAGCTCGTTGAGCAGGACGTTGCGGGCCAGGTTGGATGACTGGCGCAAAAACTGGGCGTACACGCGGCCAGCTTGCTGCTCGAGCGTCATGTGCCCGGCGGGAATGAGTCCGATGAGGCCGAGCGCGGCCCGCTCGGAGTCGCTGAACGCCGTGCCCTTGTTGATCCTCGGATCGGCCAGGACCTGGCGTCCGCGCAGCGTCGTGCGCCAGCCGCCATCCTCGTCCAGCCAGATCATTCGCACGCGGAGCAGTCCCTTCAGCCGTGCCTGCCTACCATGATCGGTCAGGCGCCGCATAGCAGCCATAGTTTCCCGTAGCCGCCGCCGGGCCGCGCAGCGGGATCAGTCCTGGCCGCCAGGCTCCAGGTCACCGCCCGACCACAGCGCGCGCACGGCATCGATGGTGTCAGCCTCGGCCGCGGTCTTGTCCGGCCGGTAACGCAGGACGCGGGCAAACCGGAGCGTCACGCCGCCCGGGTACCGGCTGCTGGCCTGGACGCCATCGAACGCGATCTCTACCACCAGCTCCGGCTTGACCGTCACGACGCCATGCCTGACCCGGCCCTTGCTGTCCAGCGGCGGGTCGGCCAGCTCAAGCAGCCGTTCCGTCTGCCAGGTCAGCAGCGCATCGGTCAGGCCCTTGAACGTCTTTCCGAGCATCACGGTCCCGCCAGTCACCGGATCCCGGGCTCCCAGGTGCAGATTGGACAGCCAGCCCTGGCGTCTGCCGTGCCCCCACTCAGCTGCCAGAACGACAAGGTCCAGGGTGTGCCTGGGCTTGACCTTGATCCACTCGCTGCCGCGCCGCCCCGCACCATAGGCGGCGTCCAGCGACTTGATTACCACGCCCTCGTGTCCCCGGCCGATGGCGTCAGCGAAGAATTGCTCGGCGGCGGACACATCGCTGGTCACCAGCCGCGGGATGACCAGCTCTGGAGCCGCGACGGCAGCGAGCCGGGCATAGCGCTCGGCGGCCGGATGGTCGAGCAGGTCGGTGCCGTCCAGGTGCAGCAGGTCGAACAGGAACAGCGAGAGCGGCACCCGGCCGGCTTGATCTCCGCCGTCGCTCGGGGCGCTGCGGCCGGACTGACTCGCTGCGCGGGCTGAGGTGACCTGGAATGGCAGCGGTCGCCCGTCCGGGCGCAGAGCGACTGCCTCGCCATCGAGCACGGCAGCCGCGACGTTCAGCGACATCGCTGCGGCGACAAGCTCGGGGACCCGGCCGGTGATGTCGTCCAGGGTCCGGGTGAAGACGCCGACGTCCGATCCCTGCCGGTGCACCTGGACCCGGATGCCGTCCACCTTCCACTCAACTGCCGCCGGGCTGATCCGCTCGAGTGCGGCGGCAACGGCAGGAGCTGATGCGGCGAGCATCGGCCGAATTGGGCGCCCGACCTGCAAGCCGACGGCCTGCAAGGCCTCGGTCGCGGCGGCGGTACCAGCTGCAGTCAGTGCAGCGGCGGCGGCGGCCGGGAGGGATCCGCTGAGCTGGTGGGCGCGGCGCACCTCGGCGCCCGGCACCTCTGCTGCCCGCGCGATCGCATCGATCATCACCCCGTCCAGCGCGCCCTGGCGCAGGTCGCCAGCGAGCAGCCGGACCAGGAACTGCCGCTCCGCCTCGGTAGCCCGGCTCAGCAGGCCAGCTAGCAGGCGCCGCCGCTCGGCCTGGGAGCCCTGGCCAGCGAGCGCGCCGATGCGGCCGAGGGCCTGGTCAGTCTCGGTCAGCGTGAGCTCCGCGGCCGCTGGCGCCTCGGCCAGGTCCGCGGCAGGCGATGCAGTCTGCCCGTAGCCGCCGAGCAGGTCGGTCAGGGCCGCGTAGCCAACGCCGATCTGCCGCTGCGTCAGGTCACCGGCCAGGAACGAGACCGCCACGGCGATCTCCTGCGGCGGGACCTCTCTCAGCAGCGCTGCAATCTCGTCGATCTTGGCCAGGCGGCTTCGGGTGGCGGCGACAGCCGCGGACGTGCGTACCACGCTCTCCAGCAGCATCGCGGCTACAGCCAGCCCTTCTGCTGCGCGATCTGCACGGCCTCCGCGCGGTTACGTGCGCCGAG
>Ga0335073_10008455_pt1 | contig 14451 bp, 11 predicted proteins | sample Lox_Sample_22_FD_207093 | JGI IMG/M metagenome (GOLD analysis project Ga0335073, IMG submission 207093) | Soil microbial communities from Loxahatchee National Wildlife Refuge, Florida, United States - Lox_Sample_2.2 | ecosystem: Environmental > Terrestrial > Soil > Wetlands | place: USA... | reverse complement strand
CGCCCACCGCACCCGCACCCCGCCCACCCCAACCGCGCGAGCAACGGCCGCCCTGGGCACCACCCCGCCCGGCCGCGGACACTCCGGGGTGGCCGAGAGCCGCGAGAGGCGAGTGGGGCGTGATCGCTGAGGTGGGTCAGGCCTCGGCCGGCAGCCGGGCGGACGGGCGGGGCTCGTGGGATTTCTGGGACTCATGGTGCGGCGGCCCGGGCGCCGCCTTTTGCGCCAGCCTTGATCGATGTACCGCTGGGCGGCCTCCAGCACGCCTGCAGGTACATCCAATGGCGCTGCGAACCGCGCCAGGGCAGCCAGCCGCAGCCCGCCCGGAATGAGAATCACCAGGTAGGCCCGGTAAGGTGACCGTGCATACGTAAACGCATCATCCAGCGAAGGGTGCAGGCCGGTGTTTGCCAGCGTGCAGCAAGAGATCAGCGGTGAGCTCGACGAGATCCGGTCGGCGGGCCTGTTCAAGGCCGAGCGCGTCATCGTGACCCCGCAGGCGTCGAGCATCCGGGTAGCCAATGGCGCCCAAGTGCTGAACTTCTGCGCGAACAACTACCTCGGCCTGGCCGACGACCCGCGCATCGTGGCCGCAGCCAAGGACGCCATGGACCGCTGGGGCTACGGGCTGGCCAGCGTCCGGTTCATCTGCGGCACCCAGGACGTGCACAAGCAGCTCGAGCGGCGCATCTCGGAGTTCCTCGGCACCGAGGACACGATCTTGTATTCGTCCTGCTTCGACGCGAACGGCGGGCTGTTCGAGACGTTGCTCGGCGAGCAGGACGCCGTGATCAGCGACGAGCTCAACCACGCCTCGATCATCGACGGGATCCGGCTGAGCAAGGCGCGGCGGCTGCGCTACCGCAACCGTGACATGGCCGACCTCGAGGCGCAGCTCAAGGCGTGCGCGGACGCGCGGCGTCGGCTCATCGCCACCGACGGCGTGTTCTCGATGGACGGCTACGTCACCCCGCTGAATGAGATCTGCGACCTGGCCGACCGTTACCGGGCGATGGTCATGGTGGACGACTCGCACGCGGTCGGGTTCGTGGGCGCCACCGGCCGCGGCACCCCGGAACTCCACGGCGTCACCGACCGCGTCGACATCGTGACCGGGACGCTGGGCAAGGCCCTGGGCGGCGCCAGCGGCGGCTACACCAGCGGCCGTCGCGAGATCGTCGACCTGCTCCGGCAGCGGTCTCGCCCCTACCTGTTCTCCAACTCGATCACGCCCGCGGTGGCAGGCGCCTCGCTGAAGGTGCTGGATCTGCTGGAGGGCGGCGACGACCTGCGGGCCAGGCTGCGCGAGAACACCTCATGGTTCCGGGGGCGGATGACCGCCCTGGGCTTCGACATCCTCCCGGGAGACCACCCCATCGTGCCAGTGATGATCGGCGACGCGACGAAGGCGGGCCGCCTGGCCGACCTGCTGCTGGGCCGCGGGATATACGTGATCGGGTTCAGTTATCCGGTGGTCCCGGTGGGCCGGGCCCGGATCAGGACCCAGATGTCGGCCGCGCACAGCCGCGCCGACCTTGAAGCCGCCGCGAACGCGTTCGCCGAGGCCCGCGATGAGATGACCTGAGCCGGAATCTGGCCGGCGCCCGGGTGGTTCCTGCCCGATTGCCCGGTACGGAAGACGGCCGGAGCCGCCGGGTCCGGAAAATAAACCGATCGTGCGGCGACACAAACTACGCACCACCAATATACTTCAGACGTGCGGTGGCCTTGTGCCCTGTTCAAGGAGAAGTCGCATGGCGGAAGAGCGAAAGAGACTGCCGCGTACTCAGCAGGCCGGCGACGCGCGGCCGCGCAAGCCTAGTAGCTGGGACATTGCCAGGGAGGCCAAGGTCTCTCAGGCCACCGTTTCGCGGGTCATCAACAACAGCACCCGTATCAGCAAGGCCACCAGCCTGCGCGTCCGCAATGCGATGGAACGGCTCGGCTACACGCCCAATAATGCCGCAAGGACGCTGATCACGGGGCGTAGCAACCTCATAGGCCTGGTTGTCTCCAACATTACTAACCCGTTTTATCCGGAAGTGATCGAGGCCGTCGTCGCGACCGCAGCCGAGCAGGACTATAACGTTGTGCTCTGCAATACGCAGGAGAATCGCGAGCTTCAGACTTCCTACCTTGAATTGCTTATTGAGCACCAGGTCGACGGCGCCATTTTGACCTCCTCTCTCATTGACAGCGAACAGCTTCTGGAGAAGGTCACGACGAATAGAATCCCGCTGGTAATGGTCAACAGGACGGTCCCCGGATTCGCCGCCGACGCGGTCCACCTTGACAACCGTAATGCCGGACAGATTGTCGCGAAGCACCTTGTCGAACTTGGCCACAAATCCCTTGCCTACGTCGGCGGCCTGGAGCCCACGTCCACGAACACCGACCGCCTGGACGGATTTAGCAGCGCACTCGCCGATCTCGGCATTGATCTGCCGCCAGACCGTATTCTGCACGGCCAGTTCACCCGGGAAAGCGGTTACACACTCGCCCAGCAATTGATCGCGCAATCGCCCCGGGCCACGGCGTTCTTCTGCGCCGACGACCAGATCGCCTTCGGCGCCATCGACGCCATCGTCGATGCCGGGCTGCGCGTGCCCGAGGACGTGGCCGTAGTCGGCGTGGACGACGTCGCCGCCGCGTCGCTGCGGCACGTGGGGCTGACCACGGTGCGCCAGCCCGCGGCGGAGATGGGGCGCCGGGCCGCCAACCTGCTGCTGGAGCGGATCAGCGGCGAGCCCGCCGACGAGCCAATCGACATCGTGCTGCGGCCGCGGTTGATCGTGCGGCGAACTTGCGGCGGCCGGGTCGCCACGCCGACCGCCTGATCGTCCGCGGGCTTTCGCGGGGCGGCTTTCGGGGGGCGGCTTTCGGGGGGCGGCTTCGTGGGGCATGGCTTTGGGCGGGACGCCACTTTCGTCGGCGTCGAGCTTCGGAGGCGGCGGGCGGGCGGCTTCGTGGGGCATGGCTTTGGGCGGGACGCCACTTTCGTCGGCGTCGAGCTTCGGAGGCGGCGGGCGGGCGGCTTTGAGGGGCGCGGGTTTGGCGGGGATACCGCTTTCGCGCGCGGGCGGCTTTGAGGCGCGCGGGTTTGGCGGAGGTGCCGCTTTCGCGGGGCGGACGGCTTTGGCCTGGGCGCGGTTTGCGCGGGCCTATCTCGACGGGTGCGACCACGAGGCGTAGGCTCTTATTAATACCGCAGGTAAGGAGATGGCATGACAACCGTGGGATTCACCCGGATGGCGGACGGCACGAAGGCGGACTATGAGTTGCTGGCTGATTACGGTGCGGCCTTCACCGCCGGTCTCCCCGACCGAATCCTGCGGGCGCTCGATGAGCTGAAGGGCTCGAACGAGGGCTATCAAGTCTCCCGCTTCGATCACTCCGTCCAGACCGCCACGCGGGCGCACCGCGACGGCCGAGACGAAGAATACGTCGTGATGGCGCTCGTCCACGACATCGGCGACGGCCTCGCACCATTTAGTCACAGCGAAATGATCGGCGCGGTGCTGCGGCCGTTCGTCCGGCCCGAGGTGTGCTGGATCGCCCAGCACCACGGCATTTTCCAGCTCTACTATTACGCCCACCACGCCGGCGGCGACCGCAATGCCCGCGAGGCCTATCGCGGGCACGAGTGGTTCGACTCGTGCGCCGAGTTCTGCGAGCAGTACGACCAGGAGAGCTTCGACCCGGCCTATGAGAATCTGCCGATCGAGTTCTTCGAGCCGATGGTGCGGCGGGTATTCGCCCGGCCCCGGGCCGATTACTACCAGGTTCCCGCGCCGTCTAAGACCGCCGTCGTGTAGTCCGGTCCGGCCCCGGGCCGGGGCGTAAAATACAAAGTCCGGTTGCGCCTTGGCGGCGCGGAAGGCCGCGATGGGTTGCGCCTTGGCGGCGCGGAAGGCCGCGATGGGTTGCGCCTTGGCGGCGCGGAAGGCCGCGATGGGTTACGCCTTGGCGGCGCGGAAGGCCGCAGACGGGTTAGCCCTTGGCGGCGTCGAAGGCCGCGGACGGGTTAGTCCCTGGCCGCGTCAAAGGCCGCGATAAAGGTTTCGGCGATCCGCTCGATCTCGGCCACGGTCACGGTGAACGGCGGCGAGATCTGCAGGGAGAGCCCGCGCAGCTGCCGGGTGATCACCCCGCGCTCGCGGATCGCGGTCACCAGGCGCGCGCCGAGTCCGGGGTCGGCGGCCAGGGCGGGCCCGGAGAACTCGACCGCGGCGAGCAGCCCGGTGCCGGCCCGTACCTCGGCGACGAGCTCGTGATCGGCCAGCGGCTTGAGCCGGTCGGCGAGGATCGGCTCGAGCTCGTTGACCCGCTCGATCAGGTCCTCGCCCTCGATGATGTCGAGATTGGCCAGCCCGACCGCGCAGGCCGTGGGGTGGGCCGAGTAGGTGTAGCCGTGCCGGAAGACCTGGCCGGATCCGGGGCGCCAGAACGGCTCGGCGATCCGGCCGTCGATCACGACCGCGCCCAGCGGGAGGTAGCCCGAGGTCAGGCCCTTGGCCGCGACGATCATGTCCGGCTGCAGGCCGAACCGGATGCTGCCGAACCACGCGCCGAGCCGGCCGAAGCCGTTGATGACCTCGTCGGCCACCAGCAGGACGTCCCGCTGCCGGCAGATCTCGGCGACCCGCTGGAGGTATCCCTCGGGCGGCGCGTAGACCCCGCCCGCGCCCATGACCGGCTCGCAGAAGAAGGCCGCCACCCGGCCCGGGCCGAGCCGCTCGATCAGCTCGTCCAGGGCCTCCGCGTCGTCCCAGGGCACGTGCTCGACCAGGCTGACCAGCGGGCCGAACGGCTCGGCGTTGGCCGCGATGCCGCCCAGCGTGGTGCCGTAGGCGTTCATGCCGTGGTAGGCCTGGGAGCGCGAGATGACCACCTGCTTGTCCGGCTGGCCGGTCGCGCGCCAGTAGGCCCGGGCCATCTTGGCCGCGGTGTCGATGGCGTCGGACCCGCCGCCCGGGGTGAAGAACACCTTCGCGTCCGGTACCGGGGCCAGGCCGGCCACCCGGCGGGCCAGCGCCTCCGCGGGCGGGTTCGACCAGAACTCGAAGGTCTGGGCAACGGCGAGCTGGCGCATCTGGGTGGCGGCCGCCTCGGCCAGCTCCTGGCGCCCGTAGCCGACGTTGCAGTACCAGAGCCCGCCCAGCGCGTCGAGATAGGCCCGGCCCGAGTCGTCGAAGACCGTGGCGCCCTCGCCCCGGACGATGGTGATCGGCCCGCCCGAGCCGACCAGGCTGGCCATGTTCGCGAACGCGTTCCACATGGCGGGCTGGCCTGCCGCGCCGCCGGACCCGAGCGTCATCAACTGTCCTTCCTGCGTCAGGCGGCCGAGGCCGGCCGGGGACGGGAGCTCACGGCCCCGGTCAGCGTGGCGATGTGCATGGCGTACTCGAGGGTGATCTCGATGACGTCGCCCAGGCTCTTCTCGACCCAGGGATGCCAGTAGCCCTCGGGTTCCATGGACTCGATGTACCAGCGCCCGAACCGGCCCAGCCACGCCAGGTACTGCGGCTCACCGGTGATCTGGTACAGCAGGGAGGCGCCCCAGCTGCTCTTGCAGGCCGACGGGTAGGAGAACTGGTGGTCGGTCGCGGCCATCGAGAAGGCCTGGTACTTGCGGGCCAGCTCCAGGTAGCGCGGCTGCGGGTCGGCCAGGTAGAGCCGGCCGAGGAACCCGGCGGCGATGCCGCCGATCGTCCAGCGCTGCATGACGTCCTGCTGGTTCTCGACCACGCACCGCGGCTTGAAGTCCGCGTCGCCGTAGCGGATGGGGGCCTGGCGGCTCCGCGACCAGAAGCAGAAGAACCGGTCCGGGAGCTCGGCCTGCGCGTCGTAAATGGTCTGCAGGAAGTCGGCCACCCGCCGCGCCGCGTCCAGCCGCCCGGTCATCAGGCAGGCGAATCCCGGCCCGCACGCGTAGGGGATGTCCCCGTCGTCGCTCATGGAGCCGTCGGGCATCCGGTCGTTGGCGAAGCCGCCGGAGGCCGGGTCCTGCCAGCGCAGCAGGCCGGGCATGAGCGCGAGCGACAGGTCGTTCTGCTGCAGCATCTGGGCGCCGACGATCAGCGTCGCGTCGCGGTAGGCCCAGCCGTCGTCGAGGATCCGGGCCGGGCCGGCCAGGGATCCCTCGGCGGTGAGCAGGTTACGCCGGATCCAGCCGCAGAGCGCGTGGGCGACGTCCGGCTCCCCGTAGAGCGTGAACGTCCACGGCCCGCGGTAGTACTTGAAGCCGTCCTTGACGTCGCCGAGCGAGCCGTCCGGGTTGAGCTTGTCCTTCAGCCAGCTCACCGCGCGCCGGGACGTGGCGTTCAGCTCGCCGAGTATCTCGTAGACGTCAACGGTCGCGGGCGGGGCGGTCATGATGCCGGTCACATCGGCCTCCGTTCTGTTACCGATCGCTGCGCGACCGCTTCGTCGATCATGCCGAGCGGGTCGTGCTCGGGGCGGTAGCCGAGCACCCGGCGGGCCTTGTCGCTGCTCACGCGCCACTGGCGGCGCGGCCGCGGCAGCCTGATCCCGGTCAGTCGCAGGCCGAGCCGGGCCGCGAGGTGCTCGGCGAAGTCGCGCTCCGAACAGGGCGCGGCCGGGCCGATGTTGAACGCCTCGCCGACCGCCGCTTCGGCGTCGATCATGGCGCGCAGGCCGGCCGCGGCGTCGCGGGAGTCGCCGTAGGTCACGGTGCCGGCCAGCCCGTCCGGGCCGGTGGGCAGGTACAGCGTGTTTTCCGGGTCGCCGATCTCGCGCAGGCTAGCCAGGATCGTCCGCTCTTCCTCGCTGAGCGCGGGACGGGACTCGTACCAGGCGAGGGCGGCGGCGACGAACCAGCGCCGGCCGAAGACGCTGGACGGGCTGATGAACTCGGCGGGCGCGGCGGTCGCGGTCGGGCGCATGACCGAGTAAGGAATGCCGTAGGTCCTCCAGTACGACCGGCAGAGCAGCTCGGCCCCGACCTTGGTCGCCCCGTACACGGTGCCCGGGCGCTGCGGCGTGGTCTCGTCGATGACCCCGGCTCGCTCGCCCCCGCTTTCGCCCTCGGTGGAGTTCTCGTCAAGGGACAGGTAGACCGCGTCGCTGCTGACGTAGACGAAGCGCTGGACCTTCGGCGCGTGCTGGCGGACGGCCTCCAGGATGTTGAACGTGCCGCGCAGGTTAACGTCGACGAACCGGTCGTCGGGCACGTCGTGGGTGGTCAGCGCGGCGGCCAGGTGGCAGACCGCGTCCACGCCCTCGACGGCGGGCGGCAGGTCGGCCGGCACCTCGAGGTCGCCGTCGTGGACCTCGGCCCCGGCCTCGCCGGCCCGGGCCAGGCCCGGGTCGCCGGGCAGCCCGAACGCCCGGACGGTGTGGCCCTGGGCGAGCAGCAGCCGGGTCAGGTTCGAGCCGATCCGCCCGCCGGCCCCGGTCACCAGAACGTCCACGATCTTCTCCCCACCACGGGCGCCGTCGCCCGCCCGTCACGGGCGGCGCCGTTCCCATCGGTTCTCCCACCACGATCAGCGCCGTCTCCCGTTTCCTGATCTCTCCCGGGAGGCGCTGCGGGCGACCTTATATGTGCATACGTAATCTCTGACAAAGTCGGCAGACTGTCAAGATATCCGGCCCAAGCTGGCAAAAGTCAGTTGGCATTCGTATGCACATCTGGTGCCTCACCTGGACGGCGTGCGGCGCAGCACGACGCCCGGGAGCTCGCCGGTCGCCCGGCCGTCGCGCAGCACGGGCCGTCCGCCCACGACCACGGCGACGATGCCTTCCGCCATCTGGTGCGGGTCCTCGTAGGTGGCGCGGTCGGCGATCCGGGCCGGATCGAAGGCCACCAGGTCGGCGACGCGGCCGGGCGCGACCAGGCCGCGGTCGGGGATGGCGAACCTCTCGGCCACCTGCAGGGTCGACTTGTGCACGGCGGCCTCCAGCGTGAGCACGTGCTCGTCTCGCACGTAGCAGCCGAGCAGCCGCGGATAGCAGCCGTAGGAGCGCGGGTGCGGCTGGCCGGCGCCGCTCGGCCCGGCCGGGTCCAGGCCCAGGCCATCCGAGCCGATCATCGATAGCCGGTGGGTGAGCGCGGCGCGCAGGTCGTCCTCGGAGCGGCCGAACGCGACGATCACCGCCGTGCCGCCCGACGCGGTGACCAGGTCGAGCAGCAGCTCGGCGGGCGGGCGGCCGTGGGCCGCGGCCAGCTCGGCCACCGAGCGCCCGACCGGATACGCGTCATCGGCGAACTCGCCGCTGGCCAGCAGGATGTCCGGCCACTCCTGCAGCCGGTGCCGCTCGATCTCATCGCTGATCCGGCGCCGGCCGCCCGGGTCGGCCAGCCGCTCGAGCATCGGGCCGGTGCCGCCCTCGAGCGCCCAGCGCGGCAGCAGCTGGGTCAGGTTGGTGCTGCCGGCCAGGTAGGGGTAGATGTCGACGCCGACGTCGGTGCCCCGCTGCGCCGCCGCGGTGATCATCTCGAACGCCCGGGCCACCGTGCCCCAGTTGCGCCGGCCGACCACCGCGAGGTGGGAGAGCTGGACCCGACAGCCGGAGCCCTCGGCCACGGCCAGTGCCTCGGCCACCGACTCGAGCAGCCGGTCCCCGTAGTCGCGCATGTGGAAGGTGAACAGGGCGCCGTGGCGGGCGACCACCTCGCCGAGGGCGAGGAGCTCATCCGCGCGGGCGTAGGCGTTCGGCGGGTACATCAGCCCGGTGGACAGGCCCGCCGCGCCGTCGGCCAGGGCCTGGCCGGCGAGCTGGCACATCTCATCGAGCTCGGCCGGGGCGGCGGCGCGGTCGTCGAACCCGACGCAGCTCGCGCGGATGGCCAGGTGCCCGGCCAGGGCGGCGACGTTCATGGCCGTGCCCCGCGCTTGGACGGTGTCGAGGTACTCCCCCATGGTCCGCCAGCGCCAGGTCACGCCCGGGTCGACGTCCACGATCGACAGCAGCGAGCGCACCGCGAGCGGGTCAGCGCGCGGGCCGACCGGCGCGACGCCGAGACCGCAGTTGCCCATCACCTCGGTGGTCACGCCCTGATGGATCTTGCTCGGAGCACCCGGCGCGCTCAGCACCGCGATGTCCGAGTGCCCGTGAGCGTCGACGAAGCCCGGCGCGACGATCAGCCCGGACACGTCCAGGACCTCGGCCGCGGACCGGCCCGCGACGTCGCCCACGGCCACGATGCGATCGCCGCGCACGGCGACGTCCGCGGCCCGGCGGGGCCCGCCGCTGCCGTCGACCACCGTGCCGCCGACCAACAACAGGTCGGCGACGTGGTCGTCGGCGGCGTCCGCCCGTTGCGGCCGGGTCACGTCAGCCGCCCCCGGCCGGGCATCGCGATGATCTCGGTGACCACGCCGCCGCGGTAACCGATGAGGTTGTCGTGCAGGACCAGCATGGCGTCGCTGTAGGCCGGGACCAGCCGGACCTGCTCCCCGATCCGCAGCGGCGGGCCGGCGACGTCGAGGATGCCGTGCTCGGCGGACAGCGCCCGCACGGTGATGCCGGGGCGGCCGAGCACCAGCGGGAGCGAGAAGTCGGCCAGGTTGCCGCAGGTCTTGAAGCCCGCGTCGACCACCGCTCCGCCGGGACGGGCGCTCACCACCGAGGTCTGCACGGTGAGGGCCTGCTCGAGGTCGACGTGGCAGTCCTCGACATAGAAGCGGTCCATCAGGCAGCCGCCGCCGGCCTGGCACTCGGTCAGCCCGGGCAGTTCCGCGGTGAGCTGGAAGCTGCCGGTCCCGCCCGAGCTGACCACGGCGACGTCGTGGCCCGCCGAACGAAGGTCGTCGGCGATGTCGGTCAGTCCGGCCAGCGCCTGCGCGCACTGGGCGCGCTTGTCCGCCTCGGGCCAGGTCCGCAGCAGGTGCCCCTCGTATCCCATCACCCCGGCCAGGAAGACCCCGGGCGACTCGGCGATGTCGCCGGCCAGGCCCAGCGCCGCCGCGCTGGTCCGCACGCCGGCCCGGCGCATGCCGATGTCCACCTCGATGAACAGCGGAATCTGGGTTCCGGCCGCGGCCGCGGCGGCCGAGGCCATCCGGACGTGCTCGAGGTCGTCGACGTCCACCGCGACCCGCGCCTGCCGCTGCACGGCCGCCGCCCGGGCCCACTTGGCCGGCGTGGACAGGTAGTTGGCGACCAGGATGTCCCCGATCCCGTGGGCCGCCATCACCTCGGCCTCGCTGAGCTTGGCACAGGTGATCCCGATCGCGCCGTGGCGCTGCTGCAACCGCGCGAGCTGCGGGGACTTGTGCGCCTTCGCGTGCGGCCGCCACGCGAGCCCGTGCTCGCGCAGGAAGCCGGCGATGAAGCCGGCGTTGCGCTCGAACGCGTCGAGGTCGAGCAGGGGCGCGGGGGTGTCCGCGCCCTCGGCCGGCTGGCCGATCAGGTTGTCGAGCGCTCCAATCTGGCCGCCGCCGGGCGGCGCGGCGGGCACAGGGGGGGCGTCTCCCCTGGACGGCAGGGTCATGCCGGAGCGACCGGCGAAGTCCCGGCCCGGACGGCCTCGACCACCTCGGGCAGGACCGATTACAGCACCGCGGGGTCGAGGCCGGCCGCGACCGCCGTGGCGCCGCAGAACTCGAGCATGTCGCGAAGCCGGTAGCGCAGGCCGTCGCGTACCCAGGGGAACATGTCGCCGAACGCGGCCCGGTCGAACGGGATGTTCAGCTGGTACTCGCCCGGATGGATGTAGTGATAGTGCGGGCTGTCGTCGAACATGTCGAAGCGCAGGTACTCGGCGTTGGTGCTCGCGTCGACCACGTGCACGGACACTCCGCCGTCCTCGGGCACGGTGACCGCGACGTAGTCGGCGCCGTGCTCGCGCCGGGCCGCCTCGAGGTTGGCGTTCACGATGTCGCTGGTGATCAGGCGGTACTCCACGCCGATGCGGACCGGGCCCGCGTCGAAGTAGCGGGTGTTCGCCGCGACCGGCTCGATGATCGTGTGGCTGGGATACCGGTTCCCGAGCCGCGAGGAGTAGGCCGGATCGTCTTCCGCGGTCACGAGGCCTCCGCCCCCGCGAACGCGCGGTGCGCGGCGCCCGCCTGCAGTTCGAAGATGGTACCGGCCGGGAGCGGCAGCGGGAGCCGGACCGGGACCGGCGCCAGCCGCGGCTCCAGGGTCGGACCTCCGCGCACGATGTCCGCGTTGAACGCGTCGAGATCGGTCACCGTCCGGAACAGCGGCCAGGCGTCGACCGCGGCCAGGTCCCACAGGAGCAGGCGGCGCGGTTGCGCCGAGGTGTTGGACGCCGATCCGTGCAGCATGCGCCCGTGGTGCACGGACACGCCGCCCGCGTCCAGCTCGACCGGGACCGCGCGGCTCAGGTCGACCGGAGCTCGCGCCGGGTCGATGGCGCCGATGAACGCCCCGTCCTGGTGATGGTCGAGCACCGGGCCGGTGTGCGAGCCGGGCACCACCATCAGGCACCCGTTGGCGAGCGTGCAGGGGTCGAACGCGATCCCGATCGCGAGCACGTCGTCGTTGGTGTGCGGATGGAACGCGAAGTCCTGGTGCCATTCCACCGCCGAGCCGCCCTGGCCCGACTTGAGGTTCAGCTTGCTGCCCAGCGCGCGGACGTCGGGCCCGATCAGCGACTCGACGATGTCCAGGATCCGGTCGCTGCGCAGCAGCGCATCGAAGAACGGATGGGCCCGGGCCGGGCTCTTGATCCGGCGGATGTGCGGGGCGGCCGCCGAGTGGTCATCCTCGAGATCGAACACGGCGTCGCTGGCCGAGACGGAGCGCGAGCGGTCCACGAACTCGTCGATGATCGCGCGGCCGGCCGCGACCTCGTCCGCGGTCAGCACGCCCTCGATGGCCAGATAGCCCTCGGCGCGGTAGCGGTAGGTCTGGGTCGGCGTGAGCATCGCATTCACCTGGCGATCAGTTTCGGTGAGCATACTTATGCACAACGCCGGAGCGTACAGCAGGTGCCCCGGGCGGACAAGACGGTCAAGATGACCAGGTAGACGGCTTGCGAAGTGGCGTCAACGTTACGAGAACGTAACAAACGGAGCCTTGACCGGCCGACTCGGACTGGTGTTGCGTATGCATAGCTCGGCCGAGCCCTTTCGTTGCCGTCGTCCCCAGGACCGGAACGTTCGATCACCGAAGATCGACGACGGACACAGCTGAATCAGTGTCGGTGTCCAGCGATCATTCGACGCCAAGCGTGCCTGAACAACATGGGGAGCTTAGACACAAGAGGAGCACTATGAGGTCCCGAGCTTGCCTCCGGTGGGGAGCACTTCTTTTGGCGGTGGGCCTTCCGGTCGCCGCATGCTCCAGCGGTAATACCAACGCGTCGTCCTCGTCATCGGGCGGCCACAGCATTCTCTACGCCACTGCGTCCGAGGAGATGAGCGACCTCAACCCGTTCACCGGCTCGCTGCAGGGCAAGACCCAGGTCCTGTCGGCCATCGGCACCCCGATGCTGTACGTGAACCAAAAGAACCAGATCGCCTCCCAGAGCCTCAGCAGCTGGAAGGTCTCGAACAACGACCAGACCATCACCTTCACGCTGAAGCCCGGCATGAAGTGGAGCGACGGCCAGCCGATGACCTCGGCGGACATGAAGATGTCCATGATCGCCTACCTCGACGCCACGATCAGCGCGAACGCCGGCCGGGTCGGCGCGGTGCAGGGCCAGACCACGATCGGCCAGGACACCACGACCCCGCTGAGCCAGCTCTCGGTCGCGGGCCTGACCACCCCGAACAAGGAGACGCTGCGGATCCAGCTGGCCACCCCGGACGTGGCCTGGATCGCCCAGATGGCGCTCAACGGCGACTACTGGCCGATCCTGCCCGAGCACATTCTCGGGCAGGACACGCTGGCCAACGTCGCGAAGGACAAGTACTTCTCGACGTGGCCGGTCTCCAGCGGGCCGTTCACGCTGGAGAAGTGGGTCAACGAGCAGTACGTCGAGGTCCAGCGGAACCCGCACTGGATCGGCGGCAAGACCGGGTTCGACAAAGTGGTCTTCGAGATCGTGAACAACGACCAGATGCAGGCCCAGCTGCAGACCGGCCAGCTCCAGTTCGTCTACCCGCTCGACCCCACCCAGGTGGCCACCGTCAAGGCGATCAAGGGCGTCACCGTGATCGAGCACGAGGGCGTCGCGCCGGACACGATCGGCCTCAACTACGCCGCGCCCGAGCTCAAGAGCCCGCTGGTCCGGGAGGCGCTGATCTACGCGATCAACCGGGAGGCGATCTGCAAGACGGCGCTGGCCGGCCACTGCACGATCTCCATCCCCAACATCCGCGAGATCGGCCCGTCCTGGTCGATACCCACCACCGGGCTGAACGAGTACACCTACGACCCGTCAAAGGCGAAGGCCCTGCTCAAGCAGGCGGGCTGGAACCCCAACACCCAGCTGGTGTTCCTGACCCGGACCGCTGACGCCCCGACCTATGTCGAGCAGGCCATGACGATCCTGCAGGGCGAGGAGGCGGCCGTCGGGATCAAGATCAAGCTGGAGAACGTGTCGACCGCCGGCCTGCTCAACGTCATCGGCAAGAAGACCGGCTGGGACGGCTTCTGGGTCAGCGGGGCCAACTTCGCGGTGGACCCGTCCGAGATGGCGGGGTACATGCAGTGCTCGGAGCGCTACCCGAACGGCCCGAACACCAGCCAGTTCTGCAACCCGGCCATCGACGCGCTGTTCGCCAAGGGGCTCACCCAGACCGACCAGAGCCAGCGCGGCGCCACCTACCAGCAGATCTTCACGATGCTCAACCACGATCCGTCGGAGATCTACCTGTACAACGTCAACTCGATCGCCGCGTACGACTCGCACATCAAGGGCCCGGTCCCGTTCGGGTACGTGAGCGGCGCCTACTGGAACATCGGAACGTGGCACTGGCAGAACTAGTCAGCGCGCGCGTGAGTTAGCCCGAGCCGTTCCCTGCGGCACCACGGTGCCGCAGGGAACGGCATTCGGCCGCCAAGGAGGGAGGTAGTAGCCCATGGTGGCGTTCATCGCGCGCCGGCTGGCCATCGCCGTGCCGGTTCTGCTGGGCATCCTGCTGATCGCGTTCTTCTTCGTGCACCTGCTGCCCGGCTCGCCGATCCAGATGATGATCAACCCCAACCAGCTCAGCGGGCCGGACTCGACGAAGTACCTGGCCAGCCTGAAGTCTGAGCTCGGGCTGGACAAGCCGCTGCCGGTGCAGTGGTTCGACTGGATGGTCCAGGTGTTCCGCGGCAACCTGGGCTACTCCTACCAGGAAAACGTCCCGGTCACGACGCTGATCTCGCAGCGCGTCGGGGCCACCGTGACGCTGAGCCTGACCGCGCTGCTGCTGGCCCTGGTCATCGCGGTGCCGGTCGGCGTGGTGGCCGCGTTCAAGCAGCGGTCGTGGTTCGACTACGTGTCGGTCGGGCTGAGCATGGTGGCGATCTCGATCCCGGTCTTCTTCCTGGGCCTGATGGCGATCTACTTCTTCTCGCTGC
>Ga0335073_10008454_pt1 | contig 14451 bp, 11 predicted proteins | sample Lox_Sample_22_FD_207093 | JGI IMG/M metagenome (GOLD analysis project Ga0335073, IMG submission 207093) | Soil microbial communities from Loxahatchee National Wildlife Refuge, Florida, United States - Lox_Sample_2.2 | ecosystem: Environmental > Terrestrial > Soil > Wetlands | place: USA... | reverse complement strand
CCTGGCGCTCGGCCTGTCGCTGTCGGTGGCCCTGCTGGCGCTCGCCACCGGGTCGATGATCTGGGTCAGGCACCTGACGCCGGACATCGAGATCGAAGAGGAGCGGCACGAGCTGAGGTCGGCCCCCCAGGACCGCGCCGCCTTCCAGCGGACGGCCGCCGAGGGCGCGGCGATCAGCCAGATCACCAAGCGGCCGCTGCTGCGCCGCACAATGCTGCTCGCCACCGCGCCTTTGGCGCTGGCGCCGCTCGTGCTGCTGCGCGACCTGGGCCCGCTGCCCGGCACGTCGCTGCGGCACACGGTGTGGCGCAAGGGCCTGCGGGCCGTGACCCTGGGCGGCCTCAACCCGCTGCGGCCCGGCGACTTCCAGCCGGGCAGCATGATCACGGTGATCCCCGAGGGCTACCAGGACAACGACGACGCGCTCGCCAAGGCGGGCGTGATCCTGATCAAGTTCGAGCCCGGCCAGATGAGCTGGCCCGACCGCTACGACGGCGGCACGCTGGTGGCCTCGATGAACTGGACGATCGACAACATCGTCGCCTACTCCAAGATCTGCACGCACGTGGGCTGCCCCGTCGCGCTGTACGAGGAGACGACGCACCACATCCTGTGCCCGTGCCACCAGTCGACGTTCGACGCGACGAACGGGGCGTGGGTGATCTTCGGCCCGGCGCCGCGGCCGCTGCCGCAGCTGCCGCTGATGCTTGACTCCGACGGGTACCTGGCGGCCGCCAGCGACTTCACGCAGCCGGTCGGCCCGAGCTTCTGGGAGCGCGGATGAGCGACCAAGACGCGGTGAAGATCCCGAAGGCGCTGACCGGCATCGGCGGGTGGGCGGACGACAGATTCCACGGGGCCAAGGGCGTCCGGGTCCTGATGCGCAAGGTCTTCCCCGACCACTGGTCGTTCATGCTCGGGGAGATCGCGCTCTGGTCCTTCGTGATCCTGCTGCTCACCGGGACCTACCTGGCGCTGTTCTTCGTGCCGTCGTCGGCCCCCGTCGTCTACCACGGCTCGTACGCCAAGCTCGACGGCATCCGGATGTCGGAGGCGTACCAGTCGACGATCAACATCTCCTTCGACATCCGCGGCGGGCTGCTCGTGCGGCAGATCCACCACTGGGCGGCGGACCTGTTCATGGTCGCGATCTTCGCGCACATGCTCCGGGTGTTCTTCACCGGCGCGTACCGCAAGCCGCGCGAGGTGAACTGGCTGATCGGCATCGTGCTGATCACGCTGGGCATGCTCGAGGGCCTCTTCGGCTACTCGCTGCCGGACGACCAGCTGTCCGGCGCCGGGCTGCGGATCCTCGAGGGCGTGCTGCAGGGCATCCCGATCATCGGCACGTACGCGGCGTACTTCCTGTTCGGCGGGCCGTTCCCCGGCACCTCGATCGTGCCCCGGCTGTACATCCTGCACGTGTTCCTGTTCCCCGGGCTGATCCTGGCGCTGATCACCGCGCACCTGTTCATCATGTTCCACCAGAAGCACACCCAGATGCCGCAGTACGGGAACACGGAGAAGAACGTCGTCGGGCAGCCGTTCTGGCCGTACTTCGTGCTCAAGGGGCAGGCGTGGTTCTTCTTCATCTTCGGCTGCCTGGTCGTGCTCTCCACGTTCGCGCAGATCAACCCGATCTGGATGTACGGCCCGTACACGCCGCTGGCGATCTCCTCGGCGTCCCAGCCCGACTGGTACATGGGCATCCTGGAAGGCGCGCTGCGCATGATGCCTCCGTGGGAGATCAACTTCCTCGGGCACACGCTGTCGCTGTCGGTGCTCATCCCCGCGCTGCTGGTCCTCGGGGCGCTCTTCACGGCCATGGCCATCTGGCCGTTCTTCGAGCAGTGGGCGACCGGCGACAAGTCCGAGCACCACATCAACGACCGGCCGCGCAACGCTCCCGTGCGCACAGGGACCGGGGTGGCGGCCGTCTGCTTCTACGGCATCCTGTGGGCGGAGGGCGCGAACGACGTGTTCGCCGACCATTTCGACGTACCGCTGTACACGATCACCTGGATCGCGCGGGTCGCGATCTTCGTGGTGCCCATCGGGGCTTACTTCGCGACGAAACGGATATGTCTGGGCCTGCAGCGCAAGGATGCCGGGCTGCTCACTCACGGCGTCGAGATCGGCATCATCAGGCAGACGCCCGACGGTGGGTTCGTCGAGGAGGAGCGGCCGCTCACCGAGGAAGAGCACGCCAAGGTGGCGTCCAAGGTCGTGCCGGCGGCGCTGCCTGCTCCCGGCGAGCCCGACGTCAACGGCGTGCCTTCGCCGGACTCGCGCGGCGTCATGGGGTGGGCCCGCGGGGTCGCCAACCGCGCGTTCACCGAGACCATCGTGGTGCCCGACGGGCACGGCAACGGGCACGCGAACGGGCACGAGGCCATCGAGGACCACGAGCACGCGGCCATCGGCGCCGGCGAGCCGGGCGGCGACGATTCCCGTGAGCTCCACGGGGGCGGCCACGGCGAGGGCGACGGCTAAGCCGGATACCGTAGCAACAAGCGCCCCGGGTGCCCGCCACGGCACCCGGGGCGCTGTTGTCTGCCCGACGTGCGCGGCCCTGGCGGACGAGGGCTGGGGTGGGGGCGAAGGCCACGGGCCCGTTCGGAGGAAAAAAGAGAGGGGCCATTCCGAACGGACCCGTGGTGACTGCCCGCACCAGCGAGTTACGCAGGCTCTCCCTTGATCGCGAAGGCCGACAGGCGGCGGGTGGCCAGGACCAGCGCGGCGACGGTCACGACGGCGCCGAGGATCGCCGAGGTGGTCAGGGTCAGCCCAGCGCGCAGGTTCTGGTCGGGATAGATGGCGTTGGCGACGCCCAGCGAGTAGTGCGCGATGGACAGGATGCGCGCGCCGCCGACGGTGTTGCTGAGCAGGCCCTCCCAGATCAGCACGTACAGCAGCCCGACGGCGATCGCCCTGGTGGTCAGCACCGAGGCCATCACGAACACCGCCGTGTAGATCACCGAGCCGGCCAGGGCGCCGGCGAACAGGGCGACGCCGAGCTTGCCCGTGCCCGGCGCGAGCAGGCCGGCGATCAGCTCGGGGACCGCGGCGAACACCATCGTCAGGGTGGCCGCCACGGCGAACTTGGTCACGATGATCGACGAGCGGCGGACCGGGGTGGCGAGCAGGTGGATGGCGCTGCCGTCCTCGATCTCGGCGCCGAGCACGCCGGTGCCGACGATCAGCGCGGTGAGCGGCAGCAGCACGGAGAAGCCGAAGTCGCCGAGCACCTGGCCAGCCCACGACGTGCCGGCCGGGTGGGTCGCCCGCACCGCCAGCGTGAGCGCGATCAGCACCACCGCGGGGATCGCGAACAGCAGGGCACGCTTGCGGCCGAGCGTCGCGCGGACGGTGATCGACCCAACGACGGGATTGAACAGAGCCACCGGGTTGACGTATGCGGACATCGCTGCCTAGCTCCCTTGGTTCGGTTGAGTCGAGACGAGGTAGCCGAAGACGCTTTCCAGCGACTCGTCGGTGGGCAGCAGTTCGCGCAGCGCGATGCCGTTCTCCCTGGCGAGGATCGCGATCTGGGCGCAGAACGCGCCGAAGTCGCTGGTCCGCACCTGCAGGCTGCCCCGGCCGGTGAACTCGACCGCGGTGGTGTACGGGCGGCCGACGAGCGCCGCGGCGAGCCGCCTGTCGTCGGAGGAGCGGACGTTGAACACGTGCGGCCGGCTGGTCATCAGCCGCCTGATGGCGCGGAAGTCGCCGGACGCGGCCAGCCGCCCGGCGACCATCACCTGGATCGTGCCGGACAGCTTCTCCACCTCCTCGAGGATGTGGGAGCTGAACAGGATCACGCGTCCCTCCGCGCCGAGCTTGCCGAGCAGGTCCATCATGTGCAGCCGCTGCCGCGGGTCCATGCCGTTGAACGGCTCGTCGAGCAGCAGGATCTCCGGGTCGTGCACCAGGGCGGCGGCGACCTTGATCCGCTGCCGCATGCCCTTGGAGTACGTGGCGATGCGGCGGCCCGCCGCGTCGGCCATCTCGGTCATCTCGATGGCGCGGCGCGTGGCGGCGTCCGGGTCGGGCAGCTTGTGCAGCTTCGCCGTCGCCCGGACGAACTGCTCGCCGGTGAGGAAGGCGTAGACGGAATCGCGCTCGGGGACCAGGCCGAGGGTCCGGTAGACGTCCGGGTTCTCCCAGGTTGGCTTCCCGTTGACGGTGAGCGTGCCCTTGGAGGTGGCCAGGAAGCCGGCGATCATGTGCAGGATCGTGGACTTGCCCGCACCGTTCGGGCCGAGCAGCCCGGTGACGCCGGGGCCGATGGACATCGTGATGTCGTTGACCGCCACGACGTTGCCGTACCAGCGGCTGACGTTGGTCAGCTGGATGCCGCTCATGACAGGCGCGCCTTCCGGTAACGGGCGAACAGGCCGGCCAGGCACGCGGCCAGCGCAATGATGAGGACGAGAGCGTAGACGGCGCCGAAGCCGCCGGGGTACAGCACGTTCTCGGCCACGGTGGTGCGGGGGCCGCCGAGCCACATCCGCACCCCGTCGAACAGCGTGAAGGGGCTGAACAGGCCGGAGATCTTCTCCGCCATCGGCACCGGCGGCGCCAGGAACGCCGCTGATTGCCCGGGGCCAGGCTTCTGCGGCCCAGGTCCAGGCCCCGGCCCCGCGTGGTTCTCCACCTGCAGCAGGATCTCCGCGAGCGTGTACGTGCCCAGGAAGAAGATCGCCACCGCACCGGTCGCGAAGGCGCGGCGGCCGGTCAGGCTGGCCAGGAACAGGCTGATAGCGGCCAGCACCACCGCCCACATCAGGCCGGCGAGCAGCCCGGGCAGCAGCGCCTTCGTCTGATCCCAGACCGCGGCGCCACCGTGCACGCTGACGACCGAGCCGCCGTAGAGCAGCAGCAGCGGGACCTCGATCATCACCGCGCACGCGGCGGTGAACCCGAGGTATTTCGCCAGCGGGTAGTCGCCGGTCTTGATGGGCCGGGCGAAGTACAGCGGGAGCACGCGGCTGCGCAGGTCGCGGGAGACGAGTTCGGGGGCCTGGACGGCGACGAAGATCATCATCACGAGGTCGCGCAGCACCGGCTGGTAGGCGCTGTAGCCGACCAGCTGCTGGTTGCCCTGAGCCATCGCGATCGCGTTGGCCACCGCGGGCAGGCACATCGCGACGAAAGTGATCACCGGGAGGATCTTGGCCTTCGCGCCCCGGCCGAAGCCGAAGGCCGACCGGAAGCTATGCCAGGCCAGCGCCCTGGTGATCTGCGCGCGGCCGAGCCGCGGGCCGTCATAGCCGCGGTAGCCGAGGTCGTGGATGACGCCGGCGGCCGAGGCGCCGGTGGTCGTGTCAGCCGGCATCTGCCGCCTCCAATGTCATCCCCGTGCCATCGGCGTCGTCGCGGAACAGTTCCTCGACCTGGTGGCGGCGGCGCTCCAGGCGGCTCAGCGGCAGGCCGAGGTCGGCGACGCTGTCCCGCACCGCGTCGTAGGTGTCGTCACCGCCGATGGGGACGAGGAGGCTGCGCTGGTAGGCCCGGGGCTTCAGGCCGCGGCGGGTAAGTTCGTCCGCCAGCCGCGCCAGGCCGTCTTCCACCTCGACGACCAGTGTCTGGCTGGCCTTGGTGAAGCTGTCCATCGTGTCCGCCCGCAGCAGCCTGCCCGCCTCGATCGCCACCAGCTGATCGCAGATCCGCTCGATCTCGCCGAGCAGGTGCGAGGCGACCACGATCGAGATGCCGAACTCCTCGCCGATCTTCGCGATCAGCTCGAGCATGGCGTTGCGGCCTGCCGGGTCGAGCCCGTTCGTCGGCTCGTCGAGCAGCAGCAGCCTCGGGTCCCCCACGAGGGCCTGGGCCAGCTTCACCCGCTGCTTCATGCCGGTCGAGTAGGTGCCGATCTGCCGGTACCGCTCCTCGTGCAGGCCGACGTGCCGCAGCGACTCGGCGGCCCGCTCCCTGGCCGCGGTGGCCGGCAGGCCGGACATCCGGCCCATGTGGGTGACGAACTCGGTCGCCGAGACGTCCCCAGGCAGGCAGTCGTGCTCGGGCATGTAGCCGACGATCTGCCTGATGCTCATCCCGTCTTTCACGCAGTCGCGGCCGAACACCTTCGCCATGCCCTTGGTCGGGACGAGCAGGCCGAGAAGGATCTTGATGAGGGTCGATTTCCCTGCGCCGTTGGCGCCGATGAGCCCGGTGATGCCGGGCGCGAAATGCACGGTAAGGCCGTCAAGGGCGGTGACGCCGCCGGGGCCGCCCGGGTACACCTTCGACAAGGCGGCCGTCTCGATGACCGCGGAGTCACCGGCGTCCGCACGAGGTGGGGAGGTCATGGCCCATAGCGTCTCAGGTTCGCGGGCGCCCGGGCGTCCCCCTGGGCGGTGAGAAACGAGCGCCTCCGGGTACGCATTGCGGGCTACTCCCGCGGGATGAGACGCTTGACGGGCGAGCGGGCCGGGGGCGATGCTCGGATCGTGTCCGCCGACCGAGGGGCCGCCGGGCCAGAACGTGGCGGGCATGCGGCCGCTGCCCGGGCAGCGGGGCTTATCGCCGTCGCCGAGGACCTGGCAGGCGAGTTCTCGCTGCGCCCGCTGCTCGAGCGCATCCTGCTGCGCTGCACCGAGCTGCTCGGCTGCACCGCCGGCTCGATCTGCAGCGTCGACGAGGCGGCCGGAACCTACCGCAAGGAGGCCGACATCGGGGTGGCCTGCCAGTCCGGGCAGGTTTTCCCGCTCACCGAGGGAATGACGGGCGCGGTGGTGGCGCGGCGCGCGCCCGTCTGGTTCGAGCGGTACGACCAGGTGCACGGCGGCCACGTGGTGCCCGCGGAGCGGGCCACCCTGCGCGGGGTCATCGGCGTGCCGCTGGAATGGCGCGGGCGCATCATCGGGGCGTGCGTGGTGTTCAGCAGGGACGAGCGGCGGGTGTTCGGCCCCGAGGACGCGGAACTGCTCGAACTGTTCGCCAGGCACGCCGCGATCGCGCTGGCGACCGCCCGGATGCACGAGGTGGCCGAGGAGCGCGCGCGAGCCGAGGCGGCCGCGAGCGAGCGGGACCGGCTGCTCGGGGAGGTGCACGACGGCCTGGCGCGGCGGCTGGTGTCCATCCGGGTGCATCTGGACAGCGCGGAAGGCGAGCTGTCCGGGCAGGCCGCGGGCACCGCCGGGAGCGCGGGCCCTGATACCGGCCGTGGCGCCGGGCTCGGCCGGGCCACGGACCGGCTGCGGCTGGCCAGCGCCGAGGCCAGGGACGCGCTCGCCGACGCGCGGCTGACCGTGCTCGGCCTGGCGTCGTCGCCGCTGAACGGGCAGACGCTCGAGGCTGCCCTCGAGGCGGAGGCGGCGTGGGCGCAAAGCATCGGCGGGCTCGAGGTGCGGTTCGTGACGGCCGGCCCGGCGCACCCGGCCGGGGGCGCCGGACGCGGACCCGCCGTGACGGGCGGAGAGCGGCTGGCGCACGAGGTGCTGCTCGTCGCCCGCGAGGCCCTCACCAACATCGTCAGGCACGCGCGGGCGCGAACGGTCAGGCTCGGCCTCCTGCGCGAGCCCGAGGCGGTCACGCTCCTTGTCCAGGACGACGGCGAGGGTTTCGACCCGACCCAGGCGGGCGAACGGTTCGGGCTGCGAGACCTCACCGAGCGGGCGCGCCGGGTGGGCGCGACGATCGAGGTGGACTCGCTGGCCGGCTGGGGCACCAGGATCCGGGCCCGCTTCCCCTACCGTGAGCGGCCCGAGCCGGGCAGCCCGCGGCTGCGGGTGCTCATCGCCGCCGGGCGACCGCTGCTGCGGGCCGGGATGGCGCGGCTGCTTCCCGGCGCCGAGCCCGGGATCGAGGTGGTCGGCGAGGTGCCGACCACGGGTGAGGCGCTCCTGGCGTGCCGGGAGCTGCGGCCAGACGTGGTGCTCGCGGACCTCGGGCTGCCCGCGGGCGATGCGGCCGGCGGGGCGGCGGGGGCTGACGTGGCCGGCGGGGCGGCGGGCGGCGTGGCGGGCGCGCTGCTCGCCGAGTTCCCCGGGCTCGCCGTGGTCGGGCTGTGCGAGGTCGGCGACGAGAAGCTCGTCGCCAGCGCCATGCGGGCCGGCGCGCGGGGCTGCGTCGACATGGGCGCCGACGGTCCTGAACTGGCCCGCGCCGTCGTCGCGGCGGGGCGCGGCCAGGCGATCTTGTCCGGGCCCGTGCTCGCCGGGCTGCACCGGGGGCTGCGCGACGACAGCCGCGAACAGCCGCTGACCGAGCGGGAACGCCAGGTGCGCGGGCTGATGGAGCAGGGGCTGCCGGACAAGGTCATCGCCGAGCGGCTGGTCCTGTCGATCAAGACCGTGGAGAAGCACGCCGGCGCGGTGCTGCGCAAGACCGGCGCCCGCAACCGGACCGAGCTGGCCGCCCGCCGGGCGAGGTAGGGAAAGCCCTCCCAGGAAATTGGGGGGTTCCACCGATCCGCCGCGTCGCGGGCGGTGCGTACGGTCAGGACGTGCCTGTGGTGCCCATGAAGGAGATCGTCGACCGGGCGTTCCGCGAGCGGTACGGCGTCGCCGCGATCAACGTGGTCAACGACCTGACCATGGAAGCGGTGCTCGCGGCGGCCGTGGAGCAGCGCTCCCCCGTCATCATCCAGACCTCGGTCAAGACGGTCAGATCCATCGGCATCGACCTGCTGTTCGCCATGTGGCGGGAGATGACGGCGGGGATCGAGGTTCCGGTCACCCTGCACCTCGACCACTGCCCCGACCGCGGCTTCATCAGCGACTGCCTGCGCAAGGGCTGGAACTCGGTGCTGTTCGACGGGTCCCGGCTGCCGGTGGCGGAAAACCTCAGGCTGACCGTCGACGTCGTGGCCGAGGCCAGGTCCCTCGGCGCGCACGTGGAGGGAGAGATCGAGGCCATCACCGGCGTCGAGGACGACATCGGCTCCGACGAGGAGGCCAACAGGCAGTCGCTGCCCGTGGCGCTCGACTTCATCAGGAAGACGGGGATCGACGTGTTCGCGCCGGCGATCGGCAACGCGCACGGCGTGTACCGCGCCGAGCCGCACCTGGACGCGCAGCGCGTCTCCGACATCGTGGCCGCCCAGCCCATCCCCATCGCCCTGCACGGCGGCACCGGGATGACGGACGCCCAGTTCAGCGACCTGATCAGCCGCGGCTGCGCCAAGGTCAACATCTCGACCGCGCTGAAGATCACCTACATGCAATCGAACCTGGCCTTCCTGCTCGGCGCGCGGGAACGCGACAGCTGGGATCCGCCGTCGCTGTTCACCGCGGTGCGGGCGGCGGTGGTGGACATGGCCGCCGGGCACATGCGCCGCTTCGGCAGCGTCGGCCGGGCGTGGTGACGGCCCCGTGGTGAGCGCGCTGATCCTCGACTGCGACGGCGTGCTGGCCGACACGGAGCGCTACGGCCACCTCGTCGCCTTCAACCAGACCTTCGAGGAGTTCGGGCTGCCGGTACGCTGGAGCGTCGCCGACTACCGGGAGAAACTGCTCATCGGGGGCGGCAAGGAGCGGCTGGCCAGCCTGCTCACCCCGGAGTTCGTGGCCGCCGCCGGGCTGCCCGCCGATCCCGCCGGGCAGCAGGCGGCCGTGGCCGCGTGGCACCGCCGCAAGACCGAGATCTACCTGGAGCTGGTCGCGCGGGGCGCCGTTCCGCCCAGGCCAGGGGTCGCCCGGGTCGTCGCCGAGGCGCTGGCCGCCGGCTGGCTGGTCGCCGTGGCCTCGACGTCCGCCGAGTCCTCCGTCCGGGCCACCCTCGAGCGGGCCGTGGGCGCGCAGAGCGCGCGCTCGGTGAGCGTGTTCGCCGGTGACGTGGTGCCGCACAAGAAGCCGGCCCCGGACATCTACCTGCTCGCGCTGGGCTCGCTCGCGGTGCCCGCGACGCGCGCCGTGGTCGTCGAGGACTCGCGGAACGGGTTGCTGGCCGCGACCGGCGCCGGAATCACCTGCGTGATCACCGTCAACGACTTCACAGCAGACGAGGACTTCGGCGAGGCCGCCCTGGTCGTCTCCTCCCTGGGCGACCCGGGCGGGGAACCCGCGGTGGTCCTCGCCAACCGCAGCCAGGCCACGCCGGGCGACTGGGTCACGCTGGCGGACCTCGCCAGCGTGCTGAACTGGGCCAGCCCGGACGGGGCCAGCCCCAAGGGAGGGCGCATGTCCGAAGCGGACCTCGCCGACGTCGAGGCGGTCGTGCGCACGATCGCCACGGTGGCGGTGGACAACGAGAAGTACTTCGGCGACCTGGACGCGGTCGTGGGCGACGGGGACTTCGGCTACTCGATGGCGCGCGGCTTCGAGCTGGTGCTCGAGGGCTGGGACGGCTTCGACCGCACCGACATCGGGACGTTCCTGAAGAAGATCGCCGTCGTCATCACCAGCCGCATCGGCGGCACGTCCGGCCCGATCTGGGGGACGGCGTTCCTGCGCGCAGGCGCGACCGCGGGAACGGCGCAGCGGCTCGACGCCGGCCAGGTCGTCGCCATGCTGCGGGCGTCGATCGGCGGGATCATGGCGCGCGGCAAGTCCGACGTCGGCGACAAGACGCTGCTCGACGCTCTCGTGCCCGCGGTCGACACCATCGAGGAGCAAGTCAGCGGCGGGCATTCCGCGGCCGAGGCGCTGCGGGCGGCGGCGGTCACCGCCCGCGAGCGGGCCGAGGCGACCCGCGAGATGCTCGCCAAGCGCGGCCGGGCCGCGTACACGGGCGAGCGCAGCATCGGCACCCTGGACGCGGGTGCCGTCGCCGTCGCCGTCATGTTCGAGGCGCTCGCCGATCAGTGGGCGAAGCGCTCAGCCCAACTGTGACCAACGGAGGCACTGCCGTGAAGAAATTCGTCAACGACCCGCGCGACTTCGTGCCCGAGATGCTCAAGGGCATAGCCCTGGCCAACTCGGAGACACTCCGGTACGTTCCGGAATACAACCTGATCATGCGGGCCGATGCGCCGCGGCCCGACAAGGTGTCGGTCATCCAGGGATCGGGCTCTGGGCATGAGCCCGCGCACGTGATGATCGTCGGCAAGGGGATGCTGGACGCCGCGTGCCCCGGCGACGTCTTCGCCGCGCCGCCGATGGACTACGTGCTCGAGACCAGCAAGCTGCTCGCCTCCCCGATGGGCGTGCTGCACATCGTGAACAACTACACCGGCGACCGGATGGCGTTCGAGATGGGCCAGGAGATGGCCGAGGCCGACGGCATCACCATCGGCACGCTGATCGTCGACGACGACGTGGCGGTGAAGGACTCCACGTACACCGTCGGGCGGCGCGGCGTGGCGGGGAACTTCTTCGTGATCAAGGCCGTGGGGGCCGCGTCCGAGCAGGGCGCCGGCCTGGACGAGCTGCTGCGCATCGGCAACAAGGTCAACTCCGTCACGCGCACGATGGGGATGGCGCTGACCTCGTGCACCCCGCCGGCCAAGGGATCGCCGCTGTTCGAGCTCGGCGACGACGAGATGGAGATGGGCGTCGGCATCCACGGCGAGCCCGGGCGCCGCCGCGAGAAGCTGGCCAGCGCCAACGCGATCGTCGACGAGCTGCTCGAGGCCGTGGTGAGCGACCTGCCCTTCACCGGGGGCGACAACGTGGCGCTGATGATCAACGGGCTGGGCGGCACCCCGATCAGCGAGCTGTACCTGCTGTACGGGTACGCCCACGAGCAGCTCGCCAAGCGCGGCATCCGCGTCGCCAGGTCCTACGTCGGCGAGTACTGCACGTCGCTCGACATGGCGGGCTGCTCGATCACGCTGAGCCGGCTCGACGATGAGGTCACCGGCCTGCTGGCCGCGCCGGCGGAGATCGCCATCCGGACGTTCTGACCCGGCGATGCTGATCCCGGCGCCGGGGGCCGCCGGGATCAGCATCGCGGGCTAGGCCCGCGGGATGAGGCCACGGCCGCGTTCTGCGGTTACCGTAGGTGTGTGGCCTCAGAACGCGACCTGTCGTACCCGCGCCGCGAGCCGTCCGCGCTGCCGGTCTACCCGCCCGCGGGCTCGGGCCGGCCGCCCCGGCCGCCGCTGACCAAGCGGATGCGGCAGGGGCACTGGATCGCGCTCGACTGCGTGGTCGCGGCCGTGGCCGCGCTCTGCGGCACGATCGCGGTGGCGCACGGACGGGGGCCCGCCGGCGGCGTGCCGGCGGCGCTGGCCCTGCTGCTTGGCGTGTGCGTCTTCGTGCCTGTCGCGCTGCGCCGCCGCGCTCCGGTCACCGCGTTCGGCGCCCTGATCGTCCTCGCGGTCGTCCTCGCCGGCGTGGACCTCGCCGGCTCGGCGCTGATCTTCCTGGCGGCAGCGTACGTGCTGTATATGGTGACCGCCACGAGCAACCGGCAGACCGGCGTCGCCGCGCTCGTGCTCGGGCTCACCGTGATGGTGCTCATCATCTCCATCGACCACAGGGTCCGGCTCAACGGCGGCGCGGGCGTGCTCGTCCCGGTCGCGCTGGCCCTGGTCATCGCCTGGATGACCGGGTACTCGGTGCGCCAGCGGCGGCTGTACGCGCAGACGATCCAGCAACAGGCCACCAGCAGCGCGGTCGCCGAGGAGCGGCTGCGGATCGCCAGGGAGCTGCACGACGTCGTCGCGCACAGCATGAGCGTCATCGCGGTGCAGGCGGGCTACGGCCAGTACGTCATCGACACCAGCCCGGCCGACGCGCGTGACGCCCTCGGCGCTATCCAGGCCACCAGCAGGGACGCGCTCGAGGAGATGCGGCGGATGCTGGGCGTGCTGCGCCAGCAGGACGCCGCCGCCGGCCCTGGCGGGGCGGGCGAGGCCGGCGGGGCCGGTCCCCAGGCCGCGCCAGGTCCCGGGTCCGGGCGGGGCGCCGTGCCGCCCGGCCTGGCCGCCCTGGCCGCCAAGGCCGGGCCTGCCGGGCCGGCCGGGCCTGCCGGGCCTGCCGGGCCTGGCGGGCCCGCGCACCGGGCCGAGCCCGCGCCGCTGGCGCCCGCGCCCGGGCTCGCCAACCTCGACCGGCTCATCCTGCGCACCCGCGGCGCGGGGATCCAGGTCACCCTGGACTGTTCCGGGGACGTCCGGCCGGTGCCCGCGGGCGTCGACCTGTCGGCGTACCGGATCGTCCAGGAGGCGCTCACCAACGTGGTCAAGCACGCGGGCGGCGGCGCCCGCTGCCAGGTCGCCGTATGCTACGGCGCGCGGGCGCTCGACATCCGGGTGACGGACGACGGCGGCGGCTCCCTGGTGCTCAGCCCGGCTGGCCCGCAGGCGGCGGCCAGGGGGCACGCGGCAGGCGGCCCGGTCCGGGCCGCGGCGGCTCCCGGCGGGCCGGTGGGCGGCACCGGCCATGGCCTCATCGGCATGCGCGAGCGGGCCCACCTGTGCGGCGGCACCTTCGCCGCCGGGGCGCTGCCTGACGGCGGGTTCCAGGTGACCGCCATGCTCCCGCTGCCCGGCGGTGCGGCCCCCGTCGGCGGCGGCGCCTCGTGACGATCTCCGTCGCGGTCGCCGACGACCAGGCGCTCGTCCGGGTCGGGTTCTGCGGCATCATCGCCGCCACTCCCGGCTTCGCCGTCGTGGGTCAGGCCGCCAACGGCCAGGAGGCCGTCACCGTCGCCCGCGCCGCGAAACCGGACATCGTGCTGATGGACGTGCGGATGCCGGTCCTCGACGGCATCGCGGCGACCCGCCAGATCACCACCGCACCGGAGTCGGCGAGCGTGCGGGTGATCATCCTGACGACCTTCGACCTGGACGAGTACGTGTTCGCCGCGCTGCGCGCGGGGGCCAGCGGGTTCCTGCTCAAGGACACGCTGCCGACCGACCTGCTGACCGCCATCCGGGTCGTCGCGGCGGGCGAGGCGCTGCTCGCGCCGAGCATCACCCGCCGGCTGATCAGCGAGTTCGCCAGGACGCCCGCTCCGGCGCCGGCCGTCACCGCGGCGCCGGGCCCGGCGCCGGCCGGCCGGGTCGCCGAGCTGCTCACCGAGCGCGAGTGCGAGGTCCTCCGCCTCGTCGCCACCGGCATGTCGAACGCGGAGATCGCCGCCCAGCTGTGCATCTCCCCCGCCACCGCCAAGACCCACGTCGCGCACCTGCTCACCAAGCTGGACGCCAGGGACCGCGTGCAGCTGGTGATCATCGCCTACCAGGCCGGCCTGGCCACCCCGGCCTAGCGGCCCGCCGCGTGCGGCCGCGCGTGGCGTGACGGACGCGGCGGTTGAGGCGCTTGTCGCCGCCGGGGCTTCCCGGCGCGCCGCACGTTTCCGGTGCCGAGACGGCAGAGCCGGCTGACCGCGTTTGAGCGGTCCCGGTTTTGTCCGGTGCCGGTGATATGGCCCACCGCTGGCCGCACTTATCGGGAGCCGGCAGCCCGCGGATGGCTGGGCGCCGTGACGCTCGAGGTGGAAGAGCTCTATGGGGCCGTGGGTGCGCTGCCAGGCGGGCATCTTCCTATCACTTTGGTGACTGTCTATCACTTCCATAGGGATTAATGGGATGAATCGGACAGGAAAATGGTCATAAGC
>Ga0335073_10008453_pt1 | contig 14452 bp, 16 predicted proteins | sample Lox_Sample_22_FD_207093 | JGI IMG/M metagenome (GOLD analysis project Ga0335073, IMG submission 207093) | Soil microbial communities from Loxahatchee National Wildlife Refuge, Florida, United States - Lox_Sample_2.2 | ecosystem: Environmental > Terrestrial > Soil > Wetlands | place: USA... | reverse complement strand
CAGGTGACCAAAGCACCGTGGGCTGATGATAGCGAGTCAGAGCATGAAATGTCACTGATGGCGTGGCTCAAGAATTGGGAGAAAAAGGAGAAAGAAAAGGAAAAGATCTCACAGGAGCAATGGCGGTGTGTTTTGCTTGAACTTGGCGGGCTCTGCGGAGAAGCACAAGCTTGAATTGAACGCATATTTCTCATACTTTACCTCCGTCCGCTGGACCGACCAGTGGTCGGTCTCCGACGGACCACGATTTTTCCCCCTCCTGTTGGACCGGACTTTGGCACCGTCCAAAAGGGTCCGATCGCTTCGTCCGCATGGACATGGTCCGCAATTCGGAACACTGTCTCTGATTGCCGAGCGTTCCACACCATGAAAAAATAGGGGAGGGGGCCTGTGTGTGGTGACGAGCGTTCCGACCTAACTGTGTGATTGATCAAATCAAGCGAATTGGGCATGCACCCCTATGGAAATACGGTCTCATGACCAAAACTGTATTTCTCCGCCATGAAATAAGTCTGCATCCGGCAAACGCCACAGTCCCATCTTTAAGCTTTCTCAACAATCTCCGTCACGGATGGGAAGTATTGCGATGGCACAAAAATCGCAACCAACCTTTGAACACGGATTGTCTGCTAATTATTCTGCCCCAGCCTCAGACTGCAACCAATCGCTTGAGGTTGGGAACGGTACGTGGGGTGCGCAAAGATCGGCACGCAGGCAGTGGGAATAGTCATGGCACTGTATTTCCGTGGGGGTGGCAACGCAATTCTGCGCCTCTGCGCCTCCAAATTTGTGAGGTGCTGATCGGCATTCAGGGGCCAAAGGTTGGGAAGATACAATAGGGTACAATGACGGGATGATATGGTTAGGGTGGTAAGGTGTTTACAGCAACCTTTCAAGCTGTTTACAATCACCACTTTTTGATTCGGTTGCGTGGCTGGTTGTGGAGACGTTCATGAATTTTCCTATTCACCGAATTATGGCCTATATGAAACCATTGCAACCTGGAAAATGAAGTGTTGATCCTTACGGGGTGAATCGCGGGAAGATATTATAGGCACCCATACGTATCCGCCGCGCTAGCCGTAAGATTATATACGTAATCATGATCATACTGCATCACGCAGTCGCTCCACGAGTACTCCAAGCCCATCACTCGAAGGGATATCCGGCGGTATCCTCAGTCGATTCCTGGAGAATCTCTGAATATTAGAAATACATATCTGGGTAACATACGGGTCCACCGACAGAGTCGCTAGAGTACATTGATGGTGGCCTCACCCCATCATGGCCTGATTCTAGTCGCTCCATATGGTCACGGGACACTTTGTAGGGGGACAAACCATACCCGTGAGATGTACCGTTCGTTGTACAGTAGGTCGACGCGCTGGTTTTTGTTCAGAGATATTACTCGGCACGCGAGAGGCACGAGTTGCTGGAATTGACGCTCTTGGTGGAGTAGGACGACGGTGTAAGTATTTACGGAATGCTGGTCTAATAGCTGCGGCATTATAAACAGATTCCTCAACTGGAGATGGAGATTGGCGTGGAGGCGAGTTAGGTTGTAATTGTTGCGGTCTCAGTGGTTCATATGTCATTTCAGGGAGCAGTCCATCGGGGATCAGATGGGATGATGGAGGTGTAGGATCGCGCATTGGCGGCGTTGACGTAAATTTTCTGTCGACCCCAGGCTTTGGAAATGGTTCAACAAGGACATTTTCGGGAGCATGAATAGAATTCGCTGCCGGTTGTACCATGTCCTGTTAGTCCGATCTTGTGGTATGTTTGACCGATTTTGTTGAATTCGAGCTTGTTGTGCCTGCTGTGCTTGTTGATGTAAAGTCCAATGAACACCCCGGGGGACTTCCATACTTGCAGGATAGCAACCCAATGCCAGCTGTTCTCCCAATTGCATGGTGAACATTGCATCGTCTCTGACATTCTCCGACATACTACCTCGTCCTGGTGCCGCCCCTGAATGATAAGGAACGACTAGTGGCTCACCGCTTATCGCTGGCGTAAATTGATGAGTTCCTAGCTGATCAATACAAAGTGGTGTTAGACGTCTACCGGCAACTGTTTCTTCGTCGTGATCGCACTCAAGATCTCTAGGAAATCGGAAAGGTTTCGAACCTTCAGGTAACGGTTGTTGAGACAATCTAACATCATTTGATGCTTTCCTGATGATATTCGTTTCTGTCGCAATAGCACTCGTCAATATTGTCTTCTTATTCTTCTCTTCCTCATAATCCTGTGCAGATCTCTCAATCCTCACCATCCTTTCTTCCTCCGATTCACCATGTTCACGATTCGCCACATCACCTCGAATTTCATCGATACAAGTAATTACATCTGGGGGAGGATTTAATCGACTCCTTGTTTCCCCTTTAAATATTTCTCCATTTTCTCTGTGACGAGCACTTGTTTTCATCTGTTTCAACATTTCTACTTCCTCCAAGACACGTTGCATCATATCTACAAGAAATTCCATGCGCTTTCGTTTCTCCCGAGTCGTACGATCGGGTGCTGGTGTGAATGCTTGACTGATTACTCGGCGGAAGGTTTTTGTTCGTTTGACGGGTCCTGAGGGAGGATCATTTTCGTTTAATTCTGTCATACGTTTATCTTGGGGATAACTGACGCTTTTGCCGAGACCTTTGTCTTTCTTTCCAGGTAGTGGCCGAGGATCTTGAACTACTCGTCCCACGTATCGCTCGATATTGTATGAGAGACGACCAACGGTGACATTGGTCTCTTCAAGGATGGTATTTTTCAATTGCTGTAGAGAACGATGTGTGTTTTCTGCAAGCACAGAAACTTGAGCAAGAATATCCGTCTCCCGCAACGCCTCGATGGTCGATGGTTCCGCGCGAAGCTCTTCGTTATCAGCGCGGAATCTACTTATACCATCAACCACATTTGAAAGCTCCTTCAGAAGTTCCTGGTTGTCTAATTGCAACTTCATATCCATCAGTTTGTCTTGAAGGGTTTCGTTTTTTAATCGTAATTTATCCTGCGCAACTTTGGCCATAGCTAATGGCTGTTGAGACTTGATATATAGGTGGCGCCGGGAAAACGTTTCATAAAGCGAGGACGCGGCAGGCCTTGACGAAGGCTCGCTTTGAAGCATCTCGTGAATGCTTTCACAAATTACCCCACTGCTGAATTCTGTAAAGCTTCTGTCAATTGTCACCATCAATGACACACCAGATCGCCGATGGTCAAGAACTGCCATATCAGTATGAAACACCTTTCTACCTGTTGCGAGTTCGTGAAGGATGCAACCCATTGCCCAAATATCAACTTTGTTATTGTAGACATGCTTGGCCTCCAACAAAATCTCAGGTGCTCGATACCCTGATGTTCCTCGGGCCTGCTCCGTAGGCTGGAAGGCATTGGAAGTACCTTCCGAGGTCAGCCCGAAGTCTGCTATTTTCCATGCCTTAACCCTACAGGAATAAAGAACTAGTAACTACTCAGTACATTACATTAGGGGCTTACCATTCAAGGGCTTCAAATCTCTGTGAACTTCTCCCTGACCGTGAATAAATGAAACTCCATTTGATATCTGCGTCATGATATCCCACATCACCATTTCTCTGAATCTTTGGGACTCGTCATCCGCAAGGAGGCTCATAGTCCAAACACTCTTATTATAATTTTCTAAATTGATATCACACAATTCCATGTCGATGAAAAAATATGATGAATCGGCAAATTCTCCAAGCTTGAATACCTCAACAATGTTCTTATGTTGGCCATTACAGAGCTTTCTGATCGCTCGCATTTCATTGTTTACCGCTTTCATTTCGACCATGGCCAGGTGAACTACCTTCCTGGCAAACCTCTACTCACATCATAAGCATGTACCTTGAATTTTTGAGGAAGAAAAGTACAGACCTTTCCCGATTGGACGTCGTGAAGCTACACAACTCATTAGACAGTTTCTTGGACAAACAAGATCAGACAGGACATACTTCATGGACGGAACTCGAGCCACCAGCATCGATTTTCCGTAGATGCCTCAACCCTGGGTCACTTCCAGTGGTCCACGACAGAGGGGTCCCGCTTTGAGACATGTATAGAATGAGGCCCGACAGCAGAGCTGTGGATATCCATGGCGGATGACTTTTGGCCAAAGTGTGGTTGCCGATGGATATAGTGCCCGATTACCGACGAGCGAGTGTCTCGCCTTAATTGGCGGACATTCCGCACCACAGAGAAAAAGGAGACTGCGGGTGGTGGTTCCCCTCACTCTAACATGGTTATGCAACGCTCCCGAATCTAAAAGCGCAAAAGGTGCAACAGCGCAACCACATGACCCACCCACACGGCAACGCTGCACCAATTAGCGATTGAAGAAGTTAAGTTTCCCCCCCGTGTGGCTGTCATTACTGTCGAGCGCTGCGGACAGTCGGGTTTTCCCGGGCAAATTTTTTGGTAACCAGACAGTCCAGCACTGTATTTCCTTCGAGGTTCAGCCCCAATTCTACGGAATACGAGGCTCACAGAAAGTCCAGCAGAACCACACAACCCGCAACTCCGATCCCTAAAAGCCCTGACCTCCTTCAAAACTGTTGTTCAACTGTAACATCTCAATTGGTCCATTTCCACATTGGTTCAAAGGTTGCGTTTGCCCTAACGACCTTGGAAAATGCAAAGCTCCGTGATCGCCGAACGCTACGCACAGCTATTGCGAAATCTGTGTAAACGATATCCCAGTCTCATCAACCTCGAGGAATTGTTGCCAAATACGAAATTGAACCTAGGTTACATTCGTAATTGTCGCGTTCGGATGATTGACGTGGGTTTACCCGTCCATCAGGTCTCGCAATTCGATGATGATCCGGATTTACTTCTTGCACATTTGAAACAAACCGAGGCAGCTGGCGCTGTTCACCAACGGATATATGTGTTGGAGAACTTGACACTTGCACATATAGCCTTATTTGGTACTTTCTTCGACATCGACCCTTGCATCTTCGCTTCGCAAATCCGAACAGCCAATTGGGAAGAAAAACCGACAAAGAATAACACTCCCAAACTACTCTCTAGTCGAAACCCGGCCCGTTCCTTCTCCTTGCGGTACAATGAGCTTCGATTATTCCAGGATCCCCTATCTAATAGGCTCATGGACATACATGCGGGACGACGTATCACATCGACACGACTCCGTCGAGTTTTCGCAAATGTCGGATTGGTTAAAAAATGTGCTACGTTTTGGTGCAGAGAAATGTTGAACAGTTGGGATGGTATGTTACATCGAGTCACAATCGTTTATCGTGTAGTTTTGATACTAATCGATCCACCGGTGACACACTGTCTGCCGGATGCTCTATACCGTGAAAGCTCAGGTGGAGCACCCGTCTTTGTCAATGAACCATATCAAGGTGGTTACCAAGATTTCACCCTATGGTCGGAAGTCGGGATCGAAAATCAATCTCTTGGAGCGTCAATGGTTCCTCCACCTGGACCACCACGGACCTCTACCCTTGACGACATAGTTTATTACCTCTCTGCATCTATGCCTTTGCCAGAACATCCAAGCATGACCCCCCAGGTTGCAGCGACCATCCTGAAGAAGTTCGTCCTCTCTCACTGGGTTGCTCACATTGAGTATACAAAGAGCCTTCTAAACTCAATCGAAGCTGCTATGGCAAAACAGCATGGTTCTGACTTGGCCTGGCTAGAGACACAACTCACCGACCTCTTCCGCTGGAGTCGTCGTCTATCGTCGTACTGCGAACAAACCGAGACCGCACTAGACAATCTTGGTCTTCTGTCACAGTCATACTATGGTGCAGTTCCATCAACAAGTTTAAGCGGAAGCAATTGCGACGACGATTTCCACTACGTTCACCGCCGAATGCAAAACATGAAGAACAGAGCAATTGATCTCATATCCACCGTAAATGGTTTGATTGGTACCTTGGAGGTTAAGCAAACTATCAAGCTCACAGAGAGCTCCCAAAAAGTAGCTACTCGATCTGAAGAGTTAGCGAATCGATCTCTTGGGGAGGCAAGAACGGTTCGTGCATTGACAATACTCGGCATTATTTTCGTTCCTTTGTCAACGGTGGCATCAATATTCAGTATTCAGGGAAACTATGGCCCAGGACAACCACAATTCTGGGTCTATTGGGTGATCGCCATTCCTGTTGTCTGTTTTGTTCTATCAGGCATCACTTCATTAGGCTCCCTCGCCAATATTCGTTGAGATAGTTTGTAGCTATTGTTATTGCTAATAATCGAGATCATTTTATAAATCTGATGTATGAGAAGTCGTCGTTGCATTGACCCCACCCCGCACCTGATTGTATTATCATAGAAGATAAGAATGGTGGGTAGGGGAAATTTTACCCAAATTGAGACCAAACTTTTCAGCTGATTTTCTTGACCGCTATTCCTTTGGTTTATCCGGGCGGATAAATGCGATAAACCCAGGGTCTCAGGGATCCAAATCCACTGCCGATCCGCGGGAAGTAATTTTCCGGGCAAATAAATACGGGCAAATAAATGTATGGCAGCCCGAGTCATATAGGATGCCCTTTCACACGTCACGGGTGTGGATTACACACTCTTCGTAGGGTGGATTTATACACTTGTTGTGAATTTCCACACTCACCGGTGTGGATTTACACACATCTGTATTATGGATCTACACACTCATTGCAGTGTATGAACATAGATTTGTACACTTGGTGTGGATCTACACGATTACCAGTGTGGATTTACATACTTAGCAGTGTCGATTTACACACACGCCGGTATGGATTTACACACTCAACCTTATGTCGTTTCACTAGGCGGTCACGTTCACGCGGTCTCATACACAAAAGGGGGGGTTTTGCGGCTCCTCCCTGTCAAGCGGGCGCCAGGTATTTCGGTGGGTCCTTCTATGAAGTGGGCGGCGCTGCCGTATTTCTAGAACCTCCGGCAGCGGGCGCTCGCTATTGTTGGGAATGACAGCGCCGTAGGGCTTTTAGTTAGGTTTTCTTTATTAGCAGTCACAGCGCTAGCTTTTTAACTTGTTCCTTCGACCATTAATCAACAGGTTATGAGCCCGGGATTGCGCACCCGTTAACCACTGCGTATCATTGTTTCAGCGCTCATTATCGTCATTCGTTTATCGTTTATCGTTTATTTGAACTCGCTCGTTATTGTCTATCGGATTCACTACAGAAATCATGTCTGCCACGAACAGAAGTATTACAACATCGGTGTTCGAATGGATTGCGGCCTTGGACGGGATGAACTATCGGTCCTGGGTGTTCGCATTGAAGATGTTGTTGAAGGTGCATGAACTGTGGGAGGTGATTGAGGATGAAGAAGTAGAAGGTGGTGAAGAAGGAACTGCAAAGGTGAAGAAGATAGAGATGAAAGCGTGAAAGAAAAAGGATCAGCTCACTTTGTCAAATATTGCGCTGGTGATGAAACCCTCGGAACAAGAACACATCTACAATTGTGCTACGGCGAAGGGGGCATGGAATTGTTTGAAGGAGTTGTATGAAGGGAAGGGGACCCTGACTACTATGCAACCCATAATTTTGCGTAAAATTATGGCTTTAAGCCATAACTTTCAGAAATTTCATGTGCATTGAGCTTGCTGACTGCAATTCATTTGATAAATATAGGCATATTTATGAGATAAAGCGGGGAATTTGGAATTTCGATGGGTTTATTGTTGGGGAATTTAAAAAGGGGGGCATATTTATTGGGGACATATCAATGTGTGTGGAAATTGGAAGTTATGGGGTGGTGAATGAACCCCCCCCCCCCGCCCTATTCAATTACTGGGAATTGACCAATCAGAGCGGGTCATGCACGGACCCCTGAAAATTTTTGGTGTCAATTACTGGTAATTGACCCACACGACCCATACGATCCCATTCATGGCCGTGGATGCGAGCCAATCGAGCCTGTAGGCTCACTGATCATAAAGGGACTCGTCACAGTGGCGACGCTGTGCTGTACGGACTGATCAGGATGGAGCGACATCTTAGTGAGGATGGCGTAATTATTGTATTCACTGGTCACTGGGGACGGGATCTCAATGGGGACGTGGTCCCAAAGGGGACGCCGCTTGTGCGTATTGATTATGACGGACGCCGCCTTGTGGGGATTGATCATAAAGGGGCCACGTCCCAGTGGGGACGGCTTATTGTATTCACTGGTCACTGGGGATGGGATCTCAATGGGGACGCCCTCCTGTGCGTACTGGTGTGTGTTGTGGATATATCTATTATTAGTAATACGGCGCTAAAACACATATATAAGGCCCTGCGGCCGCACCGAGAAATATAAGGCTTTCTCTCACACAATTGTGTGTTCTACAACAGGTTATGAGCCCGGAGCCGCTCCAACGCGCACAAAACCTGTTGATTATTGACAACGAAGTTGCGGTGATTCCGTGTAAAGTTAAAGTGAATGAAAAATGACTAGTCTACTAAAAGCTGTCGGTGACTGCTTTTCTAAGAGCCCTAGTGTAAAACCCTACGAAGACGCACATATCTCAACACTCTCACTTGTGTCTTCGTCTATGAATATGAATGCAACCGGTGATGCCGTTGCGCTCTCCCAATTAGGAAATAATCTCCAACCTGATATCCCATGCTCTAGTCTACGACAGATATCTTCTTTCATGTGAATGATAATCTCCAATCTATCTCCAAGCAATGATTAAATGAACTCCCACTGACGTCTATGCGTCATGCGGTCATTCCCATGCAAGCAGTGCACTTTTCGTGCTTCTCGTGACCGAGTGCCTTCGTGAGGCTGTCGGCAGTCATCTCAGCGGTAGGGATATACTGAACCCAGATGATTTGGTCCTGAATTGCTTCCCGAATGAAATGATGACGTAGGTCGATGTGTTTAGCACGAGCGTGCGACACAGGATTTTTGCCAAGTGCTATTGCACTTTGATTGTCAGAGAAGACAACGGTGGGTATTTCGTCCGCCGATTTGTTGTTTGAATGGCCGAGCTCTGCGAGGAGCATTCTAACCCATTTTAACTCTTTTGTCGCATCTGTGAGAGCCATGTATTCTGACTCCATCGTTGATAAGGCGACAGTGGGTTGACGACGAGACTTCCAAGCTATTGCGCCGTTATTTAACATGACGATATAGCCAGTGGTAGATCTTCTTGTGTCCATATCACCCGCCCAGTCTGCATCTGAATAGCCTTGAAGGTGGAGAGGAGGAGGACGATACGTGATACCCAGAGAAGACGTTCCTTTTAAGTAACGAAGGACGCGCTTAGCAGCTGACATGTGCTTGGACGACGGATTGTTGAGAAATTGAGAGAGTTGTCCGACGGCACACATGATGTCTGGCCTTGTCACACAGGCTGCAAACATTAATCCTCCCACTATGCTAGCATACTCCCTGGCATCGGTTGAGGCCTCTTCGCTCATAATGGAGGAAGTTTGACCGATGTGTCCAGGGGCGTGGTAACAGAATTACAGTCCGCCATCCCATGACGATCGAGAAGTTGCTGGATATATGAATTTTGATGGATTTTAATTGATCCGTCATTTCCGTACTCAATCTCCATGCCGAGGAACCTGGATGCGATTCCTAAATCCTTCATATCGAATCTTTCACTGAGTCGCTGTTTAATTGTAGCAATATCTTCCTTGTTGTCCCCAGCAATGATGAGGTCGTCGACATAGAGTGCGATGTATGTACATTCGCCGTTGGCATTCTTATGGATGAAGATGCAGGGATCGGACTTGCACTGTTGAAAATCAAAGTCGACAAGCACTGTGGCAATCAACTGAAACCATGCTCGAGGGGATTGTTTCAACCCATAGAGCGCTTTCTGGAGGAGACACACATAATCCTCTTTGCCAGGTATTTCAAATCCTTCTGGCTGTTCAACGTATACGATTTCATCTAGATCGCTGTTTAGGAAGGCCATATTAACGTCCATTTGGTGGACTTTGTTATTTTTACGACCAGCGAGGAGTGCGAAGAGAGTGCGGATAGATGTGTATTTGGCGACAGGTGCAAAAGTTTCATCGTAGTCTTCCCCCCATCGCTGAGTAAACCCTTTGGCACAAAAGCGGGCTTTGTAGAGATTATTGACGTCCTTAATGTGTAATACCCAGCGAGATTTGACGACTTTTGCATTCTTGGGATGAGGTACGAGAATCCATGTTTCATTTTGTATGATTGAGTCGTACTCCTTTTGTATTGCAATCTTCTACTGTGCTGCATCCTCAGCCTCCATAGCCTCACGATAATTTCGGGGCCATCTCCAATTTCCTTTGACGACCGCTTTAAATGCCTTTGCGATCATGCGACGGGTGCGCCTGTTTAGCGACTTTGTGAGAGGGGTTATGGGAGCACTGGCACTCGGTGCATCGGTAGCACTCGGCGCTATTGGGGGTGCTGTTGGGGAGAGCTGCACTACGATCTCATCGTAAATAATTGGTGCTGCATTTTCGGCTTGTTCCTCATCTCTGGAGTCTCCCACTGATCCGGAGTCATCTTCATGATCATCCGATTCGTGCTGGATTTCATCAACAGCTGCGGGGAGAATGTCCTCGGCTTTATCTGTGACTTCTCTCGTATTGAAAAATTGACTCTCCGAGAAGAAGACGTCACGGGAGACCTTGAATTCCTTCGTGCCTGGGTGATAAATTCGATAGATCCCCCCAGGTTGATATCCAATGAGAAAACCCATCATGGACTTCTTGTGCCACTTCTTGCGACCAGTCTTCTTGTTGATATGATGGTAAACTTTGCACCCCCGCTTTCAAATATGCCCGACGGAGGGTTTTTGACCAGTCCATGCTTCGTGGGGTGTCATCCCGTTGAGAGTTTGAGATGGGAGACGATTGCGGATATACGCAGCGGCGAGAATAGCTTCAGCCCATAATTCGAGGGGAGCTTCCGAGGCATCGAGCATTGTGCATGCCTTATCAAACAGCGTGCGATTCATGCGTTCAGCAACACCATTCGATTGAGGAGAATAGCCAGCGGTTGGATTATATTCAATCCCCTGAGACTTGATGTAATCAATCATCTCACCCATGTATTCCATGCCGCGATCAGTGCGTAATTCTTTGATCTTGTATCCGCTTTGTCGCTCTGCCCATGCCTGATATTCTTTGAAGGCTTTGAGGACAGTTGGGGCACTCTTGTTGGGGAGAACGTAGACCATCCCATGGCTTGTGCAGTCATCCGTAAACGTGAGGACGTGCTTTCCCCCTCCATGGGATGTTACGTCGGACTCGCACAGATCTGAGTGCACGAGTTCGAGAGGTTTCCCACGTCGCCTTCGTCGTGGCGGAAAGGGAGAACAATGGTGCTTGCCAAAAATGCAAGGCTTGCATGGTAGCGAAGACTGATTCTCATATTTTGATTTATCAATGAGATCAGTGAGATCGAGGTCTTCAAAGGCAGATTTGCCGTATTGTAGCAGTGTGTCTTTGCTGACGTGTGCGAGGCGTTCGTGGAGGTCTGTAAGTGTGAGACTTTTTGATGCAACACTAGCAAAGAGTGCATTAAGATCTCCAGCGGGGGATACTCCTGATTCCCCCCAGACACAGAGACCATTCCTGATCGGAGAATGGATCTTAAACTCGCCATCCGAAACGGTACAGCCACTCATCTCAATAGTTGACTTCCAGCCGAGTAGGGCAAGTGTATTGAGTGACATGAGGCCACACTTGAGTTTTGGCACGTGGAGGACACCTTTGAGCGTGCGGGTGTTGCCATTGAGGTCTTGGATTGTGACTTTCCCAATCCCCACTGCTTTGAGACCACTACCAATTCCGCCAACATATAGATGATGTTTAAGCGGATGGTAATCGATGAACAAGGACTTATCGTGATGCATATGATGAGTGGCACCATTGTCCTTGATCCACACCCCGTTTACCCGTCTCATGCGTCCGTTGATTGCGGCTTTGAGACAGAATGCGAGCCCGCCAAAAATTGACGTGTAGGCAGGTATGCTGCCAGTGGTAAAGTTGGCGTCAGCCACATTAGCTTGCGAATTGGCTCCACCACGTCCCCCTCTGCCGCCTTTACCGCCCCTGCCACCGCTGCTGCCGTGTTTCTGACTTTTACGGGCTTGTTGGGCGTTGTACATTTCGGCAATTCGTTTATGGCAGTTTTCCTCAGCATGGTTTGTCTTATTGCAGTGACTACATGGAGGGAAAATAATATTCGGCTTTCTTGGGGGAAAGATATGATGCGAGGGTTGGGCAAAGTGCGCTTGAACAGAGTCAAAGTCACGTTCAACGCCAAGCGTTTGACCCAGGCCAGCGAGATTTAATCGACGTCCTTCTTCGCGGACACGACCTTTAAATTCTGTGATTGAAAGGTTGTCGATAAAGGCCATTTGGCTTTGTATCCAGTTGCCACAAATTTCAACGGGGAGCGAGTTTGCATGGAGAACAATTAGTTCATCGGAATCGATTGTTTTACCGATCGCAGACAGGCTCTGCACGAGGTCATCGAATATCCTCTCATGATCGAGGAGAGAGCCGGTAGGGCTCATATCGAGACGATAAAGGCGTCGTAGCAAGGAGAATTTGCGTTGCTTGTCGTTTGATGCATGCACGCATTGGAGTTCATCCCAGGCGCCTTTTGCGGTCTTGCCATAGTGGATGGGTCCTTGCAATTGATCGGAAACTGTGAAACTGATGATACGAAGTGCTTCTTCGTTCTTTTCGTCCCACTCATCGATCTCCTTTTGCAGCTGCTTCTTTTGCGCTGCTGTAAGGGCGACTTCTATTTCGTCGGGATTTTGCGTTGCTTCAGTGAAGGTGGGTCGAATGAGCTCACCATTCACGACTTTCCAGACCTTCTTTTCGGAAAGGAGCATGCGGCATTGGAACGACCATGTATGGTACGTATGGTCGCACAGTTTATCGATGCCATAGCGGCTTCGATGGGAATTTTCGGGGAGATTGTCTGCCATCGATGGGAGAGGACAATCGGGTGTTTAAAATGACGGATTGGGCCTGTGCTCAGGCGTTCAGGCGCACGAGAATGCGTACGAGGATGGAATTCACCGCGGGGGCTTGCGCTACCCCGGGCTCATAACCTGTTGATTATTGACAACGAAGTTGCGGTGATTCCGTGTAAAGTTAAAGTGAATGAAAAAATGACTAGTCTACTAAAAGCTGTCGATGACTGCTTTTCTAAGAGCCCTAGTGTAAAACCCTACGAAGACGCACATATCTCAACAATGACAACGATGATAAGGATGATTCAGAAGAAGAGATGTTGGGAATTCGTGCGAGCGGGATGGAGAGGAATGTGGAACGGGCGAGGTGGGAGAGGCGATCTCTAGTAGATACTGCGTTGAACATCAAAGAGATGATGGCAAAGCTTGAGAAAAGATGTGTGGTATGTTGGATCAACAACATCTCAGCAGAGCACGATCTGTCGGACTGTGAATGGATGTATGGCAGGTGTTTGGTGTGTTTGGATCCCCGTCATAAAATAGGGCAGTGTTTTCGAGCTAGATACGGAAGGGGTGCTTGTTGCTTCAAATGTGGTTTGCCGCAGAGGTTGGGAGGGGTGCATATTCACGGAAAGATAGCGACGGGGGAATGTGAAGAAGGGTACAGAGATAAGATGGGGCCGTTGTGCTGGTTTATGTGGAGGAACAATAGATGGAAGCGTAGGTTAGAGGCTTGCTTCCGTTCGCAATGGAAAGAAGAGGAATTTAGGGAATGGATGGCTGGGGTGGAAGAGTTAGAGATTACGAATGGAGTCAGGGTGATGCTGCGGGACTGGGGAGAGATTGAAGTGGGAACGAGATGATGAAGAAGGCGGAGATGATTTGGAGATGGTGGAGATGTTTGAGATGAATTGGAGACGTATTAGAGATTCTAACGGCATTCGTGATTAGCGAAGAGTAATATAGATTGGAAGACTAATCAGCGAACTGTTATATCGACGTTCCTCACTTATTAGTACGACGAGTTCGATTTGGGTTTGAAGGAAAAACTTAGTGAAAATTCAGCCGAGCATGTGAGTGAGATGCTGAAGAACGATTATGATTGGGCGAGAATATTTTAATTTTGAAGGTGAGATGCTTAAAACCGACAATGATTGGCTAATTGTGTGACGCTATGACCCACGAGACGCTTAAAACGAGTTGTGATTGGTCGATTGAATTCCACACCTTTTGTTTATTTTTGTTTACTGCATTTAGCTTAAGCCTAATAATATTATGGAGTCTGATTCTAACCATTGAAGGATTTATATTGACTTTTTTGGACTACATATATAATTTTAATTGTACTCGATATATCATTCTGTATTTTTTAATTTTTAATTTTGATTTCACTCTCGATAGAAACGTATTAAGGATTCGAGAAATCTATTAGTTGTTTTTTATATGAGTTCAAACATCATATGTCTCATGATTTCAAATGTACAGTTTCATGCCACGTTACATTAATGTTCTTGCAATGAACGAAGATCGACC
>Ga0335073_10008452_pt1 | contig 14452 bp, 10 predicted proteins | sample Lox_Sample_22_FD_207093 | JGI IMG/M metagenome (GOLD analysis project Ga0335073, IMG submission 207093) | Soil microbial communities from Loxahatchee National Wildlife Refuge, Florida, United States - Lox_Sample_2.2 | ecosystem: Environmental > Terrestrial > Soil > Wetlands | place: USA... | reverse complement strand
GCCGAGTGGGCGCCAGTGCGGTCCTGCAAATCTCGATCTTGGTTTTCTTCTTATTGGTTCCCTTGCTGTATCCCGAGGGAATGAAAACCGCCCTGACCTTCTACAACTCAACGCCCTTAACCACTCCGGTCACCGAGATTCCTGTTGCGCCACCGCCGCCACCACCGCCCAAGGTGAAGGCTCCTGAACCGCCCAAGGCGGAAGTGAAAGCGCCGGAGCCGGTGGAACCACCAAAATTGAATCCGCAGCAACCGCATATTTTTGCAAATTTGGTAAAGCCGGCAGTCGTGCAACCGAAAAAGATCGAGAAGCCAGAGATCAAGGATCCCGACTTCAAGCCCGCGGTCCAAGACGTGAAAATTAATACCAACGACAACGCACCCAAGCGGCCGAAAGAGGACGTTAAGACCGGGAACTTGAGTTCGGGAAGTACCGTTGCGGCTACCGTGAAAGCGCCGGTCGAAAAAGTCCAAACAGGCGGTTTCGGAGATGAGAACGGAATTACTGGTAAAGCCGTTCCGGGCCATGCAGGAAATGTGAACGGCTTCGGTAATCCGGCACTGCCGGGGGGCGAGGGCTACGGCAACGGAACCGGCGGTAAGAATGGGATCCGGGGCACGGTAGCCAGCACAGGATTTGGCAACGGCACCGCAGTGCCTCCCAGCGGAAATGGCGGCAAGAAGAGCGTGGTCGCGTCTTCGGGTTTCGGAGCTATGGATACGGCGGAAGCCGCTCCGAAGAAGAAGGCGGAAGCCTCCGGCCCGGCGGATACGCCACCAGAAATTACCGACAAACCGAACCCGGAATACACGGCGGAAGGCCGCAGCATGAAGGTGGAGGGGGATGTACGCATCTCCGTGGTGTTCAAAGCGAATGGAACGGTGCAAGTGAACAACGTGGTGAGTGGCTTAGGCCACGGTCTGGATGAAGCAGCAGTCCGGGCCGCGCAACAGATCAAATTCAAACCGGCGAAGCGACAAGGCGAGCCGGTGGATTTCCCGGCCGTAATCCGCATTGAATTCCGGCTGGCCTACTGAGGGAGAAACAAAAATGAGAACGTTGTCGAAGGGTATTCTGGTGCTGCTCCTGGGGGCCTGCGCAAGTATTCCAGCGATGGCCAACGCCGATGCTACGCCAGCACCGGATCAGCCACGCACGATGGACCAGGCGCTGGATCGCGTAATCAGCAACGAACAACGCCTGTATGGGCAGATGCGGAACTACCAACCGCTGGTGGAAACGTACATCCAGAACCTGAAGCCGGACAAAGACCTGGGGGAAGTGCCGGCCGGGGATAAATATTTTCTGGGCCGCGCGAATTTCCAGAAGGGCGTCGCATTGGTGCCGTTGACCGATACTTCGACGAAGGGAAAGAAGGTTTTCGGGTCGATCGGCAATTTCTTCAGCTTCGCCATGCAGTACCTGCCCGACGGCTTCCTGCAGATGATCTTTATCGACACCAACGGCTTCGACAAGCAGCACTACAAGTTTGATTACGTCCGGCGGGAATTCCTCGGCGAAGTGCGCTGCCTGGTGTTTGACGTGACGCCGGCGGAAAAGAACAACAATCACGGCCGGTTCCTTGGCCGCATTTGGGTCGAGGACCAGGAGTTCCACATCGTGCGGTTCAACGGTGCGTATTCCGGGAACGGCCATTCGAGCTGGTACTTCCACTTCGACAGCTGGCGCACCAACGTGCAGCCCGGACTGTGGCTGCCCACGTTCGTCTATAGCGAAGAGAAGGACCTGCACTACGCGGTGAGCAAGAAACTGGATTTCAAGGCGCAGACCCGTTTGTGGGGCTACAACCTCGGCAACGCCGCCAAGGAAGAGGAGCTCAGCAAGATTCTGATTGAGACTCCGGTCAACGATGACACCAAGACCAACAACGATTTGAGCCCGATCCAAGCGCAGCGCTCGTGGGACCGCCAGGCGGAAGATAACCTGTCCGACCGGCTGGAACGAATTGGGCTGATGGCGCCGAAGGGCGAAGTGGACAAGGTTCTGGAGACGGTGGTCAACAACCTTGAGGTGACCAACAATATCGATCTGGATCCCGATGTGCGATGCCGCGTGCTGATGACCTCGACGCTGGAATCGTTCACGCTGGGCCATACGATTGTGCTGAGCCGCGGGCTGGTCGACGTGCTGCCCGACGAAGCCAGTCTGGCGACGATTCTGGCGCATGAGCTGAGTCACGTGGTGTTGGGCCACCGGCTGGATTCGCAGTACGCGTTCTTCGATCAGCTGCTGGTGGACGACAAGGACACCTTCCGCCACTTTGGATTTGCGCGGACTCCGGAAGAGGAAGCTGCCGCGAACGCCAAGGCCATCCAGATCCTGAACAATTCGCCGTACAAGGGTCAATTGGGCAATGCAGTGCTGTTTTTGCAGGCCCTGCAGGCACGCCAGAAGGAAATTCCGAACCTGATCAGCGGGCACTTGGGCAACAGTGTGCCGGAAATCAACGAACTGAAAGCGACGGTTCCAGTGGATCCGAAGCAGAATCCGCAGAAGATCGCCGCGCTGCCCTTGGGCGGTCGCGTGAAGATCGATCCGTGGAACGACAATCTTACCCTGATCAAGAGCAAGCCAGTGGGCACAGTGGCGGAACGCGAGAAGATGCCGTTCGAAGTGACGCCGTTTATGCCGTACCTGACGCGCTACGGAGCGGACACAAAGCCGGTCGCGGCCAGCACCGCAACTCCCCAGGAAGTGAAGCCCGGGGAGCCACCCGATCCGACCAAACCCTGAGCAACTTTTGAATCTTGCATTGCGAAGCCCCCGAGATTCGGGGGCTTTTGCTTTTTCTGGAAGCTTCGTTTGGATAATCGCGGGAGGCGAGCGGCGGACGTTTCAGCTGGAAAGGGTCTTCATGAAGCGATAGCCAAACTCCACGCCATCGTAAAAGTCCTTGACCCCAACGCGTTCATCTTTTCCGTGAGAACGGTCATCTTCCATGTCGAAGAACATGCAGGCAATGCCAAACGTGGGAATACCCGCGATGCGCAGATACTTGCCGTCGGTGGCGCCCGTAGACATTGTGGGCACCACCTGCATGCCCGACCACATGGTGGCCAGGGTGCGTTCCAGGGCGCTGGTCAGTTCCGGCTGCAGAGGTGAGGGAGGAACCGCAACGATAGGAATGAGGCGGCCGTCGGAGGTTTTGTCGGGAACGATGGTGATTTTGACGTCGTTATCGGCGACCACGCGTTCCAAGGTTTTGCGCACCTCTTCCGGATCATCCCCGGGGAAAATGCGGCAATTGACGTTGGCGCGAGCGGACTGCGGCAGGGCGTTGGGAGCGTGACCGCCGCTTAACATCGTTGCGACGCAGGTGGTACGCAGTAGCGCGTTGTAATACGGAATCGCGGACAGATGCTGAATCGCCGTGGGGTTCGGAGGTTGTTGTGCAGCGCCGCGCAAATCCGCGGCAAGCGATCCAGAAGTGAAACCTGCCGACTGAGAAAAATACTGGCGGGTGATTTCGTTGACGTGAACCGGGAAGGAAAATTTCTCGAGTTTGCTTAAGGCTGCCGCGAGTTCGTAGATGGCGTTATCCGCGCCCGGTACGGAACTGTGCCCGCCGGGGTTAGTGGTCTCGAACTGATAATCGGCGTAGACCTTTTCGCTGGCCTGCAAACCGGCAAGGCCGCGTTGCCCTTTCAGGCGTTCGAACTCGCCGCCGTCAAGGTTGATGCAATACTCCGCGTTAATCCAATCGCGATGTTCTTTAACCAGCCAGTCGATACCGTTGGAATCGCCGCTTTCTTCATCCGCGGTCAAAGCGACGATCAAGTCGCGGTCGGGCTGGTAACCTTCGCGCTTCAGGCGAAGGAAGCTCATCACCAGAATGGCGTCGCCAGCCTTCATGTCGCGGGTGCCGCGTCCGTAGAAATTGCCGTCCTGTTCGATGAATTGAAACGGGTCCATGCTCCAGTCTTCGCGGCGAGCTTCGACCACGTCCAGGTGGCCAATGAACAGGACCGGAGGCTTTTTACCGGTGCCGCGGTAGCGCACGACAAGATTTTTTTTGCGGGGGTTTGGCCCCGCGACGATCACGTCTTGCGCAGGAAAACCGGCATCGAGCAGGCGCTTGGCCATCGCTTCGGCCGCCGCCGTGACGTTGCCGGATGATTCCGTGGTGTTGATCTCAATCAACTGTTTGAAGATGGCTCGCGCTTCCTGATCCGTTTGAGAGGCGTCCTGGGCGCGGGCTGCAATGTGAAGAAGAAGAGCAGCCAAGCCACAAAGCAACAGCGCACGCGCAACCGTTCTCTTCATTCGATTCTCCTAAGGAACTCAGCGTAAACGCAGTCACGAGATGGGTCAAATCAAGTGTGGTGTATCGTTGGATCAGCACGCGAACCGCGCGCGCTAGCCTTCCCGCGTGATGCCGAAGCGTTTGCGCAAGACCGAGTCGAGGAGCGTGTCCGGGAGAATGCGCTTGCCTAAGGAAACTTGCTTGGCCATAGAGGTAACCGGGTAGCGCGCTTTCGGATGCGGGGATTCGATCGCTTCGAGAATCACTTTGGCGCAGTCTTCGGGCGTGGTTTTTGAAACTCCACGGCCGTGATTGGAACCTGCCATCGCACCCGCATAGATTTTGGCGTAGGGGCTGCTGTTGGCGCGCCCGTAATAAGGCTCGGCGAGGTCCTGGGCGGTCTTCTGGAAATTCGTGACGATATAGCCGGGCTCGATGAGAATCACGTCCACGCCGAAAGGGTACATTTCCAGACGGAGGGCATTGGAAAGACCTTCCACAGCAAATTTGCTGCTGCTGTAAGCGCCGTAGGTTGGCGGAGCCACCAGGCCCGCGACGCTGCTCATCATCAAGATGCGGCCGCGGCGGCGTTGACGCATGTGGGGGAGAACCGCTTGGGTCACGCGAAGCACGCCAAAGAAGTTCACTTCGAACTGTTTGCGAACATCGTCGAGGCGCAGCTCCTCAATCACGCCCATGTATCCGACGCCGGCATTGTTGATGAGCACGTCGATGCCGCCGCCCTTTTCCAATACCAGTTCCACGCCGATTTGCACGGAGGCATTATCCGTGACATTCATCTCGATGGTGTGGATGAGCAGCCGCTCTTCGTGGGCCAGGTGCTCGAGTTCATCGCGTTTGGCAGCCGAGCGTCCTGCGGCGTACACGGCATACCCACGCCTGGCGAGCAACAATGTGGCGGCCTTCCCGAGGCCGTCGGTCCCACCGGTAATAAGTACAGTACCTTTACTCATTGGGATAATCCTTTCGGTCGAAAGCTTATTTTACGCGTGGGAGAGCGGCGAAGCCAGCTTGCGTTGCGCCTTTGAGAAACAATAGCCGCTAGTTGCGTTTCGCACGCGTGCGCGTGGCTTCCCGCAAACGTTCCAGCAAGCCCTGGGCACTTTTCGAGAGCGGCCGGCGGCGAGGCACAATCACGTCGAGGCTGCGACGTAACGGTTCCGCATCGAGCAGTTCGAGAGTGACCAGCTTCTTGCGCCGCAATTCGTCGTGCACCGCCAGTTGCGGCAGAAACGCCAAACCCAGCTTGCGAAGCACCATGCGCAGGCAGGCTTCGATTGTTTCCACTTCCAAAACTACGTTGGGCAGCAAGCCGACGCGGCGGAAGAGGCCATTCATCAATGTCCAGTCGCTGGAGCCACGATCGTAGGCAATCAGCGGAAGCGATTCCAATTCTTCCAGGCGGATGCGGCGCTTGGTGGTGGCAGGATGGCGTGGATGTCCGACGAGCATGAGCGGGTCGTCGCGAAGACTGATGGTTTCCACTTCCGGATGATGAAGCGAACGGGCCAGGCCAAAGTCCACTTCTCCATCGAGAACCATTTTTAGAACTTGTGCGGAATTGCCGCTTCGCACGCTGACCACCACGTCCGGCTCGTCTTCCTGGTACTTCTTCAGAACCTCTGGAAGCAGATAGGTACAAATGGAAAGAGAAGCGGCGATGGGTACGGTTCCCGTCGATGCGGGCCGCAATTCGTGGACGGCCTGGCGCGCCAAAGCCAACTTGCGCAAAAGTTGTTCCGCGTGGGATCGCAGAATCTTGCCGGTGGCCGACAAGGAAAGCCCTTTGGGGCCGCGTTCAAAAAGGCGCGTGCCCAGCGAGTCTTCCAAGGCTTGGATCCTGGCGCTGACCGCGGGCTGGCTAACGCGCAAGGCGGAAGCGGCGCGGTGAAAGCCGCCATAGGTTGCAACTGCAAGAAACGTTTCAAGTTGAACGATTTCCATCAGCCGGATGCCTCCGTAGAAGACGCTAATTTGCAGCAAGAGCGCACTGATAACATTTTTCTATCACTATGATAATCACAATCCGTTTGACTGACCAGTGCTCTTTCCGCAAAATCGCAAGTCTCTGAACCAGAGCGCATGGTGCCGGGAAACCGACCGGCCCTGCTTATAAAGGAGAGACGGTATGCACTCGACGGACAACCCCAATGCTCACGAGCTAGAGAGCCGGTGGCGGTCGGACCTCCGCTGGAACGGTATCAAGAGGCCCTACCGCGCCGAAGACGTCGAGAGGCTTCGCGGCACTGTGCGGGTGGAACATACGCTGGCACGATTGGGAGCAGAACGGCTTTGGAAGCTGCTGCACACCGAATCGTACGTAAATGCGTTAGGAGCGATGACCGGGAATCAGGCGATCCAACAGGTCGCCGCGGGGCTGCAAGCGATTTACGTCAGCGGCTGGCAAGTGGCTGCGGACGCGAATCTTTCGGGGCAGATGTATCCCGATCAGAGCTTGTATCCGGCGGACAGCGTTCCGAACGTGGTGCGGCGCATCAATCAAGCGCTCACGCGCGCGGATCAGATTCACCACGTCGAGGGCAAGAATGGGACGCACTGGTTTGCTCCCATGGTGGCCGACGCTGAGGCTGGATTTGGCGGCAATCTGAACGCGTTTGAGCTGATGAAAGGAATGATAGAAGCGGGCGCGGCGTGCGTCCACTTCGAGGACCAGCTTTCTTCGGCAAAAAAGTGCGGGCACCTTGGCGGAAAAGTGCTGGTGTCGACGAACGAAGCTATTCAAAAGCTGGTGGCGGCGCGACTGGCTGCGGACGTGATGGATGTTCCGACGCTGATCATGGCGCGTACCGATGCGGACAGCGCCAATCTTTTGACCACCGACATCGATCCGCGTGACCGGAAATTCTGCAACGGCAAACGCACGCACGAAGGATTTTTTGAGGTGAAGGGCGGTGTACGTGCGGCCATCGCGCGCGGATTGGCTTACGCTCCCTACGCCGATTTGCTTTGGTGCGAAACATCCAAACCAAACCTGGAAGAAGCCCGGCTTTTTGCGGAGGGCATTCATGGGGAGTTCCCGGGAAAGCTGCTGGCATACAATTGCTCGCCTTCGTTCAACTGGCGCAAGCATCTGAATGAGGAAGAGATTGCGCGATTCCAGCGCGAGTTGGGCACCATGGGTTACAAGTTCCAGTTCATCACGCTGGCTGGGTTCCACGCGCTGAACCACACCATGTTTGAACTGGCCCGGGAATACAAGCAGTTTGGCATGAGCGCGTATTCGCAACTGCAGGAAGCGGAATTCGAAAGCGAACGCGCCAACAACTACGGGGCAGTGAAGCACCAGCGCTTTGTGGGAACCGGCTACTTCGATGAAGTGCAGAACGTAATCACCAGCGGCACGTCATCCACCACGGCGCTGGCTGGTTCGACCGAGGCCGAACAGTTCCACGACTTACCGCCAGCCATCCGGCACGAAGGATATCCGTCGCAAAGTGCAGCAAACGATTAATTGAACGGCAAATTCGTATACAGCGTCTTTGTGCCGCTCTCCGCCGCGAGAAACAGCCGACCGGCCGGCGCTGTATCCTGCAAATACTTCAACCGATTTTCCTCGGAAAGGACGTAATAACGATTGCTGGAATTCCAGAGCGACAAGAATTCCGGATCACCGATAAACACCGGCGGGCTGCCGGGGGCGTAGGAGCCGTACTCCAAATTTTGTTTACGGCCATTCCACAGCAAGGCGCTGCGGTCGGTGTAGAAAAACACAGAAGAAAATTTGTAATACGCGCCGTTGATAATCAGATCTCCCTTGGGTGCGCGCATCAAGGCGTTGGCCAAGGTTCGAGACGCCAAGTAAGGATCGAAGACCACCAACGCGGCACGGCTGGCATGAATGAACAGGACCATCATGAGGGCGATGCCCAAGTAGGCGCGGCGGCCACGCAGCATCCAACAAGCCAGAGTGCCGAAGAAGAAAGCGGCGAAAGCCATCCACAGAGGTGTACGCAGATACGCAAAGGACTGAATCGTCAGGTCGCCCATGTGACTCATGGAAAGCGTGTAAGTACCTGCGGGGCGCTGCGTCAGGGCGTTGGAAATATCGCCGGGGGCGAGAGTGTTGCGAACCAGATACAGAATCGCCGCGATGGCGACGGCGCAAAGTGCGGTAATTGCCCCAAGTACGCGGGTGCCCCAGCGCGTCCAGGAATCCTCTGTGGCCATGGCGCTGCCGAGCAGCAAGGCCAAGGCGGGATAGATGGGCATCGAATAATATTCCTGGGTGGTGGAGAACGTGAAAAACGTCAGGAGGAAACCGGCCCAACAAATGGCGAGGAGGCGGGTTCGGCCGGCGCGATCGAGCGGCTTAAAGCTCTGCCGAAGGACCGTGGGGAAATAAACGCTCCAGGGAAACAGCCAGACGAGATGCAAGAGCCAGAAGGCCGGGCGAGGAACGGTATTGTAGTCGCGCGGGTAGCGCAGATTCAGAAAGCGCAGCACGTGCTCGTTCATGAAGTAAAACCAGAAGAAGCCGTGATATTCGCCGGGCCCGCTGTGCATGGTGAAGTTGAGATACGGGGGCATGCGCAGGGTGGCGATGATATGCCATGGCGCCGCGATTAAGAGAAAGATGGCCACGCCGGAGAACACGTGCAAACGTCTCCAAATTTCGCGTGAAAACAACTGTCTGGTTACGAGCAGATAGACGAAAGCGCCACCACCCAAAACGACCAAGGCGATCAAGCCTTTCAGCATGACGCCAATCCCCAGACTGGCGGCCAACAGCGCCGCCCAGAGTCTCGGGTGTGGCTCTTCGGGATCGATGGCGCGCTGAAACGACCAAAACGCGAGGCATGTGCTTAGGGTCAAAATCACGTCGGGAATTAGAATGCGCGTGAACAGAAACAGCCCAACGCAGGTGGCCAACACAATGCCAGCGTAATAACCGGCTCGTGCTCCGAAAGCCCAGCGGCCATAGCGATAAGTAAGCCACGCGAGAAGGACCGCGGCCAAGGCAATGGGAATGCGCGCGGCCCAATCGTGAACGCCAAAAACGCGATAGGAAGCGGCGATCAGCCAATAAACCAGCGGCGATTTCTCCATATAGGGGACACCGTCGAGGCGAGCGATGACCCAGTCGCCGCTACTCAGCATGTTGCGGGCGATCTGCGCTTGCACGGCATCGACATCGTCTTGCAACGAGGGCGGAGAAATGATGCAGCCGAAGAAGATTACGGCGGCAATGAGAATCAGGAGAGCGCTGGACTCGAGACGCTTTCCTGCGCCCCCAGTGGCAGACTCAACTCGTGCGACGTTTGGATGTTCCAGTGTTTTATCCATAGAAACAGAATCAATAAACCCCATAAGTTGTAGCCGAGATTGGCGCGACGTTCCATGTGATCGCGCTTCACGCGTTCAATGGCGGCAGGACGAAACAATCCGGTGCGTTTCACGGCGTCAGCGCTCAGCGTATCTTCCAGGAGCGGGCGCAGCGGGCCACGCAGCCACTCATGCGCCGGAATGTCCAAGCCGGTCTTGGCGCGGCGAATCACACTTTGCGGCAGCTTGGACTTCATCAAACTTTTCAGGACAACCTTGAGCGTCCGGCCATTTACCTTGAATCGGTTCGGCAGCGTAGACGCAAATTCGATGATGCGATGATCGAGATAAGGCGGGCGCACCTCGAGGGAGTGCGCCATGCTCATGCGGTCGACCTTCTGGAGGAGATCGTCGGTCAGATAATATTTTTGATCGAAGGCCAGGAAGCGATTGAGGCTGCCATTGCGATCGGGAGGAGGAAAATCGGAGTCGAACAAGTCTTGCGCGCGCGCGTGGCTAGTGCGCAACAGCAAATCGTCTTGCTGGGGCCGGGAAAATGCGCCGTTCCAGTAAGTATGCGCTTCATCGGGAGGCAAGAGCGAACCTTCCAGGAAGCGCTTGAGCTTATATTCCAGGCTGATTTTTTCATCGGAAACCGGCCAGCGATGCAATGCCGAGAGCAAAGAACGGCGGGCACCGGCGGGCAACAATCGTAAATAGCCGGCAAGATGATCGGCCTGGTAAGTGACGTAGCCACCGAAGAATTCGTCTGCTCCTTCGCCGCTGAGAGCCACGATAGCGTTCTGGCGGCTCAGTTTCGAGAGATACCAGATGGGTACCGCGCCTGCATCAGCGAAAGGCTCGTCGGCGTAATAAGCCATCTCTTCAATGGTCGATGGCAAGTCCAACGCGGGATTGCAGTCGAGTTCGTAATGGTCGGTCTTGTATTGCTTCACCAGTTGGCGGATGTATGGAGCTTCGTTAAAGCTGCGGCCCTGGAAGGTGATGGAAAACGTCATCACGCGATGAGAGCTTTCCTGCGCGGCATAGTGGAGCACGGCCGAAGAGTCGACGCCGCCGCTGAGCCAAATGCCTACGGGAACATCGGAAAGCAAATGTTCGCGAACGGAAAGAGTCAGGAGTTTGTCCAGCTCTTGTTCGGCGGCGGGCATGGTCCAGCTGTCATTTTGCGTGTGAGGCAATTTCCAATATTGTTGCTGGTGCACCGCGCCGTCGCGCCATTCCAGGAAGTGGCCAGGACGCAGCTTTTCGATGCCTTCGAGGAGGCTGTACGGGCCGGGGACGTAATTCAGAGTGAGGTAGTAATGAAGCGCGTGATGGTCCAGCCGACGTGGCACTTCGGGATGAGCGAAAAGCGTCTTCAACTCGGAGCCGAAGAAGATGTCGTCGCCGGAGCGATGGATGTACAGAGGCTTGATGCCAACGCGATCGCGAACGAGAACTAAGCGGCGCTGCTCTTCCTGCCAGAAGGCGGCGGCAAACATTCCTCGAAGACGAGAGAAGCAAGCGGTGTCCCATTGCAGGAAGGCGTGAAGAAGGACCTCGGTATCACTGTGTGTGGAAAAGGAGTGGCCCAATTCCTCGAGTTCTTTGCGCAGTTCGCGGTAGTTGTAGAGCTCCCCGTTGTAGACCAGCACGGTCTTGCGGTCGTCGCTGAAGAAAGGCTGATTGCCCGCGGAAAGGTCGATAATTTTCAGGCGCACGGCACCCAAGGAGACATCGGGCGACTCGAAGGTGCCGTGCTGATCGGGCCCACGATGAGTCATGCAGTTCGTGGCTTCCTGAATGGCGGAAGGCGAGAACGGACGGCCGCGATGTGTGTAGCCAGTTATACCGCACACGACTAGAATGGCCTCGGAGACGCTCGAAAGAGCGTGGATTTAAGCGCTGAAAACACTGAATCTCTATGATAACGGATGCGGGAGCGTAAGGCACGCGTGCAACTGCAGCGGAGGTCAATTCGGTTTTGTGTGCGACAGCGGTCTGTTTCCGCGCAACGAAACGGGCAATAGCGTCTGCGGAGGAGGGCTTTCAGGATGAAGAATCTGTATGAGGCGACGACGGCCAAAGAAGTGAAGGAGCGGATCGCGAGGCTTGGACCAAACAGCGTGCGGCAGTGGGGCAAGATGACCGCGCCGCAAGCGCTGGCGCACTGTGCAACGACCATGGAGTGGGCGGTCGGCGACAGCAATCCGCCGAGAATGTTTCTGGGGCGAATCTTTGGGCCGATCGCGAAGTCGCACACACTGAAGGACGACAAACCAATCGCGCGGAATGCGCCAACCTCGAAGAGCCTGGTGGTCACCGATGATCGCGATCTGAAAAAAGAGAGCGAACGGTTGTCCGCGCTGGTGGAACGGTTTGCTTCCGGAGGCCCGGAGCGCTGCACAAAGCATCCGCACACGTTCTTTGGGCCGCTGAAGCCAGAGGAGTGGGCCGCGATCATGTACAAGCACTTGGACCATCATTTGCGGCAGTTCGGGGTGTAATGGGTGGCTTGCCCCAGCTCCGCAAGTACGGGCGTGACGAGCTGACCCCGCGCCGCACGTTGGACACAAAATATCCTCGCGTTCGAATGATTGTGGAAAAGGGGGATCAGAGCGATATCCAGTTCTCCACTGCGCTCGCTTCACAAAGGCTCAGGGCGAGCCGGAATCCGTTTAGGGCTTCCCTTCCGTAACGTCGTATGTCTGCAAGCTTTCCCTGGTTTCCAACAGAACCCCAAGACCCAGGTTCAGAATGCGAAACCTGGGGCACCCGGCATTGGCTTGGTACTATTCGCTCTCAACAATCGGCATAGGGGGAGCGGTCGCCCGCTCTCCCCTGCCACAGTCGCGGTAGGGACGCGGGTTAACCCCGCGCCCCCCGCACAGATCCGTACGGGCAGGATTGCTGCATACGGCTCTTACCGCAGATACCTGGCGTTGAAGCGCAACGCAGGACGTGGGTGCAGAATCACAGCACTCGGGATCCACCGAGCGACAAGCGGTCCGATACGCTCCCAGGGCATCCGACTCTTCTGGCTCCGCCGTTGCAGCGCGCGGGACCAGTGCCAGACGACTTGGGCCCGAAAGCTTTGCAGACTATCGATGTTGCCGGGCACCGCATGGTAGTTGAAGTAGCCTTGTACAACGGACCTCAACCACCTCCCGACTTCGGCCACTGGTTCGTGCCAGCGCCGTCGAAGCTCCTCCCGTACGGCTTTGAGTTTTGCTGAGAGTCGCTTACGGATAGTCTTGCGATCGACCGAGAAGCCGCCGGTTTTCTGGTTTTTCGCGCAGATGTGCGTGAACCCCAGAAAATTGAACGTCTCCGGCTTGCCCTCGCCTCGCCGCTTTCGGTCTTCGGCTGCGAAGCGCCCGAACTCAATCAGGCGTGTTTTATCCGGGTGCAGTTCCAACCCGAACTTTCGCAGGCGCTCCTTCCATTCCTGGAGGAAGCGCGCGGCATCGGCTCGTTGCTCGAATCCCATGACGATATCATCCGCGTACCGCACGATTATGACGTCGCCAGTAGCGCGGTGTTCTCGCCAGTGTTGGGCCCAGAGGTCGAAAGCGTAATGCAGATACACATTCGCGAGCAGCGGTGACACTACCGCCCCTTGCGGAGTACCCACTTCCGTTTTCGCCCAGACCCCTTCCTCCGATACTCCAGCCCTGAGCCACTTTCGGATCAGGCGGAGTATTCTTCGGTCGGCGATTCGGTGCTCGATGAATTTGCCCAACCATTCGTGCGAAATTGATCCGAAGAAGTCACGAATGTCGGCATCAAGCACCCAGTTCACTTTCTTCCGTATGAGTCCTACCCAGAGCGCGTCCAGCGCTTGATGCTGGCTTCGCCCGGGACGGAACCCATAAGAGAACCCCAAGAAGTCCTCTTCATAGATCTGGTTGAGGACCGTGACCACTGCGTATTGGACGATCTTGTCCTCCAGGGCTGCAATGCCCAAGAGTCGTTGTCGTCCGTCCGCTTTGGGGATGAAGGCTCTCTTGGAAGGTTGCGCTCGATACGTTCCCTGGTGTACTCGACTGTGTAAGTCCTGCAGTCGTTTATCCAGGTCTGTTTCGTATTCCTTCCACGTGACTCCATCCACTCCGGGTGCAGCATCTCGCTGCAATGCGTAGAAGCTGTCCAGTAACAGTGGAACCGTCACATGATGGAGTAGCGCCGTGAACCGTGTCTTCCTTCCCTGTTTAGCTGCTCCTCGCACACCGAGCAAGCCGCTCGACGCGTTGATCCAACTCTGAGTCTGGGACGCGGTCGTCTGCTCGATGTTCTCTTTGGTCGGTCGCCTTCCCTCCATGCCCTCCGCTAACGGTTTCCCGCTTTTGTTCGGGCACTTCGTCGGTACTGTACGACCGTCCGACTCCCCAGCAACGTGCATGTTGGACTTCTGGTTCACGACCTTCTCCAACCGGCCCGCTCACGAAGTCGTGGCGGGCGTTGCTGGGGTCTCCCGGTTCTCGCGCGTGGAGTTTCCATGCATGCTTGGGTTCTCTGACTGCGCGGAACCCTTTGGAAGCTCACGTTGGCGCTTCCATCGGTATGGCCTTCCGTCTCGGTGGACGACGTCGGCATTCCGGATCCACTTATTTCGCAGCTCGATGTCCCGCCTGCATGTGCCCCTGTCAACGCTTCACGCCCAGCCTTGCGACTGGCCACGCATGACTCGGGGTCAGGATGGCTCGCTATGCCTTTCCTGCGTGACTCTTTCATTCACTACTCCACACCGATTTGTTACCGGCGCACCCACCGGACATGCGGGTCCGCATCCGGCGGTTCAGAGGGTTATGCTGGACCGTCAAGCAAGGAAGGAAGTCCAAGCGAGGCGAAGTAAGCATTGGGGAGCGCGACGGCCAGCGC